>Ga0315280_10000092_pt1 | contig 160750 bp, 152 predicted proteins | sample YL17G06_40_MG_FD_203697 | JGI IMG/M metagenome (GOLD analysis project Ga0315280, IMG submission 203697) | Sediment microbial communities from Yellowstone Lake, YNP, Wyoming, USA - YL17G06_40 | ecosystem: Environmental > Aquatic > Freshwater > Lake > Sediment | place: USA: Wyoming | collected... | reverse complement strand
AAAAAGAAACCGTTCGGTGGTATGATGAACTTCGTTCAAAGCTGTTTCCTCCTTCATTGTTTCAAAACGTATTATAAATCAATACGTTACGAGGGGGAACAGCTTTTTTTATGAATTTTTCAGGCTAGCTTATTTGTTGAGATTATTAGATATCATTCAGATTTTTTCAAGCACATGACTACTCTTTCCACAGGTTCTATTTTGGTTATCATAGCGTTGATAGAAAAGGTATTTAGAAATCCGAGAGGACTCGCTCTAATTGTTGGTTCGATTATAGCACTTTTAGTTTCTTTAATGGACTCTCTGGCAATGATATCAACCCTTGGAGGTTTGTTGGGCAACTATTACAAGTCTAGGACGCTAACTCCAGAAGAAATACTTAGTAACGAAACTTTATCAAAATTATTAGAAGACTGGAAAAAAACGGCCAAAGATGCAAATAAACGTCATAAGAGAAGTCTGCGTTGGTTTTGGATTGGGATTTTATTTTTGCTGATCTTTTTTGCCCGTAATATTTTGCAGTATAGCCTAAAGGCGTTTTATTAAAGCAAGCGGGGTCATTTTTTAGAATCGAAAAATTGACCACCTAGTCTTTTCACAGAACCGAAGAAGAAAAGATTGTTTTTGATTATCGAGAGAGCTAAAATTAGAATCGAGGAGAAAGAGGAGGTAAGATGGATAAGAAAAAGCTGAAAGAGCTTAAGATTGATTTAGGGTTATTTGAAGAGAAATGGAAAGCAAGGATTAAGAAGGGGAAATGGGGAAATTGGCGATTAGAGCCAGATGCTGGACTCTTGGTGATTAGGAAAAGCCTCCGAGGGTCGCCTCGAGTGACATATGAAATTCCTTTTGATAGATGCAACACTTCGGCTGAAATCTTAGATTGGATTGGTCAAGTCAATCAAAAAAAATGGATTTCAAGAGCAGACGTAGGCTACCTAGTTGAGGCACTAGATGATATATTTGGGTTGCAGGCAACCTTTTGTAGTGGTGGCAAAGAACAATCTGATGGCAGCAGAGATTTCGCTAAGAGGAAATTTGAAGGTATAAGAAAGACTATCTATGGCACCAGAAATCGCTGATCACCAAAATAGCAAATCGTTATTCGCCTATTATAGCCTCAAAATGACGGATGGTTAAAGCACCATTATAGGATTGGAGGCAATTGTCATCGAAAGCAGCGGAGTTCCCCGTATGTCCACCCATAAGATACGCTACAGCCTCTGAGACCCCCCGGTAAACCATAACAAACAGCCCACCCGAGGCCAAGAAGAAAAAATTCTGCTGAATATTTATTTGCCGGCCCCTAGTTTGCCAGAACAGAAACGAGGGATCAGATAAGAATGATCTTTATACTATTTAAAAACCATAAAATAAATACTTAAACCCAGGCTAAAACGAGGCCTTTCAATCACCAAGTTCGGGCTGAGAGGGAATCGCAGGGGGGGACTGCCCCTTAACTGGCCTCCAGAGTTGGATGTCCTCGGTCTTGAAGTTTAAAACATCTAATGATATAAATAAGGAAACGGATAGCCAGCTTGGATAAACAAAAAGTGTCAACTGGGAAGAAAAAGGTCCATAATAAAGCAAAAAAGAAAATTAATATAAACTATCAAAGAACCTGTGAATGTAAACCTACTCATATTAATTGCCTTCCTGCTAAGGAATGGATTAAAAATCAGTTGGGGGTTTGGAGATTTGCCTACGAAGAAAGAGATATTCGAGATAAAAGGATACACCCGGCTACATTTCCAATAGCATTATCAAAGAAAATTATTGAGTTGTTTACCCACAAAGGGGAATTGGTACTAGACCCCTTCGTTGGCAGCGGCACTACTTTGGTAGCCGCTAAAGATACTGGAAGAAATGCAGTGGGATTTGACCTGCACAAGAGATATATTGAGCTATGCGAAGAAAGGCTTAAAATAAAAGAGCCATCCCTCTTTGAGGCTGAGGAAGCTAGACAAGTTGCAGTCCAGGATGACGCAAGGAATATTAGAAATTACTTAGACCCGGAGACAATAAGTCTTGTTTGGACATCTCCCCCTTATTCAAATCTGCTTAACCGTAGCAGGAAAAACAAGTCAAGAAGAGAAAGAGATAATTATCAGCTCGGACAGATAGAGCAATACTCTCAAGACTCAAGAGACCTCGGAACAATGCCTCTCGAATTATATACAAAAGCTATGGGAGAAATCTTTGAATCATTCCTACCTCTACTTCGGCCTAAAGCGCACTGTGTCATCAATGTTCCAGACATGTGGTGGGAAAACAAAAGGATAACAATACATGTTTCTCTAATAAATGAGCTGAGAGAACGTGGGTTTGAACTAAGGAATATTCTTATTTGGGATAGGACAAATATAGTTAATCGGATTGGAATATTTGGATGGCCCAGCAACTACATTACGATGGGGGTTACGTTTGAATATCTTTTAGACTTTTGGCGGCCTCCCCAATAAATAACAAAACTTAAATGGAAATCCTAACTAAAGATGAGTTAATTTCAAAGCTCGTAAAAGTTAGGAAGTTAGGATGGATTCCTAACGCACGGCCTGGGAATGTAGGGGGGGTTGGAAATACTTTAGAGGACCTCCTTGGAATTGATGAAAACAATCTGCCTATTCCAAATGCGGCCGAGTGGGAACTGAAGTGCCAAAGAATGGATACTCCATCATTGATAACTTTGTTTCATATGGAGCCATCTCCCAGGGCGCTCCGTTTTGTTCCCAAGATACTATTGCCTTTATATGGATGGCATCATCAGACAATCCCTGGAGAAATGAGTTTTAGGCAGACTATAAGTGGATTATCTAGATCAGACCGGGGATTTATGGTTGTTGTCGACGGAAACGCAAAGAAAGTGCTGGTTTCGTTTGACGCCAAGTCTGTTTCTAAAGAACATTCTGATTGGCTGAGATTGATTGAAAGTCGGGTTGGATTGGGTGAGTTGAAACCTCAACCGTATTGGGGATTTGATGATTTATGGCATAAAGCAGGCACGAAGCTCCTAAATTGTTTTTATATTAGAGCAAAAGTAAAAAAAATAAGCGGGCGCGAACACTTCTGGTATAAGGAGATAATGGTACTAGAAAGGTTTAGCTTTAAAAACTTTCTTTTGGCCATTGAGAGAGGCTTTTTGTTCATTGATTTTGATGCTCGAACAGGGCACAACCACGGCACCAAGTTTCGTCTAAAGCAAGGGAATCTGCCGTTTTTATATGAGCAAGTAACAACAAAATAATATTGAGGCGCGGGGAAGCCAGAGTGCCGGAGGCGGCATAGCTTCCCTGCACTTGACAGAGATAGTTGAGCTGGGAAGGCGGTTCATTATAGGTGTGTAAGTGATGGGAGGAAGAATGAGGAATTTATTTATTTTTGTATTAGTTTTTTTAGTTGGAGAAAATTTAGCTTGTAGAAGTGAAGTTAGTAAAGAAGCAGTTCACAAAATTGATGATTTGCTATCAAAAAGGATGAATGTAGTAGCAAAGAAAATAGAAGAAGATAAAAATTGGCAACCAAAAATAAATATAACAAAGATTGCAGAGGTGGAAACAAGCAGGGCGCATTTAGAATATTTACTAAAGAAAATTGAATTAATGAGTGCAGTGAAAAAGGAAATTGATGAAGGCAATGCAGAGTTAGTTTTATTGTTAGAGAAATACCCACAAGGCAAACCAGGACACACACTTATTTTTGCTTTTAAGAATTATTTTGATGCATATAAAACATTCATGGACAGTTTAAATAAGCATTTGAAGAATCAAATTAGAACTTGTATCTTGTACAACTCAATTGTCTCATTAGAAACCAATCAACAATTGTTTTTTGACGCACTAGATAGTTCTGATGTTGAGCGAGCACAGACTTGCTATGAAAAAGAGACTGAACTAATCAATAATTTTGATAGTAACTTCAAATTGGTTGACTTTAAAGGAAAGATTCCAAGTGAATGGCCTACTGAGTTTAGAAATACTTATGACAAAATGCATGAGTGGAATAAAAAATTTTTAGAAGCAAGAAACCAGAAGAATGATTCTCTATACAGAAAGTTAAGATTAGAAGGTTTTGCGCTGGTGTTTAAAATCCCTTATGAAAAATCTGAAAAATTTAGAACTGAAATAGAAAATATCTTATTTGAGTCTGACCCTGAAATAGAAAATTTAGAAAAAAAATCAATGGAAGCTGGAAGGGTAGCTCTTGAAATGTACTATATTCAAAAAACAAATATTGGTGAAGACCCTCATGCAATTTTTTGAAAAGACTAAATAATTAGAAATTGAGTCGAGCGAAGACCAGAGGCCTCAAGTGAGACACACCCTCGCTTAAGTTACTCGTTTAAGTTAAAAGGACGCTTGTAAGCGGATAATCGCCTCATTGATATAGACGACTGAAGCAAAGGGGAATTCTCAATGATTCAAGCTATAGAAATTTTAAATAAAAATGCGACAATTTAGATTCTTGATAACACGTCCTAACTGGCTTTGACATGTACGAAGGTTTATTTTAGATTGAAAGAAGAACTGGCAGGAGGCGAAAATGGAAGGATTAGGGTTTATTTGCAGAAATATTAGATTTAGGGATAAGAAGTTCCTTTTCAGTTACGATGGTTGAATGAACGTTCAGGCGCCGGTTTTGCCTCGTCCCATCGCCGCAGTGGGGACAGACGAAGACTTTAGGGCTCTATCTCGATTCCACCCCTCCAGCAGCTTAACATGGCAGGACGGCCAGAACCCCGGCCTTTGACTACGACAAGCGCCAAGAAGTTCACTTCCTCCGGGGGGAAAAACAGCGGGTCCTGTATTTGATAAGACCTGGATGACAGGCTATTTGGTTTTTCCCAGCCCGAGCCGCAGACTGAGTCCCCATTCTGCGGTCGCGGCGGGCTGGTAGGAGTTACCGTCGGGGTCGGGCTCGGTGAAACCGTAGTATTCGACGCCGAAGATGTTCCGACCAGAAAGCATGATCTCCCACGGAATCCCGCCCATATTGAACTTGTAGCTGAGGCGGACATGGACGAGGGCGTAGGGGTCGGTGCGGCCATAGCCATTCGGATAAATCACGTTCGTCGAGTCAATGTACCAGGAGCTGACATATTCCAAGGCGGCGCCGGCCGTCAAGGCAGGAGTGATCTTGTATTCCCCATCGAGATAGAACAGGTGCTGGGGAGAGTTGGGAAGCCATGTCCCCTTGAAGGTGGCCCCGGCGAGTGTTTCGACAGAATCGTACTTGAAATGAGAATAGGTGTAGGCCAGCCTCAAAGCCAGCGGCTCGACGGGGTACCAGGCAAGGGAGGCTTCCAGGCCGTAGCGCGTGGTCGAGCCGACATTGCCGTAGAATGTTTCAAGCGGACGTGTAGGAACCCTGTATCGGCCAAAATCTTTGTCCGTCGCGAGATGGAAAAAGGTGAGGTCGTAGACAAACGAGCTGCTGATTGAACCCCGCACGCCGATCTCCTGGCCGTTCGACGTGGCTGGCTTAAGATCCTGGTTGAATCCACCGAAGGCGTTGGGGTTGTTAGCCAGCTCCTCGGTTCCCGGCGGGAGGAACCCAGTGCCCCAGCTTGCATAGAAGCCAAGGTCGGAAAGCGGATTCCACGTGATGCCGAGGCGGCCTGTCGCTTTTTTATACGAAGCATCGCCCGAGAGACTGCCGAGATGATCGTCCAGCTTGCATGTAACATCGTCATAGCGGAGGCTCAACGAGGCACCCCACTGCGGGCCTAGCTCGAGCCGTTCGAGCACGAAAATCCCCACGCCGCCCTGGGTCATGGTCTGGTCAGACAGGAGCCCCGGCCCCTCGACGGCTTTGCCGAGGTTGGGATGCTTGTATTCGTCAATGCTCTGCCAGCCTAAATCCGCGCCGACGCTAAGGTGGTTCTTGAGCGAGCCCTCGCCGGCGCTGTGGTTGACTTGGAGGAAGAACCCGGGTGTGTTGTAGCCGCGGTGGATAACCGAGGAAGGAACCGACTCGGTGTATTTGGTGTGACGGAAATAGGCGGTCACCGCCAGGTCCAAATTCGCGGCAAGGCCGACCGTTCCCGTCACGCCGCCCGTGAATCGGCCTGTTTTTTGATATTCATTGTACGTATAGGCGTCGGGATTGGCCAGGCGTCGCAGCACGCTTGGGTTGGCGCTGAACCAGTTGAGGTTAAGGCCCTCGGGGTTCTCGTTGAAGAAATCCGTATAGCCGAGGATCGCCGTCATCTTGACCGAGGGGCTGAAATTGAACCGGAACTTTCCATAGGCGTTGTCGGCATTATATTTCGACTGATCGCGATATCCGTCTCCGGTGAGCATAGAGCCGGAAACGCGGTAATTCATGATCCCGGTCGTGCCCCCCACCTCGCCTTGGCCTTTTTTAAGGCCGTACATTCCTCGGGTGAGGAACACATTACTGGAGAACGGGTCGGAACCGCCGTCACGGGTCAAGATATTGATAATACCACCTGACGAACCGCTGCCGTAGAAGGCCGCGGCCGGACCGCGCAATACCTCGACGCGGTGGACTGTCGCCCAGTCCAGATCGAAGAAATCGGAAACGAATCCCGACGGGTCATTGAGCGGGATGCCGTCCACGAGCGTCTTGATGCCACGGGTGCCGCGCTCTGTCAGGATGCCCTGGCCGCGGATCGAGAGGTGGACTCGCTCTCCATCGGCCTGGTTGTCCACCTTAATGCCGGGGACGAGCTTCATCACCTCGTCTATAGCGGTGGTCCGCGGGATGGTCTTCAAGATCTGAGTTTCAACGACGGTAGTCGCGGCCGGGTTCTGCTTAAGCGGGATTTCGACGCGGGGCGCCGTGACCGTGATTTTGACATGCTCCTTCTGTTCCGCGGGCTGGCCATTTTCCTTCGCTTGCTGGTCCGCGCTTTTCTCCTTTTTCGCCGTAGCCTCCTTGGGGGTGTTTTTTTCGGTGCCCGGCGCGGAGGCGGCAGGCGCCGCAATGAGAAAGATCAAAGCTAAAGATACAAAACCGCAAAAAACTGCTTTGTAGAATCCAAACTTTAACATAAAATCCTCCCGCTATTTAGATGATTTTTCAGCTGTTTTCTTCCCTTTTTTCCTGAATGGGAGAAATTATTATTGATAGCCAGGACATAAAGTGCGTCATTGTCTCGATTTTCTAATCTTCTGAATATGAAAAACGTTACATTATAAAGAGAGAGGGTGTCAAACATTTTTCGTTGTAGAGCTGACAAATAAAAAAGCCGGGGTTACGGGGTCCTGAGACTCAGAAACATCTGAGAAAACCAGAGTGGCCACAGACTTCCTTATTCATAGGAAAATAGCTGCTGTTAAGGTCAGTTTGAGGTGGTTGATGATACGATCGACAACGGAGAAATCGGTAATGAAGGCGATGGTGCGCATCTCGCTCCGACATTGGGGGCAGATGAGAGTCCCCACCTCATAAACCTTGCAGATCATCCCGGCCCAGCCTCGGGAGGGCAGAGAGTGAACGTCTTCCTCGATGACCGGAGGACGGGCTGGATCAACTCCGGCCTTGTGCCGCTTGCCCCTGTGAGCATTGGAGTAAAGCTCAATTTACGGACATGGAATCTGGCATTATGCGTAGTGCGGGCTGTTGTCAGCAAAAGGGGGGTTGATGACGGGAACCATATAGACGGGGGCTTTCCCCAGCCGGCTCAAGAAAGCCTCCCAAATTATAGCATAAATTGACAGGCCACGTGCGTGGTGTTAAAAGATATAAAGGGTTCATGATGAGGGGTGTCTCAAAAACAAGCATTGACAGATGGGGAAGGATCAGAGTTCCGCCTGAATTCCTGATAGTGTTCAAAGAGAGGTATGGAAACAGGATCTTCATAACGTCCTTGGACCCGAAAAACATCCTGATTTATCCCCTTTCAGAATGGGGGAAAATCGTCGAAAAAGCGAGAGGAAAAGCCGATTCCCCACTGGTGAGAGAGCCTATGGGCAGAATCAACTTCCTTGGGTTTAGGGCTGAAATCGATGAACGGGACAGGATTTTGATTCCGAAAGAGCTAAGGAATAAAACCGATCTGAAGGGCGAAATAATAATAGAGGGCAAGGAAGACTATCTGGCCTTGTCAAAAAAGAAGTGAAGAAGTAGTGAGCATTGTTTTAGGAGTCATAGTAAGAGACCTCGATGGTAACAGGGAGATGATATTTGCCTCAGATGGGAGGGTTTTGGAACACGGAACCAAGAATGTCAGAAATGAGGATTATCCTAAAATCAAGAAACTCGGATCTAAAGCCTGCATGGGATACGCTGGCCATAGCGGAGAATTGTTTGAAGATGTGTTTAATATTATGAATGCTGAACTGAAAAAAATGAAAAATAAGGACCTGATGTTTGTTTCCAGCAAATTAGGTCAGGTAATTTTTGATATGCTTAAGTCACAGAGGCACGCAGAGATTGAAAAGCATTTCGGCCCGCTTCACCATCATTTCATTATCGGTGGCTTTTATAACAAGAAACCGAGGATAAATGTTCTTTTATCTTCAAAGGAGTATCAGATTACTAAGCAGGATCTTTCGCATTCAACGAATGTGGCAATCGAAATTCTAGGTTCTTCCGATGAAATCCAGCAGAAAATGAAGGAAATATGCCAAAATAGGCTTGACCATGCTCAAAACTTTGATGAGATAGTTAAGAATATTCGATACGCGATTTCTAAAGTCGCAGAGCAGACACACGACGTAAATAATCATATTTTCATAAGAAGGCTCTCAAAAGGTTTCGAATTGGAAAGCTATTTAGGTTATGAGCAAATGTGAGGCGAGTGGAGGCCGGACCTAAGCCCTGGCCTCCCGAGTTCAAAAAGGAATTGTTGCCACGGAAAAGCGCCTCATTAAAGAAGACGATAAAAGAAGTCAATTTAAGATACGTATGAGAAATTTTTGATATTTCCAACGTCTATATGCAAAGGTGAGGTTCAATTGCAAGGATTGGCCCGGAGATCCTTAAAATGCCGGTGGGTATCTATAATCAAGTTTAATCTTATATCCGTAAAGGAGGATACAAAATGAAAGCATTAAGGGGAAAGCCCGCCTTCGCCCCGGTTCTCGTTCTCGCAGTTTTGGTGCTAGCTACAACAATTGGGGTTGCCGAACTCGTGACTACCTCGGAGCAAGAGGAAGAAGAAGTTCCTATCGTTGCTCCAATGAACGAAGAATTTCTTGAATTACAGAGGAAGCCATATTTAATTGAATTGTTGAAATACTCGGATGATGGACATCCTCTAGGACTCCTGCCAAGTCCTCACGATTTTTCTTATCTTAAAGAACCGCAAAATGAAATAAGGCCTAATCCCCCATTTTCCCTTTATAGCATTAGAGGCAGGGTTCCTACAAACAGCAAATGGACCAACGATGGGTCCTCAATTTGGATTGAAAGCATTCCCGCATCTTATGATTTGCGTAATCTTAACAAGCTTACCGCAATAAGAGATCAAGGGACCTGTGGCTCATGCTGGGCATTTGCTACTTTTGGCTCTCTTGAATCTTTTCTATTGCCTTCCGAAAGCTGGGACTTTTCGGAGCAAAATTTAATCGATGAACATGGATTCGATTATGGGCCTTGCGCTGGTGGATCAATTTTTATGTCAGCTGCGTACCTGGGAAGATGGAGCGGTCCTATTAGAGAGATTGATGATCCCTACATTTATTCATCAGCGACAAGTTCATTAATAAAGAAACATATCCAAGGGGTAGTATACTTGCCTCCCAGGTCTGGCCCTTTAGGCAATAATCTTATAAAGCAATCTATCATGGCCTATGGGGCTTTATCCACGGGGATGTATTACAAGGGTTCATATTATAACGGCACCTATAGAAGTTACTATAATCCTGGCGTCAAGGAAGGGGGGCATGTAGTGGGAGTTGTGGGGTGGGACGACAATTTTGACAGGAACAAGTTCAATTATCTCCCTCCTGGTAAAGGAGCTTATATAGTAAGGAATAGCTGGGGGACAGATTGGGGTGACAGAGGATATTTTTATGTAAGCTATTATGATGAATTCTTTGCCAGATTCACCGCTGCTTTTAAGGCAGAAATTCCATCAAACTATGAGATTAATTATCAATATGACCCTCTGGGTTGGACGAGCTCGCTCGGTTATATCGGATCTGAGACCGCCTGGATGGCTAACATCTTCACCTCCAGCTCAAATATTCCGCTCAAAGCTGTTAGTTTCTATGCAGCAGCAAATCAGAATTCTTACGAAATCTATATTTACACGGATGTTAACAGTGGGCAACCGAGAAGCGGGATTTTAAGGGCGGTCAAAGAAGGTCAAATCAACTCTGCTGGTTATCACACAATAGCGTTGGATAGTGCAGTGCGTTTGGTGGTGAACCAGAAATTCTCCGTCGTCATGAAACTAAGGACAGTAGGTTATAATTATCCTATTCCTATCGAGGAGCCCATATCTTATTACAGTAGTGGAGCCAGAGCCCATGCCGGGGAAAGCTTTATTAGCAGTAACGGGAGTTCATGGAATGATTTGCATACTTCTTGGGGAAGTCGGTTCTGGAACACAAACGTCTGTCTTAAGACATTTGCAGGATTGCCTCCTCTATATCCTCCGGTTAATCAAAAGATTGAGAGGCTGGAGAACAACCTAATTTTTTTCAAAGAATATATCAACAGATTGAGCTGGCAATCTAATCCGTCGAATATGACCGGTATTCAAAAATATAGGATTTATAGAAAAATCAAAGGCTCGGCCGATGATTCATACCAGACGCTAGCAGAAGTCACGGGTAACGTTCTTAGTTATGATGATAGAGGCCTGAAAAGAGACGATCTTTTTTCATATTGGATAACGACCATTGACGAATATAACAGAGAAAGTGAGCCGGTCGAAGTCAGCAACTAAGGAGAAGAAGTCATGAAAAAGGCAACAATGGGGTTGGTGTTATTTGTAGCTCTTGTATCTGGTCTTGCTGCCACAAATTCTTCTTTTCATTTTGAAATCGGGGCCTTCTATGGGACAAGACAGACAGTTGACTCTGACATAAAGAGCGTATATGGCAACGGGATGATCTATTTCCCCTTTTTAGCGCTCACGTGGAAAGGGGTTATTTTGGGTGCGGGTTATGAAGGCGGATATTCAAAAACGGGGAAAATTGGTATATACCAAGAAGCCTCAAGGCTTACAGTAAATGGCTTTGAACTCTATATTGGCTATGCAGCAAAAATTAGTAGATTTTTCCCCTATATAAAAATTGGATATGGATCATATTCTTACAAGCAAACAATAGACAGCCCATATATTTCGGATGTTAGAGTTGATGGCAGCAAATCTACTGTTACAGGAAGCGGTGGTATAAAATTCTATCCTATCAAGAACATATTTCTAGCGATCGAAGTGAGATATGTTCCGCTCAAAGTCAAACCGCTTGAAGAGGAAGTTGATTTGAGCGGGATGCGATTTCAGGGGGGGGTTGGGTTTTCGATATGATTCTGTTTTGTTCCCCCCTTATGCCATGCTATCAACGGCATACTTAGTCTACGGATTTATTAGGTGCCCTGATTAGATTGAGGCGAGTGGAGGCCGGGCCATGAGCCCTGGCCTCCTGCTTTTATATAGGACGTGTTGCCACGATTTAACGCCTCATTGAATAAGACGATCGAGATTCTTGAATTTCTCACTTAAGCACAGTCATTTTAAGTGATTTTGTCCACACGCAGCACTAAGATCTAGACTTCCTTCGATTTGACTTTCCTTGTTTAATCGGCCTCCCAAAAGGTTACGCCCTTGCTGCGTGCCTTCCACCGATGTCCTATCTTGAACTGCGGGCCTGTTGCAGTTTCGTCCACCCCATGCCCCAATATTCTTAATTCTTAATAACGCTACTGTCGCACAGCGAACATAAACGGCGACGTGGAGAATGAACAAACCTATTTAGGTTTTTCGTGCTTCTGTATCAATTGACCGACTGTTTTTGCCTCGCCCGATTTCATATCCAGCTGGGCAGGACGGTAGCAAGGGGGCCAAAAAAATGGAGGCCACGCGAAAAGCATATGAATGTTCAGCAGGGATAAATCGCGAGAGCTTAGCTTTCAAATAAAAACCCGCAAAAAATAGGTCTTTTTTAAAAGAACGAGTCCGGGTGGCTACCCCTTTACCAAGGGGTAGGGCGAGAAAGCCCGAATTTGGATGAAAAAGGCTAACTGATGGGCACCTTTCCGCTATGTGGCGAGCGGGCAGTGAGGTTGAATGATTAGGGAAGAGCAGAGAATTTCGAAAGGCATCCTTTAAAGGGAATCGAGGAAAAAAGAAGGGATCGTTTTTCTGAGGGAGGGGGAGCCAGGAAGGGATCGTTTTTTCTCGCGTGAGAAGAGATTGTTATGCTTCGGAGTCCCGGAGTCACGGACGACCTATCCCCCCCTGGGCCGAACCGGGATTTTCCTTAGAAGCCGGGCCTGCCGATCCCTAGCCGGCCAGGAATCACAGCACAGCTCTTTAAAGAGAGCAACCGAGAAACTAGAGCTCGAGGTCTTTGATCGAGCCACCTCGGGACTTGAGGGTAGACAGTACAGCAAAGAAGACAAGAGATTCCGGAATCTCTATGGCGAAGTTTACAATAAATTACTTATGCGACGCACTTTCCAGCCTATTGACAATAAAGGGCTTAGAGGGCATAAAAAGATGGGATATTTCAAACAGGCGGGACTTCGGCAAAAACCTGGCTATTATTTAATATCATCCCAAAATTGGTCAAAAATTAGGATAATATTCCCAAAAAAGGCTGATTTTTTATTTATTTTTGCATTCCGTATCCCACACATAAAATTCCAATAACAGGGCAGACTATATATTTCTGTTAAATCGGATACAATCATAAGTGATTGAAAATAAACAGTTTGATTCAGGGTGACCATATTAGCTTTATTGCCCAGACAATGCAAAAGATGTATGTATATCAATGGTTTTTGCATATTTCGATTCGTTGATTTGAGCTAATTTGCCAAGAAGGATTATTGCTTATATGAAACCCATTTTTATTCGATCTAATATTGAGGTTGACCTTTCCCTCAACGCTATCATTTCTTCAAACATAAAACCCATTTCCCCATGCCATTCAAGATGTGAGTATTGCCTCACTTAGACAAAAATCCCTTCCTATTTGCAGAGTCGCAAGGGCGAGTTTTTTTCCCCAGGGCCGGGGCTGTGGCCTGGGCTACGGTCCCGGCCTGAATCAATTGGAATCAAGATTGAAATCAACACCCTTAACGAAGCGACCTCCGACGTAGAGATTTTCAGTCCCTAAGGCTAATATAGAAATGCCTTTTAAATCAATAGATTAGAAAAAATATCCCTCGGACTGTGTCCAAGAATGCGCCCGATCTATTCTTCTTTCCAGAACATATCCGCCTTATTATAGATGCCCGACTTGCGAGTTATGGGACACTGAAAACTATTTTCCTTCAGGTCAGCGGTCTCAAAAGATTTTCTGTTACCGAAAGCGATCGGGGACCGATGCTCTTTTCCGCAGGATTTGCACCAGAAATAGACGCCCATTGTCATCCTCCTAAGTTAAATTTTTCTTTTGCCAAGTTCACCAGCCGAGCGATATAGCCAATGAACATAGTGCTCAACTCCTCTATTGATTTATTTTGTATCTTTATTCCCAGATGAAATTCGGGAGGATCGGGGAACTGAAGACTGACAATTCCGATATCATATGGCAAATGTACGTATTGTTTCTCGGTGGACCCGTCTGGAAGCTGAATTTCCCATCCGCTTCCCCCTAATCGGTCTCCAATAAAGAATCCTTTTGCGTTTGGGGGAGGGGGACCAAGGCGGGCGATATCTTCAGGGATTCGAAGGTTCGCTATATAAGCATGGGAAAAAAACCCTAACTTGCCCTCTTTTAGAATTTCACTACGCAGCTTATAAAAGTACTTCATTAGAGGGTCGGATTCCATCTCCTGTCTATATTTTTGATACCAATCTTCGAAAGTTGGATCCACAGAACGGAGGTTTTGTAGTACATTTGTTACTGCTCTGCCGAATACTATCAGATTTCTCAAACCTGCCACTTTTTTTTCGGGAAGGCCACTTATTAGGTCTTCCAATCCTACCTGCGCAGTCAGCAAAGTATCCTCAGCTCTTTTTAGAATTTCCTTTTTTTCTTTCTGCACCACTGCGCTATTCGCTTTCTCGCTCATAGCTTTACCCTCCCAATAGACTTACCGTTTTCCTCTTTTTCTGTTTATCCGTATGAGAATAAATCAAACTTGTCATTCATCCTACGGGAGCCGATTTTTAAAAATTACATGGAGGTTGATAAGTCGCGATTAGCTGCTGTTCTATTGCCTTTCGTTGTACGGGACTTGAATTCGGCATGAGATAGGTCGAAACATAAAGGCTTGTCCCAGTACCTGCCAGGGCAAACCAGCAGGGGCGCTTTTTATGAGAATCGAGCAGCCCTCGCTCGGCGAAATCCCCCGTTTCGCCTAAATAAAGAGCCTTGTACGCGTGGGGCCTCATTGAAAGGTCAAGAACCAGTATCACATACAGGCCGGCGAGGCTTGGGGGGAACCATCTCTGAAGAAGCACGGGGCCTGAAAACTGATAGCCGCCAAAATTAATGCTCATCCCGTTGTTCTCCCTTAGTCCCAAAACATGATTGCTATTTTTTTCTTCTCGGGATCTGTATCTGGATAGATCAAGTTCACCTCTAACATGCCCAGCGCAGTTTAAAGAAATGCCTTTTATTTTTTCCTAATCACCTCATCAACCCAGGTAAAAAATTCATCGATTTTAGCTGCCATCTCTTTTCTATCTTTAAATTTCGGGATTCCAAGAATCATTGACACATCATCTTCTTCTCTTTTGGTTAAGTACTCCCCATCGCTAATTTTTTTACGAACCTTAATAAGTCTTAAAATCTGAATGTTAAGCGCGTCTGCGTTCATCGTTTAACCCCCAGCGACTAGACCGTCTTTCTCTTTCTCTCCCGATGGCTAAAATTCCTTCACCAGCTCACTCAGGACGAACGATCTCTATGAAGTAAGGGGAAGGGGGGAGCTTCAGATATGGCTACAGGACGCTCTACCGCTTTTTTCGCTTTGAAGGTTCATCACAGACAGCTTGGATTTTTCGCATATCATTCTCCACCGTGTACTCTTCGCTCACCGGAGCACCCGCCAGCCTTCGCTGACGCTCCCTCTCCAGCCGGACTTTTTTCCCATACTCGGCATCCGAAGCCTCTTTCATCTCCTTTAAAACTCTCTGCTGGAGAACCCTCCTCAAATGGGGACCATTTCTGAATAGTTTTTGATTCTCCAAAAATTCTTTCACTGAAGCTAAATCGTCTTCGTCTTTAAAATCCATCCGCTGGAGTGTTTCGTTTTTTCTCTTCTCCTCAAGCTTTCTCCTCTGGAGTAACTTCACCTCAGCTCTTGTCCGTACTCAGATTTTATGCTTCTTCATCCAGTAGGCGATAGTGCACCTATCGATACCTGCGAGCCTTGCAACTTTCTCCTGCGAGAGCTCCTCGGTGATATATTTTTTGGTTAGCCATTCTTTTGTTTGATACTTCATCCTCTCCTCCAGCTCAAAATTCTGAAGAGCTTAGAAAATAAAGATAAGCTCTCAGGGGTGGGATATATTATATACGCATACAAAACTGGTGTTGCTTTTATTTGCCATCCGCGAACTTATCATGAGAAAACGTAAGCTCATACACGCTCCGCCTTTCGTAAAGCCCCCCGCCTTCGACCCGCGCCCGATCTCTTGCTGTCAACCAAATTCTTTTGCCCTTTTTTGCCTGATCCCGGCCCTTTTCGCCGTTCCCGCAAAAAACAGCTTCACCAGCTTGCGATAGCTCAACGATCTCAGAACGATCCTTGTAATTGCCTTCGGAAAAATGACCTCGCTCACCTGCATATAAACTTGAGAACCGGTTCTCAACTTTGGGCTTCAATCATTTGCCCTTTCGTTTTTCTCTGGTAAAAAGAAAGGCGATAAAAACTCCGGCCAGGATCGCCGCCGCGAGCCAAAGGAAAATTATTTGTCTTTCCTCCCATAGTGTAAAATTTGCATTTTCGTTATTGCCCGTTTACGGACATGGAAACCGCTATTATGAGTAGTACGGGCTGTTAAAAAGGGGGGTTGATGATGGGAACCAAAAAGGTGGGAGCTTTCTCCAACCCGCGCAAGAAAGCTATCTTTATTTTAGCATGAAAAGAAACAAAAGTAGTGAAAAAAGCCCGGGGCTTCAAACGTCCTTAGGAGAGAGGCTTTTTCTCTTCCTTCGGGGGAGGGTACAGAACATGAAGAACCAAGATTAACGAAGCTGAACCCAGGATAGCTGGAATAATGTAAACATCCCAAAATTTAAACCACCAATGCCCCCATATCCATCCCAACCAAGCTCCAAACCATCCCACACATACTTCAGCAATAAATCCAACTATTCCCTTCCCTATCCTAATTTTTAACAGGAAGAACAGGATAGCTCCAACGACAGCGGCAATGATAAATAAAATAAGAAAAGACAAAAAACCCATCCCGATCATCTTAGGTCACCTCCTTGTAAATTTTCTCTTTTGTCTAAATGTAATCGTGTTATTCGTAAATGTCAAGCCTCTTAACTAGTTCAGCTATGCCGCCCCGTTGACGGGGCAATGTCTACTTTCCCCCGCAAATCTAATAGCTCCATAATATAAAGGACACATAACATCAAAATCTGCCATTTTTCCTTCTTCGCTGCATTATACAACTGATCCTCCTTGCAGGACAAGCACACCTTCACACCTGGAGGAAATTGGACATTCTGCATGCCGTTACAACGGTTATACCGAGATCTTCTGCAACAGCTTGGCTGCGTTGGCCAAGTGGGCATCTTGATCCCCATTTACCCATCCAATCATCGTGTGTAATTGTAAAGCATGCCTCAAAAAGATGTCAAGGTCGGCTTCGGGGCGCGGGCATGTGGTCCGGAAGCCGTTCAAGGCGCCACGAGCGCCGAAAATCACACAGACCTCTTGTCCCGGGTAAAGTGAAGATCATGAAAAATATTCGGCACCGGTCTCGGCGCTGAATATTTTTCATGATCTTTCCCTCCCCCCAATGGAGAGGCCTGTAGGATTTCCGGCTATTTCGCCACTTCGATCGGCTTCCCGGCCGCATGGCCCCGGCCTCAAGCCTGCCTTGACACCCCTTTCGCCATGAGCTACCATCTTTCATGATCGGAAGGTGGCAAAACCGCTACGATGACGCGCGCGCGGCCATCTCCGCTGAAAACCAAATTCTTATTTTTCAAGGGATAAAGATCTCCGGGTCAATAGTGGGACGAATGATGAGGCGGCTTCGAGCTCGAGGAGTTTTGGTAGAACCGGAGAACGTCAGTCAGGCTAAACTGGCCCGGAAGAGGCGGCGGAAGCCTCGGTATGCCGTCAGGAAGCCCAAAGATTATCGAGTCGAGGCGCCGGGGGATCTGGTCCAGGTCGATACCTTGCAAGTCCGGCTCTGTCCGGACGAGGTTCGTTTCCAGTTCAGCGCTCGGGATACGGTGGTGAGGTTTGATGGTCTTCGCGCTTATAAAAGGCAGACCAGCACAGCGGGAGCGGACTTCCTTCACTATCTGCGGAAGAAATTTCCCTTCCCGATCAAGGCCATCCAGATCGATGGCGGGTCGGAGTTCAGGGATCAGTTTGAGGAGGCCTGCCGGAGGCGAGATATCCTCCTTTTCGAGCTTCCTCCGAACTCTCCTAAACTGAACGGACGAGTGGAAAGGGCGAACCGGACGCACCGGGAGGAGTTTTATGAAGTCTACGATATCGACCTGAACCTGGACCAACACAACCGACAGCTCGAACAGTGGGCCTATACCTATAATCACATCTGGCCCCATCAGGCCCTGGACTATCTAACGCCCTATGAGTATTATCGTCAATGGAAACAAAATCAGAAAGCCCAAGTGTCACTAATGTCCTGACCCCATTCATTTCTTTGACAGCCCTGCGCCTGAGGAGTATGCTTTTTCCTGGGGGAAGCCGACGAGTACCGCCCCCTACCAGGATGATCGTTCTAACGTATCGTAAAGGCCGTGGTCCCCGCTTTTTCTCCGTGACCCTCGGGATCATCATCTTTTTCGGAGTCGGAGCGGCGCGGCTGTCCGCTCAACAAAAGCCCCAAGAAGAAGTGACGGTCACGGCGGTCGAGGTCCCCGTCCGCGTCCTGCTCAAAGGCCAGCCCGTCAGGGACCTGGCCAGGGACGACTTTGAAGTCTACGAAAACGGCGTCCGGCAGGCGATCACTCACATCGAGATAATCTCTCGCATGATCGCTCAGCCGAGCATATCGGCCAAAGAGGCCCAGCCCGCAGAGATCCCTCAGCCGAAAAAGCGGACTTTTGTTCTCATCTTCGATATCTTCGATTACACCGACCCAGTGGGCGAGGCCGTCGATTACTTCTTCCGCGAGATTTATCATTCCGGCGACAGGGTCATCGTTATCACCGAAGACCAGGTCTTAACCGTCACGCCCGGAAAAACCCTCGACGAGTTCGCCGGCCGTGTCAAGGAGTCGCTCACCCAGTTCAAGTCACTTTCAACCCAGAGCATGACCAAGGCCTTCCGCGATCTGAATTATGATGTCGAGAGGCTTTTCGCCAGCCGGGGACAGGGACCTGGAGCCGGCGTTGGTTTCAAGTTTGAAGATATCTTTCAGTTTTACCTGAATTACCAGCGGATTTGGGACGCCTACCGGAATCAATACCTCATGCCCGACCTGGAATTTTACAGGAGCCTGGTTCAAAGGATTCGGTCAATCGAAGGCGAAAAGTGGGCCATCTGCTTCCAGCAGCGCGAGCTTTTCCCCAAGATCAAAAGTGCCTCCATGCTGGAGAGTCAGCTCAGGACATGGATGGGCGCCCAGATCGAGCCGGATGCGCAGGCCAGGGCCCAGGTCATCCAGGCCAAGCAACTGGAGCTGGAGAGAAGCTTCGACCTTTCCAGGGTGGTTTCGCCCGAAGCCATGAGGGAGTTTTTTCTCTCCGCCGACATCACCTTTCATCTCATCCTGCTCAAATCGCCGCGCACTCTCCAGGATCAGGACTGGGAGCTCATCGAAGTCGGTGAGGACTATGAGGACAGCCTCAGAAAAGTCAGCGAGGCGACGGGCGGCTACCTTGGTTTTTCCAACAAGGCGGTCGAAGCCCTAAAAGAGGCCGTCGAACTCGAAGACTTCCATTACCTTCTGGTCTATCAGCCGAAGGAGGGCGCCGGCCGAAAGGAACGGAGAATCGAGGTCAAGGTCCGGAGAGAAGGGGTGGAAGTTATCTCCCTCAAAAACTACGTCGATCCGGTCGTCCCCATGACGATCTCTGCTTTCCAGGCCGGCGAACAGGCGATCCACTTCGCCCTGCTCCATTATCAGATGACCAGCATCAACGGGCGATGGCGCGGCCTGGCCGAGGTGAAGATCACCCTTTTCGACGACCGGTCGAACAAGGTCTTTGAAGAGGGGAAAGCGCTCGAGCTCGTCCAAAAAGAGACCCAGATATGGCTCCGCTTCCCCCAGCTAAAGCCGGGCCAATATTTCATCATCATCCAGGCCGTCGACAAGGTAGCCAACCAGACCGATGTCTACTCCGGGATGATCAAGCTGTAAGGACCCAGTACACCCACCGAGCTTCTTCCTTTTTTGACAGAGCCCTGCCGAAAGTGATATATCCTAGTCCTACAGGGGAAGACACCATGAAACAAAAAACGAAATCCCATTCGGTCCCCAAGAAAGCCGGGGGCTCGTTCGGCTGGATCATTCTTTTTTGGGCCGTCATTTCAGTGGTCTGGATAGGGCAGTCTTTTGCATCGGCGCAAGAAAGCCCTCAAGAAAAGGTCACAGTCACTGCCGTGGAGATCCCGGTCCGCGTCTTGCGCCACGGCCAGCCCGTCCGGGACCTGACCAAGGAAGACTTCGAGGTCTACGAGAACGGCGTCAAGCAGGCCATCACCCATGTCGAAATCGTCAGCCAGCGGATCTCCGGCCAGGAAACTCCGCCCGCCGCCCCGTCCCTTCGACTCGAGACGCCCCGCCCGCGGAAAAGGATTTTCCTCATCCTCTTGAGCGTCTTCGACTACACGGAGAACGTGGGGAACGCCATCGACTATCTTTATCAGGAGGTCTTTCGGCCCGGCGACCGGGTGATGGTCATCAACGAGACCCAAGTCCTCAACACGGACCCGGGAAAGACAATCGAAGAGGCGGCGGGGCGTCTCAAAGAGTCCCTAAGACAATTCAGAGCCATTTCGACCACCAGGACCCTGAAGGTCTTCCGCGACCTCCGTTTCGAGGCCGACCGGCTGATCGGGACGCTAGAAGGCACCGAAGCAGGAGGATTGGACGTCGAGCAACAGGTGCTCCGTTTCGTTAATAACTACAGGATGGCCTGGAAGAACTACTGCATCCAGTACTTGAAGCCTGACCTCGGTTTCTACGAAAACCTGATCGGGAAAATTCGGACCATGGAAGGCGAGAAATGGGCCATTTGCCTCCAGCAGCGGGAGATGTTCCCCCAGACCAAGAACTGGTCCCGGCTGGACCGTGACCTAAGGGACTGGCTCGGGCAGATGATCAACCCCGACCTCCAGGTCAGGGCCCGCGTGATTCAGACAGCGCTGGATGACCTGAAGAGGGAGTATAACGTGACCGGTGCCGTCCCAACCGACGCCCTGCGGGAGATTTTTCTCAGGGCCGGCATCCCGTTGCATCTCGTCCTGATGAAATCCATGCGAACCCTGGAAGATGAAGACCTGGAACTCAAGGAGGTCGGCCAGGACTACGAGGACGCCCTGAGGCAGATCAGCCGGGCGAGCGGCGGCTACCTGGCTTTCAGCAATCAGCCCGTGGAGGCCCTGAAGGAGGCGGCGCAAGTTGAAGACTATCATTATGTGCTAGTTTACGCCGCGAAGGACTCGGGGAGCCAGGCGAAGCGGGAGATTAAGGTCAAGGTCTTGAAAGAGGACGTCGAGGTCATCTCCCTCAAGACCTACGTGGCGGCCGGCCCTCCACCCTTGGCAATCATCGACTTCTGGGCCGAAAACGGAACGATCGACTTCACGCTCGGCCGGTATCAGATGACCGGCGGAAGCGACGGACAGAAGGGACAAGCCGAGGTCCGCATCACCATCTACGACGCGGCCTCGCAGATCGTCTTCGACGAAGGGAAGGTCCTCGACCTCATCAAAAAAGAAACCAAGATCAGTCTCAATTTCAACCGGCTCGGCCGGGGCGAGTTCTTCATCATCATCCGGGCGATCGACAAGCTCGCCAACCAGTCGGACGTCTACTCCGGGAAGATCAGGCTGTGATTACTTCAGCTCTTTTTCGACCTTCGCCAGAAGCTCTTTGACTTCCTTCTGCTCGGGGTTGAGGCGGAGCGAAGCGTTCAGGGCATCGAGCGCCCCCTTTTTCTCGCCCGTTTTGTAGTAGCAGAACCCTAAAGAATTGAGCAACCGGGTATCGCTGTTGTAGATTCTGTTGGCCACCAGCAGGTCGGCGATGGCCGGGGCATATTCACCCTTGCCTTCCAGCGCCCGTCCCCGCACGAGATGATAGTCGAACTGGCGGGCTTCCACGTCGGCCAAGCTCTCGATGACCCCCAGTGTCCGGTCATACTTTCCCGTCCTCAAGAGGAACTCCCCGTAGCCCACGATTCCCTCGAAGTACTTGGAGTTGAGCGCCAGCGTCTTCTCGAAATTCGCCTCCGCCAGGGCCTGGTTATCGGTCTGCGCATACTGGAGAGCCAGGCCGTAATAATAAACAAAGCTGTTGGCCAGGGGAAAGCCTTTGGAAATGGTGACGGGATGGGGGACCTCTCCCTGGGAAGAGATGATGAACTGGGATTTGGATTCTGCAGCCGGTTCTCCTTTCCCGTTCTTGAGGGTAAGCCGCATCTCGTAATAATCGGGAGCCAGCTCTCCGGCGGGGATGGTTTGAGCGAACCCGAGCGTCTTCTGGAACGGCTGGTCCCGCAACTTCAGGCTGAGGGTCTTCTGGAGCGGTTCCTTCTCTTTGAGTCCCCGGACCAGAATGCCCACCTCTCCGTCCCTCCACAGGTCTTCGGTCAAGCCCGACACGTTGAAGAAAAAGGCGACCTTGTCACGCGGAGAGAAAGTGCCGGCGGGGTCCACCTGGAGCTGCTGCTCCATGAACTGGAAAGCCGTGTGCATCGGGCTCGTGCTCGTTTGGAAGTCGTAGCCCAGGATGGGCGGCGTGATCTGGGGGAGGTCGGGCGCTGAGCCGACAGTGATGGTTCCCTCGTGGACCGTGAATTCCTTGCCCACCGAGTTCTGCAGCAGCACGGTCAGGCCGTAATGCCCTTCGATCACCGGGAAGGAATCCTGGAAGGAGATCCCGTTCGCCCGTATGTTCTCCACCCTGTCGGGAAGAATATAAACGGGAAAATCCTTGGAATACTGGAAGATGATCTTCTCTCCCGACCTTAGGCTCACGTCCATCTTGATGTTGCAGAAGTACTGGTCCTTGGGCTCGTAGTAATCTATGGATATGGTCTTTGGCGAGAGGGCGAAATGGCAGAACGTAATCCCAAGGATAGGGTCTTTAGCCAGGGCGACGGTGGCCGTGCTCTCGATGTAGTTGGTCATGTATTCCGTGCTGACGACGCCCTTGAAGCTGAGGAAGTGCGTGGCGTAAGCGGAGCTGATGTTCTTCTTGGGAGACTCCGCGATATCGGCCAGGATAATGTTGCTCTGGGGAGACGGGATGAAGTTGAAGGGAATCTGCCCCGGGATCATAGAGATGGAGACGCCCGCCAATGTTGGGGCCAGCTCTTTGATCTTCTGGTACATGGCCTCGTAGTCGGTGACATCGACCCCCTTTGTGTCCACGAGCAAGCTCAGCGGGCCGTCGGAGATCTGGTTATAGAGCTTGAACTCGCCGGATCCCCCTCGCTGAAAGAAGACCACGGCGAAGAAGGTTGGCAGGCCCTTGGTCTTGTCACCGTAATAATACCAAACCTGGCAGGGATAGATCCCGGCGGTCCCTTCGAAGCGCTCGATCGACGTCGGGGCGCCGAGGATGATGTGCATCCGGCCCATGTCCGTCATCCAGCCTTCCCGGGGTGTCCCCCGGTGGAAAAAGGAGTTCGCATAATTGAAGCGCTTGATGTGTTCGTCCTTGAACTCGTTCTGGGGAGTTCCGGGAGTCGGATCCCGTTGTTTCCAGAACGATTCGATGAAGATGTCCCGCTCCCGGTCCGAGCCCAACTTCAAGAAGACATCCTTCTCCACGGGCAGGATGATGTAGCTCACGAGTTTCAGCCAGTCCCGATAAACCTGGGGGAGGTCTTTCTCCCGGAGCTGGCGGCCGGAAAGCGATCCGGCCAGGAGGACAAACGCCAGCAGAGCCGATTTCAGGCGATGTCGTTTCATGATGGACTGTCCCGGTCCCCGGCTAGATCTTGGTCTTCAGGAACTCGATGAAGCCTTTGACCTGGCCGGCCCGTTCGGAATCGGGGTCGTACTTCAAATAGTTCTCGAAGACGCCGATGGCTTCCTTGTAGTTGCTCATGGCGAGATGGGTCAGCCCGAGCTGGTAGATGGCGTCCGTGAAATCGGGCTGGATCTCGACGGCCTGACGATAGTACTTCAGGGCTTCATCGAATTTCGACTGGCCGTAAAACTTCGACCCGATGTTGAACAGGGCCATCTGGTCCCGGATTTTCTCGAACTCGATCTGACCGTACCACTCCATGGCCTTCTCGTTGTCGCCCCTGTTCGAATAGCAGTTTCCGATGAGGAGCATGGCCTCGGTGTTCTTCGGGTCCTTCTCCAGCACCTTCTTGTAGGCCTCCTCGGCCAGGTCGTATTTCTGCAGTTCAAAATAGCAGTTGCCGACGTTCATATTGACGATATTGATATCGGGGTTCTTGGCGAGGATGTCCTGGTAGGCGGCGACGGCGGGTTCGTACTGCTTCTCTTCAAAGAGCTTGTTGCCCTCGTTGAGCTCGGCCTTGATCTCATCCGTGAGCACCGGGCCCTCCACCTTCTGAAGCTGAGTCTGGATGGGCGGGTTCTTGGTGATCTCCGGGATGTTGGTGCTGAGCTTCTTGGGCAGGTAGCCTGTCTTTTCGAAATCGATGTTCCAGCCGCCGCCCCGGATGTAATTGGCGAACCACTCGCCTTTGGCGTCCGTCTTGACCTCAAACCCGGATTGCCCCCGGGCGGAGAAGAGCTTGACCTTGACGCCCTCGATGGGCTGGCCGTCCTGGTCGACGACGACGCCCTTGAGACGCCCAAGCCCTTTCCAGCTCTGGGCCTGGAGGAGAGAGAAAGTCATCAACATACCCAAGACTATAAGGCCGGTTCGTTTTATCCTCATCTCGCACTCCTCGTGTCTTTCGCTTTTTATTCTATCACTCCGCATCCCAAAAGGAAATCGGGCAAAAAAAAACCCCTTCCGGGGGTACCGGAAAGGGCTTTGAACTCGTGCTAGTGCGGCTGCTTAGAAGTTGAACCGGACGCCGAAACGGAACACTCTGGGGTTGATGATGCGCAGGGTTCTTCCGTAGACTGCAGAGGTGAGCCGGGCTTGGATGGACAGCGACGTGTTGGAGTTGAAGGCGTTGAAGGCATCGGCCGCCACGGCCACGGTCATGGTCTCGGTGATGTTGAAGATCTTCTCGATGCGGGCATTGAGCTCGAAGAAGTTGGGCAGGCGCCTGTCGCCGAACTTGCCGACATTGCCTTTCGAGTTGGCGTACATGTTCGTCCAGCCGACATTGCTCCGGTAGATCTGGTTGAAAGGCGGGACGACGTAGCCGGAGCGGGCGATGAAGGTGCCGCTGATGTTGATGCCCCAGGGGAGCTGGTAGAGGCCGGTGAGCTTGGCCATCCAGGGCGCGTTGACGAACACGTTGGTGATGCCGGAGCCTCCGGATTGAGGCGCGATGACTCCGCCGTCATAGAACGGGTGGTTGGTCAGGTCGAAGTTGTAATCGCCGTTGTAGTAGTACTTCCAGCTGCTCAGGGTGAAGGAGCCGTCGAGCATCCAGCGGTGGGAGAGCCTCTTCCGGAGGACGACCTCGCCCGCCAGATACTTCTCTCTGGCATTGTTGGCGTTGGTCCGGTAGGAGCCGATCGGCCACTCATAGCGGTCATAATAGGGCGCGCCGGTGACACTGTCGGTTCCTGACAGGAACCAATTGGCGGGAGTCTCGATGGAGCCGTCGCTCAAGATCCCCTTGTCCCAGGCAAAGCGGTGGCGCTGCTTGTAGAAGGCTTCGATTCGGACCGAGAAATCGGCCATGATTTCCTGTTCGAAGGAGAGCGAGATTTCATCCAGGAGCGGGGTTTTGTAATCGGGGTCATACTTGTTGGTCGATTGCGCCAGGGTCGGGTCAGCGGGGTCGAACCCGCCATACCAGGACCAGCCGGAGGGGTCGTTCGGGTCCACGGTGGGGTTGCCGTCCGCATCGGTGCCGAAGAGTTCGTCTTGGGTGATTCTTCCGTTGCCGTTGAGGTCCACCCAGCGGAGGTCGATCTCGGCCCAGGGAACGGGGTTGAGGAAGCCGGCGAATTCGTAACCGGTCTGCGTGCCGTACCGGGCGATGTTAAACTTGATGACGCTCTTGCCGTCGCCGAAGAGGTCATAGATCAGGCTGAGCCGCGGAGACAGAACCTTGGACTTCATGCCCGGGTTGAACTTGTCGACCTTCATGTTCACCAGGTAGTTGGACAGGAAAGGAGCGGCCGGCTGATTGACGTTGGCGACCACAGAGGCTTCGACGTCGTACCGGAGTCCGAGGTTCACCGAGAAGCGGCCCCAGGTGATGGTGTCCTGGGCGAAAACGGAATAGCGGCTGAAGTTGTAGTTGTTGTAGTAGTCCCTGATCACCCATGCTTCCGTCCAGTCCGGCGCGTACTTGGCGACCACGACGTTTCCTTCATAGAGGGAAAAGCTCGAGACTGAAGACTTGACGTAGTCGGCGCCGAACTTGAACTCATGATCGCCGCCGAGGACATCCTCGACGAACAGGTTACCGTTGAAGTTGAAGTTCGTCTGCGGCCGGACAGTGCCGTAGTCGGCGATGTTACCGGAACAGTAAAAATTGGGATAATACGTGTAAACGGTGTAGGGGCCGCTTCCATCCGCGGTGCGAGCCCCCAGCCTGGGCACGAGATAGAAGGTGTTGTGGTTGTAGACGGCCTTGGCGTTGAGGTAGAGGTTGCCCAGGGTCAGGTCGGCCTCGGCCTTGTAGATCGGGGTAGGACCCGTCTGGTCCCAGACCGTTTCGGGCCCCTGCTGGGTGGCTCCCCAGTTGGTGCGGCCGTTCTTGATCTTGCTGTCGTACTCATAGTAGAAGTTGAGCCGGAGCTGGCTGATCAGCTGGAGGTCGACCCTGGCGTACCCGGACAGGAGCCAGGTGTTGTCCTGTGTCCCGGCCAGGGTGAAGGTGCCGATGTCCTGGATTCCGTAAGAGCCGTAGAACCAGGCCTTGTCGCGGACGATCGGGCCGCCGAAATTGACGCCGTAGAGATACACCTTGTTGATGCCGGCGCCCTTGTAGCCATAGGACTTGAGCTCGTCCGTGAGGTTTGAGGACTGCCAGTTCTTGTCCTCGGCATCCAGGTAAAAGCTGCCGGAGAAATTGTTGCCGCCGCGCTTGGTGATGAAGTTGATCTGGACACCGCCGGTCTGGGTCTTGATGTCGTTATTGCCGTAGTTGATCTGGAGCTCGTCGTAGCTGGCCAGGTTGAGATAGGCGGGCGCGGCGCCCAGGGCCGAGTTGTCGGTGATGTTGGCGCCGTCGATGTTCCAGGTGGCGTCGCCGCTGGAGGAGCCGTGGCCGAAGTAGGCCGACTGCTGTCCGGCGTCGGAGCCGCCGACGTCCTCACGGTCGATCATCATTCCCGGGGCCAGGGCCATCAGGACCCAGGGGTTCCGGGAGGTCGGAAGGCTCATGATCATCTGCTCGGTGATGTTGACGCCGACCTGGGTTCTCTTGGTGTCGATGATGGGGGTCTGGCCGACGACCGTAACGCTCTCTTCGAGCGCGGCCTGCTCCATCTGGATGTCGTAAATAACGTCGCGGCCGTAGGAGATGACCTGCTTCTCCCGGATGACGGTCTTAAACCCCTGGAGCTCGAACTTGACAGTGTAGTCGAAGCCCACAGGGAGGCTTACGAACCGGAAGTTACCCCTCTCCGATGTCGTTACCGTCATCGGGGAGATCTTGCCGCCGGTGAGGGTGACCGAAACACCCGGGAGGGGATTCCCTTCCTGGTCCGTGACGGTTCCCTTCACGGTGCCGAATTCCTGAGCAAAGGAAAAGGCGCCGAGAAGGGCAATTAAGGAGATTAAAACAAAAGTTTTTTTCAATTCACTCTCCTTTTGCCCGCGCCGTTGGGCGGGGCATCTTAAAAGATCCATTCCCTTGAGTGAGCTGCCTCACTCAGCCTTGAGATAAATCGAGAAAGCGTGACTTCCCGTTTCTCACCTCCTTCCATAGATTTCCTATTACGCCTATTTAAACTGTGCAATATTTGTGCCAAAACCAAGGCCAGAATCAGAACATGGAAATATATTAATTTCAACTATTTAGATCATGAAGGGGGAAGGGCGAAGAAGCCGGGCATCCAACTTATTGGATAGTCTCCAATTACTTGGATATTTCTTACTCCCGGCAGCTCTCGATGAGGCGGTCGAGCTTGGCCTTCTCCCCCGAAGGGAGGGCGTTATAGGTCTTTTCTTTATAGCGCAAGAAATAGCCGAGCGCCTCGGGTTTGTTGCCCATCGCCAGATAGCTCAACCCGAGGTTGTAAAGGGGATATCCAAAGTCCGGCTTCAGCTCAACGGCCTTCTTCCAGGCCCCGATGGCACCGGCCATGTCACCCTGTATTTTCAAGGCCATACCCAGACCATTCAGAGCGGAAGCATAGCGCGGGTCCAGCCGGATGGCCTCGCTCAGGCTATTAACAGCTTGGCGGAGATCGCCGGTGTCCTTATTCTTGAGGTACATCGAGAGATGAAGCGTGCCGATGTTGTTGAAGACGATGGGGTTGTTCTGGTCGAGAGAAAGCGCCTTATCATAAGCGCTGAGGGCATCGTCGAACCGGCCCATGTTCCAGTAGGCCACCCCGAGATAGTTCCAGTTCTCCGGGTCGTAATCGATGAGGGCGATTCCGCGTTTGAGAATGCCGATGGCCTCCTCGGGTCTCCCCTCCTCGACAAGAGTGATCCCGTATGCGGTGATGAGCCGGACGCTTTCCGGGTTGGCTTCCAGCGCTTCCTTGAGGACTTCGACCGCCTCGGCTCTCCTCCCCGCCTCTTTGAGATAGTTCGCCAGGTAGGTGTGGGCCAGGTCGAAATCCTTCCTCTCGGCGACGATCTCCCGGAGAAGCGTCATCGCTTCATCGAGCCGGCCGCCCTGCTGGGCCAGGGTAGCCCGCATCCATTTGGTGTGGTAAGGGAGGAGGGTCTTGAGGTCGTCGGCGGCTGTGAACTCGGTCTTCACCTTAGCCTGAGGGGAGGCCAGATAGCCGAGCGAACGGAGCTTCTCCCGTGTTTCGGCGTCCATTTCCTGGCGCGCTTTCTCCGCTCCGGAAATGGCCAGGCCGGCAAAGAGCGTATTAAAACGGTCCCGCTGCGGCTTTACGTCCCGGCTTTCGGCCAGGTTTCGAGTCTCGTCAAAGTCTTTTTCCAGATCGTAGAGCTCGGGCAGGGGCGACTCCATAAATTTGCTGTTCCCCGAGATGAAACCCCTGAGCGGCGCCCAGCCGCGGTTGCAGTAGGCCGTCAGAGCTTCGAAATAGATATCCCGCTCGGGCAGCTTTTTGCCTTCGAGAAGAGGGACGAGCGACCGGCCGTGGAGCGGCGACGGTTTCTTGAGGTCCAGAAGGTCGCACACCGTGGGAAAGATATCGACATGGCCGACATTGGCCGAGACCGTCATGGGCTTGGCGCCGGGAACCGCGATGATCAGCGGGATCCAGAGCGTAGCGTTGTAGGCGAAGTAGCCGTGGGTCGTCTCGCCGTGCTCGCCCAGAGATTCGCCGTGGTCTCCGGTGATGACGGTGAGGGTCTTCGGCCATAATCCTTTCGCCTCGATACTCGAAAACAGCTTCCCCAGCGCTTGATCGACATAGGCGACCTCGCCCGAGTAGGGGTCGTCCTTGAACCGACTCAGGAAAGGTTCGGGCGGGTTGTAGGGTTGGTGGGGATCGAAGAGATGGATCCAGAGGAACCACGGCCTAGTCCGGCCTTCAAGCCACGCGATGGCTATGTCCACCACTTCTTCGGCCCTCCGCTCGACGAAGGTTGTGGCCGTCGGGTCCTGCGTGCCGTAGTTGTCGTCATAGAGGTCGAAGCCCTGGGCCAGGCCGAAACGGGAATCGAGCGGGAAGGCGCCGATGATCGCGCCGGTTTCGTAACCGGCCTTTTTGAGCCATTCCGCCAAGGTCGTGAATTCACCCCGGACGATGAAGTTCGAGTTGTCGTGGACACCATGAGCGGGCGGAGTCAGCCCGAGGAGAATGTTGACGTGCGCGGCCAGAGTGATGGGATTATGAGAAAAGGCCCGGCTGAACAACGCTCCCCTCCTGGCCAGGCCGTCGATATTGGGTGTCTGGAGGCGGGAGCTCCCGTAGCAGCTCAGCCGGTCCGGTCGGAGCGTGTCGATGGTGATAAGAAGGACATTAGGGGAGTCTTTTTTCGAAGCCAGTACCGTCGGACCCAACGCAGAGAGAGAGAAGATAAAGGTCCCCCAGGCCATGATTCGTCGGGCGGCTGCATCCATATATATATTATATCATCCTCTTAGACATGGCGAAAGGCCCGCCCGGTTTTTCTCTTCCCTTCCTGAAGCCCGGCTCAAGAAAGACAGTCACGTTCACCCAGAACTCCTTGCCGTGAAGGTCGTACCGATAGATCTCTTCGTCCGCCTGACGCAGCCTCAGCCCAAGAATTTTCGTTTCTTAATCCAGCGCTCGCGAAGACGGATCGAGTCCAGGCCGACGTTATATCCCTTCGAAAAGAGGTTCTTCCCGCGGCCTTCCAGTCTTAGGGTGTGTTTGCCCGGCGCCAGCTTGAAGCTTCCCAAGTAGTTGTCTTTGACCCGGAGGTCCTTGGAATAGAAATCGTAATCCTGGATTTTTTGTCCGGCCATGTAATCCGCCGGCTGGCGGACGTTTTTTCCATCCAGATAGATCCGGTAGACGCCGTAATCTTCGGCATAAGTGAAGCGCAGGATCAAGCCGCGGTATTCTTCTTTCTCCACCTGAAATTTGACTTCGAGCACAGGGTCCTCGCTCGCTGGTTGGAACAGCAACTGGCCCTCGCCGGTCCAACCATAACCTTTCTGGACTTCGAGAAGACCCGGAGAGTGCTGGGTCGCCAGCACCAGCGTCCGGCCCTCGATGATGACATCGAGATTGGGGAAGACGCGCTGGGAAAGAGGCGGGATCTGGGTGTATCTCTTGGGCTGTCCGATCTAGTACCAGAAGGCGACGGTGGCCAGATCATCCTCGCGCTCGACATGACCCTCGACCTTGCCGCTTTCGGTCTCGTCCTCGCTCATGTAGGTGTAGCCGAAATAGGGAAATTGGCTTGGATTCAGGCCCCAGACCATCAGGAAATAGTCCTCGGTCCCCGTGCCCTGGACGGTCGGTTTTTGATCGCCGTCAATGTAGAACCGCGCGTCCCCTTCGCCGAACCAGAACGGGCTCCGCGACCGGGCCGACATGACTGTCCCGACGTAGTGGCCTTCGCCCTCGGCGTCGAGGATCAGGTAATCCCGGCCCGTTTTCTCGGGGAATTCGTTCCGGTACTGGGCGCAGAAATAGGCCGCCTTTTCGGGGAGGGGTTCCTCGGTGTAGTCGATATGATAATAGAAGCTGCGAACGTTCTTGGTGGGATTTTCATTGGTGGCCGTGATGACGGCTCGCTTGTGGAAAGGCATCGGCCAATAACAGTTGTAGCCGTCGCCGCCCTCGACCTGGACGGGCACCGACTTGAGCTCCCTTCGAACGCCGAACCCGGCCCCGAAGAAATCACCGAGCGGAGCCTCGACGGCCGGCTCCTTGGCGTCGTCCCAGTACATCCGGATGACGATCTCGTCGGGACGGGCCTCGGCTCCTCCTCGGCCATCTGCAGTGCCAGGGGATTCCGGTCCGCCTTCCGGACCTTCCCCCGATGGGCATTGGCATAAACGCCATAGTAACGGACCATCACCTGGCCCTTGTCGGGGATGTGCGAGGTCACCCGGGCAATGAACTCCAGATAATCCATCCGCTCCACCTCTTCGGCCTCTTTCCCCTACCGATACCTGACCTTGCCCTCTTTCTCCGAGAAAGAGAGACGCTCCAGCGAAAGCACAGGCCGGATCATGTACTTACCCACCCGCTCGGCCTCCAGCTTCGTCTTGGCCCGGACCTGGCTGTGGACGTTGAAGCCGGTGTGTCGCCAGGAGAGAATCCTCTCGGCCCATTCTGGGCTGAGGAGTTCCTTGCGGACAAGATCGGCCAAGACCTCGCGGGCGAAGAGCTCGGCGAGCCGTAAATCATCCACCCGCGGGATCTTGTGGAAGACACCCGCCTCGTCCACTCCGCCCTCGGTCACCAGGAGGTGGAGGTGAGGGTGTAAATTAATTTTCTGTCCGAACGACTGGATGAGACGGGGATCGCCGTCGCCTTTGTCAGCGACCAGCGGCTCTACGACACGATCTGCCAGGAGCGGTACATGGGCCTGCCGAAGGACAACGAGGAAGGCTTCAAGAACAGGTCGCCGATCACCTATGCCTCACAGCTCAAGGGAAATCTCCTCATCATTCACGGGACGGGCGACGACAATGTCCACTAACAGAGTTTCGAGAGGCTTGTCAATGAACTCATGGCCAACCGTAAGCACTTCACGATGATAGCCTACCCCAACCGCTCGCATGGGATTTATGAGGGGAAGAACACGACTATGCACCTGTACGAGCTGATGACGAGGTATCTGCGGGAGAACTTGCTCCAGCCGCCCAAAGACTAGCGGAAAGCCGGAAATTCTTAGTCCGGGACCCGGCCTAGACGGACTCAACCCCAAAGCCGAGGTCGTAGTTCATTATACCGAACAGGCGATACTCACTGGGTCCAAAATCGCTCCATTTTTTGCCGGTCCCCTTTTTCTTTCGGATGAGCCTAGACGTCATTCTTAAATCGTGGCCCGATATCAACGAACCCTCAATTCGCGGCTTAGGTCGGATTTCAGGCCGGAGGTCGCCTCCTTGGCAGCGAAGCTTAAAATGTAATCGCCCGCCTTGAGCGCCGGAAATTTCAATTCCACGAGCATGATCTGCAAATCCCCAGTCTTTTGGCTTGAAAGCAAGGAACACGTTAGGGGAACCTCCTCAAGGGACGATTGTTCACGAAGCCTGGCCGTAAGCTTGATTACAGGCTGGGCGACATCTTGAATCAAACAGCGCACGATACCCAACATCATCGAGATCCCTGCTTTGCATTCTTCCATGATCGGGACAGCCGCGTTCGAAATAAAAGGATAGATGTCTTTTAAGGAGATAGTATCCGACTTCTTTTCTTTGGTCCTTGTAACCTTAACATAGAAAGCTTCCTCCTCTTCCAGCGGGAGGACGAGGAGCGGTGAGAAGAGGTGCAATCCGGTTGGGCTTTTTCTGGGGATTGTGACGGGTGCCGAACTCACCGCCGTCCTTCCTGTTTCCAGATTTCTCAAAACGGCGCGACATTCATAGGCGCCCGGATTAAGTGAGGCAACCGAGTAATGATAAACGACCTTGTTGCCCAAGCTCGAAAAATCGACTTCTCCTCCTTTGAAGTCAACAATATTCTTCTGGCCATCAAGGACAAAATAGGTAATTTCCGTTTTATGTCCAACGATCTCTTTCAGGTTCTCCTCCTGGAGCTCAGAGAGGAAGACGATATTATTTTGCCGTTGGGGCGAGATCGTAAGGGCGATCAAAGGAAAATCCGGAGGTTTCTGTAAAAGAGGCCTGTCGCTCAAGGCCAACGCAATGAGCTGAAGCTGTTTTTCAGTATCCCCGAGCTTCTGGAAGGGCTTCGGGTTGAAATAACCGCCCTGCGCAGCAACTGTGCACCCTTCCCGCCTGACGTTAACTTTGATTTCATGGAATTGCCCGTCCCACTGCTCCTCAACGTAGTAGCCCAGGACATAATAGTTGCCGGTGCTCACCTGGAGATCTTGGGCAATTTCTTGATAATGATCGACATTATCAAAATATCTTCCGCCGGAAAGGTCAGATAGCATCTTTAAAGAATCATTTCCACGCGCCTCACTATCTTTAAGGTGGGCCTGGGCTCTCTCCGTATTGATCGCATAGACCGGACTGTTCGCCGCGCCGAGTTCTCTGCTCATCTCCTGGAAATTGGTGAGCACTGATAAATCTCTTTGATCGTATAACAACGACTTTGAAATTCCTTGAGAAAAGAAAACCATGTTCTTATAGCCCGGAAGATAGCCAAGATATTTGGCGAGCTGCTTGATCACGTCTGTGAATGTGTTGGCTTTCCTTCTTTCTATTAATATCTCTGCGTTCTCCAGCAAACCATCCAAGTTTTCTGGTTCGGGTCGGGCTGCCTCTTCGTAGGGATTTTGCACAGGGAAGCCTCCCCCCGCTCCCCTGCCGGGCATTCCTCTCATTCCTTCTATTGTCTTCTTAAGTGACGGATGATCCAGGGTGAGGTATTTATGAAGGACCAGGCCCTGGATCTGGGAGTAAGAAAAAACGGCGGCCTCATCGGTGGGCCGAAGTTGAGTTTCTATAAAGTGCAGCGCGGCCTTCTTGGCTTTGATTACCCCCACATGGTCATTTTTCTCGAGATCCAGGACAAAGAAGAACTTCCGGTTTAGCTTTGGGGCGGGGGGCGCCGGATAGGGTTTGATTTCTTCAGCTTGTGTTTGGGGCAAAATCAAAGTGTGCGTTTCAAAATCGGTTATGGTCTTGAGTTCGCTGTTGTCCCAGAGTTCAAAATCGGTTTTCCTGAGGCCGGTCACCGGTTTCCCGTCTTTATCCGTAACAAAGACCTGGATGAGCTTAAGGGTGACGGTGACTTCATGCTGGAGAGACTCTTGATCTTTCTGGGCCAGCTTCGAACCGCCAGCCCAAGGGCAAAAGATGCCCCAGAAAAACAAGAAATAGATCCACGGAATGAGCACCTTTCTCATAACGCCCTCCTAATTTAAGCTATAAAGCCTGGGTGAATTGATAGGTAACATGATGATGTGATGCACCTCCTCGGGGAGTTTGATAGACTCCCCGAGGAGGTGCACAGATGAATTATGTAGGTATTGACCATCATCGTCAATATTCGCATATGACGTTGATGGATCAAGAGGGACAAACGATCCGAGCCGGGCGGGTTCCCAACCTTCGGGCCGAAATCGAGAAGTTCCTTGAAGGTATCGAGGAGGTTGAAGCCGTCATCGAGACAGGACGCTCGAGCTACACGATGGTGGATGTATTAGAAGAGATGGGTGTTGCGGTCAAGATCGCTCATCCGAATGAAGTGAAAGCGATCGCTCGGGCGAAGATCAAGACGGACAAGCGGGACTCGGAGGTATTGGCCCATCTTTTGCGGATGAACATGATCCCGGAGGTGTATCGGCGGTCGGTGGAGAACCGCCAAGCCCAGCGGGTCTTGCGGCAGCGGGCTTTTTATGTGAGTGCGATGACGGCGCTGAAGAATCGGGTTTATGCGTTCATCGCTCAGCAGAGAGAGGAGGTGCGGGAGGCCGTGGCCAGGAAGACCAATATCTTCTCGGAGAAAGGCCAGAAGGTGCTCATGGGGCTGGATCTGGCTCGGGGTGAGAAGAAACTGCTGGAGGCTCTTTTGAAAACCTATCGGTATTTAGAGACGAGGATCGAGGAGTCGACCGCCCTCGTCGAGAAGCTCTATGAGGAAAGCCGGGAGGCTCAGCTCATCCGGACGATTCCTGGGTTTGGGAAATATTTATCGGTCCTGGTGGCGGTGGAGATCGCGGATCTCGCGAGGTTCGCTGATGCGACTCACCTTAATGCCTATGCGGGCGTCATCCCCTCGACTCACAGCTCCGGCGACAGGACCCATCATGGGAAAATCGTGCGGGCGGGGAATCGCTGGCTGCGCTGGGCGGCGGTGGAGGCGGTCTGGCCGGCGATCCGGGCGGACTATGATCTTCGCTGCTTTTTCGAACGGCTGGCCCGCGGAAAAGGCGCGAACAAAGCGAAAGTGGCTACGGCCAGGCGACTTCTGACAATCATCTATAAGGTCTGGAAGGAAGCACGCAATTACATTGCTTATCGGAGATAACTCGGCCGCCTTCTTCTTTCTTCCCCGGTCTGTGTGGGAATATATAAGACTCGTCGTTATTTTGCTGTGCCCCAGAAGCAACCATATTGTAACAAAATTTATACCTTTTTCCAAAAGGGAAGTCGGAAAATAATGCTTTAAAAGATGCGAGCAGAAGCCGATCCCCGCCCGCCTCAAATTTCTTCTGCTTGAGCGAGCGCCGGATCCGCTTGCCGTCGATGCGGATATCGAGTCGGTAATAGCGGATACGTTTGTGAAGAGGTATTCCAGGACTGCTTAATCAAACACAATTCCCTCTTGTTTCATTTTCATTCCAGTACCGTTCAACCACGTAATCGTATATTCCATTTTAGCGATCTTGTTCCAATCATTTGTGTTGAAAAAAATAGCTTCAAAACTGGCACTAACTCCCACGGGAATGACCCCCAAATTAGCGGGGAAACCATTGGCTGTATCAATTATCACGTTGTTAGAATTATAAGCCTGAAACGTGATCATAACATTATAGCCGGGAGCCGTTCCAGTATTTTTCACTATACCGGTAAGCATGCAATCACCCCATGAAGCCTTTTTTTTCTGATAAGAAATGAGCTCAAAATAGGCAGCAGCCTGAACAGTGACGGTTAGGTTTTTGGTGGTAGTACCATCATTATTTCTCGCCGTTAAAGTAAAAACCGTGGTGTCCGTAAGGGTGATTTCTTTTTCGCCATTTGCTTCAACTGAACCGATCCCCTGGTCAATTTCAACTGACGTAGATCGGCTTACGCTCCAGCTCAACTTAGTTGACATCCTATAATCAACGGGATTGGGATCGGCCACGAAAAAATTAATAATTGGCGGGTTCTTTACAGGCACATTGGGGCCCGTAGGGGATGATCCCTTGCAAGCAATCAGAAAAAGACACGAGATAATAAGAAAAAATGACTTTTCATTTTTAACCCCCCCTTATGACTATTCCTCCTTTGAGCTGATTCATGAGGCCTAGTTCTCCAGCATTTTTTTTGGCCTAATTCTATATACACTTCTCCTTCATATTTTAAGGCGCTTGGAGGACCAGAAAATTCTCAGATAGCCTGAATTCTTTTTTATTAATCCGGTTGTTTTTGCGAAAGGAAGTCGGAGGATAATAATCCCCGCACTAGTTTATGCTTTTTGGTTTGATTTCACAAATCCCGCCATCTATGCCCTTTCTTAGCTCCCATTCCCGGCCGCACTCTTTGCACTTGGCCAGATAAAGCCCAGTCGAGGCGAAATCATGAGCGACCATGGGCGCTCTGCATTTCGGGCATTACGCCGGAAAAAAGCTAACCTTTAGGCCCATTTATTTTTTAGAAAAGTCGCGCGGAGAAAATTTCTTCCTTGCTGCTTGTGCCGGGGCCAGGCGGTACGATGCGGACGGAGTCTCAAGTACCCGGCCTTGATTCAATAAGGTCAAGGCATCTGTATAGTATGGCGCGAGGAAATCAAAGGCTACTCGCTCCGGCAGTGTCCTCCAGGTATATGCGCTTCTCTTAAACTTTCGTTCATAGACGCGGTTTGTCTGCATCGCATCTCGGGGTAGTAAGTCAGATAAGCTTTCCCAATTGCGCTCGGCTTCAAGCTCTTGAGGTGTAAGCCTTTGGAAAGGCTGAATCTCTTTTCTAACAGAGCTCCAAATGTATCCAATAATTCTCGGATCAATGCGGCCTTTATACTGGAATTTCTGCTTAAGCTCGTTCAGGATTTTCTTGTTCAGTCTTTGACCCCGGCTTATCCTTTCCTGGATATCCGTCTCGAGTCTGCTAAGAGTTTTAGGCCCGAAAATGAATTCCTTCGGCATGTAGGCTTCATGTTCTGTTCTGGACTGAGGGCCTAACTGTCGGACAAAAGTTTTCTGCCTGTAGCTTCTCATCCGGAAAAGAAACATCTCGATGTCTCTATTGTCATCCTGATGATGAAAGTGGTTTCTTATAAACCAGCATTCTTCTTGCGCTTTACCAATCCGGCGAAGGTTGTTTTTGTGAACCTGAGCACCTTTCTCCAACTCCAGGCCAAATTTCTCCTCTAACACAAAAAGAGCGAAGAGGCTGTCACCGTTCTCTGTTCCTCGTCCTTGTCCTATCTTTATTATGTAGGGAGGATAGAAGGTGCTGAGTTTCCGACTCCATTTCTCGCTCTGGTCGGCTTCCTTTCGATAATTGCAGGATCCGGGGCAGGCCTCATGGGCGTAAATCTTTGGCCGTTGCGGGTACCCCACGACACACCAATATTCTCTTTCAACCAACGTATCCATCAAAGCGCCCACCCTGTTGGAAAAACCTGCAAATGACACACTATAATTTTACCTTTAGATTATAAGTGCGTCAACGATAATTGCCGTAACTTTCGGAGGTAAGGAATGGCGAAAATAAAGGTGAGTATTTATTTGGAGCCAGCGCAACTTCGACAGATCGATCTGATCGCCAAGATGCTACATCAGAAGAGGGCCTTAACTCTTCGGGATGCTTTGAACTGTTATATCGGATTCTTTTTGAAATCTAAAAAGAGAACAGAAAATGTTGTGGTTTAAGATCTACGGTGAAAAATGGTTTTCGGGTTCGACTAGGTTTGAACTCGAACCTGATGAGCGGGGATGTTGGATCGATGTCCTAGCGCGAGCGAGCATTAATGACCCTCCAGGTGAGTTTGAATACTTCAACCTTGAACAGCTCGTACACCAGTTCCACGTGGAGTTGGATCTTCTCTGCCGGACTTTAGATAAGTGCGAAAAGTTTCGGAAAATTCAGCACTTGCGAAAAAAACGGAAGATAATCATTCTGAACTGGAAAAAATATCAGAGCGAGTATGAGCGGCAACGTCCATATAGACAGCAACTTACAGACGTAAAGAAGACCGACAAAAACCGTAACCAAGTTACAACAGAGTTACACGTAGAAGAGAGGAGAGGAGAAGAGAAGAAAGAAGAAAGAGAAGGAGAAAAGATAAAGAAAGATAAAAAGAAAAAAGAAAAAGAAGGAACTTCTCCAGGTTCTCTCACTTCTCCCCTCCCTTCCTCTCCTAAAGAAGATGAGACAGTTAAAGAGGAGTTCCTTGGGCTGTTAAAAGGATGTGAGGGTTATCCTTTCGATGAGGCCAAAGATTCATTACTATTTGAGGTCATTGTTAAAGAATGTCCGCACATAAACATCCTCGAGCAAACTCAAAAGAAGATAGGGTGGTGGAGAGACCATCCAGGGGCCCTTCGAGCGGATCCCCGAAAGCAGCTCCAAGACTTCTGTGAAAAAGAAAAAAAGTTCAAAGCGCGAGGCGGTCCTCAGAGAGTAGGGAACCTGCTCAAGAACGATCCTGACCAGGTTGGTTTCATAAAGAGAGTTCTCGAGACGCTTAAACCAAAGGCCTCAACAACTCCGAGACCTATTGACCTAGAGATTGTTACTCCAACAGCGGTAAAAAGCGTAACCAAGTCTCCACTCCTTAAAGACGGTTATGGCGAAGAAGCCTTTAGGAAGCTCGAAGCAGGATTCGAACCGCCTGAAGAATGGGCCGAGCCAGCCACAAGTGAGGATCCCGAAGATGTATAAACGGTTCTTTCGGAAAAAACCAGAATCCCTTGCTGAACTTCTCCGTCGTCTCCTCAAAGAAAATAAATCAGGTGAGGCGGCGTTCAAGGAAGTCGGCAGAAAAATTAAACCCATGTTCAGCCAAAACTCGAACCAGACGAGAAGCAAAAGATGATTGAACAACGTCTCATAGCCGAATTCAATATGAACAGTTTGCAGACAATTAAGGCACATCTCATAGGGTGGAAGTCCCAATGGTATGTAGATGTCCGGATCTGGGAGAAGCGAAACCTGGAGAAGCCGGGGACGGAAAAACCAACAATCAGAGGCGTGAGATTCAATTCAGGGCTACTTCCTGATTTGATTCGGCTACTATCGCAGGTTCAACAGGCAGCTGATAAGAAGTATCGACCGCAGGGAGTGGCGAGAAAAGGTGAAATAAGGTAAGGCCAGATGACCAAACAGCGAGCGATTTACCTTAAATGTTTGGATTGTTCCGGGGGATCTGCGAAAGAGGTCACCCTGTGCAACATCCTGGATTGTTCTCTGTGGGAATACAGGTGCGGCTACCATATATCATCAAAAAGATATCAAGAAAGAATTGAAGCGGCTTTTACCAAGGAAACAGACGACATTTTAGAGCTGAAGGGCACATTGGCTTGACCAAGGCGAGTTTTCTAAATAAACCATAGCAGGCTTATGTTCTATTTGAAAAAAGACCCTATTCTAAAGTGGTGAGTGACAGAATGAACTGGCTTCTCACAGTCAAAGAGCTTGCCGATCTTCTTCACATTCACCCTAAGACTGTTTATCGATGGAAACAAAATGGAAAGCTTCCCTTTTTAATGAAGAATGGTCTAGTAAGATTCAAGCGTGAGAATATTGAAGAGTGGATAGAAATAGATTCCTTCAAGCCCGTCCAGACACCAGCCCTCCCCAGCGTTGACTTTTCTTTGGAAAAGTATGATAAGTTGATGCTGAAAGGAGGTAAGAGCGCTTTGGGTAAAAAACCAAAGCGCTGGAATTACGGTTTCGGGTCTATCTATCTAAGAAGGACAAAAAAGGGTCTGGACCGGTGGTATATTGACTACCGGAGGCAAGGGAAAAGAATAAGGGAAGTCGCCAAGGATGCAAAAAGCCGAGGAGAGGCACTGCTCGCCCTTCAAGACAAGCTGGCTGAAATATTCAAAAGCCGACACTCCCCCACTAGAGAGATCGAGAACCTGCAATTCAATAAACTTGCGGACAAATACCTCATCGAATATGCGGACAAAGAAAAAACAGACGCGGCCACGGACGAATACAGATTTCGGAGTATCAGAGAAGCCCTTGGGGATTGTGAAGTCCGAAAACTCACAGAGCAGATGATCCTCGAATATCGGAAAACGCGGCTTGAACGTGGAATCTCCAAGACTACCACAAACAGGGAGCTCTCACTTTTGAAGAAGATGTTCACTTGGGCACAGGAAAGGGGTCTTTGTGAGGAGAACCCGGCCCAGAGAATCAAGAAGTTCTCGGAAGCCGACACGGTGCGAGACCGGGTTTTAACCGAACAGGAAGAAGCGCGACTCATGAAAGAGCTCGCTCCCCACGTGAGGCCGATTATCCTGACCGCGCTTCATACCGGAATGCGATACCGCGAGATCCTCAACCTTCCGTGGAAGAACGTCAACCTGGATAAGAGAACCCTGAAGGTGGAGCACACAAAGAGCAAGAAGGCCCGTTTCATTCCGATCAATTCGCTGCTCTATGAAACGCTTAAGGCCCTGAAGGCGAACGGGCCTAACGGTTCGCTTGTTTTCCCGTTCAAGAACATAACGAAGGCTTTTGAGAATGCGCGGCGAATGGCGGCGCTCGAGGACTTTGTCTTTCACGATCTGCGGCGGTCGTTCGGGACACGGCTTCTAGAGAAGGGTGCTAACATCTTCACGATCTCAAAACTCTACGGGCATTGTAACGTCGTAGTCACTCAAAACTATCTTCACCCCAAAGACGAGTTGAGTAGAGAGGCCGTTGAAACGCTAGCCAATGAGACCGGAAAATCGGTCAAACGGCCGGAAAATCTGGCACACGGTTGGCACACGGAAAAGGGCGAGAATTTCGGCCTTCCCTTAAACTCTTTATTTTCTATGAATTAGAAAGGATGGGAGGGTCATGGTCCTGGTGGGCCTTCTGGACTTCAAATCCAGTTCGGGGCCTGACGAAGGTCCTGGGTGGGTTCGATTCCCACATCCTCCCGCCGACATGCTCGAAAGACGCCTGCCTTTTCCCTACCCCCTTTGATTCCACAAAGGGGGTAGGGGGATTTAATAATCGTAAGAAAAGAGTCTTACAGGCGTCTTTCGTAAGTGAAGGCCCCTCTTAATTCTCTAAGAGGGGTAGGGGTGATTAATATTTTAAAAAAAAGTCTTAAGAGCGTCTCTGGCTCTTTGATTAGTCAGGGACGCAGGGGGATTTAATAGACTTCAAAAAAAGCCTCTCGGTGGGCATTTCTTATTCAGGAATAGAGAAAGCGAGAGTTCCGCAAAACATTTTCTCCGAGCCGCGTTTTCTCAAACTGCCCCTGGCCGGTGCATCCCTTGCCGGAACCCTAAAGGGCATAGCCTTGGAGATGCTTCACGCTCGTGCAGAGCCTGAACTCGCAGAAGGCCTTAATCCTGGCGCAGTCTCAAATCAATGCTCCCGATGCCCGCTTCGACCCGGAGGTCAATGGATACGGCCGTTTTTCCGTAGGCGTCATTGGTATAAACATGACCATCCTTGCGAAACCTGCGAGCGGAGATGGAGCCGATGCCCCCTTCTATATCTGCTCTGACGCCGATGTTCTCCGGCAAATAAATGGTTCCGTGACCGATCCCGCCGTCTATTTTGACTTCCAGGTTTTCCTTGCGCTCGCCGCTTAAATCCAGATCCAGCTGACCGACCCCCATATCAATTTCGAGACGTTTAAGAGAAAATCCCTGGAGGTTCAAGTCGGTTTGCCCTGCTCCGAGGTCAATCGTCATTTTCATTGGGACATGAGTGTTCAAGCGGAGATCCCAGGTGTTTCTGGACGAGCCAAAATGAAGACCGTGTCTTCTCCTCTGGCGAATGGTAAGTTTTCCTTTTTTATCCAAGACCCGGTAATCGACCTCGGGGACCCAGCGCTCGATGTTATACCGGAAGGCTCCCTCCAGGAGAGCCGTTCCGCCCCCCTCAAGGTTAAGTTCACCGGCCCCCATTTGTATTGTAACATCCACGGATTCTGCGTCTCCCAACTCGATTTTTTGTGTTTTGGTCTTTAGCTCCGTTGCCATTTCACAGGAAACTATCCCCGCGACAACGAGGCCCACAAACAACAACTTAAGCAGTAGGCGTGATTTCATATCTGTTTGCCTCCTTCAATAATATTCCTAATAAATAATACGAAAATCGGACCGGCTGAGTTTTGCCATTTGACAAAATTTTCATATTATTGATAATAAATAAATTTTAGAGTCTAAAGGAAAAACATTCTTTAAACGATGAAACACCTGACTTTTCGACGCGGCGTTCATCCGCAGGAAGCCAAAGAGGCGACAAAAGACAAGCCACTTGTGCCTCTGCCCCCGCCTGAGAAAGTCATCATCCCCCTGCTCCAGCATTTCGGAACCCCGGCCCAGCCTCTGGTCAAAAAGGGCGAGGATGTCTTCCTCGGGCAGAAGATCGGAGAAGGGAAAGTCCTCTTTTCCGCGCACGTTCATGCGAGCGTGTCCGGGAAGGTCCTGGCGGTCGAAGATCATAACCATCCCGGCGGTTACCCTGTCCCGGCGATTACCATCGCTAACGATGGCCAGGACCGGGTTTCTCCCGATAGAACCGGGGCGCCGGACCCGTTCTCTCTCAGGCCGGAGGAAATCCACAAAAGAATCAAAGAGGCGGGAGTGGTCGGGCTTGGCGGCGCCGCTTTCCCAACTGCGGTAAAGCTCGCTCCGCCGAAAGACAAGCCTATCGATACCCTGATTATCAACGGCTGCGAATGCGAGCCGATGCTCACCGCCGACTACAGGCTGATGCTGGAGAATCCGTCGGATATTCTCAAGGGCGCAGAGCTTGCCCGGATCGCTTCCGGAGCAAAAAGGACGATCGTCGGCATCGAGGATAACAAGCGGCCAGCAGCAGAAATCCTCCAAAAAAGTGCCGATCACCTCCCGGTCGAGATCGCGCTCCTCAAAACCAAATATCCCCAGGGCGCAGAAAAAAATTTAATCTATGCTCTCCTTCGCCGGGAGGTCCCCCGGGGCGGGCTCCCGTTTGATGTGGGGGTTGTCGTCCAGAACGTCGGCACGACCAAGGCCATCTGGGAGGCCGTCTCTGCCGGCAAGCCCTTATACGAGAGAGCCATCACGGTCGGAGGCCCGGGAATCCAGGAGGCCAAAAATCTTCTCGTTCGAATCGGAACGTTTTTCCAGAACGCCGTCGACTTCTGCGGCGGCTTGAAAGAAGACGCTAACACCTTCATCATGGGCGGCCCGATGATGGGGCTGGCCCAATGGACACTCGCTATTCCCATTATTAAGGGAACGTCCGGCCTTCTTGCCTGGGGAACGGCCGTTCCCGAGGCTGAATTTCCCTGCATTCGCTGCGGCCGTTGCGTCGACCACTGTCCCATGGGACTTGAGCCGACGCAACTCGCCAAATTCGTCCAGTACGAAAAATGGACCGAGGCGGAAAATTGGGGAATCCTGGATTGCGTGGAGTGCGGCTGCTGCCAGTATATCTGCCCCTCCAAGATTCCTCTTGTTCACTGGATGCGTTTAGGGAAAAATAAAATCTCCCGGGCCAAACGAAAAAAGAGCGCTTGAATATGGAAAGACCATTCCTGGTTAAGTCCTCTCCGCATCTCCGGGAGAAAGACACGACGCCCCGGATCATGTACCGCGTCGTCATCAGCCTCCTTCCCGCCTGTTTGGCTGCTTTTTATTTCTTCAGGTTCCGGGCTCTGGCCCTGCTCGTGGTCTGCGTGGCGGCATGCCTGACCACAGAGGCTCTCTTTTTCTGGGTCAGAAAAAAGCCATTTTCTTCTCTACTCGACGGGTCAGCCATCATCACGGGAATGCTCCTGGCTATGACCCTTCCTCCCTCCTTTCCGGTCAGCCTGGCTGTCATTGGTGCGGTGGTGTCCGTCGGGATCGGCAAGCAGATCTTCGGCGGACTCGGGTATAATATCTTTAACCCGGCTCTTGTCGGCCGCGCCTTTCTCGCCACAGCTTTTCCTGTGGCCATGACCACGTGGATTCCGCCAGCCGTGCTGAAAGTCGATATCGCCACTTTTGCTACGCCCCTGGGGAACCTCAAATTCCAGAGCGCCATCGCTCACGGTCCGCTCACTCCCTTGCAAGACCTTTTCTGGGGAAATGTTGGCGGCTGCATCGGGGAGACTTCTGCTGTCGCCCTCCTTATCGGAGGGATGTATCTTTTACTCCGCCGCACGATCGACTGGCGCATCCCCGTGGGAAATCTCCTCTCTCTGGCCATTTTCACGGGAGCGTTCTGGCTGGCCAATCCCGCAAAATATGCCTCGCCTCTTTTTCATCTCTTGGCCGGAGGATTCCTCCTCGGGGCTTTATTCATGGCCACGGATATGGTCACCTCACCCGTCACCCGGCGGGCGACCTGGATTTACGCCTTGGGCATAGGGTTTCTGACCGGCCTTATCCGGCTGGCCGGGGGATATCCTGAGGGAGTCATGTACTCCATTCTTTTAATGAACGCATTTGTCCCTCTTCTTAACAGATACATCCGTCCCCGAATATTGGGACAGAGGAGAGCGGCGAAGTGAGCCTTTACAAACGGATGGTGATCGTTTTGACCTCCATCGGGGTTGTCTCCGGAGCCCTCCTGATGAGTGTGAATCTGCTGACAAAGGACAGGATCGCCGCCAACAAGCAGCGCGAAATCGAGCAGGCGGTGATAAGGGTTATCCCCGGGACCACGGCCAGCCAAAAAATCTATGAGGAGAAAAACTTCACTGTTTATGAGGGAAAAAACGACCAGGGGCAGGATTTAGGATTGGCCATCCTGACGACGGCCGGTGGCTTTCAGGATAAAATTCTCTATATTTTTGGGTTGAACTTGCCGTTGACACGAATAAGCAGCCTCTATGTCCTGGAGCAGAAGGAAACGCCGGGGCTGGGGGCGAAGGTCGCCGACGAAAAGACTTTTCTCCAGTTCTGGGAAGACAAAGATAGCACCGCTTCCCTAAGCCTGCGCAAGCCGGCCGTGGAGAAAGGGAAATTGGCTCCCTCCGAGGTCAACACCGTCACAGGAGCGACCGTTTCGTCAAAAGCCGTGCTCGCCAGCGTCAACGCCGCTCTGGAGAAAATAAAAAAATTAAAGGAAGAGGGAAAGATCAACATTGAGAGAGGACATGCCGAGTAGAAGCCTGTGGCAGGAATTCAGCAAGGGATTGTGGCTGGATAACCCTGTCTCCCGCCAGCTATTGGGAATGTGCTCGACCCTAGCCATTACCAACGCCCTGATCAACGGCATCGCCATGGGCCTGGCCGTCAGCTTTGTCCTCATCTGTAGCTCTCTGCTGGTGTCTCTGGTAAGAAAATTTGTCCCCAGCCAGGTCAGGATCGCTACTTATATCATCATCATTGCATCCTTTGTTACTATGGCCGACCGCTTTTTGGCCGCTTACTTTCCTCCTATTTCGAAAGCCCTGGGTCCCTATGTTCCCCTGATTGTTGTCAACTGCATCATTCTCGGCCGCGCCGAGGCTTTTGCTTCCAAAAACTCAGTCGGCCGCTCTCTCATCGATGCTCTCGGCATGAGCGCGGGCTACATTATCGCTCTCCTCATCCTTAGCTCGGTTCGAGAAATCCTGGGAAGCGGGACGATTCTCGGCTCCCAGGCCTTGGGGAGCTGGTTTAAGCCCTGGATCATCATGATCCTTCCCCCCGGGGCCTTTATTACGTTAGGCGTTCTTATTGCCCTGGCCATCGAGGTCGAACGCAAGGCCAGGCCAAGGAGATAGTTGTGGACCTCTTCACAATTTTTGCTGCCTCCATCCTTATTAACAACTTCGTCCTTTACTATTTCCTCGGTATCTGTCCTTTCCTCGGCGTCTCAAAAAGGGTCGACGCCGCTTTCTCCATGGGAGTGGCGGTGACATTTGTCATGACCCTCACCGCCGTCGCCTCCTGGGCCATCAACCACTGGATTCTCATTCCTTACAATCTGGAATATCTCCAGATCGTCGCTTTTATTCTCGTCATTGCTTCTCTCGTCCAGCTCGTCGAGATGTTCATTCGAAAGACGAGCCCGCCTCTCTATCAGGCCATGGGGATTTATCTTCCTCTCATCACCGTGAATTGCTGCATCATGGGACTGGCCCTGCTTGCCTCTCTCAAAGAATACAACTTCCCGGAAACTGTGGTTTTCGGGGTCGGAGCAGGAATTGGGTTCACCATCGCCATCGTCTTGATGGCGGCCATCCGGGAACAGTTAGAGATGGCCGATATTCCTGAGAGCCTCAAGGGAGGAGGCATTTCGCTCATCATCACGGGAATCATTGCCTTGGCCTTTCTTGGTTTTTCTGGAATGATAAAGTAATGAATATTCTCATGCCGATTCTGACCATGGGCGCGCTGGGCTTCCTTTTTGCCTTTGGTCTGGTTTTCGCCTATAGAAAGCTTGCTGTTCAAACCGACCCCAGGATTGAGAAAGTCGCCGAGGCTCTCCCTCAATCCAACTGCGGCGCCTGCGGGTATGCCGGCTGCCGGGCCATGGCGGAGGCCATGGTCTCGGGCAAAGCGGCCCCAATTAGCTGCCCCGTGGGAGGCATGGATACAGCGGCAAAGGTCGCCGAGGTCCTCGGTGTCAAGGCCGCCGAAGTCATCAAAAAAGTAGCCCGGCTCCACTGCCGGGGAACGAAAGAGGCAGCACCCAGGCGGAGCCAATACCTGGGGCTTCAGACATGCTATGCCGCCCATCTCATGGGCGGCGATAAGCTCTGCACTTACGGCTGCCTGGAGCTGGGAGATTGCGTCCTGGCTTGCCCTTTTGACGCCATGTTTATGGGGGATGACGGACTGCCGGTCGTCATTGAGGAAAAATGCACCGCCTGCGGCAAGTGCGTGGAAGCCTGCCCGAGGAATCTTTATGAGCTTCATCCGATCTTTCAAAACATTATCGTTTTCTGCTGTTCAAAAGACCGCGGTCCGGTTTCCCGGAAGGCCTGCAAAAACGCCTGCATCGCCTGCGGCATCTGCTCCCGGGCCGTGCCGGAGGCCATCGTCCTGGAGAACAACCTGGCTATCATTACGGATTATAAAAAAATACCGCCGGAGAAAATTCCCGCGATCGAAAAATGTCCGACCGGGGCGATCGGCCGCCTGAAAAAAGAAAATGAAGGATAACGCCACTGTCATCAGCGTCCACAACGACCTGGCCTGGGTTAAGGTCAGCCCGAAGGTTTCTTGCTGTGAGTGTTCGGCCAGGGCCCTCTGCGCAGGACAGAAAGACGCAGAGGGACAGCTCGCGGCCCGCAATCCTCTGCAGGCCCGGCCGGGGGATGAAGTGGAGATCGAGGTCCCCGAAACAAATTACCACAAAGAGCTGATCATGATCTTTGGCCTCCTTCTTGCGGCTTCGCTAGCTGGGCTGGCTTTAGGATATGCGCTGGTGCCTATCGGCCGCTTACCACCCGCCGAAAACGGTTTTTTGGGACTTGTTATCGGCCTTATCCTTTCGGGTTTCGGCCTCTTCCGCTATTATCGAGGCCGGGAAGAAAAAGCCGGCTACCCGGTGATCGTGGAAATCCTGAAAAAAGGAGAACATTATGGATAGACGCGACTTCCTGAAAGTTATCTTGGCCTCTTCCCTCGCCGCTCCTCTTTTGGCCAAGGTAAAAACTCCAGAATCGAGCACGGTTCTTTATCTTATCAGCGACGAACCGCAGCTATTTCTTCCTCCCATCATGGCAGAGCTCCAAAGAAAAGCCTGGATCCAAGAAGGACAATTTGTCCTCCTTAACCAACATCCGTATGGAGAAGAATTGAAGGCTACGCTTTCGCAGAACCGCTGGAGATACGCCTTAAAGATGTCAAGGGCAAACCTTTTCCTCTCCTTCGAACCTCTCCAACGTGCCGCCGCTCCTTCTTTCACCCTGATTAAAGAAGGCAAAATTTGGGATATACGCACTGCCGGCCTGTCCCAACTATGGGAAGAGATGAATAGCCAGGAAGCGCGCTCTGCCTGCTTGACCGTCGCTGCCTTCCGCCAAAGCCCCTTCGTCTCGGCCCCGGGCCGGTCGGTTACTGTCTATGCCGACGGAAAAATAAGGCAATCTTTTTCTCTCGGCAAAAATCAAAGGCAGCGGTTTACGACAAGGAACGGTGAAGTCGTTGTCGGAATCGAAGGAGGAAGGGCCCGGGTTCTCGCCTCCACCTGCCGTCATAAAATATGCCTTTCTTCACCTCCAGCCTTCCTGGCTGGGGAGCGGATTGTCTGCGCTCCCAACAAATTTCTTGTAGAGGTCGAAGGTTCCCGTTTTGTCGATACCGTTACTGGCTAAGCGCAAGTTTATTATCCTTATTTCTGCCGCGCTTTTTTTTGTCACCTGCAACCCGGGAGCGAAATGGAACACCTATACTCTTTTTTTCTTTGACACCGTCTGCGACATCAAGATCTTTTGTCCGCTTGCTCAGGTTGAACCCGCCCAAAAGGAAGTCAACCGCATTTTCACCGAAATCGAAAAGGAGTTTGCCCCCGGCAGCGCGGATCTTTCCTCTGCTCCAGTTCTCGAGCTTTTCCGGGCTGCTCGCCGCGTTTACCGCGACTCAGACGGCTATTTTGATATCAGCGTCGGCCCTTTATCTGAACTCTGGGGATTCTCAACCAAGACTTACCGTCTCCCCTCTCCTGAAGAAGTGCAGAAAATGCTCGTTCTTGTCGGTCTGGAAAAAGTGAAAGAGGAAAGAGGCGGCCTTGCTCTCCAACCCGGCATGAAACTCGACTGGGGAGGAATAGCCAAGGGCAAGGCTGTTGACCTTGCCGCCAGGGCCTTGCAGGAAATGGGCATTGGGCGCGGGTTTATCAACTGCGGGGGAGACCTCTACTGCTGGGGGACAAACCCTGAGAATAGGGCCTGGCAGATCGGCCTCAAGCATCCCCGCCATCAAGGGTATCTGGGGGTCATTAGTGTTTCCGATATGGGTGTGGCTACCTCAGGGGATTATCAGAGGTATTTCGAGAGCGGGGGCGTGCGCTACCACCATATTTTTAACCCCAAGACCGGCTATCCCGCTCAAGGCAGGCAAAGCGTGACTGTCGTGGGGCCCGAAACCGTTTACTGCGATGCCCTTTCCACAGCTCTTTTTGCCAGTCCGCAGCCTGACGCTATTATAAAGAAATACCCGGAATACGGCGCCATCCTGGTGGAAAGCAGCGGGAGTGTCGTACGTTTAGGAAGGGCCTATTCTGTCGAGTTCTTTTAGGCCAGCTAAATTTTCATGGGCATCAGCACATAAGTATATTTGATTTGCTCTTCGAGCTCCGGCCTCATGATGGCCGCGCTGTTTTCGTCCTTGAGCTCCAACTGAATCCTCTCGGAACTGACCGAGGAGAGAAAATCGAGAAGGTATTGGGAATTAAAACCGACTTCTAACTCCGCCCCTTGGTAATCCACTTCCAGGTTGTCCCTGGCCTCGCCAATTTCCGGGTTGGAAGAGAAGAGTTTAAGGAGATTTTTTTCGATATAAAATTTCACTCCCTTTGACCGCTCCGTGGACAACAAAGAGACTCTTCTGATAGCCTGAGTAAACTCCTCCTTGGGCATGTGGAGGATATGAGGATTGTCTTTAGGAATGACCGTCTCAAAATTGGGGAACTTGCTCTCGATGATCCTGGAGATGAGAATACGGTTGCCGACCTTGAAAAAAAGGTTGTTCTCATCATAGTCAAACTCGATCTTTTCATCGGTCATTTTTCTCAACTCACCCAGAGTTTTCTTGGCCACAATAACCCTGATTTCTTCGGCCGGCGCCAGGTCTTCAAGAAACGCTGAGGTATAGGACAGCCGGTGCCCGTCAGTGCTCACCAACTCCATGCTATTCTTTTTAAGTATTAAGAGAGCTCCGTTGAGATAGTATCTCTGTTCTTGGGCAATAGCATAGTAGACCCGGTCGATCATCTCCTTGAGTTTCTCCAGCGGGAAGACGATCTTTTTTTCAAACTTAGCTTCCGGAACCTGAGGATAATCTTCCTTGGGCAAGCACAGCACTTTGAATTCGCTCTTTCCGGAAGAGACTTCCATCATCAGGTCCTCGTTCTCTTTGAAGGTGATGGTTTGTTCATCGGGCAAGGATTTAACGATTTCAAAGATTTTCTTTCCCGATATTGTGATCGTACCCTCCTCTTCTGTCTTGGCCTCGAAATGCGTTTTTAGTCCGACTTCGAGGTCTGTTCCGGTGAGCTCGACCCTGTCCCCCCCTACATTCATGAGAATGTTCGCCAAAATCGGCATGGTAGTTCTCTTTTCAACGATGCCCTGAAGAAGTTGAAGCTCGTCAAGAATTGTTTCTTTTATTACGGAAAATTTCATTTTCCACCTTCCCCGTAGGGATTCTTTCTTCTTATATTTTTATCTATATTAATAAATACTTTATTTAAGAAAGATAATAAAAGCAATTGGAAATGTGTAAAACTTTAGCAATATCTTGATTCCATTACTGAATAAGACCAATCAGGCTGTTTATTTCTTTGTTGAATTCAGGATTCTTCCGTCTCAATTTTTCGATTTTACGGACACTATACAGGACGGTTGTATGATGTTTTCCGCCGAATTTTTTTCCAATTTCCGGCAAGGAAACTTTGGCTAGTTCTTTAGATAGATACATAGCGACTTGACGGGGGAAAGCGACCTTGGGAGAGTTATTTTTTGACTTGAGCTGGGAGGGCTTGATTTTGAACTGGTGACAGACCAATTTCTGTATTTTTTCCACAGTGATGACAGAAGCCATAGATTCCAACAGGCTCTTCAAAGCTTCTTTGGCGATGTCCAGCTCTACCTTCTCTCCCTTTAGAGAAGCGTAGGCAATAACCCGGCGCAAGTAGCCTTCGAGCTCTCGGATGTTGGAGTGGACCTTATCGGCGATAAAAAGAGCGACACTCTCGGGGAGGGCGACGTCTTCGATCTCTGCCTTTTTCTTGAGAATAGCGATGCGGGTCTCGATATCCGGGGGCTTGAGGTCGGCGATCAGTCCCCATTCGAACCGCGAACTGAATCGCTCCTCGAGCTGTGGAATTTCCTTGGGCGGGCAGTCGCTCGAGATCACAATCTGCTTCTGGCTCTCATAGAGATGGTTAAAGGTGTGAAAAAATTCTTCCTTGGTCCGCTCTCGCCCGGAGAGATAGTGGATATCGTCTATCAAAAGAACATCCACGCTACGGTATTTTTGGCGGAAATCCAGGATTTTTCCGTACTGGAGATGGTTGATCAAGTCATTCATGAATTTTTCGGTGGTCACATAAAGAATTTTTAAGCGATGGTGCTTATTCAGAGTGTAGTGACCGATAGCGTTCATGAGATGAGTCTTTCCCAGTCCGGCCCCGCCATAGACATAAAGGGGATTGTAGGATTTGGCCGGGTTTTTGGCTACGGCTTGGGCCGCGGCATGGGCGAACTGATTGCAGGAGCCGACGACAAAATTTTCAAAGGTGTAGTTCGGATTGAGATTAGGGTTGAGAAGGGCTCCGTGTTGAGCCCGCCTTTCCTCAGGCGAACGCCGCATGAACGGCGCAGGTGTCTCATCGAAAATATATTTGATCTCGAAAGGCTTCCCGAAGAGCGCTTGGGCGCTCTCGTTGATCAGGCCGGAATAATGAAAAGAAAGCCAATCCCTGAAGTAGGAGTTGGGAACCTTAATGTAGAGGATGTCTTTTTCCCGGCCTATATAAAGGGTCGGCTCAAACCAGGTTTCATAGCTGTTTTGGTCGACTTTTTTCTTGATATCCTGGAGAATTTGAAGCCAATAATTAAGCTTTTCTTTATCTTGATCTTGCATGGCCACTCTCGAGATTTCCACAGAAATATTCACAACTGTGGAAAAATCTTCAGGCTTTGCTGGGGGACCTCCAAAAAGCGAGGGAATAATAGCACGCTGGAAGGTCGATTTCAAGAGATTTATTAAAAAGGGCTCGTCCACAACCCTCTTTTTTCCAGCCCTGCGTCCCCCACTTTGCTTCCGGATGGCTTTTCTCGGCAGCCTGCTGGATGGATATTCTTTTTATTAATGCGGTGCGTGCCCCAAGTTGTATAAGGGCAGCGGCGAAGGTATAATGTCAACACATTGAAGAGAGGAGGAATCCATGGCGAGCTGGATGGAGGGGAAAACACTGGCGGATAAAATTAAAGAAGAAATTAAGGGGGAAGTAGCGCATTTTCAGAGGATGGTCAATAAGGTGCCGGGGTTGATCGGGATACTGGTGGGAGAAAATAGAGCTTCCCAGATTTATTTGAGAAGCAAAGAAAAGGCCAGCCGGGCCCTGGGCATCGGCGGAGAAATTCTTACTCTTCCGGCTGCGATCGAACCCGGGGCGCTCAAAGAAAAAATCGAGGAACTGAACAAACGGGATGATGTCGACGGCATCCTCGTCCAGCTCCCCCTGCCCAGCCATCTCAACGCGTATGACATCATTGGCACGATAACTCCGGAGAAAGATGTGGACGGGTTTCATCCCTTCAGCTTGGGTAACCTGCTGATGAACCGGGAAGGCCCAAAACCATGCACCCCCATGGGAATAATTGAATTATTAAAGTTTAATCATATCCCCATCGAGGGCCAAGACGTCGTCGTGATCGGCCGTAGCCTGATTGTCGGAAAACCCCTGGCGGCCATGCTGACCAACGAAAACGCCACTGTCACCATCTGCCATTCCAAGACAAAAAACCTGGCCGGCATTGCTTCCCGGGCCGACATTCTTATCGCCGCCATGGGCCAGGCGGCCTTCGTCTCGCCCGATTTTGTCAAAGAGGGGGCAACGGTCATCGATGTGGGCATCAACCAGCTGGCTGACAGGGCCAAGGCCGCTGAACTTTTTGGAAAAGACGAAAAGAGAGAGAAGGACTTCGCGGAAAAAGGCTATACGGTCGCCGGGGATGTCCATCCGCTCGTCTTCGAAAAAGCCGGGCGGGTGACCCCTGTTCCTGGCGGCGTTGGGCTCCTGACCGTGGCCATGCTGATGAAAAATACCCTGGAGGCTTTTAAGCGACGGCGCAACCTCAAATAAGGTTTGCGTGTCTCGCCTTTTTATGGTATAAAATACGCTTTTAGAGAGAATCAAAATGCCGAAAGTTTGTGCCATCTGTCATAAGGGACCTACCTTCGGGCATAGCGTGAGCCATTCCCACAAAGCCTCGGCCAAAAAATGGAAGCCCAACCTTCAGCAGGTGAAGGCGAAGACTAAAGCAGGACAGCGGATGATTTGGGTTTGCACGCGCTGCCTGCGCTCAGGAAAAGTGACCAAGGCCCTGTCACGGGCTCCTCAGATCCTTTCGACCGAATAGATTTCTTTGATCCCGGTGATCTTCTTGATGATGGCCTCGAGGTGTTTCATATCCCGGATGATGAGCCTGAGTTTGATCTGGGCCTTCTTGTCTGCGGTGGTGGTCACTTCGGCCTTGGTGATATTCCCTTCCAGTTGAGCGATGCCCGTGGCGACTTTGGCCAAGACACCGGGAGAATCGTTGGCCTTGACCAAGAGCCGGCTCTTATAGGAGCCAGAGGAAGCTGAATCCCAAGACACCTCGACCATGCGCTCGTTATCCAGGATTTCCCTGGTTACAAGAGAACAACGAGTGGCGTGAATCGAGATGCCTTTCCCGGAGGTCATATAACCGATAATCGGCTCGCCTTTGATGGGCGAACAGCAGCGGGCCAGATGGGCCAGCCCTTCAGCCGCCTCGGTGACCTGGATTCCGGCTGGAGGCTTGCCGCTGACTTTATCCACCAATTTTTGCAGCAAGGCCTGTTTTTTTTCGGCCGGCTCGCCTTCAGGGTTGAGCTTGGTCATGAATTTCTTATCGACGACGACCTTGCCCAAGCCGATCAGGGCATAAAAATTTTCTAAGTTCCTAACTTTGAACGGAAGAATTTCCGCCAGCCGCCGGAGAAGGCTTGCTTCTTTCAGGAGATCGGCGGGAAGGGCGTATCTCTTCGATTCCTTTTCCCAGACCTTCTTTCCCAACGGCATCCGTTTGATCTTTTCCTGTTGATTGAGCCAGCGCTTGATCTGGTGTCGGGCGCCCGAGGTAAAGACAATATTCAGCCAGTCCCGCCGCGGAGCTTTTTCCGCCGACGTGGTGATCTCCACGATATCCCCCGTTTTGAGGATCGACTTGAGCGGGGCGAGCCTGCCGTTGATCTGGGCGCCTGTGGCGTGAAGGCCGATTTCGGAATGAATTTTAAAGGCAAAGTCCAAAGCCGACCCTCCCAAAGGCAGGGTGATCACCTTCCCTTTGGGCGTGAAGACATAGACCTCCTCAGGAATAAGGTCAGCCTTGAGGTTTTTGAGGAATTCTCGTGGACTCTTTTGCTCCTTATAGAGTTCGACCATTTCCCGGAGCCATTCCAGCCGCCTGTCTTCTTTGACCAGGCTGGACGGGTCCTGCTCTTTGTATTTCCAGTGGGCGGCGATGCCGTTCTCCGCCATGTTGTGCATATCCTGAGTCCTGATCTGGATCTCGAAAGTCTTTTTTCCCTCGGTGATGATCGTCGTGTGCAGGGCTTGGTAAAGGTTAGGCTTGGGCATGCCGATGAAGTCCCGGAAGCGATGCGGGATCGCCGGCCACTTTTGGTGGATGATCCCCAGGACGGCATAACAGTTCTTGACGCTGTCGGTGATAATCCGCAGGGCCATAAAATCATAGACCTGGTCAAAATCGATCCCGCGCCTTTTCATCTTGTCGTAGATGCTGTAAAGGCGTTTGATCCGGTATTGAATTTCGACCGGGATATTGTTTTGTCTCATTAAGACTTCCAGCGTCGCTATGAGCTTGCCGAGTTCTGCCTCCGTTTTTTGGCGCTGGGGCTCGACAAGGGCCGCAATCCGGAAATAGGCTTCAGGGTTGACATAGCGAAAGGAAAGGTCTTCGAGCTCGGCCTTGATCCTTCCCATTCCGAGGCGGTTGGCGATGGGCGCGTAGATTTCCAGCGTCTCTTTGGCGATCTGCTTTTGTTTGCTTTCGGGCAAAAACTTGAGAGTTTTCAGGTTGTGGATCCGGTCGGCCAGCTTAATGAAAATAATTCTCAGGTCATCGGTCATGCCCAGGATGATCTTGCGGATGGTTTCTGCCTGCCTGACCTCGGGTGAGGACTCCTGGACCCGGCTGATCTTGGTCACCCCGTCGACAAGGTCGGCCACGTCCTGGCCGAAGTTTTTCCTTATGTCCGGGGCGGTGATATCCGTGTCCTCCAGGACGTCGTGAAGAAGTCCGGCGACGAGTGTCGTATTGTCCAGCCTCATGTCGGCGAGCATGTTGGCGACTTCCAAGGGATGGCTTAAATAGGGTTCCCCGGAGCGGCGGGTTTGACCTTTGTGGGCGCGGGCGGCAAAGACATAAGCTTTTTCGAGCAGGTTGATATCTTTCTCGCTATAAGAAGCGGATACTTTTTCCAGGATATCGTTAAAGCGAATCATTCGCGGTGTTCCAGAGACAGACTTATCTTCCTGAGGCCGCTATTCTTTTTTCTCTTTCCAAGATCCAATCCGCCGCCGCCAGAATGTCCTCGGCGACATGGGCAAGCTCAAAGCCCATCTTTTTGAGTTTGGAGAGGGCCTCCCGGCCGTAGCCGGTCAGGACGAGCACAGGCGTGGCCCGGATGTTCCGTCCAAAGAGAATATCCTCTACTTTATCGCCGACCATGTAGGAACGCCGGAGGTCAAGACCGAAGTCGCCCGCGGCCTGAAGGGCCAAACCAGGATTTGGTTTTCGGCAGTTGCAGGCTTGTCTGTAGCGGGGAGTGCGGGAATTCTCGTAATGAGGGCAATAATAGAACGCATCAAGGCGGGCCTTCTTCTCGGCAAACGAAGCGAACATCTTCTTGTGGATATCGGCCAGGCCTTCCTCCGTGATAAGCCCGCGGCCGATCCCCGACTGATTGGTGATGATGATCGTCAGTAATCCTGCCTTATTGAACTTCCTTACGGCTTTGAACCCGGAGGGATAGATTCTGATCTGGCTGTATTCAGAAGGATACCCCACATCCTCATTGATGGTCCCGTCACGGTCGAGAAAGACAGCGTTTTTTTTCATCGCCACAACTCTTCGCCTGCCCGGAAGACGTCTTCCGCGGCTATATTCATCATGCAGCGGTGGTCATAGGGGCATTTTCTGTAGGCACAGGGCCGGCAGGGGACATCTTTTCTGACGACGCCGGAAGGCTGCTCGAAGGGACCTGTCACTTTTGGGTCTGTAGGACCAAAGATGCCCACAACCGGAACCCGGAGCCCGTTGGCCAGGTGCATCGGGCCGGAATCATTGGAGATAAAGAGGCTCGCCTGGCTGATCAACCCTAAAAGCTGAGGAAGCGTTGTCAGGCCCGCCAGGACGGCGGGCTTCTTTTCCATGCCAGAACGGATAGACTCGGCGATTTCCGCTTCAGGGGCCGAGCCGATGATCAAAATCTCGGCGTTTTTGTTTTTCTGAAACAAACCAGCCAGCTCAGCAAACCGGGGGGCCGGCCATCTTTTTGCGGGCCCGTAACTGGCGCCTGGGCTGAGGATAACCAAAGGCCGGTCGCTGTCGAGGCCTAAAGCAAGGAGCCGCTTGCGAGCGGCCTCTTTTTCTTCAGGGGGAAGGGAAAGCCGAATCCGGCCGGAAAGGGGTTTGAGCCCGAGGCCGGAGAGAAGGTCTAGATAATAATACACCTGGTGTCGGGGCGCGTCTTCGTTTTTGGGGCGGACAGATTTTGTGAGGAGCAGGCCGCGGCCATCTGTCGCATAACCCCACCTGGCGGGGATTTTGGCTAGATAAAAAAGGAACGCCGAGGCAAATGAATTAGTCAGCAGGATCCCGGTATCGAAGGCCTCGTCCCTCAGCTTCTGTGCGGTGCCCCGGAGGCTCTTCAGGCCTTTGGATTCAGGCAAAGGGATAATTCCTTCAACAAGGTTGTTCCAGGCAAAGAGGCCCTTGACCCAGTCTTGAGCTGCGACCCAGAGGTGAGCTTGGGGAAAGTTCTGCTTAATGCTTTCGAGAGCCGGCAAAGCCAGGATGGAATCTCCGATCCAGTTGGGAACGCGAACGAGGAGTTTCATCTAAACCATTTTAATCCGCAGGGGCAGAGTTGTCAAAAATAGGCTCGCTCTCCTCTTCGAGGAACCATGCCCGCTTCGCCTCCGGATGGCCTTCTACGCCCACACCCCTCGCCTCGGCTAAAAAAGCAGGGAAAGTCCTTGGTGAAGGCTTTATTTAAATTATCACAGAGGAACTGTGCCCGCGCGTCGCTCTTACGGGTTTCTTCGGCCACTGACCCTCGCCTTTATTTCTCAATATAGGGTTAGGAAAGCGTTGGGAAACAGAATTTAGATGGTGAGGATCAACTAGTCTTTGGATGAAGAGGGACTTCGCTTCTCGGCGGAGGGTTTGGGAGCGCCCTGTTCTTTGTCCTTCCCCGTCTCTTTCGTTTTTTCTTCCTTTTGGGGAGATGACTTCTTGGCATAATCGGTGATGTACCAGCCGTTGCCTTTGAACCGAATGGCTGGAGCTGAGATAACCTTTTTAAGAACACTCCCGCAGAACCGGCATATCTTCAGCTGAGGGTCGCTCACTTTTTGGACAGCCTCGATGTGCTTGCCGCAGCGGGAACAGACATATTCATAAAGGGGCATCTTGGAGTCACTCCTTGAAGGAATCTCATTATACCAGAGCCCGGAAAATAATCAAGGAGCGAGGCTAATCGAAGACGATGGCCTCGAAGACAAAAATCTCCGCCCCTTTCTTCCAGGCATCCGGGGGCAGGCCGGCCTTGAGGCAAGCCTCTTCGAGGAAGGTTTCCCGGGACCAATTGTTCTCTACGGGGACCTGAGGCAGCAGGAGGCCCTTCCTTTCCCCCTGAGAAATCACCAGCCCGTGCTTTCCCACACGGACAAGGCCAGGGTCATCGATCTTCTTTAGCGGAGTAAGGACCGAAATCTCAAAGTCTATGTCTTTGAGCTCTTCGCGAGTGACGGGGCGGAAGCGAGGGTCTTCGGCTGCCGCATAGATGGCCGCACGGATGACTGTCTCATACAGGGGAAACATCGGCTCGATGAAACCGATGCAACCGCGCAGCTGGCCGTTTTTCTTGAGAGTCACAAAAGCTCCTTTTTCTGCGAGAAGATTCGGGTCCTGGGTGTCGTATTCGACGACTTTGTTTTCTTCGACAAACTGACTGACAGCCAGGCGGGCCAGTCGGATAAGCTCTTTTTTCTCTTCAGGAGAGAGGGAAAATTCCGGCGTCGGAGAAGACGAAGAATTCAGCGTGACGGCAGCAGCCAGATATCCCACCACTCCCGCAGTATCTTGATTGGCTTCGGAGGAGTCGGCGTAGTGAAGCACTTCGACTTGGGGCTTCCCCGCCTTTTTTAAGGCCAGAAGAGCTGCCGCGACAGGCCCTCCCCCGCACATGATGTTGGCGCGCTCGGCCATTTTATTTATGATCGTATCTGCGCTGAGGTTCTGGACGAGGGAGATCGTTTTGGCGTCAACAGAATTGGCTTTCTCCCGGGGGAGATAATGGGATAGATCCGTGGAGGCTACGATCAAGATTTTTTTCGTTGCCCGGGCCTGGGACAGCGCGTCGGCGAGAGAATAGACCGTACTTCTTGTCGGATAACCCATGACGATCGGGACGATCTTTGCTCCGGGGATTGTTTTCTGGATAAAAGGAATCTGCACCTCGACGGAATGCTCCTCATCATGAGCTTCGGCTATATAAGAGAATCCGGATGCTTTGGCAATCAGGGCGGCAGCGACTTCGTCAACTTGAGCCACCCCGAGAGGCGTTTCGAACCCGCCCTCAAGATAAATGGAGCACCCCTCAAACCCGTATTTATGAGACGGCCCGATAACGACCACCGTTTCGTAAGGCTTCCCTTGGACAAGGGCGTAGGCATAGGCGGCAGTCTGGCCGGAAAAAACATAGCCGGCATGCGGACAGATCAAGACCTGCGGGTCTTTGGAAAGAGCCGGAAGATTTTGAACATTCTTCAAATAGCCGTCGATTCTGGCCGAAAGGGCCTCCCTGGCGCCATCATAAAAAGCTCCTGCATAAACGGCTTTTCTGATTCCTTGAGACCAAGAGAGAGTCGCCGAAAAAAGGAGCAGAGCAAAGAGAGCGAGCGTTTTTTCTTTCATCTTTTGCCTCATTAAAAAATATACTCGCCAAAAGGAGAAAAAGCAAATGACCGGCGGGAGCCCATCCCCTATCAGGGCTCTGTCTTCGAATATAGAAAAAGAGAGGCGAGTTGGGCGGAATAGAGCGTTGACTTTTTTTGACGCTTGAGAGAAAATAACGTTCGAGTGTGAGGCATTCGAAAATGAAAGATCTCTTAAAGGGTCTCCTTACCACAATAATAATTATTTCTGCCTTTTTCGTGGGCTTTCATTTCGGCAAAACGAAGGAGAAAGAAAAGATCCCCACTTTCCAGAAAGATAGCGAGGAGCCTATCTAAAAGCCTGTTCTCTTTTCTGGATATCTTTTCTTCTTTGGTTCGCGCTGCCTCGTTCTTATATCCGCAGGTTGTTCATTCCTCTAAAAAAAGCTCAGCCTTGCCGCCGGCCTGGCTCAGACCCAACCTTTCGTTGACTCCGTCAGGATCGGGAGCATATAATAAAAAAACAAAGTTTTTTAGAGAAGGAAAGAAAATGATATGGGGAACATACGGGCTCTTGATCGTTTTTGGGTTGTTCGTCCTGCTTTTGATCTTTAACCCCCGGTTGTCCTGTTTCGGGAAGAGAATCAGGTCGCCCTTTTATCATCTCTTGGGCAAGAACGCAAAGAAGGTGCAACCGAAAACCGAGGACTACGGGTTTCATCTTGTGGAAGGAGAAACCAAGGAATCCGAGAAAGAACCTGATGAGAAGAAAAAGACGGCCAAGAAAACGGACGATTACGGGTTCAAGTAGGATTAAAAAGCCAGGCGGCTTCCGGGCAAAGCGGAGCCGGAAGGAGGGGGGAGTGGCGGTCCCTAAGCAGAAGAAAGCCAGACCTGCGCGGCCCAGGATTGCGGCCGCGGGGCTCATCCTCCTGGTCATCTTCTCTCTAATAAGTTGTTTTCCCTCCCGCCCTTCCTTTTCTCCTCTCCCTCCTCAGGTGGATTCCATCGAGGGATATGCGTCTTTGCGCTTGACGCGAGACGGGGGGACGGTCAAATCGCGTTTTTCTTTTCTTTTCTTGCTCCCGGGCCAGGGCCGCATCGACATCTTGGACCCTTTGGGCCGGACGGTTTCCAGTCTTTTCATCGAAGCCAACGAGGCTTTTTTTGTCTTCCCTTCGAAGAAGATTTACTGGAAAACGACGCGGGAAGAGGCTGTGTCCAAATTCCTGGGGTTTGCCTTGACCCCGCAAGAGATGACGGCCATTTTGAGTGGAAAGCTCGAGGATCTGAGCGGCTGGGACTTGGAGAGGGACGGCCGAGACAGAGTTAATCGCGGCCAACGCGGTGACATCCAGTTTGAAGTCAGGCAGTTTTTTGATGACAGCCGCCTTCCTCAGCTTCTTGCTCTGGCCCATGGCGGAGACCGGGGAAGCTTAAAAATCCTGCGTTTGAACTTTAATGAGCCTCTGAAAAAAAATGTGTTTCGTCTTTCTTTTTTGGAGCGCGAAGATTACACCGCTGCGACCTGGGCTGAGATAGAAAAGTGGCTGCGCCATGAAGATTAGGTCTTTTGCCAAAATCAACTTAGGGATTGAGGTCCTCAGAAAAAGGGAGGACAGCTACCACGACATCAAGACTCTTTTCCAGGCGATTGATCTTTTTGACGTCCTGGATTTCCGCCCCGCGGCCGAGGGCGCAATCAAGCTTAATGGAAACGATCAGACAATACCATGGGATGAAAGGAACCTCATCTTTCAGGCGGCGTATCTGCTGAAGCAGAAGTATCCGATTGGAGGCGGTGTCGAGATTAACGTCGTTAAGAATATCCCGGCGGGAAAAGGCTTGGGCGGGGGGAGCAGCAATGCCGCCATGACGCTCTATGCTCTGAATGAGCTGTGGGACCTGGCGTTGAGCAAGGAGAAGCTTCAGCAGCTCGCCGCGAACCTGGGAGCCGATGTCCCTTACTTCTTGGAAGGAGGTCTCTGCCTCGGAGAGGCGCGGGGAGATAAGGTCACGGCCCTCCCCGACCTCCCCCGTCTTTACTGTGCTCTCGCGCTGCCTTCTTTTCCCATCTCGACCGCCGCCATCTACGGGCACCTGCGCTTGACTTCGGAGGGTAAAGAAAGTAAAATTAACCAGTTTTTAGCTCAGAGAGAGTTCGGGCTATTAGAGAATAGATTAGAAGAAGCAGTCTTTAGCCTGTATCCTCGATTAAAAGCGATTAAAAGTTTTTTTCATCAAAGGGAAGCTGTGCTTTCCTTGGTGAGCGGGACAGGCTCAGCTGTTTTCGGGCTGTATTTGAAGAAAGAAAACGCGGAGAAAGCCCTCTCGGGGCTCGAAGGGATAGAGGAGGCGCTTCTTGTGGAGACATTATCCAGGGAGCGCTATTGGAAGAGAGCAACGGCTGGGGTGTAGCCAAGCGGTAAGGCAACGGACTTTGGATCCGTCATCCGGAGGTTCGAATCCTCCCGCCCCAGTTTAGCGCTGAAAAAGCGGAAAAGGAAAGGCCGATGAAAGTTTTTGCTGGATCATCGAACCTGGCTCTGGCCAGGGAGATCGCCCACTATCTGGATATTGAACTGGGAAACTGCGTCTTGAGCCGGTTTAGCGATGGGGAGATCCATATCTATATCGATGAGAACGTCAGGGGAGAAGACGTCTTCATCGTCCAAACAGGCTCTGCTGATGCGAATTTCCATCTTATGGAGCTCTTCTTGATGATCGATGCTTTCAAAAGAGCTTCAGCCGAGCGGATCACGGTGGTCATGCCCTACTATTGCTATGCCCGGCAGGATTGGAAAGACAGGCCTCGTGTGCCCATATCAGCCAGGCTTGTGGCCGATCTCCTGGAAAAGTCCGGGGCCAACAGGGTCCTGACCATGGACCTCCATTCGCCGCAGATCCAGGGTTTTTTTTCTATCCCGGTGGACAATCTCATGGCCGCTCCCGTCTTGGGCGATTTCATCGCCGCACTCAAATTGGACAATCTGACCATCGTCTCTCCGGATGCGGGAGGAGTCGGCCGGGCCCGAGTTTTTGCCCGGCGAATGGGAGCCAGCCTGGCCATCATCGATAAACGGAGGCCTTTTCCTAATGTGGCCCAAGTTCTTCATGTCATCGGGGAGGTCCAAGGCCGCGATGTCGTGATCTTCGACGACATGGTGGATACGGCTGGTACTTTGGTCTTGAGCGCCGAAGCGCTGAAGAAAGACGGCGCCCGAAGAATCTTCGCTGCCTGCACGCATCCCGTTCTTTCAGGCCAGGCCGTTGAGAAGATTGAAAACTCGCCCCTGGAGCGATTGATCGTCACCGACACCATACCCCTCGGAGAAAAGGCCCAGGCTTGTGAAAAGATAGGCGTTCTCTCGGTGGCCGGGCTTTTTGGAGAAGCCATCCGCAGAATCAACGAGGGCAGCTCGGTCAGTTCTTTGTTTGGTTAAGGAGGAAGAGATGAGCTTTGCCATCAAGGCAGAAAAAAGGGAAGCTTTCGGAAAAAATGCCAACCGGAGGCTGAGAAAAGAAGGCAAAATGCCCGCTGTTCTTTACGGGGAAGGGACGATCAACGTCCCCCTCTCTCTAATAAAAAAAGATATCATCATGATTCTGAAATCGGAGTCCGGAGAGAACACAATTTTTAAAGTGACGTTCGATTCCCAAACGGAGGACGCAATGATCAAAGAGCTTCAGGTCGACCCGACCTCCGATGAACTTATCCATGCCGACCTTATTCGTATCTCCATGGACAAACCCGTCCGTGTGGCCGTGCCCTTCCTGCTTCAGGGAGAGCCGGTCGGGGTCAAAGCCGAGGGAGGCTTTGTGGATTTCATGACCCGAGAGGTGGAGATCGAATGCCTCCCCAAGGACATCCCCGAACATATCAAAGTGGATGTCAGCGAGCTTCACCTCCATCAGTCTCTCAAAGTCGGGGACGTTGCCGCCCCTGGAGGAGTGAAGTTCATCAGCGATCCCGGGGCCGTCGTGGTGCTCATCAGCGTGCCGCATAAGGAAGAAGAGGCGGTCAAACCTGCGGAGGAGGAAGCCGTCGTGGCGGAGCCGGCAGAACCTGAAGTCATCAAGAAAGAGAGAGTTGAAAAGGAAGAGGAAGAAGTTAAGGAAAAGAGAAAGGAGAAGGAGTAATCGTTGTGGGCTGTTATCGGCCTGGGCAACCCGGGACGCCGCTATGCCGGGACAAGGCACAATGTCGGGTTCACTTTTATAAAGAGACTGGCCCGGCACTGGGAAGTCAAACTCAGGAAAAGAAAATTCGCGGCGAAGATAGCCGACGTCAAAAGAGATGAGGAGAAGCTGGTTTTAGCCCAGCCTCAGACATACATGAATCAAAGCGGTTCGGCGGTGAGGCAGATCTTAGAAGGATACGGGATCACCCCGGAGAATATCGTTGTCGTCTACGATGATCTGGATATCCCGCTGGGACAAATCCGGGTGCGCCAAGAAGGCAGCGCCGGAACGCATCAAGGGATTCGCTCGATCATACAGGAAATCGGGACTCAATCCTTTCCCCGGATCAGGATTGGGATCGGGCCTGTGGTTGGCCGCGAAGAAGCCACCCGCTTTGTGCTTTCGCCTTTCGCCAAAGAAGAGATTCCGCTTTTGGAAAAAAGCTGGCCCAAGGCCGAGGAGGCGCTGGAGATGATTCTCGCCGGCTGCATCGACGGGGCCATGAACGAGTTCAATCAAAGAGAGAAAGGACCGAGCGGCAGAGAGGAAGATAAGGTTTAATTAAGAAAAAACGCTCCTTGTTCCTTCTTTGAAGAAGAAGGAGCTTTAAGATCCATAAGGAGGTACGAATGAGGATCTACGAAACGGGCTTTTTGCTCGCCCCCAGCCTTTCCGAAGAGGAAACCGAGAAAATCATCAGCCAGATGGCTGATGTCATTTCGCAAAAAGAGGGCAAACTCATCAAGCAGGAGAGGTGGGGAAAGAGGAGAACGGCCTATTCCATCAAAAGGTTTAACGAGGCCTTCTATATCTTTCTCCACTATGAAGGAAACGTTGACATCCCCCTTGAGCTGGAAAGGCGTTTTAAACAGACAGACGCCGTCCTGCGCTACCTGACCTTGGTGAAAGACGGCCGAGAAGCTGTTCGAAGAAAGAAGAAGAAGGACCTGGTCGCAGAGGAAAAAGAAACGGTTGCCGCCGCGGCAGAGGTTTCTGAGGAAAAAGGCCGTGCCGAGGGGGGCTGGCCCTCTCGAGACACGGGAGAAGAGGTGAAGTAAGATGGGTAGAGAAGAACGGTCCGAGAAACCATCCTTCAGGAAGTTTTTCCCGCCGAAAAAGAAGTTCTGCCGGTTTTGCCAGAGAAACGTCCGGGAGATCGACTACAAGAACGTGGACATACTCCGGAAATATGTCCCGGAAAGAGGGAAGATTTCGCCGCGGCGTAATACGGGGACCTGCTCTTATCATCAACGGAAGCTGGCCATGGCCATCAAGAGAGCCCGGCTGATGGCGTTGCTCCCTTATGTTGAAGAGTGATCTTTCGGGTTTTCCAGTGGAGGCAAAATGAGGGTTATTCTGAAACAAGATGTGGACAATTTAGGCCGAAAGGGAGATATTGTGAATGTGGCGCCGGGATTCGGGAGGAACTATCTGATCCCCAGGAAATTGGGCCTGGAAGTTACGCCTTCGAACATGAAGATGATCGAAATCGAAAGGCAGGCTTTGAAAAAGAAGCTGGAGAAAGAACGTCTTTCCTACCAGGATTTGATCGGGAAACTCAATGAGCTGACCATCACTTTTTCGAGAAAAGCGGGAGAGAAAGACATGATTTTCGGGTCGGTGAGCGCCAGCGATATCAAAGAAGCCCTGGACAAATTAGGGTTGGACATGGAAAAAAAGAAGATTATTCTGGAAGAGCCGATCAAAAGATTGGGGAATTACACCGTGCCGATAAAGGTTTTCCATGATGACAAGGCCGGGCTGAAAGTGGAAGTCCGGAGAGAACAAGGGCCCGAGGAAAGCGCCCCCAGCAAAGAAGAAGCCAAAAAAGGCTAGAGCTAAAGAAAGGAAAAAAGCGGGAGACAGATTCCTGCTTGATGAGAGAGGTTGGACATGGAACTCGACCTCATGTTTTTGAAAAAGACTCCGCCGCACAGTCTTGAAGCGGAGAAGACGGTTCTCGGGGGGATCCTGGTCAATAATGATAACCTCAACACAGTGCTCTCGATTATCTCCCCTGAAGACTTTTACAAGGATTCTAATCGCAAAATTATCGAGAGAATCATTGTCCTTGTGGACAAAAGCCTGCCGGTGGACCTGCTCTCCTTGAGCGAAGACCTTCAGAGGGCCGGAGCTCTGGATGAAGTCGGGGGCGCTTCTTATTTAGCTTCTCTGATGGATGGGGTCCCCAAGAGCTTAAATGTCGAGTACTATGCGCAGATCATCAAAGAGAAATCTCTCCTGCGCAGGCTGATCATGTCCTCGGCCAAGATCATCTCCTCGAGCTACGAGCAGAAGGAAGATGCGGATGAACTCCTCAACGAAGCGCAGGCGGCCATCATCGAGGTGGCCGAACAGAGAGTCAAGCCGGGGTTTGTCCGGGTGGGCCATTTGACCAAGCCCACGCTGGACATGATCGCCACCCTGGCCGAGCGGCGGGAGGCCGTGACCGGAGTGCCCACCGGTTTTCGCGACCTGGATAACGTGACCTCGGGTTTGCATAAATCTGAGTTCATCGTTATTGCGGCCAGGCCTTCGATGGGCAAGACCGCGCTGTGCTTGAATATCTCTCAATATGTCGGTCAGCAGACGGATTATGCGGTTGGTTTTTTCTCGATGGAAATGGCCAAGGAACAGATCGTCGTCCGGATGCTCAGCGCCGACAGCCAGATCGATATCAAAAGGGTCAGGACGGGGTTCATCAGCGAGAGAGAATTCGAAAAGCTCAAGCTCAGCGCTGAGACGCTCTCCCAAGCGCGGATTTTCCTTGATGAGACGGCGGGGCTGACAGTGATGGAGATGAAGGCCAAGGCGAGACGCCTGAAGCTGGAAAACAACCTGGACCTGCTTTTTATCGATTATATCCAGCTTATGCGGCCCGGCAGCAGGTTTGAAAACAGGAACCAGGAGATGGCTTACATCTCGCGCTCGTTGAAAGAATTGGCCAAGGAGATTCAGATCCCGGTGGTCGGCATCTCTCAGCTCAGCCGCGCTCCTGAAAAAGGGAGGAGAGAGCCGAAGCCGCAGCTTTCAGACCTCCGTGAATCGGGAGCCATCGAACAAGACGCCGACGTGGTCATTTTCATCTACCGCCCTGAAGTCTACCAGCCCCAGGATGAGAGCCTGAGGGGGATAGCTGAAATCAACGTGGCCAAGCAAAGGAACGGTCCGACGGATATCCTCAGGCTGGCCTTCTTCAATAAATATGCCCGGTTCGCCAACGCGGACCTGGATTTCCATTACCCTGAGCCCTAAGATGGCGCAATCATCAAGAAAATCTCTTGTGCTCTCCGCGTTCGAACAGGTTGGAGAAGTCGGCCTTCTCGTTTTCAAGACCTTAGATAATCTTTTTCGCCGGCCCCGCGAGCACAAATCCCTCCTTCAGCAGCTTGCGGAGATCGGCGCGGGGTCTCTGCCCGTGGTCTCCCTGACGGCGGCTTTCGGCGGCCTGGTTTTCGGCCTTCAGACCTATGTCGGGTTTCATCGCTACATCGGCCCCGGGTCCGAGGCTTACGGGGGGCCGATCATTTCAACCGGCCTGGCCAAAGAACTCATCCCTATCCTGGTCGGCCTGATGGTCTCGGGCCGCGTGGGCTCTTCGATGGCCGCGGAAATCGGGACGATGAAGATTACCGAGCAGATCGATGCCCTGTTCAGCCTTGGCGCCAATCCTGTCCGCTACCTGGTCGTCCCCCGAACCTTGGCGGCTTTGTTTATGCTCCCCTGCCTGACCCTGTATGGAGATATCATCGGCATTTTCTGCGGGTATTTCTACAACGTGGTCGTTGAGGGCGTGAACAAAACAATCTATATACAAAATACGCTGATATACCTGGAGTTGTGGGATGTGGCCAGCGGTCTCATCAAATCGGCTGTTTTTGGAGTCGTCATTGCCATTATCGGCTGCTGGCAAGGGCTCAAGACTGAAGGCGGCGCAGAGGGAGTTGGCCGGGCCACCACCCGCACCGTCGTCATCGCCAGCATCTTGATTCTGATTCTTAACTTTTTCCTGAGCAAGGGTCTCCCGGCCACATTACGCGGATGATTCGTCTCGCCGATCTTTACAAGTCTTTCAGCGAGAATCATGTTCTCCGCGGGGCCAACTTGACCATCGAAAAGGGAGAGACGATGGTGATCATCGGGCAGAGCGGCTCGGGCAAGAGCGTTCTTCTCAAGCACTTGATCGGGCTCCTCAAACCGGACTCAGGAGAGATATATATTGATGGCACAGAGATCACCCACCTGAGCGAATATGAGGTCCAGCGCATGATGAAAAAATTCGGGATGTTATTCCAGGGCTCAGCCCTTTTTGACTCGATGACGGTGGCCGAAAATGTCAGTTTCGGCCTGGAGCGCTACACTCGCTACTCGTCGGAGAAAATCAAAGAAGTGGTCAAGGGAAGCCTGGCCGTGGTCGGCCTCCATGGGGTGGAGGGGCTGATGCCGTATCAGCTCAGCGGCGGGATGAAAAAGAGGGTAGGGTTGGCCCGCGCTATCGCTTATCAGCCCGAAATCATGCTTTATGACGAACCTTCCACGGGCATTGACCCGATTCGCGCCGACGCCATCAACGATTTGATCAACAAGTTGAAAGGGGAGATGGGAGTAACCTCCGTTGTCATCACGCACGACATGGTCAGTGCTTACAAAATAGCCGATAGGATTGCCATGCTTTATGAAGGCAAGATCGTCGAAGTCGGGACTCCCGAAGAGATTATGAATTCCAAGAACGCCATTATTCAGCAATTCATTCATGGGAAAGCCGAGGGGCCCATCAAAACTTGGTAGAGAACGAGGTGCGACAATGCGTCGGGAAGCAAAGATCGGGATTTTTTTAACCGGGACTCTTATCATTGCAGCTGTCTTTGTCTTGTTTGTGGGCGATGTGTCTACCATTTTTAGAAAACCGGGCTACACTATCTCCGTTTACTTTGATTCGGCAACGGGGCTGGATAAAGGGGCGGCTGTGCGAATGGCCGGAGTGAAGATTGGTGATGTCAAAGAGATCCGGCTGGCCGAGAGGAAGGCCGAAATTCTTATGGACATTTCTCCCAAATATCAGGTTCCCAAGGGTTCCAAGGCGGCCTTAGCGTCGTTGGGGCTCTTGGGAGAGCGGTACGTTGAGATCACTCCCAGCGAGGCGCCGGAGTTTTGCCAACCTGGAGAGGCGCTCGAGGCCGCCCCTTCGGTGAGCTTTGACCAGCTGGGAAGCCTGGTTCTTTCTATAGGCCAAGAAATCAAAGAAGTCAGCACGTCTCTGCGGGAAATCACCGGAGAGAGGACGAGAATGAATCTCGAAAAGACCCTGGAGAACTTGAGCTCTTTTTCCGAGGGGTTAAACAAGTTCATGGCGGACAACAGGAGCGACCTCCAGGCGGGAATCCGCAGCGCTTCGCAAGCGGCCCAGGGGTTTGACAAAAAGATCGACGAAATTTCCAAGAATATTGATGACACCGTTTTGCTCATGAAAGGCGTCGTCCAGGATAACAGAGAGAACATCAAATTCGACCTGGACAAAATAAAAGAATTGCTTCTCAAAGCGGAAGAATCGCTCCGTCTCCTCTCTGAATCTTTAGAGAAAATAGACAAGGGCGAAGGAACGCTGGGGAAACTCATAGATGACCCCAAACTTTACGATGACGCCCGAGACACTCTGGACTCGGTGAAGAAGACAGTCGAGCCGCTGGGTCAGCTGCGGGCAACGGGCGGCTTCAGAGCCGATTACCTCAGCGAGAGCGAGAAAGTGAAAACCTATATCGACGTGGGCTTTTCTTTGGCCCGGAAGTATTTTTTGCTGGCCCAGGTCGCCGAGGATCCGCGTTTGAATAAATTCGTCTATTCCGCCCAGGGGGGAGCCCGGTTGGGCCCGTTTGTGCCCCGGGCCGGGATCATCGAGTCCGAGTTCGGGGCCGGAATCGATTATTTCGCTTTTAAAGACCGCCTTGTCTTCAGCCTGGAGGGATATGATTTTCAGCGAGACGGCGGGCCCCATTTCCGGTTCACTTCCCAGTTCTCCATTCTCAAATATTTTTATCTTTTGCTGGGAGTCGATGATTTTGGTCTGTCCCCAAAAAGAGAAATCTTTTTCGGCCTCGGCGTTGGAACCCGATGAAGGACAAACTGAAAACAATCTTCATCTGCCAGAGCTGCGGATTCCGTTCGCCCAAATGGCTGGGCCGCTGCCCGAGCTGCGGCGAATGGAACACTCTCGTCGAAGAAATCGAGGAAGTCCGAGCACCGGCCGAATACTCGTTCCCTCCCTCAGAGGCGCTCCTCTACCAGGACATCAAGGAAACGAAAAAGCAGAGGATCAAGGTTCAAGCCGAAGAATTCAACAAAGTTGTGGGAGGGGGAATCGTCCTCGGCTCTCTCATCTTGATCGGCGGAGAACCCGGAATCGGCAAATCCACTCTTCTCCTTCAGGTCTGCCGGGATTATGCCAGCCAGGGAGAAAAGGTCCTGTATGTGTCCGGGGAGGAATCGCTCGAACAGATAAAAATCCGCGGTGACCGGCTGGGGATAAAAGGCGGGGCATTGTATCTGCTGGCCGAGACGAACATGGAACGGATTCTCGCCCAGGCAGAAAAGCTCTCTCCCAGAGTTTTCGTGCTGGATTCTGTCCAGGCGGTTTTTTCGGCCAAGCTTTCGTCGAGCCCCGGAACCATCAGCCAGGTGCGGGAGGTAGCCAACGAGGTTTTCCGCTTCGCCAAGAAGAATAACGTCCCCTCGTTTCTCATCGGCCACATCACCAAAGAAGGGTCGCTGGCCGGGCCGAAGTCGCTCGAGCATATGGTCGACGTCGTCCTCCTTTTCGAGGGAGAAAGAGACCACAGCCACAGAGTCCTGAGAGCGCTCAAAAACAGGTTCGGGCCCGTCTCTGAGCTGGCCATCTTCGAAATGGGGGCCGGAGGGCTGCAAGCTATTCCCAACCCGTCGGCCTTTTTCTTGAAGGAGAGGCCTGCCGAGGAATCAGGGAGCGTTGTTGTCTCGACGATCAAAGGCACGCGGCCGCTGCTTGCGGAAATCCAGGCGCTCGTCTCCCCCACTCTGTTCGTCGGGAGCCCGCGGCGGATGACCATCGGCCTTGACCATTTCCGCACCTCTATGCTTCTTGCCGTTATCGAGAGGAAGCTGGGATACAGCTTTGGGGGCGAGGATATTTATCTCAATGTGGCCGGAGGGCTCACGATCGAGGAGACGGCCGCAGACCTGGGCGCCGTGCTGGCGGTTGTCTCCTGCCTGAAAAACAAGGCCCTTCCCCGCGATGTTGTTGTTTTCGGCGAAGTGGGCCTGAGCGGCGAGGTCCGGTCTGTCGGCAGTCCTCTGGCCAGGATCAAGGAGGCTCTTTCGCTCGGTTTTGGGACGGTCGTGCTGCCCAGAGGCAGTCTTGCCGGGCTCGCCCGAGAGGATTTGCCCAAGGCCCGGCTCCTGGGCGTTCAGAACATCAAAGAAGCTTTGCAGACGATATTTTAATATTATAAAGGATTCATTAAGATGGGCATTTTTATTTTTCGTTTCGTTATCATCGTTTTCATAACGGCGGCCGGGTATTTTTTCCCGTTTTTCCGCCTGTCCCGTCTGGCCAGCGCGGCCATCGCTTTTGCTCTCGGCGCGATCATTATGCACTTGGAGACGAGGATCCGCCGGACCCAGTTCAAGATTATCTGGGGTTCGACGGTGGGCACCTTCGCCGGAATCTTTTTGGGCTGGGCCTTGGGCGTCATCTACAGGAATATCTCTGAAGATGTCTCGACGGCCCTTTTTATCAGGATATTCTTTCTCATCATCATGCCCTACATCGGGTTTCTCGTCGGCACGCAAAAATCGGAATGGCTCAACCCGGCCCATCTCTTCCGGTTTTTCAAGGAGAAGAGCGTCGGCCGCAGCTACAAGATTCTCGATACCAGCGTTATCATCGACGGCCGCATCACGGACCTCTGTGACACTGGGTTCATCGAGGGCACTCTCCTCGTTCCCCAGTTCGTCCTCAAGGAATTGCAGCTCGTGGCCGATTCTTCGGACGGGCTGAAGAGACAGAGAGGGCGGCGCGGTCTGGATGTCCTGAATCATCTGCAAAAAACGTCCCAGGTTTCTGTCGTCATCTCAGAAATAGATTTTCCCGAGATCAAGGATGTGGATTCCAAGCTCATCGAACTGACCAAGCAGCTGGACGGCAAGCTGCTGACCAACGACGTCAACCTCAACAAGGTGGCCAGGCTGCACGGCATTTCTGTCCTCAACATCAATGAATTGGCCAACGCCCTCAGGCCCATCGTGCTCCCCGGAGAGTCCATGAAGGTGTTCATCCTCAAGGAAGGTAAAGAGAGGGACCAGGGCGTGGGTTATCTGGATGACGGAACCATGGTCGTTGTCGACAACTCCAGGCGGATGATCGGCCAGAACATCGATGTCACTGTCACGTCGGTCCTCCAGACCACCGTGGGCAAGATGATTTTCGGCCGCTATAACGAAGAGTCTCGATGAGACTAGTTACGGCAATCATTGTCGCTGCCGGCGAAGGCAAGCGCTTCGGCTCCTCTAAACAGTTCGCGCTGCTCCGGGGCAAACCCGTCCTGGACTGGAGCATTGAAAGGCTGGCTGTCCATCCCGAGGTGGCTGAGATCGTCCTGGTTCTGCCTGATGAAGACAAGAAAGAGGAGTTCTTGCACCGGCATAAGAAGCTTTGTGCCGTTACGAGCGGAGGCCCGAAGCGGCAGGATTCAGTGTGGCGGGGTTTCGAGCGGGTGGATTCCCGCAGGACGGGGCTTGTCTTGATTCACGACGGTGTGCGGCCCCTCATCAGCCAGGACATTATCACCCGGGTCATCGTCGAAGCCTGGAGAAGCGGAGCGGCCATTCCCGCCGTTCCCTTGGAGGATACCATCAAAGAAGTAGCCCGGGGAGAGGTCATTCGCACCCTTGACCGGGAGGGGCTGTTCAGGGTTCAAACGCCTCAGGGCTTTTCTTATTCCTTGCTCGAGAAGGCTCTTCGGCAGGCCCAAGAAGAAGGCTATTACGGGACGGATGAGGCAGGGCTTGTGGAGAGAGTCGGGCACAAAGTGACCGTTGTGGCCGGGGATCCCCGGAATATCAAAGTCACAACGCCCTCTGACCTCAAGATCGCGGAGGCATTGCTTGAACATTAAAATTGGGTTTGGTTATGATATCCATCGATTGGCGAAGGGGAGAAAGCTATATTTAGGAGGAGTGGCCATTCCTCATCCTGCCGGGCTCGCCGGGCATTCGGACGGGGATTGCCTGGTCCATGCCCTTATTGATTCTCTTCTAGGGGCCATGGGGGAGAGTGATATCGGCCAGCTTTTTCCCGATTCGCAGCCGGAATATAAAGGAATTCGAAGCACCGAGCTTCTCAGAAGGGTCATGGCTCGGCTGAAGCGAGGGAAAATGAATGTCCTGAACATCGATATCGTGATCGTCGCCCAGGCTCCTCGATTAGCCCCTTATATCAAGGAGATGAAAAAAGCCCTGCGCCCATTTCTTAGTATTCCTATGGATAATATAGGGATTAAGGCCAAGACCAATGAAGGGCTGGGGCTTATCGGGCGGGAAAAGGCCGTGGGCTGCTGGGCGGTTGCTTTGGTCGGGAAAAAAGAGGGGAAAAAAGCATAAAAAAAGAGGCTGCCGTTTGCTCTTTGGGAAGAAACAGCAGCCTCTTAGAAGACGGGAATCGTCTGGGGGCAGAGGTCTAATCGACCTATAGAGATAGAGAGAGGAAATCTCTCCAAGATTCTCTCCCGACGCTCCCTCAGGGTGGTGATAACCTTTATCATTCTTCTTGGCATCTTATCCTTAGCTGCAAGCCGAACGACGCGAGGCGGGCTCTGCTTTGGCCAGGACATTGGCGATGATCTCATATCCGGCTTTTTTCCCGACTTTCATGATGTCGACCGCCGGGGCGGAGATGAGGCTGAAGACTGCCAAGCTGATGAACGTAGCCATCAAGAAAATTACCACTTTCGTTTTGAAGTTCATGTTGACCTCCTGTGTCATCATTTTTTTCTATCTCACAGATTAAGACGTAACGACTGCCAAAAAGGTTCCATTTAGTTTTCAGTTTATTTAGGAACGTGCCTGATCACGGTATCCACTTCTCTGTCATCGCCGGCCTCTGAAAGGACTGAGGAGATCTTAGAAAGAGATGGCCGCGCCGCCCATTCTAATAAAAATGAGGTTCTCTTCCATCTTGTGTCGGTGGAATACACAGAATGGTGAGGGAATGGCGTTAAAAATCCGAAGGGAGCGACGACATTTCCGTGTATTCCGCCATTCTATCTACCAACACTAAATAGAAGAGAACCAAAAATGATATAGCGCTTTGACGGGCTCCCCTCCGGTTGACTCGCTGAGGTTATCGCGTTATTCTCAGTCAGAATGATTCAAGGAGGAGAGATGCGAAAAAGCGGAGTTTGCCTTCTGGGATTTATCGGGATTTTCGTCGTGGTGCTTTCTTTCTTGGCGGCCGATGAGACGAAGCCCAAGCCGATGTACACTGTCTCGGGCGAACGGCATGGAGTGAGTTTTTTCCCTTTTGTCGATTATCCCGAAACGAAGCCCAAGGTTGAGGGCGAGATGGATTTTTCCCATTATCACAAGTACGCCGAGGTCGTGGCCTTCCTGAATAAATGGGCCAAGGATTATCCGGACCTCGTTGAAGTTTATTCTGTCGGCAAAACGTTTGAAGGGCGGGAGATCTGGCAGATGACCATCACCAACAAGGCCACAGGCAAAGATACGGATAAGCCGGCCATGTTCTTGGAAGGCAACCGTCATTCCGGGGAGGTGACGGCTGCGGAGTCGGCCCTTTACTTTGCCTGGCAGGTGCTTTCCAATTACGGCCGGGACCCCGAGATAACTCACCTTGTGGATACTAAAGCGTTGTATGTGAAGGTCAAGAACAATCCCGACGGCTCCGAGCTCTATCTCAACACAGCCCAGAGCAACCGGAGCACCGTCCGGCCTCACGATAGCGACGGCGACGGCCTGCTGGATGAAGATGCCGCGGAGGACATTGACGGCGACGGGTTTATTTCCCAGATGCGCAAAAAAGTGGAAGAGGGGCAAGGCGAATACATTATAGATCCCGAGGACAAGTCCGAACGGCTGATGAAGAGGGCCGGAAAAGGGAAAGGCAATTATATGGTCTACACCGAGGGTGTGGATAATGACAACGACGGGAAGTATAACGAGGACGGGATCGGCGGGCTGGACCTGCACCGCAACTATCCCGAGAACTGGCGGCCCGAGCCCGGATTGGATAAAACCGGCCGGGGGATGACCCAGATGGGTGCAGGAGCCTATCCCCTTTCCGAGCGGGAGACGCGCGCCGTATTCCTGTTCCTTCTCCAGCATCCCAATGTCTCCATCGGGCAGACCATGGATACGGCCGTCCCGATGCACCTGCGTCCGCCCTCGACTTCGCCATCCGAAGAGTCGATGATCCCGGAGGACCTGGCCCTCTACCGCTATTTCGATGAGCAAGGGAAAAAGATAACCGGCTATCCCTATGCCGGCGACGTCTATTGGGATTTTGCCAATGCCACCAGCGGCTACAGAGATGAGGAAGATAAGGAGGAGGGAATGAAAGGCCGGCCGTTATTCGGGCATTCGCCGGATTTCGGGTATTTCTATTATGGCTCCATTTGGTACGGAGACGAGCTCTGGTGCGGCGGGAAAATTATTGATTATAATAAGGATGGAAAGATCAGCGAGCTGGAAATATTAAGGTGGAACGACGAGGCGCTGGGAGGGAAAGGTTTCAAGAGCTGGGTCAAATGTGATCATCCCCGGCTCGGAGAGGTAGAAATCGGAGGCTTTAACCCCAAGTTCTTCCGGCAGAACCCGCCGGTTGAGTTCCTCGAAGAATGGGCCAAGAAGGAGGCCCTGTTTAACCTGTTCCTGGCCAAATCTTTGCCCCAGGTCAAGATTGTCTCTGTCGATGTCCGGCCGGTCAAAAAAGAGCCCGATGTCTATGAGATCACCGCGGCCTTCACCAACGAGGGCTTTTTGCCCACAGCCCTGGAGATGGCCAAACGGGTCAAGGTCGTGGCCCCGGACCAGGCGGAAATTTCTTTCGAGGATAAAGAGATAGAGCTTGTCGAAGGAAAAAAGAAGGTGGAGCTCGGCAGCCTTAAATCCCGGGAGAAAAAAGAAGCGCGCTGGAAAATAAAACCCGTCACGAAAGAAGGTGCCGAGGTAGAAATCTCCATCCTCTCCACCCGCGGGGGCGTCGAAAAGAAGAAAGTAAAAATCGGCTGACTCCAGCTTTTCCTATTTTTTGTGAGCATACCGAGGAACCTTTTTCCCCTGATTTACGTAATAAACTAAGTAATGGACAGTGAGCATCGTGGTTTAGTTTATCTGTCCCGCGCAGCGCGCAGCCTGGAAGGAGTACGAAAAAGAAGATGGTCAAGAGGATAAGCCGGGGCTTGGTCGTGCTCTCCTGCCTGCTGTTTGCCCTCAACCTTTTTCCTGATGCCCCCATAGAGGCACCCAAAGCGGAGAAGCCTCCTGTCATTGATGGCAAGCTGGACGACCCGGTTTGGCAGTCGGCTCTCCGCCTGACCGATTTTATAACTTGGCAGCCCGACTTTGGCAAGGAGCCCAGTCAGAAAACGGAAGCCTATTTCCTGTTCGACGCAGAGAATTTTTATTTTGCTTTCCGCTGCTATGACACCGAGCCCAATAAGATCAAAGCGGCTATCTCCAGACGGGATGACATCTTCCAGGACGACTATGCCGGCATCTTTATAGATACATTCAGCGATGGACAGAATGCTTACGCCTTCATGGTCAACCCTCTGGGGATTCAGGGTGACGGCCTCCTGAACGTCAGCGGCAACCTGGAGCCCAGCATGGATATGGTCTGGTACTCCAAGGGACAGATCGATGATCAGGGCTATACGGTCGAATTCCGGGTCCCCCTGCAGAGCATTCGTTTTCCCAACAAGAAGACGGTCGTGATGGGGATGTTCTTTTTCCGGCAATTCGTGCGGTCTTCGGAAATGGCCAGCGTGCCCCCCTTTTCACCGGAAAAGGGCGCCGTGATCAGCCAGGGCCAGCCGATTTCGCTCACGGGGCTAAAATACAAGCGCGTGGTGGAAATCCTGCCTGCCGTGACCCACGCCAACCGTTTGGCCATCCAGGATGGGGAGTTGAAGCAGGACGAGAAGCGGACGGATTTCAGCCTGACGGCCAAGGTCGGCGTTACCTCCGACCTGACTTCGGATACCACTTATAACCCGGATTTCAGCCAGGTCGAGGCCGATGCCGGCCAGGTCGATTTCAATCTCCGGTATTCCCTCTACTTCCCGGAGAAACGGCCTTTTTTCCTCGAGGGAAACGAATACTTCCAGTTTGCGGGGAACACCGAAGAAGCGCCCCTCATGGCCGTCGTTTATACCCGAACGATCATCGACCCCGTCTTTGGCCTAAAATTAACCGGCAAGTTTGGAGTCAGAAATACCATCGCCGCCATCTATGCCGAGGATGAACTTCCGGATGATCCCGTGGATACCCGCCCGGATTTTACCATCCTGCGCTATAAACGGACATTCAAGGCGGACACTTATATCGGCAGTTTCTACACGGGCAAAGAACAGGGCAGCGGGTTCAACCGTGTCGCCGGCTCGGACGGCCGCATCCGCTTGTCCAGGACATCGATAGCGGAGTACCATGTTTTTGGCTCATTCACGCAAGCGTCCGGCAGCGGCTCGAGCGGGGATGGCCTTGCCCTCGGCCTGAGATACAATTACAGCACGCGTAACGTGAACCTGGATGTCGGGTATCAAGATGTATCCCAGGATTTTCGCGTCGATACCGGTTTTGTCACCCGGACCGGTTTGCGCCGGCTGGCTGTTTTTGCCATGTATAGTATCTATCCCAAGTCCAGCTTTTTTCAGCGGATCGAGCCCTTTTACTGGAGCTACCACCTTTATGACACGTTTTATAAGACATTTGAGACCATTAACCTCTTTACGCTGCGTTTTCAATTGCCCCGCAGCACGCAGTTCCGCGTCGATACTATTTTAGGCGATGAAGGCTTCATCGGCCAAAAGTTCAACCGGAATGCCTTTGGATTCCAAGCTCACAGCCAGTTGACCAAACAAATTTATCTGGAAGGCTTTTACCGGAGGGGCGGCTCGATCTTCTACGACCCCGAAGCGCCCTATCAGGGTTATGGGAACAGGGCCATGGCCTTCGCCGAATACCAGCCGGGGGAGAAGTTCGATTTCGCCCTCAGCCTGACCTATACCGATTTTTACCGCAAGTCGGATAAGCAAAAGGTTTATGACTACGCCATCTACCGAAGCCGGAACACCTTCCAGGTCAATAAATACCTGTTTCTTCGGGCCATCTTCGAGTACAACACCTTTCGCGACAGGCTGACCTTGGACACCCTCATTTCTTTCACTTATATTCCCGGGACGGTTTTCTACGTCGGCTACGGCTCGGCTTTCGAGAGGTTAGAATGGACGGGCACCGAGTATATCGCGAGCAACGCTTTCCTGGAAACTCAGCGGGGTCTCTTCTTTAAAGTTTCCTACCTCTGGCGCTGGTAAAATAAACTCGCGGGTATTTTCCATATTCGCTTGAAATTGGCACATGTCCCCTTAATTTTCAGGCCAAGAATTCAGCGGGCACGTTGCGCAGCCGGACGATATCCTTCACCCTGTGGCGACATCAAACCCTTTGGCGCAGCGGACCGAGCATGTGCTGCAGGTTTGGCAGGGAGCCTTGGGTAAATCCAGGGAGAGAAGGAGCGCGTGCGCCTCGGAGAGGTTTCTATAGCCGTAGGCGTACATATAGCTGCGCATGAGCGCGGGGATAGGGAGATCGGCCTTACAGCCGCTTAAACACTTCCGGCATCCTTGGCAAAAGAGCCCGCCAGAAGCGACTTGAAGCTCGAGGTCTTGTTTTTCCTGGTTTGTGAGCGCCAGGTTTTCCATAACGGAGAGGTCCTCATCCAACTGGTCGAAGGTCGTGCAGCCCGGAATAGCAGTCGTGACATTGGGATCATTGAGCACCCACTTCAAAGCCGCCTTAGTGTTGATCGGGCGCTGCTTTTCCTTGTCCCAATAAACGCCGGCCAGGGTTTTCATGGCGACGATCCCGAGGCCTGCCTGAGTGGCTTGGGCAATGGCCTGGCGCACCTCCTCCCGATCATGCCTTCGTTTGTTCCCCTCTGGTAGCCGTGGGCGGTGTCGAAAAGGACGACTCCTTTATCCAGAGCCGCGCGGACGAGATTCGGATTGTCTGAATTCGTAACGCCCAGGCTGACGATGGGGAGCTTGATTCCGGTTTTCCCCAACGTCCGGTAGATAAATTTCTGAGGCTTGGTCGCCTCAGCCGCTGAGGGCGTTTCCTGCTGGCTTGAAACCGCCGGCTTGACGCACATCCCGGCTAAGCTGGCGGCTCCTAGCTTCAGGAAGGACCGGCGTTTTAAGTGGCTCGTGCTTTTGGTCATGGCCAGCCTCCTTTCTTGATCAAATCTGCGCCCCAAACCGGCCTGACAGTTTAGTGAATCGGCCCGGAATTTTCACGGCTTTTTTGGTGCAGCATTTAATTATATTATATCGATAGATTTTATAGCAATAGTAAACATTCAAAGAAACATGGTTGGGCAGGATTCCAGATGAAAAACCACTCCCAGATGCTTTCTTTTAATTGCAGGATGTGATAGGAAATTAAATGAGGGATAGATTGATAAACATCTATAGCCGGGTCGACCGCTGGCGCGAACGTGAGGGGCCGTTAGCCCTGGCGACGATCATCCGGGCTGAAGGCTCGACGCCTCAAATCGCCGGAGCCTCCGCTCTCTTTTCCGCGCAGGGGCTCCTTTGTGGGACTTTAGGCGGCGGGGCTGTCGAGGCCGATGCCCAGCGTAAAGCCGTCCGCTGCCTCCAAGAAGGAAAGTCTCACTATTATGAATTTGAGTTCCGCGGCGATATCTTATCCCGGGAGGAGGCCGTCTGCGGCGGCTCGGTCTCTATCCTTATAGACGCCTCTCCTCTTGACCATCTGGAAGCCTTTGAACTTTTGAAAAAGTCCCTGCTTTCTCGTCAGGAAGGAATTTTGATATCAAGAGTCGAGATCACACCTTCAGGAAATGCGTCCATCTCCCGGCGCTGGTTCGGAGAGAAGCCGGCCTCGGAAGGTCCCCCAGAAAAGGAGTTTGCCTCGATTGTCCGGGAGCTTGAGAAAGTCCGGCTGGAAAGGGAGCCAAGGCTTTTAAGGAAAGATGAAAAGGGGGATGGTGAGATTCTTTTTTTCCTCGAACCTCTTTCTCCCCTTCCCCGGCTGGTCATCGCCGGAGCCGGGCACATCGGCCAGGCCGTCGCTCATCTCGGAAGCCGGCTGGGTTTTGAAGTCACCGTTATTGATGACAGGGCCGATTTGGCCACTTCGGAGAGGTTTCCTGATGCTGATGCCATTGTCGTTGCCGGTATCGGCCAGGCGGTTGCGGATTTTCCGATTGCTTCTGACACCTATATAGTGATTGTTACGCGGGGGCACAGCCATGACGCGGAAGCCCTGCGGTGCTGCATTCAGTCTTCGGCGTCCTATGTCGGGATGATCGGGAGCAAGCGCAAGATAGCCCTGATGCGGGAAAAATTCATTGCCGCAGGCTGGACGACGGCCCAGCAATTTGACCGTGTTCACGCGCCGATAGGCCTCGAAATCGGGTCAAAAACCGTCGAGGAGATCGCCGTCAGCATTGCCGCCGAGCTCGTGCTCGTGAGAAGCCAGGCGGGAAAGAAGACAACAGCAGGTCAGGAATGATTTGGGCGATAATTCTTGCGGCCGGTGAGTCTAAAAGGATGGGGCAGGCTAAACTGCTTCTTCCCTTCGGCAAAACGACTATCATTGAGACCGTCGTCGAGAGTGTCATCTCTTCGAAAGTCGATAAGACTCTCGTGGTCTTGGGCTCCCGTCGGCGTCAAATAAAAGAGAGGATCGGGCGGTTTCCTGTGGCGACAACGTACAACCCCCGCTACAGGAGAGGCATGCTCTCTTCCGTCATACGAGGACTTGAGGCCCTCCCTCATTCTGGCGAAGCTGCGGTGGTCGTCCTGGCTGACCTGCCCGGAGTCCCGACATCAGTTATTGATTCCCTCATCGAAGGCTTCCGCAGAGAAAAGAAGGGTATCATTGTCCCCGTCTACCGGAAAAAGCGGGGCCATCCCTTCCTCCTCGACCTTAAGTACAAGGAGGAGATAGAGCATCTCAGCCCCGGGATCGGGTTGCGCGAGCTGCTCCAGAGGCATCCTGAAGATATCTTTGAAGTCGGGGTTTCCACCCCCGCCGTCCTGCGAGACATCGATAACGCCGAGGATTACAGCCGGGCAACTAAGAAGCGAAAGGGTCAGGCATATCAATAAAAAAATGGGGACAATTCTCCGGTAGAACCGTCCCCTCAAATGCAGGCTTGTCTTAACAGGCGCCATATCCCAGGGAATGGAAGCATCACCGTTTCCGTGATGATTACTGATGCAGAATGAGAATGGGTCCTGTCACGGCGCCAGTCCCCGCCCGCCCGCAGCGAATAAGAAACGGGGACGCGCCGTGACAGGACTCATTCTCATCACGAAGAAAGAGATGCCATCCCAAGGAATTTGCCGCTTTATTGTCTAAGAGAAAGAATGTATAATAGCCTATTTGTTGGAGGAGACATGCGTAAAGCCAGCTTTTTCTTTTTGCTCATCTTAGTTTTTGCTTCTTTGGCCATTCTTGCCCAGGCCCAGGAAGCCAATGTCAGCGGAGAATGGGATTTCACCATCCAGACTCCGCAGGGAGAGAGGACCCAAACCGCCAAGTTTGTCCAAGAGGGAGAGAAAATCACGGTGACCATGGTCTCTCCCCGAGGCGAAAGCACAGGCGAAGGGACGGTCAAAGGAAACGCCATCGAATGGACCATCACCCGGACAACCCCGCGCGGTGATATGACCATCACATACAAGGGCACAGTGGAAGGAACCACAATGTCCGGCACGGCACAGATGGGTGACTTTGGAACCATGGATTGGAAGGCGACGAAGAAATAGAATTTCTCCTTCTTCTCGCGGCTTCTCGGGGGTGAGGCCTGTCTTTTCATTGAAACCAGCACCCAAAAAGGGCGGTTTTATAAATAAGAGGGAAGATTTTTATTTTGCCTCCGTCTAAAAGTTGTACGGAGGCCCAGTGGAAGTGAACAGGAATGGACGAAAAAGAGCTCATCCGGCTCTCCCAGGAAGGAAACGGAGAGGCCTTCGAAGCTTTGGTGGAAAGGTATAAAGCAAAAGTGTTTAATCTCGCTCATAGCTGGACTCAGGACAGGGCGGCGGCAGACGACCTGGCCCAGGAAGTCTTCATCAAGGCTTATTTTTCCTTGCCCAAGTTCAAGTCCAAATCCGAGTTCGGGACTTGGCTCTACCGGATCGCCGTGAATCATATCAAGGATTATTTCAGGAAGACGAAAATCCGGCATAAGGATATTTCTCTCGAAGAAGTGGGAGAGAAAGCACTGACTGTGGAGAATGGGAGCCGCGGGGAAGAAGAACAGGCCAGGGAAAGGAAAAAGGCGCTCGTCCAGGCTGCCTTGCAGCGTCTTCCTGAGAAATACCGAATCATCCTGACCCTCAGGGATATTCAGGGACTCTCGTACGAGGAAATTTCCGGCATCCTGAGGCTGTCGCCTGGGACTGTGGACTCGCGTCTTTTTCGGGCCCGCAAGAAGTTGCGGGATAAACTGACTGCTTATTTAAACCTGGAAGGAGGAGAATATGGACTGTAAAAAAGCCGAAAGACTTCTCCTTTGTTCACTCGACGGAAGACTCGAGGCGCGCGAAAAGATATGGCTCAAAAACCATATCGAGAACTGCACCCGTTGCCAGAAGGCGGAACGGGAATATCGGATGATTCTCGGGTCTTTTAAGGATGAAAGCGCCCCCGAACCCCTTCCTTATTTTAAAGAGCGTTTGCTGGCGAAGTTGAGCGAGAAAGAAAAAGCGCTGCCCGGCCTCATCAGGCAGGGGTGGGCAGCCAAAGCGTTGGCTTTCTCTTTAACCGCCATCATCCTCAGCGGCGGCGCCTTTCTCATCTTCCGGCCCCAGGAAACGCAGCAGCTTAGCCAAGTGGAAGCCCTTCTTCTTCGCGATGAGAACCCGCTCGTCGAAACCCGGAATATTCTGGATGCGAGAGGACCTGAAAACAGTAACATGATGCTGATCTTCACGGCCATGGAGGAGCAGGATTCGGCAAGGAGATAAATGTCATGAAAAACAAATATAAATTTTGGATTGTTCTTTCTCTGGTCGTTGCCTTTGGCGCTGGCGTTATCGGAGGGGTTTTCGGCGAAAAATACTATCTCCAAAAAAGGCATGCGCGAGGCGACCGAGGTCCGGCTCATCCTCCCTCACTGGAACAAATGGCTAAAGACCTGGGCCTTTCGGCTGACCAGCAAGAGCAGATCAAAAAAATCTTCGAGAGAAACGAGGCCAAGCTTAAAGTGTTGCGGGCTGATATGCACGGCCGCCTCAGGAGCATCCGCGCTGAGCTTAAGAGCGAGATCGATAATGTTCTCACAGCCGAGCAGAGGCAGAAAATTGAAGCCATGATCAAAAAATATGATGCTAAGAGGAAAAAGGAAACCGAGGAACAAAAAGATAAAAACAACCAAAAACAGTAACAGGAAAAAGAGAACAGTAACAGGAAAAAGAGAAAGGAGAAGTAAGATGAAAAAGAAAGCTGTCATCGGAATTATCGTCCTGGTCATCGCGGTCGGGGCGATCGTTGGATGGACCCTCCTGAAAAATGAAAAAAATGGTGTTATCAAATACAGGCAGGAAGCCATAACCAAGGGCGATATCGAAGCCATGGTTATAACGACGGGAACGCTTAATCCCGTCACCACCGTTGAGGTGGGAAGCCAGGTTTCCGGGAAGATCGCCAACATTTTTGTCGATTTCAACTCCCAGGTTAAAAAAGGCGAGATCCTGGCCGAGCTCGACCGGTCTATTCTGGAGCAAAGAGTTGAGCAGAACCAGGCCAACTACCTCAGCGCCCTGGCTTCTCTCGAGAAGGCCAAAGTTACCCTCGCCAATCTTCAGAGGCAATACGAAAGGTCGTTGAGCCTGTTCGGCAAGGACCTCATCTCCTTTGAAGAAAAAGATATAGCTGAGGCGAATTATCTTGGAGCCAAGGCTGACCTCCAACGGGCCGAAGCCAGTGTGGAACAGGCCAAGTCCCAGCTTGAATCAAGCAAAGTGGACCTCGGCTATGCCATTATCCACTCTCCGATCGACGGCGTCGTGATATCCCGGGATGTCAATGTCGGCCAAACGGTCCAAGCCAGTTTCACGGCCCCCAAGCTCTTCGAGATCGCCAATGACCTGAGCAAAATGCAGGTCGAGTGCAGCGTCGATGAGGCGGATATAGGGAAGGTGAAAGAAAGCCAGGAGGCGCGGTTTACCGTTGATGCTTTTCCGGAGGACACTTTTAAGGGCATAGTCAGGCAGGTCCGGTATTCTCCGACGGTAACTCAGAATGTCGTCACTTATACCACCATCGTAGATGTGGATAATCCGGCCCTGAAGTTAAGGCCCGGCATGACAGCCACCATCTCTATCATTACCGGTGAGGCCAAAGGTGTCCTCAGGGTCCCGAATGCCGCCTTAAGGTTTACGCCGAATCTCCCTGCTGAAGAAATGGCGAAAATCATGAAAGACGTGCAGGAGAAGATGCTGGCCAAGCGTAAAGCAGAAGGGCAAGCTCAAGGCCAGGGGGCCGGCCCGACCCAGCAGCCGCCTCAAGGAGCGGCGGGAAGCGGCCCGCGGATGAACTTTACCCAGAGCGGCGGCGGAGCGCAAGGTCTGCCGGGAACGGGCGGCGGAACGCGGAGCGGTCGACGGCCCTCCATGGTTTGGTATCTTGGTGAAGACGGGAAGCTGAACATCGCCTTCATCAGGCCCGGAGTGACGGACAACGCCTACAGCGAAATGCTGCGGGGAGATTTGAAGGAAGGGCAGCAGGTGATTACCGGGCTGGAAACGAGTGCACAGAGCGCTTCAGCTTCCAGCAGCCAGCGGCCGCCGCGAATGATGTTCGGCCGCTGAACGCTTTAGCGGAAAAAACGTATTAGAAAAGAGAAAACAATGTCTGATTCAATTATACGACTGCAGAACCTGACGAAAGTCTATGAGGTCGGGGAGACCGAAGTCCGCGCTCTCCGCGGCGTTTCTTACGAGGTCGAAGCAGGAGAATTTTTGGCCATCATGGGGCCTTCCGGCTCTGGGAAATCGACTTTGATGAACATCATCGGCTGCCTGGACAGACCGACCTCGGGTAAGTATTTTCTCGAAAGTGAGGAAGTCTCCACCTTTGACAAAAACAAGCTGGCGCGCATCCGGAACAAGAAAATTGGGTTTGTCTTCCAGACATTCAACCTCCTTCCCCGGACGACAGCGCTGGAAAACGTAGAGCTCCCTCTTCTCTACTCTGATGTCCATCCCAAAGACAGGACAGAATTGGCCCTCGGCGCCCTGGAGATTGTCGGGCTCAAAGACAGAGCTTACCACAAGACCAACCAGCTTTCCGGCGGAGAACAACAGAGGATCGCCATCGCCCGGGCGCTCTTGAACAATCCGTCCCTGATTCTGGCGGATGAGCCGACGGGCAACCTTGACACCAAAACAAGTCAAGAGATCATGGCGACTTTTACCAAGCTCAATGAGGAAAAGAAGATCACCATGGTCATGGTGACGCACGAACCCGATATCGCCTGCTACGCCAGGAAGAGGATTTACATCAGGGACGGAAAAATCATCAAAGAAGAAAAAGGCCGGGAGGGCTGTGAAGACTATTCGGTAAAGGAGTTATGACCATGAACATATGGCGGACAACAATAGTGGCGCTTCGGGCGCTCAACCGGAATAAAATGCGGACATTCCTGACCGCTTTGGGAATCATCATCGGCGTGGGAGCCGTGATTTCCATGGTCAGCATCGGCGAAGGCGCCAAGCGCGGTGTGGAGGAGCGGTTCAACTCCATGGGGACCAACCTCCTTTTTGTCTCTCCCGGGAGTCATACTCGGGGAGGAGTCCATTCGGGAGCCGGGGGCTATATCAACCTTAAGCCCGAGGACGCCGCGGCCATTGAACAGAAGTGCCCCGCCGTCAAATACACCTCGCCTTCGGTGAGCACCAGAGCGCAGGTCGTCTATTCGAACAAGAACTGGAACACGTCCATCCAGGGGACGGGGGCCCGCTATCCAGAGATCAGGAATTGGACGCTCGACGAGGGAACATATTTTGACGAAAACCAGGTGAAAGCCGGCGCCAAAGTCTGTGTTTTGGGCAGCGAGGTCAAGAAGAACCTGTTCGAAGATGAAGACCCCATCAGCAAAGTCATCAGAATCAAGAAAATCCCCTTCCGGGTCCTGGGCGTCCTTACGTCCAAGGGAGAGTCCGGGGGCTGGTTCAACCGCGACGACATGATCACGGTGCCTTACACAACGGCCATGAAGCGGCTGATGGGCGTTGACTACATCTCCTCTATCGATATTCAAGCCGTCTCCATGGCCGAGACAAAAGAGGCCCAGGGGCAGATTGAAGAGCTGCTCCGGATCCGGCACAAGATCGCGCCGGGCGCTGAGGACGACTTTCAGGTCAGAAACATGTCGGAGATTGCCGAAGGGGCGGCCCAAGCCACGGGAATAATGACAATCCTGCTGGGCAGCATTGCCTCCATATCCCTGCTTGTTGGCGGAATCGGCATCATGAATATCATGCTCGTCTCCGTGACCGAGAGAATCCGGGAAATCGGCATCCGCATGGCTGTCGGCGCCCGGGAAAAAGACATCCTTCTTCAATTTTTGACGGAGGCTGTTGTCTTGAGCGTTTTAGGCGGCCTTATCGGCGTCATTTTCGGAGTCGGGCTGTCGAAGCTGCTCAAGTATATCTCGATATTCTCCCAGTTCAAGACAGTCGTCTCCCTGCAAGCCATCATCATGGCTTTTGCTTTCTCGGCCTCAGTGGGCATCTTTTTCGGGTTTTATCCTGCCCGCAAAGCCTCAAGGCTTGATCCTATAGAAGCGCTACGTTACGAGTAAACTCACAATAACTTGAAATACGGAGGTTTGAAATGTTCGGACGAATAACCAAAGTTTTTCTGATTTTGATCTTGCTTTTCTCATCTGTTTCCTGGGGTCAGGAAAAAGCCCGGGAAAACGAGAAGGTTCTGGCCCTGACTCTGGATGATGCGATACTCAGGACGCTGAAGAACAACTACGGCGTGGCCATCCAGATTCTGGGCCCAGAAATTGCCGACCTGGCGATTGCCCGGGCCAAGGAAAAGTTCCTGCCCAGTTTGGGCTTCGGCTACAACATCCGGAGTAACGAAACGCCTTCCTATTCCTTCCTCGATTCTGCGGGGACGACGATTACCGACTATCACGATTATGATACGTCCATTTCTCAGCTCATTCCAACGGGCGGAACTCTGACGGCCTCGTTGGTCAGCTATAAGAATAAAAACAACAGCAATTTCCAGACGGTCAATCCGCGCTATGGCAGCACGCTCAGGTTTGATTTCCGGCAGCCCCTGCTGAGGGATTTTGGCGTGAAGATGACTCGCATCGACATCATCACCAGCCAGAATAACTATGATATCGCCGAGAATGACCTGGAAAAGACGATTATGAACGTCGTCTACACTGTGGAGAGTGCCTATTGGAACCTGGCTTACAGCATCGAAAACCTCAAGGTGCGCCAGCAAGCCCTCCAGTTGGCCCAGGACCTTCTGGCCAAAAACGAGAGGGCCGTGGAAGTTGGAACCTTGGCCCCGATAGAAATCGTGAGCGCCCAGGCCGAGGTGGCGACAAGACAAGCAGATATCATCTCGGCTCAAGCCGAGGTCAAGAGCAACGAGGACCTGCTCCGGACAATCATTAACCTTCCTGAAGAAGAGATGAAATTGGCTCTGCCGATAAAACCTTTGGACACACCCCGTTATGAGACCAAAGAGGTTAATCTTGATGAAGCTCTTGCGGCGGCCATGCAGAACAGGCCTGAGCTCAAGTCTCTCAAGATCGGGCTGGAAAATCAGAACTTAAATGTCAGCTATGCCAAGAATCAGCTTCTCCCCAGCCTTAACCTGACGGCTTCGTACTATAGCCCCGGAATCTCCGGAGACCAGATTATTTATGAGGGCGGTAACCCTATCATAGGGAAACGTATCGGCGTCATCCCCGGTCCACCTTCAGATGCTCTGAAAGATGCCCTCGGTCTCAAATACAACAACTGGGCTGTCGGTTTCACCCTGGATATTCCTCTTAACACGATGTTCTCCCGGGCGGCCCTGGCCCAAGCCAAGCTCAACCTGGAGCAGGCCCAGCTGCAGCTGAAAAACCAGGAGCAGTTGATTTACCTGGAAATTCGTGATGGCGTTAGATCTGTCCGGTCCAATTATGAAAGAGTGCAAGCTTACAAGGTTGCCAGAGAACTGGCCGAGAAAAAGCTGCAGGCCGAGGAAGAGAAGCTCAAGGTCGGCCTGAGCACGAACTTCAACGTCCTGACTTACCAGAGGGATTTGAGCACCGCCCGGATTTCCGAGCTCAGGGCTATCGTCGATTACACGCTGTCTTTGGCCAACGTAGAAAAAGCGATGGGGACGGGTCTGAAGGCCAAGAACATCAACATTTACCAGATGACGAAAAAATGACATCCCCTTCCGGATCTGTGAATGTGGATCCCGCTGTGTCTTGAAATTTTTCTCGAAACATGTTAATTTAATATAGAAATCAAGATAGATTCCTCAATCCATTCCAAGAAGTGGAGAAATCTTATGAACAGAAAACTTATCCGGCCCAACTTGGCTGAAATCAAAGAAAAGATGAATCGCGAGTCAGAGAAAAGGAAGATGCATCCGCCCTATGATACCCATGCCGAGAATTATTACTACCTCAAGCAAATGAACAAAAAGACACGGATGGCCGTGGCCTTTGCTGACGGTGAAGTCATCCAAGGATATATCGAGTGGTATGACCGGAACTGCTTCAAGCTCAACAGGGATGACGCTCCCAACTTGCTCGTTTATAAGGCCAACATCAAATGCCTTTACAAGGTGGAAGACGTCAAGGAAGAGGAAGAGCCGAAAAAAAAGCTCAAATGACTCTTCCCAAGGTCGGGATCACGCTCGGGGATCCCGGCGGTATCGGACCTGAAATCGTCCTCAAAGCTTTCTCCGGGAGTTTCGCGCTTCCCGGCGCTGACTACGTTATTTTCGGGTCCTCTCGGGTCCTGAAAGAAGAGGAGAAAAGCCTCGGGTTTGGCCTGCCTCTCGGATCCTTGAAGGCCAAAAAAACATCAACGGCTGGAACCCTCTCGCTCCGGGAGGTGGACAGCCCGCTTGGGGAAATTAAAAAAGGCGGTCCCGTTCCGGAGAATGGGCTGGCGTCCTTCCGTTTTTTCGAAGCCGCTGTTGCGGAGGCCAGACAAGGAGGCCTTCAGGGCATCGTCACAGCCCCGATTGCCAAGCAATCCTGGGCGCTGGCCGGCGTCAACTGGCGCGGCCACACCGATTATCTGAGCCAGCTCTACCCCGAGGTCATCATGGCTTTCTGGTCGGAAAAGATAAAAGTGGCCCTTTTAAGCCACCACGTTTCCTTGAGAGCGGCTCTCGAACAAGTCACCCGACAGAATCTTCGGTCTTTTTTTTCCCGCCTTTCCCAGTGTTTGGAGAGGATCCGGCCGGGCGGGGTTGAGTTTCTTGTTTCAGGGTTAAACCCGCACGCCGGAGAGGAAGGGCTTCTCGGCCGCGAAGAAATTGAAGAGATTGTTCCGGCGATCGAAGAGGCCCGGAAAAACGGCCTAAACATCAGCGGACCTTATCCGCCCGACATTATTTTCCGGCGCGCCCTGGGCCGGGAGGGAAAAATGGTCATCGCCCTCTACCATGATCAGGGGCTTATCGCCTTCAAGCTTGAGGCCTTTGACCGAGGGGTCAACTTGAGTTTAGGCCTCCCTTTTGTCCGGACTTCTCCTGACCATGGCACGGCTTTTGATATTGCCGGGAAAAATGAGGCATCTCCCCTGAGCCTCGTCGAGGCGATCAAGCTAGCCGTCGAGCTAGCGCCAGCGCCTCTTTAGCTCCGCTTGAACCTCCCTCTTGAGCTCTCTTTCTTTGATCGCTTCTTTTTTCTGGTAGGTTCTTTTCCCTTTGGCCAGGGCGATTTCGACTTTGACCTTCCCTTCTTCGTTGAGCAGCACTTTCGTGGGGATGAGCGTGAACCCCTTTTCCTTAATCTTCCCGATGAGGCGCTTGATTTCCCGGCGGTGGAGGAGAAGCTTCCTTTCCCGCTTCGGGTCATGATTGAACCTGTTGGCCGGCTCGTATGGGCTGATGTTGGCCTGGAGCAGAAAAACCTCGCCGCCTTTGACCTCCGCATAACTGTCTTTCAGGCTGATCCGTCCTTCCCTGACCGATTTGACTTCACTGCCCAGGAGAGCTATGCCCGCCTCAAAGCTTTCGGCGATTTTGTAATTATAGTAGGCCGCTTTATTGGAGACGACGATCTTCATGACATTTCTCAGACGGTTCAGTTTTCAGAATAATGCGGACCAGGCTGATGTGACGCTTGTTCATTTTTTCGACGATATATTGATTTCCCTTGTGTTCCAGAGCGTCATGCTCATGGGGAATTTTCCCAAATTTGTAGAAGAGGAATCCGGCGAGCGTGGTGAACTCGCCCGTCTGCATCAGCCCGAGAGGAAGCCTCTGGCACAATTCCTTGATCGAAGCATTGCCTTTGACAACATAAATATTCTTCCCTTCCGGGTGAATCCAGTCGTCGGCCTTCTCATCATATTCGTCCCGGATGTCTCCGACAATCTCCTCGATGATGTCCTCCAGGGTGACGATTCCTTCGAGCGTGCCGTACTCGTCCACCACGAAAGCCAGCTGAACAGCGTTCTCCTGCATCTGGATGAGGACTTTTTCGATCGTGGCCGATTCCGGGACAAAGAAGGGCTGACGGAGGAGCTTTTGGATATCAAATGATTTATTATCAACAAGATAAGGGATAATATCCTTGGTGTGAATAAGGCCCTCGATGTTGTCCAGCCGGCCGCGGTAGACCGGAAACCGGGAGTATTCAGTCGAGAGGATAGTCTCCAGGATCTGCTGGTAAGGGGAGCCGATTTCGATGGCCTTCAGCTCGAGCCTGGGGATCATGATCTCTTTGACCGGCCGGGCCCCGATGTCCATCACCCCGCCGATCATCCTTTTGCGGAGGGAAGACATGCCTTTGATCCCCGTTGTCAGCAGCAGCTTAATCTCTTCTTCGTTTAAGCTGCGCGCCTGACCTCTCCCTTGTGCGGGAGCAGTCCGGAACACGAGCCTGGAAAAGAAGGTGAACGCTTTGACGAAGGGATAAAAAAGAACGACGAAAAAGCGAAAAGGCTGGATGACGAGAAGAGAGACTTTCAAAGGATGGTAAGCGGCAAAAGTCTTGGGGTTAATCTCGCTGAAGACAAGAATCAGAATAGTCGTGCCTAACGTCGCCAAAAGAGCGGCCTGACGCCTATCAGGAATGATGGACAAAAAAAAGAGCGTGGCGACAGAAGCCGCTGCGACATTGACGAGGTTGTTTCCGATGAGGATGGCGGCGAGCATCTGGTCCACTCGGGCGAGCTGGCGTTTGATGAGCTTGGCTCTTCGGGAGCCTTTTTCCTCTAAAAAATCGAGAGTATAGGGATTACAGGAAATCAGGGCCGTCTCGGACGCGGAAAAGAAAGCGCTTAAAAACAAAAAGAGGATAAAAAGTAATATAGAGGTCAGCAGCATCTCGGAGAAATCAATACTCTATGTGGGGCTTGACGCTCTTAAAGCACAGGGAGAGGGTATCGCTGATCTTTTGCTCGATTTTTGAGAGCGGAAGCGAAGAGGCTTCGGAGATCTCCGCGACCAGGAGCTCCTTCGCTTTTTCCAGCATCTTTTTCTCTCGAAAAGAGAGGGGTTTGATCAGGCTGAGGTAGGAGAGGCTTTTCAGGACAGAGGCCATATCGAGAATGGTCCCGGAACGCATCAAGCTGACGTGCTCTTTATATCTCCCCTTCCAGTCTGTCGTCACGTCCACGTGCCGGTTTTTCAGGAACTTGAAGATATCCTCGACAGAATCCTCAGAAACCGGCTTGCGGATGCCGATCTCGGCGGTGTTCGAACACGGAACCAGGACAAGAGTGTTGTTGGCCAGAATCCTCACGTGGTAGATCTTGAAACTTTCACCGTATAGGTTTTCTTGCTGGATGTCCTCGATAACGGCGAGCCCTTGATTGGGATAAATAATTTTATCCCCAATCTTGAATGAATTCATTGGTTAGATTATAACCGAAGAAACTCTTTGAGTCAATAAAGATTCAATTTTGTTTCAGGCCAGAGGATCACCTCTCAGGAGAGGAAATGGATTCCAGCTTGACAGAGAGGCCTGGGTTTATTAACATAGTTTTTCAAAAGTGAGTTGAAACCATGAAGAGAACGTTCCAGCCAAACAAAAGACGGCGGAAAAAGACCCACGGCTTCCGCGTCAGGATGAAAACAAAAGGGGGCCAGAAGGTCATCAAGAACAGACGAGCGAAAGGCAGAAAAAGAATTGCTGTTTAATGAGAGAAAGCCTCGCTCCTCAAGAGAGGATTAGAAAGAAGAAAGATTTTTTAATTCTCTATAAAAAAGGTAACCGATACAAGAGCAAGTATTTTAACCTCATTTGCCTTTCCAATGCTTTAGGCTATTCGCGAGTGGGTGTTGTCGCCAGTAGAAAAACCGGGAACGCCGTGATTCGGAATAAAGTCAGGCGGTGGATGAGAGAGCTGTTCCGAAGGAACAAGACTTGGCTTGAGTTTCCGGTGGATCTCCTTATCGTGGCCACGGCGGATATGAAGCAGGCCACCTGGCCAGAATTGAAAGAGCACTACCTCTTGGCGATAAAGAGGATTTTCGAATAGAGACGAGAACGATGAGAAAAGCCGCTTTGCTGGCGATCAGGCTCTACCAGCTAGTCCTCTCCCCTCTTTTGGGCAGGCAATGCCGTTTCTATCCCAGCTGTTCCTCTTATACAAGAGAAGCAGTCGAAAAGTACGGGGTGTTCAAAGGCATCTTTATTGGGGGGAAAAGACTTCTCAAGTGCCATCCTTTCCACCCGGGCGGAGTTGATCTGGTTCCCTAAAAGGACTGCGTTATGGAAAACAAAAGACTCATCTTGGCCCTTGTTCTTTCTTTCCTGGTTTTAGTCCTCTACCAGGTGATTTTCATGAAAAATAAACCGCAGCCCGAGGCTCAACCTCAGCCGCAAAAACCCGCTCTAATTGAGAAGCAGGCGCAGCCGACGGCAGAAGAGACTCTGCCCACACCGCCGGCCCAAGCTCCAGAGAAAGAAAACAAAATCGGAGAAGCGCGGAGATATGAAGAGATAAAAGCCCAGGTCGAAGAACAGGTTGTCATTGATACTTCTCTGTACCGGGCAGTCTGGACCAACCGGGGAGCTTCGCTGCGCAGCTGGAAATTGAAGATGCACCGGAATGAGCAGAAGGAGGAGTTGGAGCTGGTCTCGCGGCGCGCTTCTGAGGTCGGCAGGTATCCCTTTTTCCTTGAGACCCAGGATGCCAATCTTGACCAGGTCCTGAATAACAACCTTTTCGTGCCTTCCGTTCGGAGCCTGAGTCTTGAGGACGGAGAGAAAGGAGAGGTCAGATTTGAGTATTCCGATAGAATTAATATAAAAATAGACAAAGTCTTTATTTTTTATGGCGGAAAATATGACTTCGACATCCGGATCGACCTCTGGAAAGACGGGCAAAAAATAGAGCCCCGCTTAATTTGGGGGCCGGGCATCGGCGACCCTTTCGTCACGGGAAAAAGGCAGCAATTTGGAGGAGGGGCCGGAGTAGCGGTGTTTGCAGCCGACAAGGTCTATCGGATGGATGAGAGGAAATATAAGAGCGAAGCCAATGCTTTCAATTTTGCCAACTGGGCGGCCTTTGAGGACAACTATATGGCCGCTCTTTTCGTAACCCCGCCGCAGCAAGGGGCCGCTCTTTTTGAAAGAGAGGGCGAGGATAAGAATTACTTTTTCTTTCTTTCAGTGAGTCTCCCGGAAAAAGCCTACATCGGGCCCAAGGAATTCGACAGCCTGAAAGAGTTCGGCCATTCGGCGAAAAAGCTGATCAATTTTGGATTTTTCGGGGCGATTACCGAAGTTCTTCTCATCTCCATCAAGTTCATCCATAGGTATGTGCCCAATTGGGGATTTTCCATCATTATCCTGACACTCATCATCAAAATCCTCTTTTTCCCTCTCACCTACAGCAGCACCCGCTCCATGGCCAAAATGCAAGAACTGCAGCCGAAGATCAAGGCTTTACGGGCCAAGTACAAGAAGGCCAAGCAGGACATCGCTCAGAGGCGCCAGATGAACGAGGAGATGATGAAGCTCTATAAAGAGCATGGTATTAACCCGGCCGGGGGCTGTCTGCCCATGCTCATTCAAATACCCGTGTTCTGGGGATTTTTCCGTCTTCTCGTCGTGGCCGTCGAACTCAGGCAGAGTCCTTTTATCCTCTGGATAAAAGACCTGACCGTTCATGACCCGTATTATGTCACCCCTGTTCTCATGGGAATAACTCAATACATCTCGCAGAAGATGACCCCCACGGCCGCCGACCCCGCTCAGGCCAAGATGATGCTTATTATGCCCGCGGTGATGACCATCTTTTTCATGAATTTTCAGGCCGGGCTTGTCCTTTATTGGCTGACAAATAATGTTCTTCAGATCGGCCAGCAATATCTCATGAACCGTATGATGGCTAAGAAAAAGAGAGAAGCACATGGACAAAGAAGAAATAAGTGAACCCACACAAGAATTTAAGGGGAAAAACTTAGAAGAGGCCCTGAGTCAAGCCGAACATACCCTCAAGATGCCGAGGGAGAAATTCACCTACGAAATCGTCACTGAAAAGACCAAGCTGTTCGGGATCAGGGGCAAGGAGATTGTCATCCGGGCTTGGCCGAAGAAGGATCTAGATACGCGCCCCATCTCCAGCTTCTTGGAGACAATCCTCCCTTACTTCCCACTTCAACTGACCTACCAGATCAAGAAAAGGGACGACACGATTTATCTCATATTTGAGGGCGAGGATAAGAGTTTGCTCCTCCGCAAAGACGGCGCTTTGCTCCTGGCTTTTCAACATGTTTTGAACAAGATTTCCCCCCATAAAGTCCAGGTCGACTGCGAGTTCTACAGGAGAAGGAAGGAAAAAAGACTCAGAGAGTATGCCCAGCAAGTAGCCGAAGAGGTGCTTGAGACGGGAAAGAACGAGATTCTTGACCTGATGAACCCGTATGAAAGACGGATTGTCCATATTGCCGTGAACCAAGTGCCCGGGATTACCAGCGAGAGCATAGGCGATGGATTCCTGAAAAGGGTTAAAGTTTTTCCCGTCAGCAAGCCCTCGGAATGATTGCCGATAATTTTTTTTATCGGCGCCGGATCAGCCAAGAACGGTTAATACAACACTTGAGACTCGCCCTTTTCGGCGATCAATTTCTCAAAATGCGCGAGGACCAGGACGCGCCGGGCCATGCCGGCTGCGCCGTTCGCGCTCGACGGTGACTGGAATCATGTCGTCGATCCCGAGTAGCACGGCAATCTGGTAGGCTGCGATGTTGAAATGATAGGAGTCGGCGAAGTACAGCTCTCCCCCGCCGGTGACGAATTGAGCGGTCGTCGTCCGCTTTTCAGTGGTCTCGAACAGGGCGTCGTGAGTCCTCACGCCGTCGCTGAGCGTCAGCCGCAGCGGGCGCGTCAGCCCCTTGCCTATCTCTCCTTGCTTTTCATCACGTTTGCTGTGCTAAGGAACTGGCGCATCTGCTCTTGCGAAAGTGTTGATGAATTCTGGGCGCGTGCTACCAGCGACAGTATTAGCGTCATGAGCATGGCCAGAGCGAGTAAACACCTTCTGGGCGTACGCCTAAGGACGCTTATCTTAGGGATGGGCATTAGAAAGGAGAAACGGTTATTTATGGGGGGAATGAATTTGCGCTCTGTGAGCATGGACTTGCATATCTTTTATAAATCAAGAGGTTATCTAAAATATAAGGCTCTGATTTATTCCACGTCAAGGAAGAAAAGGGAGAAATATTTAGACTCTTCCAGGCTATTTCAGGATAAATTAAAACTTAGTTGTGGAATCGCTGATATCTGACGGTCGGCTAGGCCGCCGTAAGTCATAAGATATTTACTATTTCGGACTTCTCTTTTACAATGAATAATTCAGAAAACTTTGACGATGAATATGCTGGGAGATACGATTATCGCCATTTCGACCCCGTTGGGCTTCGGAGGCTTGGGAATCGTCCGTTTGAGCGGAGACAGAGCTTTCTCCATCGCCAAGAAGATTTTCAGACCGAGGGGAAAACCGTGGCGGGAGATCGCTCCCCGGAGTCTTGTCCTTGGCGATGTCTATGATTATGAAAAGAAAGAGTGCCTTGATGAGGCCTACCTGGCCCATTTTCTCGAGGGCCGGTCTTATACAAGAGAAAACATGGTCGAGATCAGCTGCCACGGGAGCCCGGTGGTTTTAGAGGAAATAGTTCGCCTGGGAATCAAGGCCGGGGCCAGGCTGGCACATCCGGGAGAATTCACGCTGCGAGCCTATGCGCGAGGAAGAATTGATATGATCCAGGCTGAAGCCGTCAATGACCTCATCATGGCCGCTTCCCTCAAACAGGCTAAGATTTCTTATGGCCAGCTCAAGGGGAGACTCTCGCAGAAAGTGGATTCGCTGCGCGGCCAGACTATTCATCTCCTTACGCAGGTAGAAGCGAGCATCGAATTTCCGGACGAAGGGCTACGCCTTTCCTCCAGGCAAATCGCCGAGAGTCTTGAATCCATGATCTCCACAATAACAAGGCTAATCGCTAGCTATGAAAGAGGGAAAACGCTGACAGAAGGGCTAACCCTGGCCATAACGGGAAAGGCAAACGTCGGGAAATCGACTCTTTTCAACGCGCTTCTCGACGAAGAAAGGGCCATAGTCAGCCCTTATCCAGGGACGACCCGGGATTATCTTCGAGAGGAGATCAAAATCAAAAACTCGCTGTTCCATCTGATAGATATGGCCGGGCTGGAGCGTCCTTCTCATCCTGTAGAGAAAGAAGGGATAAAAAGGGGAGAAGAATTGGCTTTCCAGGCTGACGGTGTCCTTCTACTTCTTGACTCTTCCCGCCCGGAAAGCCGCGCGGACTTAAATCTCATTAAAAAATTCGCCGGGAAAAAAGTCATCCTCCTTTTTAACAAGTCCGACTTGCCCCAAAACCTGGACAAGGCCAGATGCCGCGCTATAGACAAGCATAACCTCTGGCTCGAGATATCTGCTCTTAAGGAGACAAACCTGGACAGGCTGAAGGAGATGATACATGATACGTTTGTGCCAACGGAGAGCAAAGAAGAAGATGTCATCCTTCATCTGAGGCAGAAACTCTTGCTTGAACAAACCTTAGACCGCCTTAGCTCGGCCTTAAGGCTCCTCGAACAGGGGCATCCGGAGGAAGTCTGCGCGGAGGAAATTCGGCGCGCGCTCCCCTTTATCGGGCAGTTGACAGGAGAGATCAGGGTGGATGAGGTCATCGAGAATATTTTCAGCAGCTTCTGCGTCGGCAAATGAAGAAAAAAGCCTTTTCTGGCGATAAATACGACGTTATCGTAGTCGGAGCCGGCCACGCTGGCTGTGAAGCGGCTTACGCCGCCGGCAAAATGGGTCTGAAAACACTTCTCGTTACAATCCATCTGGAGACAATTGCGCAGATGTCCTGCAATCCTGCCATCGGCGGCCTGGCCAAGGGCCATCTTGTCCGGGAAATCGACGCCCTGGGCGGGTTGATGGGACTTCTGGCAGACGAGACCGGAATCCAGTTCAGATTGCTCAACCGCAGCCGAGGGGGAGCTGTCCAGGCTCCCCGGGCGCAATGCGATAAGGCCGCCTATCGTCTGACCATGAAGAAATGGCTGGAGGAGGCTCCAAATCTCAATCTCTTCCAGGCCATTGTGACGGATGTGCTCGTTTCTGACAGGAGAGCAGAGGGTGTCAGGACTCTTGACGGCAACAGCCTTTATAGCAAAGCGGTGATCATTTCTCCCGGGACTTTTCTTAACGGGCTGATTCATATGGGTTTGCATTCGTATCCTGCAGGGAGGGCAAACGAGCCAGCCTCTCTGGCCCTGAGCGAAAGTCTGATGAGTTTGGGTCTCAAGATGTTTCGGTTGAAAACCGGGACGCCGATGAGGCTGGATAAGCACTCTATAGATTGGGGCATTTTCACTCCTCAGCCGGGTGACGATGTGCCTGTCCCTTTTTCCTTCCGGACGCGTCGTCCCCTTGAAAACAAAGTCATCTGTTACCTTGGTTACACCAGCGCAAAAACGCATGAGATAATCCGAAAAAATCTGGATAAATCTCCACTTTACAGCGGGATTATCACTGGAATCGGACCGCGCTATTGCCCTTCGATTGAGGATAAGGTGGTCAAATTCCCTCATCACCTGCGGCATCAGTTTTTTCTCGAGCCGGAAGGACTGGATACATCTGAGATCTATGTCAATGGCCTCTCCTCCAGCCTGCCTTATGAAGTCCAGGCGGAAATCTTGAGCAGCATTCCCGGGCTTGACCGGGCAAAAATTCTGAGGCCGGCCTATGGGATAGAATACGATGCCGTCTCACCCACAGAATTACGGCCTACTCTTGAACTAAAGAAAATTGATAATCTTTTCCTTGCCGGCCAGATCAACGGAACCTCGGGCTATGAAGAGGCCGCCGCTCAGGGAATTATGGCCGGAATCAATGCTGCCCTTAAAATAAAAAGAAAAAAGCCTTTTGTTTTGGGCAGACATGAAGCTTATATCGGGGTTCTTATTGATGATCTGGTTACAAAAGGCGTAGAAGAACCTTATCGCCTCTTCACCTCCCGCGCAGAATATCGGCTCAATCTTCGGACGGATAACGCCGACCAAAGGCTAATCAGGTACGGACATCAGTTGGGACTCATCGGAGAAGACGATTATCAGAGATTTTTAGAGAAACAAGAGAGGATTAAAGAAGCGATGTCCTTTCTCAAGAATGAGAAAATTAGTCTTGAAACCGGAGAAAAAATTTCGCTGAAGGATTGGCTAAAAAAACCTCATATCAAATGGCAAAATGTGTTAGAATATAAAAAATTCTGTTCGCCCCTTATGGATGAGGAAATGAGGTTCATCGAAGCAGAGGTCAAATATGAGGGTTATCTGCGCCGGCAAGAAAAGGAAATTGCAGAGATAGGCAGGATAGACCGGATTAAAATCCCGGAGGCCTTTGATTTCAGCAAAGTTCACGGTTTGACCAGGGAAGCCGTGGAGAAACTGGAAAAATCTAACCCCAAAACTCTTGGGGAGGCCAAGCGGATTCCGGGCTTGACTCCGGTTGCCCTTATAAACATCTATCTTTACCTCAAAGCTCAAAATAGAAGGCCTGAAGGGAAAAGAATGTTCCACGTGAAACATTAGAGGCCAATGGGTAAAGCTATCGCTGTTGCCAATCAAAAGGGCGGCGTTGGGAAAACAACTACGGCGGTCAATCTTGCCGCCGCTCTCGCTCTGAAAAATAATCGGGTTTTAATAATCGACCTCGACCCCCAGGGTATGGCAACGGCAAGCCTCGGGAAAGCTAAGGAGCCCCGGAAGGGAATCTACCAGGCTCTGATGAACGGTCAGGACATAATGGACCTTGTCCAGGGTACTGAATTAGATAATTATTATATCTGTCCCTGTTCTCCTGAGTTGGCCGGGGCTGAAGTAGAGCTGTTTTCCAAGGGAAACCGGGAGAATAAACTCCGGGAGGCTCTTGATACGGTCAGGAGAAACTTTCATTTTGTCTTCATAGACTGCCCGCCCTCTCTTGGATTTTTGACTATAAACGCCTTGGCGGCTGCAGATTCTGTTCTTATTCCTATCCAGTGCGAATTTTTATGTATGGAAGGGCTCCCTGATCTCCTGGCTATTTTTGACGAAGTCCGGACTTACTTCAACCCCTCTCTCTCTATCGAGGGGATTGTGCTGACGATGTATGATGAGCGGACAAACCTCTCCAAACAAGTTGCTGAAGAGATTAAGAAATCTCTTAAAACGATTGTTTTCAACGTCGTTATTCCCAGGAGCGTGAGGCTGGCCGAAGCTCCCAGTTTTGGCCGGCCGATCGTCCTTTATGATATAAAATCAAAGGGAGCAGAGGCCTATCTGAACTTAGCTCAGGAGATACTCGAGAAATGACCAAGAAGGCGTTAGGAAAAGGTTTGGGGGTATTTTTGCCTGATGACTATGGAATTCTCAAGGACGAGCGCTATGCCGAGGTAGATATTGAAGATATCCTGCCTAATCCGATTCAGCCGAGGCTTAGATTCAATTCCAAGTCGATCGAAGACCTGGCCCGGTCTATTAGAGAATCTGGGATCATCCAGCCCATCCTCGTTGTTCCAGATGGGGAGAATTATAAAATCATTGTCGGCGAGAGGAGATGGAGAGCGGCCCAGAAGGCCGGGTTGAAGAAAATTCCCGTTCTCATCCGCTCCGTTCCCAAGGAGCGCCAGGTTGAAATCTCTCTGATTGAGAACTTGCACCGGGAGGATTTAAACCCCCTTGAAGTTGCCCTGGTCTATAAAAGGATGATAGAGGAACTGAATTGCAGCCAGCAGGACATCGCGGACCGTGTTGGGATGGACAGGTCGTCTGTCACTAATTACCTCCGGCTTCTCAGCCTGCCCCGTGTTGTTCAGGACTATCTTGCGCAAGATAAAATTTCTATGGGGCATGCCAGGGCTCTTGTCTCCGTTGAAAACCCCGAGCTTCAGATATCCCTGGCCCAAGATATCGTGCGCAAGAATATGTCTGTAAGAGATCTCGAACGAATCATCTCCAACCTGAAAAAACAACCTCTTCAGGCCCAAAAGGAGAAAAAAGCCGACCCTGACCTTCACGCTGTGGAAGAAGAGCTGGTCAAGCTGTTAGGGGCTAAGGTATCTATATTGGGAAGCCGAAAAAAGGGGACCATAAAAATATTCTATTTTTCTCTGGATGACCTCAATAGAATCTATGAGAAAATTAAAGGAGTGGCATCATGAAAGACAAAAAGAAAGATTATGACGAAAACAAAATAACGGGTTTTTTTGATAGGGACACGGAATTTAAAGGCGAGCTCACCTTTAAAGGCTCTTTTCGCATCGACGGGTATTTCAAGGGAACGGTCAATTCTGACTCGATGCTGGTCATCGGCGAGCAAGGGAAAGTCGAGGCGGATATCAAAGTCGGATACCTGGTCATCAGCGGGGAAATCAAGGGGACAATCCGGGCTGCGGAAAAAGTAGAAGTTCATAATAGCGGCCGGGTTATCGGGACGATCATAACTCCCAAGCTTTCCGTAGAGGAAGGGGCTTATCTTGAAGCCAATTGTCAGGCCGGAGAACAAGCGATTTTAGCCTCCTCGGAGACAAAAGATAAGGAGGAGGCCGGTTCTTGAAAATCGCGACCGCCGTCATCCCGGCGCGCTATCAATCGACCCGTTTCCCCGGGAAGCCGTTGGCTTTCATCCTGGGAAAGCCGATGATCCAGAGGGTTTATGAAGGGGCCAGGCAGGCTAAGCTTATTGACCGCACAATTATCGCTACGGATGATGAAAGGATCTTGGGGGCCGCCGCAAATTTCGGTGCCGAGGCTGTGATGACTTCACCTAAACACCGTTCCGGCATGGAGAGGACCGCCGAAGTGGCGCAGACCCTGAGAAACCCGATCGTTATCAATATCCAGGGCGATGAGCCGCTCATTACAGGGGAAATGATTGACAGGCTGGTCAATGAACTCCAAGATGATGAAGTCCCTGTAGCGTCTTTAATGGCGAAAGTTTACGACCTAAGCCTTATTCATGAATCTCACATTGCTAAAGCGGTGGTTGATAAAAAAGGCTATGCTCTGTATTTTTCCCGGGCGCCTCTCCCCTACCAGGCATCCGATTTTTTTTATCAGCACATCGGCATTTACGGCTATCAAAAAGATTTCCTCCTTGAATTTGCCCGGATGAAGCCAACGCGGCTCGAGCAACGGGAAAAATTAGAGCAGCTCAGGGTTTTGGAGAACGGCTTCAGGATAAAAATGGTTGAAATTCCCGCACCAACCTTGAGTGTGGATACGCCTCAAGATATAATCAGGGTCGAAGAATATTTAAAGAAGAAGAAAGATGGCTAAATATATTTTTGTAACAGGTGGTGTTCTTTCAGCCTTGGGCAAGGGGATTGCGGCGGCTTCGATCGGCAGGCTGCTCGAAAGCCACGGCTATAGAATTACCCTTCAAAAATTTGACCCCTATCTGAATGTCGACCCCGGAACCATGAGCCCTTTCCAACACGGCGAAGTCTATGTTACGGATGACGGTGCCGAGACTGACCTCGACCTCGGGCATTATGAAAGATTTACTTCTACCCGGACAAGCAAGGCCCATAACTGGACCGCCGGCAAGATCTATGAGTCCATTATTCGGAAAGAGCGAAAGGGTGAATTTTTGGGCAAGACCGTCCAAGTCATCCCTCACGTGACCGATGAAATCAGGCGCGCCTTTTCTGCTGTTTCTGATGAAAACGATATTGTCATCGTGGAAATAGGCGGCACGGTCGGAGATATTGAAAGCCTTCCGTTCCTTGAAGCAACGCGCCAGATGCGTCTTGCCCTGGGCAGCGAGAACACGCTTTTTGTTCATCTGACCTTGGTCCCCTATATTGCGACTTCGGGAGAATTGAAGACCAAGCCGACCCAGCACAGCGTCAAAGAACTTCGGGCCATCGGCATCCAGCCCGACATCCTGCTCTGCCGGACCGACCGGTTTCTGACTCCGGACATCAAAGGCAAAATCTCGCTTTTCACCAACGTTCCTCTCGAGGCTGTTATCACGGCCAAGGATGTGAATAATATTTATGAGATTCCTCTTATTTTTGCTGCCGAAGAGCTGGACACCTACATCCTCAAGAAGCTCGGCTTGCCCCCGAAAAGAAGAAACATGGGTCCATGGCGTGATCTTGTGAAAAAAATGGAAAACCCCAAAGATGAGGTAAGCATTGCCCTGGTCGGGAAATATGCCGGCCTCCAGGATTCGTACCTAAGCCTGAAGCAAGCCCTGGTTCATGGAGGTGTGGCCCACGGGCTCAAAGTCAACATCTCCTGGATCGAAGCTGAGGACCTGGAGAAGGGACAGCTCGAGGGCGCCCTGGGGGACAAAGACGGGATTCTTGTGCCCGGCGGGTTTGGCATCAGAGGAATCGAGGGGAAGATCAAGGCCATCCGCTACGCCCGCGAGAAACGCGTCCCTTATTTCGGCATCTGCCTGGGGATGCAGTGCGCAGCCATCGAATTTGCCCGTCATGTGGCCGGGCTCGAGCGGGCCAACAGCACTGAATTTGACCTGGAAACACCGCACAAGATCTTCTTTCTTTGGAGGGAGCTCAAGCCGGGCCATGACCTCGGCGGGACGATGAGGCTCGGTTCCTACTCCTGCCATCTGGAAAAAAATTCCTTATCCTATCGGGCCTATCGGAAAACTAATATCAAGGAGCGTCACCGCCATCGCTACGAATTCAATCCGGCTTATGAAGAAAAACTCGCCCGAGCCGGCCTCTTCTTTGCCGGCCGGAATCTTGAACACAAATTGGTTGAGATCATCGAGATAAAAGATCATCCCTGGTTTTTGGGATGTCAGTTTCATCCCGAATTCAAGTCTAAGCCGCTCAGGCCGCATCCTTTGTTTAAAGCCTTTATCGGAGCAAGCTATGCCTACCGTCTCAAAAAAAGCAAAAAGCGTAGAAATAAATAAAGACGTTACCATCGGAGGGACGACGCCGCTCTTCCTCATCGCCGGTCCTTGTGTTATTGAAAGCGAAGAGAAGGCTCTTTCTTTAGCCCGGGAAATCAAAAAAATCAGCACGAAACTCAAACTTCCGTTTATTTTCAAGGCCTCTTATGATAAGGCCAACCGCTCCTCGGTCAAATCATTCCGCGGGCCTGGACTGACCAAAGGATTGGAAATTCTGAAGCGCATAAAACAGGAACTGTCCATCCCTGTGCTTTCCGATGTCCATGAGACTTCCCAGGTGGGGAGGGCGGCCGAAGTACTGGATGTCATTCAGATTCCTGCCTTCCTCTGTCGCCAGACAGACTTGATTGTCGAGGCCGCCAAAACCCTGAAGCCGCTCAATCTCAAAAAGGGCCAGTTCCTTTCTCCGCAGGAGATGGAGAACGCCGTCGAAAAAGTCTTCCGGCAAGGGAATGACCGCATCATCCTCACCGAAAGGGGCACCTTCTTCGGCTACAATAACCTGGTTTTTGATATCCGCTCCATTCCGATCATGAAAAGATGGGGATTCCCGGTCGTCGTTGACGCCACTCACATTGTCCAGAAACCGGGAGGCAGGGGAGAGGCCTCGGGCGGAGAAGCAGACTTCATTCCTTACGTGGTCAGGGCTGGCGTGGCCGTTGGGGCCGACGGCGTCTTTCTGGAGGTCCATGACAACCCGGCTCGAGCTCTCTCGGACGGTCCTAATGCATTGATAATAAATAAATTAGAAGATATTTTGCGCTCAGCCCTGGGCATCAAAAAAACCCTCGGTGGCGAAAATCTCTGATGGGGAACCCGGAATCATGAAAAAGAAAGATATCATCCAAACAGGACGGGAAGTCCTGGAGATCGAGGCCAAGGCCCTTGCTTCTCTTGTCCCAAGATTAGATGATCATTTCGTCAAAGCGGTTGATCTTTTATCAAAAACAAAGTCCCGCGTTATCGTCACCGGCATGGGAAAATCAGGCCTGATCGGCCGAAAAATAGCGGCTACCCTGGCCAGCTGCGGCACACCGGCCCTGTTCATTCATCCGGCCGAAGCCGGTCATGGCGACCTGGGGATGATCCTTAAGGATGATATTATCTTGGCTATCTCCTATAGCGGCGAGACGAAAGAGATCTCCGACCTTCTGGATTTCATCAAAAGAATCGGGGTGAAGCTTATTACCATCACGGGCAACAAAAAGTCGAGAATAGCCACGTACAGCGATATCGTGCTCGATGCCAAGGTCGAGAAGGAGGCCGGGCCGAAGGATATGGTGCCCACGGCCAGCTCGACGGCGGCCCTGGCGTTGGGGGATGCGCTGGCCATTGCTTTGATGAAAAAGAAGCAATTCGGCGAAGAGGACTATGCCTTTTTCCACCCCAAAGGCCAGCTCGGCAAAAAGCTCGTCAAGGTGGAGATGCTCATGCATACGGGGCGCGAGGTTCCCCGCGTGCTTGCAGATACGCCGATCATCCAAGTCATCGAAGAGATGACCGGCAAGAAACTGGGTATGACCTGCGTGGTGGATGAGAAAAACACGCTCTATGGAGTTATAACCGATGGAGACCTGAGAAGGATGTTGAGGAAATACAAAGAGAGCCTCTTCCAGAAAAAAGCCCGGGAATGCATGACCCGCGATCCTGTCACTATCGACAGGGAAGGCCTCGCTACTGAAGCCTTGAACTTGATGGAGGAAAAAAAGATCACCTCTCTGGTCATCAAGAACAAAGCAGGCCAAGTGGAAGGGATCATTCACCTCCATGACCTCTGGCGAACGGAGATGTTCTGATGGCAGGGGAAAAGAAGAGAGCGCTTCCGATAAAAATGATCATCATGGATGTGGACGGGACTTTGACGGACGGGACGCTCTTTGTCCTTCCCGACGGGGAGGAGGTTAAGTCGTATAATGTGAGAGACGGACTGGGGATCATGCTCGCCCAGCTGGCCGGGATCAAAACGGCCATCATCACGGGAAAAACCTCCAAATCCTTGGAGAAGAGGGTGGAGAAGCTCAGGATTGATGAGCTCCACCAGGGCATTCTGGATAAAAAACCTGTCCTCGATGCCATTTTAAGAAAACATCATCTGACCGCTAAGGAAGTCGCTTACATTGGAGATGACCTCGGAGACCTTGAAGTCATCCGGTCGGTGGGGCTAGCTGCAGCTGTGGCCGATGCCCATCCTGTTATAAAAAAACACAGCCATTTCGTCTGCCGGAGGAGCGGAGGAAAAGGCGCCGTTCGCGAGTTCATCGAATTCGTCCTCGAATCCCAGGGAAAATGGAAGCTGGTCGAGGAAAAAGTCAAAGAGCTGTTCAACAGGTGGGATTAGAAAAAAAGCAGCCGAGAAAAACAAAAAGCCCCGTATTTTGCCTGGAGGGAAAAGTGGACATCAACCCGAAAATCTTCAGAGAGTACGATATCCGCGGGATCGTCGACAAAGACCTTACCCTGGAATTTGTTGAGTACTTGGGAAAGGGAATCGGAACCTATTTTCGAGAGCACGGGAAGAGGGAAGCAGCTCTTGGAAGAGACAGTCGCCTGAGTTCGCCGGCTTACGCTGAAGCGATGACCAAGGGACTCCTTTCCACGGGTTGCAGCGTGGTTGACCTCGGCGTCGTTCCGACGCCCCTTCTTTATTTGGCTGTTTTCTACAAGAAAAAAGAAGCCGGCGTCATGATCACGGGCTCGCACAACCCGCCGGAATATAACGGGTTCAAAATGATGGCGGGCGAAGAAACTCTCTATGGGGAATCGATTCAAGAAATATACGCTCTCCTCAGAGATAAAAAAATAATCCAGGATTATGAAGGAATAAAGACCTCTTACAACATCATTCCTGATTACGAGGACTATCTCTTGAAGAACATCAAGCTCGAGAAGAAATTGAAAGTCATCCTGGATGCGGGCAACGGCACGGCCGGGTTTGTCGCCGCGCCGATCTTCAAGAAGCTGGGCTGCGAAGTGCTGGAGCTTTACTGCGAGCCAGACGGCCGTTTTCCCAACCATCATCCGGACCCGACGCTCCCCGAGGCCATGGAGGAATTGACCCGGCAGGTCAAGGAGACCAAGGCCGATTTTGGCGTGGGCTATGATGGGGACGGGGATAGGATCGGCGTGGTCGATGACCAGGGCCATCTGCTCTGGGGCGACCAGCTGATGATCGTCTTCGCCCGGGATATCCTCCCCTCCAACCCCGGCGCACCTGTCATCTCGGAGGTTAAGGCCTCGAAGCTGCTGTATGAGGAGATCAGCCGGCTGGGAGGCCGGCCGATCATGTGGAAGACAGGGCACTCCTTGATCAAGAAAAAGATCAAAGAAGAAAAGGCGCTCCTGGCCGGAGAGATGAGCGGCCACATTTTCTTTGCCGACAAATATTTCGGGTTTGATGACGCCATTTACTCTTCGGTGCGGCTGGCCGAGATTCTTTCCCGGTCGGATAAAAAACTGTCGGAAATGCTGGCCGACCTTCCCAAAACGTATTACACTCCAGAAATAAGAATCTACGCTTCTGACGAAGTGAAATTCAAGATCGTGGAAGAAGTCAAAAAGGCGCTGGCCCGGAAGTATCCTATCATCGACATTGACGGCGTCAGGGTGAACTATCCTAGAGGCTGGGCGCTGGTCCGGGCCTCGAACACGCAGGCCGTCCTGGTGCTCCGGTTCGAGGCAGACACTCCGGAGGACCTTGAATCGATCCGAAAAGAGGTCGGGAAGACCGTCGAGGGCGCTATCAAAAGATTAGGGATCTCCTGATTTCGAGGCGGGCATGAAACTTCAAGCTGTGATCATGGCGGGCGGAAGCGGCACCCGCTTCTGGCCCTTGAGCCGCGGAAACAGGCCCAAGCAGTTCCTTCCGATTACGGGCGACAAGACAATGCTTGAGGAAACGGTCGAACGCCTCCTGCCTCTCATCCCTTATAAAAATATTCTGACCATCTCTAACGCCGAGCAGGCGAAATTTATCAAGCGATTACTTCCCAGGATTCCCGCTCCGAATATTCTTGTTGAACCGCAAGGGAAGAACACCGCAGCTTCATTAATCCTGGCGACAGCACACATCTATCTCAAGGGCCCGGAAACCGTTGTGGCCGCGCTTTGCGCGGACCATCTCATCACCGAGAAAAAGACGTTCCTGAAGAAGCTCGAGGCAGCGGCCGAGGCCGCTTCAAAGAACGATGCAATCGTTACCTTCGGCATACCACCCACTTGTCCGGCTACCGGCTATGGCTACATCCATTTTTCAAGGAGAAACTCCTCCAAGATTCGGGGCGAGTCTTTCTATCAGGTTCGGGAGTTCAAGGAGAAGCCGGATTACCGGAAGGCCAAAAGATACTTAGCTGCCGGCGGGCATTGCTGGAATTCCGGGATGTTCATCTGGCGAGGGAGCGTGTTTGCCGAAAAGTTGGATAAATATGCCCCCTCTTTCTTTCCCTACTGGCAGAGGATCATTAAGGCGCTGAAGAAAAAGAATAAAGCTGAGATCGCTGCGGTCTTTCGCGAGATCCCTTCCACATCCGTCGATTATGCCCTGATGGAAAAGGCGGACGGCGTCCTGATGAATGAGGGAAAATTCGGCTGGTCCGATGTCGGCGCCTGGTCTTCGCTCACTGACGTCTGGCCAAAAGATCGGGCCGGCAATGCTCTCCGGGGAGAAGGCATCTTCCTCGACTCGCGAAACTGCCTCCTCTACAGCCCGCGCAAACTGACAGCCCTCATCGGGCTCAAAGATGTGATCGTCGTCGATACAAAGGACGCCTTGCTTGTCTGTCACAAAAACTCCGACCAGAAGGTCAAAGACGTCCTTGAGGCCCTCAGAAAGAAGGGCCGGAAAGAATATCTTTAAGAGTGCGTGATCCGACCGGATGAAGACGCCGCGATCCTCTGAAAAAGGCGCGGCGATTTCATTCGAGGCGACTTCCGGTTTCGATATTGGATGTTTAAAAAGGAAGAAGGGGAATGGAAATTAAAGAAAAGAGCGAACTCGAGGTCAGGGTCGATAAAAGACATGTCATCTCTATCGGAGAAAGATTGTACGCTGAAAGCGTAGAGCTTCTGCGTGAGCTTATTAATAACGCATATGACGCCGATGCGACTGAAGTCCACGTCGAGATCACCCCAGAAAAAGTTGTCGTCAAAGACAACGGCTCCGGAATGGATTTGGAAGGTTTGAGGCAGTATTTTGTTATCGGCTCCGAAGAGAAAATCATTCATGCGACTTCGCCCCAGTTCTCCAGGGAAAGAATCGGCCAGTTCGGCATCGGGAAATTTGCCTCTCTGGCAGCCGCCTCCCGGTTTGAAATCGTCTCCCAGCACGGCGATTTTGCCGCCAGGGTTATTTTTGACAAAAGAGCCTGGGCAGAATCAAAAGACAAATGGCGTCTTCCTTTGGAGGTCCTTGTTGCCAGCCGGGACAGGGGAAATGGCACCACAGTCATTCTATCTGACCTTTCCAAAGTTTTTGATGTCGAGGAAGCCGGCGAGGTCATCAGGGACGGCGTGCCCTTGAAGACGCCAAATTTTGCGGTTTTTCTCAACGGGAGGAGAATTACCCCAAAAAGCCTGAGCGGTCAAAAAATTCCCGTGCTGGAAGGATGTGCTTATGGATTGGTCTCCGGGGAAGTTGTCATCGTCCCCGCGTCGATGGCTTCTGCGCAGGACCCGGGGGTCGACGTCAAAGTCAAAGGAGTCACCATAAAAAAAGACCTTTTCGGGATGGAAACATGGGGAAAGGCAGTGGCCAGAATAAAGGGAGAAATCAGCGCAAATTTCTTACCCGTAACCAGCGACCGCTCCAGCTTCCTTACGGATTCCGACGAATACCAGGCCTTTCTCAAGATCATGCAAAAAATCGTCGGTATCATAAGGAAGAAACTTGGCAAGGAGGCTGATCAGAGGCAGGACCGGATGGCCAGCCGCGTCGTCAAAGAAGCTTTGCAGAGAATCCACAGGGCCCTCGCCAACAATCCTGAATTTTCCCCATTCGGACCCGTTCCCTACGGCGAAGAGATGGGCATAGGTGGTGGAGCTGTCGTCGGGTCGAGCAAAAAGAAAGCCGAGCGAGAAATTAAACCCGAAGGAGAAATAGCGGCGGCCCCTCTAAAGCCCAGGGCCAAAAAGCGACGCCATCCTCTCGTCAAGAAAATAACGCCTAACGCCATCGTTCGCAGGATGAGAATGGGAGAACAGAGCATTTCTGTGTGCCTGGATTTTTTTGGCGAATCGGGCCCCGAATGTTTTTCCGAGGGCAATGTTGTCTATATCAACCGTGACCACCCACTATTCAAGAGAGAATCCCGAAAATCGGCTGCCTACACCATGTATATTGCGCGTCTAGTGACTCAAGAAATCTCTCTTATGAAAGAAACGAAAAGTCCCCGCCTCGCCTTCAGCCGTCAGAGCAAGCTCCTCAAGGATGCCTTCGCCGAGGAATAAGAAACCGGTTTATTACTTGAAGTCTTCCTCCACTACGCCTTCTTCCCGCCGACTGTAATCTCTCGAACCCTGAAAGATGGGCTGTTCAGGCTTCCCCGCATATCTATGTCGTTAGCCACCTTATCAATGTTTTTCAGGATTTCAAGCGTCGTGCCTCCAAGAGTCACCCCATCCACGGGAAATGCTTTGGCGCCGTCCACAATCCAGAACCCGCTGCATCCTACTGAGAAGGCGCCGGTCGTGACATCGGTCCCGCTTCCTCTCATCCCGGTGACGAGGAGCCCTTCTTTCACGTCTTTGAAGAGCGAGGCGGGGTCGTCCTTGCCGTTTTCTACAACGATGCAGAGGAACCCGGCCATAGGCCCTGACTTGTAGCCGTAGCGGCGGGCCATGGTGTTCACCTTTACACTAGCCTTTCGCGCTGTCTGGGAATCATAACAGAACATTTTCAGGACGCCTTTGTCGACGATTATGTTCTTCCGCGTGACGTTCCCTTCGCCGTCAAAAGGAATCGAGGCGACAAACTTCGGGATCGTCGGGTTATCGATGACCGTTATCAACGGTGAAGCGATCGCTTTTTCAAGCAGGTCTGTCATGAAGGTTGTCTTCCGGAAGACGGCATCGCCGTTCAAAGCCGGGCCTAATCCCATCCAGAAGGCGGGCGCAGCATACCGGTCAAAGATCACCGGAACCTTCTTTGTCTCGACAGGCTTAGCGCCGAGTTTCTCTACGGCTCTTTGGGCCGCCGTCTTTCCCACTTCTTCAACCGGGGCGAGATCTTTGAAGAACCGTTTTCCGCTCGACCAGCCCCCGCTCTGCATATTGTCCCCTTCGCCCGCGATAACGGAAGCCCCGAACCCAAAACTTGTTTCCTTGAAAATATAAGAGATGCCCTTGGAATTGAACAGCCCGGCTTCCCTCTCCGCATTGAAGAAGGAGCCGCCCTCGCTGTTGCTGATGCGCTTATCCTGGGCCAGAGCGACCTTTTCGACCTCGCGGGCCAGGGCAATCTTCTTTTCGTCGGGAACATCAGCGATCTCCGGATCATGGAGGTTAAGATCGGGAAGCGGCTGTGGTCCGAAATCGGGAAGGCCCTGCCAGGGCTTTGCTTCCGTGATTTTCGCCAGGTCAATGGTCTTCTTTATGGTGTCCTCCAAAGAATCGGGCGTAAAGTCCGAAGTATAAGAAAACCCGAGCTGTTTGTTGATGAAAACCCTCAGGCCCAGCCCCTTGGACACCGATTTCTCCAGGGTTTCGACCTCTCCTTTCCTCACGTTGACGTTGAATTCTTTGACGTTTTCGAAGCAGGCTTCCGCCTCATCCGCCCCGTACTTGAGAGCTTTTTTGACGACGTCTTCACCGAGTTTCTTGTAATCCATGACCTTCCTCCTTTACGCCTTTTTGCCGCCCACCGTGATCTTTGTGACAAGCAGGGTGGGGTTCCCGAACCCGACGGGTTTGGACTGGCCGTCCTTGCCGCAGCTCCCGCCGCCGATGACCAGCAGGTCATTGCCGACCATGGTGATGTTCTTGAGGACATCCTGGCCGCTGCCCATGAGCATGATCCCTTTGAGCGGCTGCTTCACCGCGCCGCCTTCGATCATATATCCCTCGGTCACGGAAAAAACGAACCGTCCGGTTGTCGGCTGGACATTTCCTCCGCCGATCTTGGCGATAAACAGTCCTTTATCGACGGATTTGACGATGTCCTCGGGCAGCGAATCGCCCGGAAGCATGTAGGTGTTGGTCATGCGGGGAATAGGGTAGAACTGATACGATTGCCTCCGGCCGTTTCCGGTCTGCGGCATTTTCATCAGCTTGGCGTTGAGCTTGTCCTGGATAAAGGCGGCGCATTTGCCCTTATCGATCAGGACCGTGTTATGGCCGACGCAGCCTTCGTCATCGACATCAACGGCACCCCAGCCGCCTTTATAGGTCCCGTCATCGACGAGCGTGACGGCGGGGGCGGCGATAAGCTGGCCCGGCTTGTCCCAGAAACAGGATGTCTTTTTCCTGATGCCGTCCGCCTCAAGGCTGTGGCCGATGGCCTCGTGGAAGAATATTCCGCCGTATCCTTTGGCTATGACAATCGGGAATTCGCCGGCGGGGGCGTCGTCGGCCGGCAGTGTCCGGATGGCCATTTCTGCGGCTTTGCGGCCGTAGTCCTCGGCCAGACGGATGTCGAAATGCTCGAACCCGAAGCTCCCGGCCTTGGATTCATAACCCATGCTCCTCTTATCCCCCTCGAGCGCGGCGCAGTTGACGCCGAACCTCGTGAGTGTCTGGGTGTCTTCGACGTAAAGGCCTTCCGAGTTAGCGATCAGAATTCTTTTGGTCGTGTCTCCAAAGCCCACACCCACTTGAGTGATGCGCTTGTCAAAGGCTCGCGCTGTGCCGTTCGCTTTTATGAGCAAGTCGACTTTGGCTTTCGAAGCGATGCTGTCGGGCGAGACTTTGACCAGGTAATACGAAGGAGGGGAGAGGGGGGTAAGATTTTCCGGCTTGACCTTGGCCGCGCCTGAGGCGATAAGCGCAGCCGTCTCTGCAGCTTCTTTAAGCCTGGCAAAATCAAGGTCGTCGGAGAAGGCATAGCCTGTTTTTTCGCCCTGAAGCACCCTGAACCCTACGCCCATGTCCAGGCCGCGGGTGGCGGCCGTGATCTTGTCTTCGTCGAGAGAGATACTGTTGCTGACCGAGCGCTCATAATAGACTTCGGCGAATTCACCGCCGCGGCCGAGCGCGATTTCGAGAAGCTTTTTCAGATCTTCCTGGCTGAGCGTCAGTCCGGAACCCGTTTCTTCAGCGAACAGGGCATCTGGGTCCTCGGCGGCGATATATTTCCAGAGCGGGATAGAGGCCACGAGGGCGCCCGTATGAATTCCCTTTTTCAGGAAACTCCGCCTGTCCATTGGTCGAGAAATTTTGAGCTTTTCCATGAGTCCTCCTGTTGTTTAAATTTTATAAAAATAGTTGGGGGAAATGTCAATTTCGCGGACCCCGGGGGGGAAGACAAAAAAGTGCGGCATCATTATCTAATACGCCCATAACAGGAAAAAAGTTTGATTTATTTGCTCCGCGACCGGCCTCCGCCAGACCTGGGAGCACGAATCAAAAGACATGCCGAATCCAAATATTAGGGTTTGTATATGCCCCATTTTTTTGTATAATGGACTTTCTTGGATAGGAGGTCTGATGCAATGAAACGTGCACTCCTTTTTCTGGCTGTTTTTTTGGGAATCATGTCGCTTCTTGTCGCGGCTGAGCTCAGCCTCGATGTCAAGGAGCACGTGCTTCCGAACGGGATGAAGATCCTGATGATTCAGAGGCCCGGGGTGCCGCGGGTCGTCTGCCACATCTATTTCAAGGTCGGGTCGATCAACGAGCGTCCGGGCATCACCGGTATCGCCCATGTCCACGAGCATATGATGTTCAAAGGCACGAAGATAATGGGGGTTACGGACTACGCGGCCGACGCGGCCATCGACCGCCAGATCGACGAACTCACGGACAAGATTTACCACGAGAAATACTGGAAAGCTGACGGGGGCGACAAGGAGGAAGTCGACCGGTGGCAGAAGCAAACGGATGAGCTGACCAAGGAAGAGAAGAAGTACATCATCAAGGACCAGCTGTGGGAACTGTACATGAAGAATGGAGGAACCGGACTCAATGCCTCCACTTCCAACGAGGTTACCGGCTATTACGTCACGCTTCCCTCCAACAAGGTCGAGCTCCAGATGTGGCTCGAATCCGACCGGATGATGAACGCCTATTTCCGGGAGTTCTACTCGGAGAAGGATGTGGTCATGGAAGAGCGGCGGCTGAGTGAAAACAGGCCCGGCTATTTGTTCAACGAGCAGGCCAACGCCGCCTTCTACGCCGCTTCGCCCTACCACTGGGAGGTCATCGGCTGGATGGATGACCTGCGTAAATTCACCAAGGCCGACCTCGCCGAGTTTCACAACCGGTACTATGTCCCGAACAATGCCGTAGCCATCTATGTCGGGGACTTCGACCCCGCCCAGATCATCGCGCTGGCGGAGAAATATTTCGGCGGCATTCCCAAAGGGCCGGACCTCGAGCCGATCAGGACATATGAGCCGGAACAGTACAGTGAAAAGCGCCTCTACGGCGAAGGCCCCGCGCCGACCAGCGTCCAGATGATGTTCCATACTCCACCCGATGGTCATCCCGATCAGGCGCCGCTTGCCGTGCTGGCAAGTGTGCTCGGTTCCGGCGGGGGCGGGTTCCGCATGCGCGGGGGGGGAGGAGGGACCGGGCGCCTCTACAAGGTCCTGGTCAAAGAGAAGGAGCTGGCCGTCAATGTTTCGGCCTTCAGCCGACCGCAGTGGTATGTCGGCGCCTTCCAGTTTAACGCCACGCCCCGCATCGACAAAGGCGTGAAGCCCGAGGATCTGGAGAATGAGATTTGGGTCGAGGTCGAGAAAATCAAGAAGGATGGAGTAACCGAAGAAGAGATCCAAAAGGCCAAGAACCGCTCTGAAGCCATGTTCCTGCGCAGCCTGCAGAGTCCGATGGGCCTCGCCTCCAGCGTCGGCCGGGCCGAACTCAACCGCGGCTGGCGGGCTCTCCTCACCGACCTCGATGACCTGCAAAAAGTAACCAACGAGGACGTCAAGCGCGTCGCGGCGGAATATTTCGTCAAGGACAACAGCCTCACGGCCGTCTACAAGAGGAAGATGGGGCGGTAGAAGAGGAGAACGACAATGAAAAAAACCATAGTCCTGATCTTAGCCATATTTATCGTGGGCCTGAGCGCCGGATTCGGTCAGGCGCAGAAGCCCTCCGACCTGAAATTCCCTCCGCTCAAGTTCGAGCCGCCGGACCCCAAAGCGTTCCGTACCCAGCTGGCCAGCGGCCTCAGAGCCTACATCGAGGAGGACCGCAGCCTCCCCCTGGTCAACATTTCGGCCCTGGTCAACTTCGGAAACATCTACCTTCCCAAGGACAAGGCCGGCCTGGGCGCCGTGATGAGCGACACGCTGATTAAAGGCGGCACCAAAACCAAGGATGGAAGCGTCATCGAAGACCGGATCGACTTTCTCGGCGGCTCTCTCTCTTTCTCGGTGGGCGACCGGACGTCGACGCTCTCGCTTTTCGTTCGCAGCCAGGATCTCGACGAAGGGCTGAGCCTCTTCTTCGATGTCCTCATGAACCCGGAGTTTCGAGAAGCCCCTCTGAACCTCAGCAAAGCCCGCCTGATCGAGCAGCTCCGTCAGGCCAACGATCAACCCTCAATGGTCCTGAGCCGGGAGTATGAAAGACTCCTCTATGGCGACATGCCCCTGACCTGGCAGCCGATAAAAGCCGGTATCGAAAGCGTGACTTCGGGAAACCTCAAGGCCGCTCACGAGCATTACTTCTTCCCGAAGAACGTCATCCTGGCGGCCGCCGGCGATTTCAATAAGAACGATCTGAAAGGCAAGATCAACAAGATCGCCGCCGCCTGGAAGAACACCAAGATCGACTTCCCCGAATTTTCCAAGACATTCCCCGCTGTCGAGCCGGGCGTCTATTTCATCCAGAAGCCGATCAATCAGGGCTACATCAGCATCGGCCACCTCGGCATAGAGGACACCAATCCTGATTACTACGCCGTCCAGGTGATGAATTTCATCCTCGGCGGCGGCAGCTTTACCTCCCGAATCACCACGAAGGTGAGGTCCGACGAAGGCCTATCCTACAACCAGGGCAGCCGGTTCACTTACACTTGGGGATTTCCCGGCACGTTCTCCGGTTATGTGCAGACTAAGTCCGCTACGGTCGGGTATGCCATCTCCTTGATCCTCAAGGAGTTCGAGAGCATCCGCAAGGAGCCGGTCTCCGACGACGAGATGGAAACGGCGATCAACTATTACCTGGAGAGTTTCTCCGATAATTTCCAGTCCCCCCAGACGACCATGACGAATTTCGCCACGCTGGAGATGGAGGGAAAGCCGATGGATTACTACAAAACTTACAGGGACAAGATCAAAAGCGTGACCAAGGACAAAGTCGTGGAGGTGGCCAACAAGTACGTTCATCCCGACAAAATGGTCATCATGATCGTCGGTGACTGGGAGCCGTGCAACAAGGGCTCGGATAAGTTTCCCGGCTCTCTCGATAAGTTAGGAAAAACTCACCGGATCAACCTCCGCGACCCGGTGACAGGGGAGGAGATCAAGGCGCAGTAGAACCTCGGGAATCGCCGAAGAGACATTTTCAACGGACTTCTTTTCAAGTGGCTTTGAGATGAAAATCATTTTTTTTCGGCCAAAGCTCATTACTTTTCTTATGTGTTTTGTTTTATTTTCTTTTACTGCGCTCTTTTCTCAGCAGCGGGCTGACCGTCCTCCCGAATACAAGGAATTCCTCGCCGCAGTCCTGATCGAAGACCTGAAGGCCCGGGTCGAGGAGTTGGAGAGAATCAGGGCGGCCTATCCCAACTCCACTTATGTCCCCGTGATTGAAAATGCGATCAACAGGGCCAGGATCGGCCTGGCGACCGATCTTGATTCCATCCTCGAGCTGCAAAAACGTCAACTTCAATCAGCCCCAGAGGCGAGGCGCATCTATCTTTACTATATTTTTTGTCTGGATATTCTCGAGCACAAAAACCTGGCTCAACTCGACAAGAAGAAAGTCACCCAGGCGGTGGAGAAGTATGCCGAGGAAGGCCTCAAGCTGGCTTCAGACCCGGCCTTCCTGAACAGCGTTCCCCCAAACCAACAAGAATATCTGAAATCGAACGCCCCCACTCTTTATTTGGCGCTGGCTCTGGCTTATCTCAACGAAGACAATCCGGATAAGTCTTTGAAAGCCCTAGATGGCTTTAAGAAGAGTGGAGCCGTGCTGGAGGGAATTTATTATCATGCGCTTGCCTCTGCCTACGCTAAATCTGGCAAAAACAAAGAAGCGCTGGACAGCTATCTTGAGGCGGCTGCGGTACACTACAAGGACTCCTTGGAACGGGCGAAGGAATACTGGCTCAAGGTTTATGGGTCGAGCCAGGGGTTTGGGGGCGAGTTCGAGTCTCGGCTGCGGGAAATTCCCTTCAAGACCGAGCCATTTAAACCAACGACGGAAGGGAAAGGCAAAACCGTGCTGGCCGAGCTTTTTACAGGGTCCGAGTGCCCTCCTTGCGTGGCGGCCGACCTTGGGTTCGATGGGATTATTGAGGCCTACGGCTCAAAGTGTGTGGCTGTCGTCGAATACCACCTTCCCATTCCCAGGCCGGACCCGATGATGAACATGGCCACACGCGCGAGGGCCCAGCTCTACGGGGTGAGGAGCACTCCCAGCACATTTTTCGACGGCGAGAACAAGCGCTCGGGTGGAGGGAACCGCCAGATGGCGGAGGAAAAATACAAGGAATATTCGGCTGAGGTCAAGGCCAGGATTGACTCTGATCCCCGAGTCAGGCTCAAAGTGAGCGCGAAGCTCGTTGGAGACAGCGTCGAGGTCGAGTTCTCCGCCGATAAAGACATGCCTCTGGCAGACTATAATCTCGCGCTTGTCCAGAAGGAGGAGAAATACCAGGGGGGAAATAGAATTGTCTTTCATAAAATGGTTGTCCGCGACTTCCTGACGCTGGATGCCGCGGCGGTGAAGGCCCGGGTCGCCCGGTTCAGTATCCCTCAGGCCGAGCAAGATGCCGAGACCCGGCTTTCAGAGCTTGAAAAAGAGAGGGGGTTCATCTTCAAGGAGAGGCACAGCCAGATTGACCGGCAGGATCTTCTGGCAGTTTTTTTTCTCCAGGATAAGGATACAAAGCAGGTTTACAACGCCGCCGTAGCCGAAGTCGAAAAGTAAGGGGTGATTCCCAAACTGGTTAAAGCAGAGAAAAACTGATCTCCTCCTTGACAGGAAAACGCTTGCGAATAACTTTTTGGCAGAATTGTCCGTGCATACTCTGAACCGAATGAAGAGTGAAGGCCGAATGCGTCATGCTGACTCTGTCATATAAAAATTTTAGAAGCTTCTTGGGAACTATTCCCATCTGTCCTAAACCGGAGATAATCGGGCTGGAGAATATTCCAAAAGATGAGCCAACGCTCTTTGTCTATAATCATGTCACCAGGCGTGCGGAACCTCTCTTTTTAGGATTGGCTGCTCCCGCGAGGCCTTACGTAAGATTTTTCGCTGATATGGCGCTGGTCAGTGATCATCAATTGTCGACGACAAGAAAAGACCTCGTGAACTCGATATTCTCTCAGAAATGGCAACAGAAAATTGGCCGGCACCCCTGGATGGGTTTCTGTTTTGAAAAATTTTCAGATTTCCTAACACGGTTTTTGCATGCTCAGATAAACCGATTCCATGTCATACCGGCATATCTGCATCACCCCTCCACAAGGGAAGAAGAGCTTATAAAATCGCGTAGAAATAAAAAGGCTCTGGAGGAATGCCTGGAGTGCTTGGAGAATCATATCCCTGTGGCCATTGCCCCGAGTGGCGGAAGGACTCACGAGGCAGTGGAAAATTCCGTTTCCGGGACTATTGTCCCGACACTGGCCAGTTTGCTCTACAGGAGGGGGAAAGTCGTCAAGATTGTACCCAGTGTTGTGAAAGAAAGGCCCGAGATTAATAAGAAGACATACAAAAAATATGTTGCCGACAGAATCCCATCTTACCGATTTCTCCGCTGGTTGGTGAATAAAATCAGAGGGAAAAGCTACACGCGACCTCGCCTGACCGTCGAATTTCTGCCTCCGTTAACGTTTGCCAAATTGAATCCGGAAAAGGCAGAGAAAGTCCGCTTCGTGGCGGAGCTTCAACAGATCATGTACACGTCTCTGAAGAAGGATAATTAGGGAAAGGCAAGTTATTTCTTCAGCTTGAGACCCAGCTCGTCAAGCTGTTTCTCGCTCACTTCTGAGGGCGAACCTGTCAGCAGGCAAAGCGCGCTCGTCGTCTTGGGGAAGGGAATGACTTCGCGGATGGATTTTTCTCCCGCCAGGAGCATGACGATGCGGTCATACCCGAGGGCAATCCCGCCGTGAGGGGGAGTCCCATAGCCGAGGGCTTCCAGGAAAAACCCGAATTTTTCCTCGGTTTCCTTCTCGCTGAGCCCGAGAATTTTGAAGATCCTCTTCTGAAGCTCGAAGTCATGAATTCGGATGGAGCCTCCGCCGATCTCATAGCCGTTGAGGACCAGGTCGTAAGCCTTAGCTCTGACGCGGAGGGGTTCTTTTTCGAGAAAGGGCAGGTCTTCATCGAGGGGAGAAGTGAAGGGGTGATGCACCGAGACGATTTTCTTTTCCTTCTCGCTCCATTCAAACAGCGGGAAATCCGTGACCCAGGCAAAAGCGAACCCTTTCTCGGCCTGGTTCTGGAAGAGCTCTTTTCTTAAACCTTCCAAAGCTGCCAAGGCAACGCCTTTCTTGTCGGCGACAAGCAAAACGAGGTCTTCTTCTCCGGCCTGAAATTTTTCCCAGATGAGATGGGCTTCAGATTCTTCGAATTTAAGCGAAGATTTGAAACCCTCCTGCTTCTTCAGCCATATAATTCCTTTGGCTCCGAAGCTCTGGGCTTTCTGGCCGATTTTTTCAACCTGGCTTCGAGATAACCCGGCTCCTTTCTCTACCCTTAGCCCTTTCAAAACTCCTTCTGAAGCAAGGGCTTTGCGGATGATTTCTGATCGAAGATGAGAAGCTTCGGCGGTGAGGTCGGTGATTTCAGCCTTTATACGCAGGTCGGGTTTATCCGTGCCGTATTTCTCCATGCTTTCCTGGTAAGAGAGCCGTCGGAAAGGAGTCCGGACCTTTTCTCCGATCACCTCAAAGACAGAAGCCATCAGAGCCTCGATGATAGAAAATAAATCTTCCCTGTCGGAGAAGCTCATCTCGACATCGACCTGGGTGAATTCCGGCTGGCGGTCGGCTCTCAGGTCTTCATCCCGGAAGCAACGCACGATCTGGAAGTAGCGGTCAAACCCCGAGATCATCAGGGTCTGCTTGAAGATCTGGGGCGATTGGGGAAGGGCGTAAAACCGGCCCCTGTAGATGCGGCTCGGGACAAGGTAATCTCTGGCGCCTTCGGGCGTGGATTTGGCTAAGAAAGGCGTTTCGATTTCGAGGAAGCCCTGGCCGCTCATGAAGTTGCGCACGCGCCGGGACGCTTCGTGCCTGAGCCGAATATTCCGTTGCATCGAGGGCCGGCGTAAGTCTATATATCGATACTTAAACCGAAGCTCTTCTGCGGCCTGGGCCGGGTCTGAGACCTGGAAAGGCGGAACCTTGGAAACGCTGAGAATCCGCATGTCTCGGGCTTCCACCTCCATCTCCCCCGTGGTCATTTCCGGGTTGATGGACCTTGCTTCCCTTTTTTTCACCAGGCCCTTCACGCCGACCACATACTCGGGACGGATTTTTTTGGCGGGTTCGAGGAGGCCTGGGTTCTCCGGGGAGAAGACAACCTGGACGATGCCCTCCCTGTCTCTGAGGTCCACAAAGAGGAGATTTCCCATATCCCGCTGCCTCTGGACCCAGCCGAAGAGCGTGACTTCTTTTCCTTCATGCTCAGGCCGGATCAGGCCGCAGTAGATTGTTCTCTGCCATTTCCGAGGTTGATTCGACATTTTATTTTCCCTATCCGGGCCGCTAATTGATTCCAGGAGCCGGTCTTCTGCTTTCTAAGGGATGGGTTTGCGGAGGATTTTGATGATTTCCTCTTTCCCGGCTTCTTTTTGCGCGCCCGTCTTCATCTCCTTCAGCTGGTACCGTCCCTTCTTGATCTCTTCCTCGCCGATGATCAAAACCCAGGCCGCTCCGAGTTTGCTGGCCCGGCCGAGCTGACTTTTGAGGCCCCTGTCCTTGAACTCCAGCAGGCACTCCACTCCTTCCCGCCTTAAATACCGCGACAATTCTACGGCTGCTTTCTTGGCTTCATCTCCCAGGTAAGCAAAATAGAGGAACTCATCAGCCTTTTTTTCTGGTTTGGCAACAGAGAGAAGCCTTTCCATGCCCATGGCAAACCCGATGCCGCAAATGTCCGGCCCGCCGAATTCCTTCATCATATTGTCGTATCTTCCGCCGCCGAGGATAGCATTCTGCGCTCCGAGCTTCGACGTCGTGATCTCGAAAGTGGTCTTGGTATAGTAATCGATACCGCGGACGAGGCGGGGCTCGATTCTGTGGGGAATTCGGTAGAGGTCAAGATAAGAGCGGAAGCGGCGGAAGTGGTCTTCACATTCAGAGCAAAGAAAGCGTATGATTTCAGGAAAGCGGCGGGAGAGCTCCTGGCAGGTTTCCACCTTGCAGTCAAAAATCCGCAGGGGGTTGGTGTTGACCTTCCTCTGGCAGTCGGCGCAAAGGGATGCCGAAACAGCCATGGCAGCTTGGCGAAGCTTCTCGAGATAAGGCGGCCGGCACTTCTCGCAGCCGACGGAGTTGACCAGGATCTCCGTCTCCAGGACATTCAGTTTCTTGAGGAGACAATCCGCCATTTCGATGATTTCAGCGTCGATGGCCGGGTCGCTTTCTCCAAAAACCTCGATATCGACCTGGTGGAACTGGCGGTAGCGGCCCTTCTGCGGCTTATCGTAGCGAAACATCGGGCCGATAAAGTAAAACCTGAGCGGTTCCGGCTTGAGATAGAGGCTGTGCTCGACGATGGCCCGGACAACCGAGGGCGTGCCTTCAGGACGGAGGGTAATAGAACGGCCGCCTTTGTCCGTGAACGTATACATCTCCTTGATAACGATGTCCGAGGTTTGGCCGGTCCCTTTCTCGAAAAGCTCGGTGGCTTCGAACACGGGCGTCCTGATTTCTTTATAGCCGTAAAGCTCGAATAGATTCCTGGCGATGGACTCCACCCATTGCCAATCTTTGGCTTCCCGGGGGAGGATGTCCTTTGTCCCCTTGATGGCGGAGACGGGCTCCCTTTCCTGCCTTGGTGCGCTCACTTCTCGGTGAAGACTCCCATTTTGCGGAATTTCTGGTATCTTTCCTTCAGCCTCTCTTCGACAGGCTTTTGTTCGAGCCGCTTTAAGGCCTGGCTGATATGCTTGTCGACATTCTTGAAAGTTTGCTCGGGAGCGATATGGGCTCCACCGGAAGGCTCCGGAATGATTTTGTCGATAATGCCAAGCTCGAGAAGGTCCTGCGCCCTGATTTTCATATTCTTGGCGGCCTGGGCCGCAGCGCTCTGCTCCTTCCAGAGAATAGCGGCGCATCCTTCGGGCGAAATGACGGAATAGAAAGAATATTCGAGCATCATGACCGTATCGCCGACGCCGATGGCCAACGCTCCGCCGCTTCCTCCCTCGCCGATGATCACATTGACAACCGGTACTCTCAGGGTAGAAATCTCTCTGAGGTTGTAAGCGATGGCTTCGGCCTGGCCGCGTTCCTCGGCGCCGATGCCCGGGTAGGCGCCGGGAGTGTCGATTAAGGTAACAATGGGGAAACCGAATTTTTCGGCTGACTTCATTACTCTCAGGGCCTTGCGATAGCCTTCAGGGTTGGGTTGGCCGAAATTTCGCTCGATCCTCTGTCGGGTTGTCCTTCCTTTTTGATGACCGATAAAGGCTGTCGTCCGGCCTTTGTAAAATCCCAGGCCGGCCACAATGGCCGGGTCATCGGCGAAGCGGCGGTCGCCGTGCATTTCTATAAAATCCTCAACCAGGTTGGCGATGTAGTCCAGGGTATAAGGTCTTTGGGGATGACGAGCGATCTGGACAATGTGGGAGGCCGTGAGCCGGGGAGAAATTCGGGCCCATTCTTTCTCTATTCGGGAGTAAAGACCGGCTATTTTCTCTTTTTTGCCGGGATCGTCGGCAGACTGGAGCTCGTCGATCTGCTCCTTAAGGGAGAGAATATTCTTTTCGAGCTTATAAAAGTCTTCTTCTTGGCTCATCGGCTTTCGAGGAGAACAGGATTAGTTTACCTGACTATTCTATAGGGGGGAGGAAAATATTGTCAAGCTGGCAGTTGTCCTCGTAAGTATCTCCGTTTATGTGATTCCATTCGGCGCAGGATGCCGCCCTCGGCCCCCGCACCCCGGGGAACCAGTCCCGTCGGTTCCCCCCGTCGGAGAATCCGACGGGTCCCCTCTCCGCTACGGGGGCTTCAGGACGGCATCCTGCGCCTATCATAAAGATCACATACTTGGGAATGCGTCCATTGCGCTCTATTCCTTCTCTGCTGTTTTGAAAGAGCGCTTAGATAAGCAAGAGGAAAAAATAGAAAAAGGTTAAGATGACAAGGATAAAAAAGAGAACCAGCTTTTTCAACATTTTGCTTTTTTACTCCAGAATCACCGCTGTCCCATAGGCGATGATCTCGGCGGCCCCTGGCATGATCATCGAAGTGGAAAAGCGGACACTGACGACGGCGTTCGCCCCCAGAGCTTTTGCTTCTTCGGTCATCCTGCTCCGGCATTCCGGACATGACGCCAGGTGCTCCTCTACGGTTCTCTTGGTCTTATCGTCCAGCTCTCCGTCCAAGTATGAAGAGATAAGTTCTCTTATTTTTTCATGATCCGTCAGAAACTCTCCTCTTGCGGCCATCTCCGGGCGCATCTTTTTCTCTCTTTGTACCTAAATACGGCCCTGACTCTGGATTTATTCATTTGTCCGAGCCAGCCTCTGGCGGACGACTTCAAAAAAGAAGACAGCGGCGGCAGCGGCAACATTGAGAGAGTTGAGATGACCGAAGAGAGGGATGGAGAGGATTTTATCGCACTTTTCCCTGACAAGGCGGCGCAGACCTTTGCCCTCGGAGCCTAAGACGATTCCGACAGGGACAGTATAATCAAAGCCATACCACATCTCCCGGCCGTCGCCTTCCGCCCCCACCAGCCAGAGGCCGCGCTTTTTGAGGTCATCCATGGTTTGAGCCAAGTTTTTGACGCGAGCGATCTTGAAGTGCTCGGCGGCTCCGGCGGAAACCGAAAGGGTCGCTTCGGTCAGGCCGGCAGAGCGCCTTTCCGGGAGGATGATCCCGTCCGCGCCCGCACCTTCGGCGCTGCGGATGATGGCGCCCAGGTTCTGAGGGTCCTCGATTTCGTCGAGGAGAACGAGAAAGGGATTCTTGGCGCCGGCCAGGATGTCTTCGAGGCTGGAAAATTCTTTAGCCGAGAGCAAGGCCACGACGCCCTGGTGGCCAGGGTCAATAAGGTCAAGCCTATGTTTGGGGACAAAAATATAAGGTATGTCGCTCGATCTGGCTAAGCGGATGACCTCGAAGATTTTACCCGGACGTTTTTCCTTCTGGATAAGGACTTTTTGGATGCGGCCGGAAGAACTGCGGAGAATTTCCAGGACAGGATTGAGGCGGCTGACCTTCTCCATCGAGTCCCATGATAAGCTTACCCGGAAGGGGAGTCAAGAAAGTTGAAGGGACGCTTCTCAACGAGAACCGTTCCCAACTCTTCGCGATATTTTTTGCAGGGCCGGCGATTATCTCCGCTGCAATGCGTCCAGACTCAATTTGTCTTGTTTGGTGTAACCTGCAGGCACAGTGTACATAGAAGCATCGGGAGTTTTCTTGCTGATTTCGATGACTTCAGTCGTGTTCCTCATTTTAGCGCCCATGACCTCGCCCGTTGTCTCCGTTGCGATCCAATAACCTTTGATTTTCATCATTTCTTGAACCGCGGCATCGTCGAGCCTCATCTGAGCCTTGAGCATGTTGGAAAAAATTTTGACGAATTTGGCCATGTCGATGGGAACGTCGGTCGAAGCCCAAACGGCCATCTTCATCGGCATCATCATCATCTGAATGGAGACGTCGTATCCCAAGCAGTTCCACTGGCCGATGGTTTTGGTCTGGCCGTTGGGAGTCACGGTGACGGTCATCTTCATCATCTGGGACATCATCTGAGCCATTTCGGGCGGGAATAATTTCGTTATATCAAGAGGCAACTGCGTCTCCACATATGTTTTTTCCTTGGGGTTGATCAAATACATCACATTCTTCTTCAAATCGACGATGGAAGACATTTCTGCGCTGATGTAAGCAAACTTGTCGTCCCCGAACCACTGCTCGGTCGTCTCGTCCTTGGCCGGCTGGTTCTGTCCCATCACTGAGAGAGCATCGGTGTGCGTCTTGGACTTTATGTAGACATCCGCGCTTGCCAGAGCCGCCAACACCAAGACCACGGAGAAAACAGCAAAAGCTTTTTTCATGAAACCTCCTTTATCCGGAAAACATAGATTTTGAGAATTTGGAATTATAGACAAAACGGGGAAGGGAAGCAAGCCCGGAGGGTCCGTCGTAAGCATCTCCGCTTATGTGATTCCATTCGGCGCAGGATGCCGCCCTCGGCCCCCGCACCCCGGGGAACCAGGCCCGTCGGTTCCCCCCGTCGGATAATCCGACGGGTCCCCTCTCCGCTACGGGGGCTTCAGGGCGGCATCCTGCGCCTATCATAAAGATCACATACTTGGAAATGCTTCCGGCTCCGTCTTCCGGTTTTACAGTTTCCTGCCTTTCTTGATGTCCTCCGGCGTGCGATAATCGTAACATTCGAAAGGAAGGCCCAATTCTTCGGCAACGGCCTTGAGGTCGGCCAGATAATCTCCCGCGACAGTGACCGGATGATTGGAATTGACCTTCCACTCGACTCGGCCGCAGAGCTTCAGGTACCAGTGGGGCCATTCGGGGTTGCATGTCTTCGACCGGGCTTCCCATTCCTCGCAGGTAGGGACATCAGTGAGGCCGCGGCCGGCCGCCAGATAGATTTTGTGGTTACGGTAAGAAAAGCGGGCCCAGGTGACCACCCCCGGCACGCGCACAACACAGGAGCAGGTGCCGCCTCCCTGCTTAAAGTACATGTAAGTCTGGCGTTCCGACCAGGAGCCGGTCAAAGAGTCGTTTCTTCCATAGGCAAAGAAAGGAGCCAGGGCGCCGGAGTTGACGAACCAGTAGAGCCCCTTTCCCGGGTCCCAGTAGCGAAGGTCGTTGAACCCGACGGGCTGGCCGCCGCTCAAGAGCTTGAGAAGCTGCATGGTCAAGGCGGCGCCGTCGTCCGCTTCCGTGGCAGCTACCACTGTCTCACCGTCAGACTCGGGCCTGAGCCGGTTGTTGAGTATCCCGAGGGTGAGGTCAGTGGCGGGGTAATGCTCGATCCAATCCAGCTGGTCCTGGACTCCCAGAAAATCAAGACCGAACTGGCGCTGCAATTCGAGGAGAGCGAAGTAAACCTTCATCTGGAAAAGGGCCATCGCTTTGGTCAAGTGTTTCTTTGGATTCGGACCAAGCCGCAAGTCCATTCCTTTGCGGATGAGGTAATTCAGGGCCTGTTCGGCGCGCCTGTCAGGAACCTTCTCCGCCATTTTCACGAGTCTCAGCCCGTCAAAGCCCTCCCTGGCGATGCCGAAACACCGGAGGAAATCCGCCTCGGAGATCTTGTTCCACATCTGCATGGAACGCGGCCCCACCGCCCCATAGATCGCGCCCCTGAGCTTTCCTTTAATTCTTTTGGCTCTCTGCCGATGCTTCGCGCCGACCGCCACGTCGATGGCCTTGGGATAGGGCGGCTGATATCGTCCTTTATTGAGAAACGCGTTTAGAGCATCGGCATAATCATCGTGCTTTTCGAAATGCTCGACGAACAGCCGGTCCGTCTTGATCCCGACATGGGCCGTTCCCGAGGCAGCGGCAAAAAGTCCGACATTGCCGGGGAAATCCTGGACGGCGCTTCCGAGCAGGAGCTTAGGCAGTTCGGCCGGAAGCTGCCCCATCGGGCTGACGGAAAAGTCGGGATAGGCCCAGCCGGCCATAAAATTGATAAACCTGTCGCCCCTGGCTTTTTTGATGACCCGCATTCCCTCCGCTACGCTGGAAACCGGTCTCGAAGGATTAAGGACATGAGGCGCCCAACCGCATCTCTTGATGACCTGAGTGAGCTCCTTGAGCTGTCTCATGGCCGCCGGCCAAACGATTTTGTTCGGGGTTTCGCGGCTGTCCAGGGGAAGATATATATCGACGATTTTATTCATGAAGGCCTCCTTGCTACAGCTTCATTTTTGTGTGAGGGCACAGCTGGTACGGCCTCACTCCCACTCAGGTTTTTAACGCCGTTCCCTCAACGCTCTTCTCGGCTGCGTTCTTGACATCGAGATTCATCTGGACCCGCCAGGGCTCACCCAGATTGCACTGGCTCATCCCGATTGTCCACCTGGCTTTTGTTTCAGGCTGGGCTTCCGACTTGCTGAGAGGAGCCTCTTTCTTTTCCGTGCACTCGAAGAGGATAATCACAAGAAAAGTAAAGGCTATCAAGATTATAACCTTTTTTGTAAATTCGTTACCTGACTGTCATTATTATCTTTGATTTCGGAACAAAAAAAAAGTAATGACAATAGAACACGTTTTCCCTCACTGTTTCCTGGCCATCTGGAAGAGGACGGCTCCGACGATGATGGCGCCGGTGAGCATCAGGCGGCTGGCCTCGCCGACGGCGTTGATGTCCTGCTCCTTCATCTGGCTCCGGGCCTTCGAGCCCGCGCCCGGAGTCTATTTTTCCTTGACATTCTTTTTCGAGTTTCATTAAATAATAGTCTTTCGGAAAGGGAGAAAACCATGTTTGTTTGGGTTTTCCACCGCGTGACGGGACTTCTTTTGATCGTCCTTCTCAGCTTCAAGTTTCTGACCTCTTTCTTTTTAAGGACCAAACAGCAGAAGCCGGATTGGGCTCTGGTGCTCCACACCAATCCCTTGATCGACTCACTTCTTCTTGTCACGGTCGTCTTCCATGGTCTTTACGGCCTGAGAACTATCATCATCGATAGCGGTGTCCGTAAAGAGAAATTGCTGTTCTGGATCTTCACGATTCTTGGGGTGGTCTTGAGCGGGGCCCTGCTTGTCCTCTACTTCACCAGGAATTACTGAATGATCACTCACGACATCCTGGTTGTCGGAGGTGGGCTGGCCGGGCTTTCCGCCGCCCTGGCCGCAGACCCCCGCCTTTCTGTAGCCGTTATCTCCCGGGTCCATCCGCTGCGGTCTCACTCTGTGGCTGCTCAGGGCGGGATTAACGCCGCTCTGGGAAATAACCCTGAGGGCAAGGACGACAGCTGGGAAAGGCACGCTTTTGATACCATCAAAGGGAGCGACTATCTCGCCGATCAGGATGCGGCCGAGCTCATGTGCCGGCTGGCGGTTCCGACCATTTATGAATTGGAATACGACGGGGTCCCGTTCAGCCGGTTTCCCGGCGGCGTCATCGCCCAGAGGCCGTTTGGCGGAGGAGGGTTTCCGCGCACCTGCTATGCGGCCGATCGAACAGGGCTGGTCATCCTTCATACGCTCTACGAACAATCGCTGAAGAAGCAGGTCAAGGTTTACAGCGAGGCCCTGGTGACCAAGCTCATTGTGGAGAATGGAAAATGCGCCGGCGTCGTCGTTTATGACCTGGCCACCGGCCAGATTCTGCCCATCCGGGCCCGCTCGGTCATCTTCGCCACGGGCGGCTACGGCCGGGTCTTTCTCAGAACGACCAATGCTTATATCAACCACGGAAGCGGCATCGGAATTGCGTACAGGGCGGGCGTTTCGCTCAAGGATATGGAGTTTGTTCAGTTCCATCCGACCTCACTTTTCGGGAAAAATATTTTGATTACTGAAGGTGCGCGCGGCGAAGGCGGGTATCTCCTCAACAATAAAGGGCAGAGATTCATGGCGGATTATGCGCCGTCGGCCATGGAGCTGGCCCCCCGGGATATCGTCGCCCGGGCCATCCAGATGGAGATCGATAAAGGCAACGGTTTCGAGAATGAATTCGTCCACCTGGACCTGAGACATCTCGGAGAGAAGAAAATCAACAAGAGGCTCCCCGCGGTCAGGGAGATTTGCCTCAATTTTGCGGGCGTTGATCCCGTGGACAAGCCCATCCCCATTCAGCCTGCTCAGCATTATTCCATGGGAGGCATCGATGTTGACGGGCGCTGCGCCTCAGCTCTTGAGGGCTTCTATGCGGCCGGAGAGTGCGCTTGCGTGAGCGTCCATGGCGCCAATCGCCTGGGCGGGAATTCGCTGCTGGAAACAGTCGTCTTCGGCAAGATCGCCGGTGAAGAGGCCTCCCATTTTATTCAGGGGTTCGAGAGGACAGACGGCAGCGAAAAAGTCTTACTCGCTGAAGCCGCGGCCGAAAAACAGAAAGTCGATGACTGGCTGAGAAGATCCTCAGGTGAAAAAGCCCATCAACTCCTCAACAAGCTCAAGGTCATCATGAGCGGCAAGCTGGGGCTCTTCCGGACCAGAAAACATCTGGAAGAAGCTTTGGGTGAAATCCGCCAGATCAGAGAAGATTACGGCGGAGCCTATCTTTCAAGCAATTGCCTCCGCTACAGTCAGGCTGTCATCAACCTGATCGAGTTCGGCTACATGCTGGACTTGACCGAAGTCATCACCCTGGGGGCTCTCGAGCGAGAGGAGACACGGGGCTCTCATTACCGCCTTGATTTTCCCAAGCGCAACGACAAGGATTGGCTGAAGCACACCCTGGTCAGCCTCAAAGACGGGAAGCCGCAGGTCGGCTATCGAGACGTGAGGATCACCAAATACACGCCTCAAGAGAGAAAATATTAGCATGGAGTATACTTTCAGGATACTGAGGTTCGACCCGGTCCAGGACGAATGTCCGTATTTTCAGGACTTCCTCTACGAGACTCGGGAGAAAAAGTCGCTTTTCGAAGTGCTGATAGATATCCGGAATGAGCAGGATTCCACTCTTGCCTTCAGGTATAGCTGCCGCGAGGCGATTTGCGGCTCCTGCGCGATGGTGATCAACGGAAAGTTCGACCTGGCCTGCCGGACGATGGTCGAATCTCTCAATTCCTCGCTCATCGTCGTTGAGCCGCTTCCCAGCCTGGAAATCCAGAAGGACCTGGCGGTGGACATGGAGCCTTTCTGGCAAGCCCTGAGTCAAATCGAGCCTTATCTTTTCCCTGGAGAAACGCGGCCTGAAAAAGGGCACAGGATTGAAGACAGAGAAATGGACAAGATCAACCAGTATATCAACTGCATTATGTGCGGCTGCTGCTACAGCGTCTGCCCCGTCGTCTCGCGGGACCAGAGATACCTGGGTGCGGCGGCTCTGGCCAAGCTCTACCGCTTTGTCCAAGACCCCAGGGACAAACGAGGCTTTGCCCACTGGTCGCGAGTGAATACAGAGAGCGGAGCTTGGGGATGCGATACGGTCTTCAAGTGCAACGAGGTCTGCCCCAAAAAAGTGAGGCCGGCCGACGGTATCGAGGGACTAAGGCGGAAGCTTGTCCTGGAGAAGATAAAGCGGGTTTTCAGGCTGAGAAAATGAAGCTCAAACACTCTCTTTTCACGAGGCGCCAGTTTCTCAACGGCCTCCTGGGCGGGTGGCTGGGAGCGCTGGCCGCGACTTTCCTGTACCCGATTATCAAATTCGTCTTCCCGCCGACACCAGAGCCGGACCAGGTCATTCTCCCGTATGCGGATTACAGCGGCCTTCCGCCGAATTCGGTCAAAGGTTTTGCCTGGGGTAGCAAGCCCGGAGTCCTCAAAAAAACTGCTGATGGCCGCCTTATTGCCTTTGTCGCCGTCTGCACTCACCTCGATTGCACTGTCACCTATCTTGCCGACCAGAGAAAATTCTTCTGCGCTTGCCATAAGGGTTGGTATGATGAGAATGGGGTCAATATCGCCGGCCCGCCTCCGCGGCCGCTGCGGCCGCTCGTGGTGACGGTCGAAGGAGAAAACCTAATCATCAAGAAAAAAGGGGTAGCGTGAAAATAAGAAGTTTCCCCAAGGGAATCCGAGCTTGGCTTGAAGAACGGCTGGGTTTCAGTGCCGTCATGGATTTCCTGAAGAAGAAGACCGTTCCCCAGAATAAGCACACCATTTGGACTTATACGGGAAGCCTGATACTCCTGTTTTTCGGGATCCAGGTTGTGACCGGCATCATGCTGGCCTTTGTCTATAAGCCGACGTTGGCTGAGGCTAATAAGAGCGTCGGCCGGATCATGACCGAAGTGCCCCTGGGCTGGATCATCCGCTCCGTTCATTTCTGGGCCGCTTCTTTTATGATCGCGATTGTCTTCGTCCATCTCCTCAGTATCTGGATCATCAAGTCCTACCGCAAGCCGCGGGAATTGACCTGGATGAGCGGCGTTTTCCTGCTTGTTTTTACCCTGGCTTTTGGATTCACCGGATATCTCCTGCCCTGGGATGACCTTTCTCTGGCCGCCACCAAGGTTGGCACTGATATGCCGCGCTCTATTCCTCTGGTGGGAGCGTGGGCCACAAAATTCCTCCGCGGCGGCGATGATGTCTCGGCCGACACCCTGACCCGTTTCTTCAGCTTCCATATCTGTATTCTTCCCCTTTGCCTCCTCTTGGTGATAGCCCTCCACGTCTATCTCATCCAGAAGTTAGGGATGAGCCTTCCTGCCGGCGCGGAAGAGAGGGGAGAAGTTAGGCGGGAGCTTCCCTTCTGGCCCAATTTTGTTTTACGGGAGATGATTGTTTGGCTCGTCCTTGGGGGTGTCTTGATCTCTCTGGCTATCTTTTTCCCGCCTTCCCTGAGCAAGGCGGCTGATATGATGGCGCCTACACCTGAGGGAATAAAGCCGGAATGGTACTTCCTCTTCCTTTTTCAGACGCTGAAAATCTTCCCGGCGAAAATTTTATTTGTAAACGGCGATACCGCGGCCGTCCTGCTGATTCTTTTGGCGGGGATTTTGTTCTTTTTTCTTCCGCTCGTCGACAACAGGCCCACTGAAAGAAAAGGCAAAATTATCACGCTACTTGCTTTTCTTTTTATCCTTTATGCGGTAGCCATGTCGATATGGAGCCTGCTGGATTGATGAAAGAGAACAGAAAATTTAGATTTTTTATAATTTTTTTTCTTTTCTTTTTTTCTTTCTCCCTTTCTTTCTCCACTTTCGCTGCTTATGCCTATGCTGCCACAGGTTCTTTTTCTTTTCCTGGTTTTGTTCAGCAGACGGCGCCAACGGCAAAAAGCCAAGATGCTCAGGTCAAAGCTCAGCCGGACAAACAGCCGGAAAAAATTATTCCTGCTCCCCAGAACATCAAAGAAAGCGCGGCCATTTATGTTTTTCTCGGCTGGATGTGGCTGTCTATCGTTGTCTTGATTTACTTTCTGAGGCTCAAGATTAAAGAGGCAGACAGGCTTTACATGATCAGGTTTTTCTCCTCTGAGAGAAAATGACTCAAGAAATAGGGACGGTTCCCGGCCGAGAACCGTCCCCGGACAGTTTTATTTCAGCTGGAACTTGATTGTCACCGTGAAGATGACGCCCCTCGGCTTGCCGTTGATGATCATCGGCTCGTAAACCCATTGCCGCACGGCATCGATTGCCGCCTGGTCGAGAAGAGGAATAGAGCGCAGCACTTTGACGTTCTGGACTCTTCCGTAAATATCCGTAGTGGCTTCAAGAATGACCATGCCTTCGACTCTCGCCTGGCGGGCGATCTCAGGATAAGGAGGCTCGACTTTCTTGATCAGCCTTGGCTCCTTGATCTCTCCAAAGGCTCTGACCGGAGCCTCGACTTCGCCGACAACGCCGCCGAGCACGCCTCCGACAACGCCGCCCAACACTCCGCCCACGACACCGCCTTCCACTCCGCCTTCGACGCCGCCCTCCACTCCGAAATCGGATATCTGTTCTTCAGCGATCTCTTCAGGAATTTCCACGGGGGCGACGAGCTTACCCGGCTCGATGTTGGCCTGTGCCTGGACCGGTTTGATCCGGGTTTTGGCTTGAGAGCTGGAGCGTTTCTTGGCCGGAGGCGGGGGTGGAGGAGGCGGTGGGGGCGGGGGAGCGAGAAAGGCGCTATATACTTCAACCTGAGGCAGGTTGCCAACGTTAAGCAGCGGCAATACGACCAGAATCAAAGCGATCAGGAGATGGGCTGCCAGCGAAATGGGAAAGACCACCGCTTTGAGCCTAAAATTCTTTTCCGGCTCGATAAAAACAAAAGTATCTTTAGACATGGTGACCTCCTTCTCTCGGGCATCCGGAAGTTTCTGCCTCGCGGCAGCGCTTACCCTTGAAGGAAAAGTCTCCCAGTAACTTTCCTCCTGAGGAGCAGGGGAGAGCGAGCGGGCGAACTCATCCAGTTTTCTGAACAGCTCGACCTCCTCCCGGCACTCGCCGCAGGCACGCAGATGCTCCTCGATTTCTTGTCTTTCTTTCTCCTTTAGCTCTTTATCAAGATAGGCGCCCAAGAGGTCTTTGATTTCTGGGTGTCTCATCAGCTTCTCCTTAAATATTCAGCCAGGTGGGCTTTGAGTTTTCTTCTGGCTCTATTTAACCGGGACATGACTGTCCCCGGCGGGATGTGCAGTGTTTGCGATATTTCCTGGTAGCTCATGTTCTCAAAAGCTCTGAGCGTAAAGATGACCCTCTGGTCGGACGGCAAGGTCTTGAAGGCTTCTTTGAACTTGCGCTCCCTCTCCTCTCTCTGGACAGCATCAGGCGGCGATTCATTGGGAGAAGACAGAAAGTTGTGCCGAGCTACATTCTCCTCCTTTTCCAACGGCTTTTCTCTTTTCCATTTCTTGAGGTAGTTGAAGCAGTTGTTCACGGCGATCCTCCGGATCCAAGAAAAAAAATCATGGCCGTCAATGAAATGAGGGAGCGCAAGATAGGCCTTGATAAATGTTTCCTGGGAGAGGTCGTCTGCCGTCTGGTGAGCTCCGGTTATGCGGTGGCACAGGAAGTAGATCGGCCTCTGATATTTCCTGACCAGAGTTTCAAATGCTTCCATGTTTCCCTTCTTAGCTTTCGCTATGAGTTCTTCATCATTTGCGTTGCCATTTGGCCTCATTGGCGCTCCCCTTCTATGTACAATTAAGACCGGAATTTATTCCCGGCTTTTCGATCGTCTTTCCTGCTGTATTTTCCTATCCCTTATAGAGCAATTTATATGCCAAGGCGGGCGCAACCAAATTATTTTTTTTCAATGGGATAGATCGGATTTCAGAAGCCTCGGAGGCAGCTGTCTAAATCAAAGCGTAAATTCCCTTTACAGGCTGTAAAATATTTTGAAGGCTTGTCTCGGACTTTTTGACAGGCTTGGCCTGCTGTGATAAAAGTGAGCCCATGTCTTTCCCAAGGATGACTTCACTCCAGCGAATCCAGAATTTGCTTGAAGGGAGAGGTGTCGATAGGACTCCTTTCTGTCCCGCTGTCTATGAACACAAGGCAGCTCTCATCGGCGTGACGCCGTCAGAAATGTGCCGGGATGCCGATCTTTTCGAGAAAGCTGCCGTCCGCGAAGTCGAAGTCTATGAGGCAGATATGCTTGTCATCGGTTGCGATGTCTATAATGTCGAAGCAGAGGCCGCGGGCTCAAAAGTCTATTATCCGGAAACAAATGATGTGCCGGCTGTGGAGCGACGGGTCTTTTGCGTCGGCGATGATATTTCTGGGCTTAAGCTCCCCGACCCAAAAAAAGACGGCCGGATGCCTCTGAATCTCGAAGTCGGGCGGCGCATTCACAATCGCTTCGGCCGGGAGAGGATTGTTCGCGGCGCGCTGAGCGCCCCGTTTTCCATCGCCTCTGAGATCGTGGGCACAGAGCAGATCTTAACGGCCATGATTGATCAGCCGGAATGGGTCAGCGGGCTGCTTGCCTTTACCGTCGAAATCGCCAAATCTTATGGAAAAGCTTTCGTCCAGGGCGGGCTCGACGTCATCCTCTTTGACTCTCATGCCGCGCCGCCCCTCACTTCTCCGGCGCTCTACCAAAGAATCATCCTGCCTCCGACGGCTGAGGTGATTCATTATTTTCGCCGCGAGCTCGGCCTTTCCCTCGTACCCTATATCGTAGGCGGGGACACAGCGACCTTGCTGGAGGAGATCATCGCGACCGGCACGAATAATATTCTCTGTGATTATAAGGCCGACTTGAAATTTTTCGTCGAGCGGATGAAGAATGAGCCCATCCTGCTGCGGGGCAACCTGGACCCGGGCTTATTGAGAACGCAGCCCAAAGATCGCATAAAAGCCAAGGTCCATGACATCCTCTCTATCGGCCTGCGCCATCCCCGCTTCCTAATGGGAACGGGAATCCTTCCGTATGACATTTCTCCCGAAAAAGTCATCGCTGTGCGGGAAGCCCTCGACGAACTCGCCGTCGAGTGCCTTTAATTCTGTTCCCGCGTCTTCATCGCGAACGGGGCTTGCGACATTTCGGGCCCGGCGTTCGTCATTTTTATAGCTGCCATGGACAACCCTCTCAAAGCGCCGAAGTTGAAATTAAAGAAGCCTCAAGGCCACCGCCACCGCCTCCGGGAGAAATTCCTCAAGGGAGGCCTCGACGGGTTTTTAGATTATGAGATTGTCGAACTGCTCTTAACGCTGGGAACCCCGCGCCGGGACTGCAAAGAACAGGCCAGAGAGGCTATCAAGGAATTCAAGACCCTCGGTGGAGTTCTGGAGGCGAGTTCCCACGACCTCCAGCAGATCAAAGGCATCGGTCCCCACAATATCTTCGGCCTTAAATTTGTCCAGGAAGTCTCGCGGCGCTTTCTTCGGGAGAGGATTATGAAAAAGGCCTATTGCCGCTCCTCGCGGGAGGTTTTTGATTATCTCTTCCATGCCCTGCGCGATTTGAAGAAGGAGAACTTCAAGGTCCTTTTCCTGGACGCCAAAAACCAGATCCTCGAAGAGAAGACTCTCTTTGAAGGGACGGTCGATTCGAGCGCCGTCTATCCCCGGGAGATTATCAAGGATGCGCTGAGGTTCGACGCCTCTTCCCTGATCTTTGTCCATAACCATCCCTCCGGTGACCCCGAGCCTTCTCCCTGTGATAAAGAAATCACCAGAGACCTGGTTTTTGCCGCCAGAGTGATGCAGCTTAAGGTTCTGGATCATATCATCATCGGAAACAACTGCTATTTCAGTTTCGCCGACCACGGCCTCATCGAAGAATGCGAATTCCTTTTCCAGCAATCAGGATAAAATAGCTCGGGGTGTGGGCTTGGAGAAATGAGTTGAAGGAGGGGAGCGGTTGCGGGTAAACTCATGGAACGGAGGTTGCCATGCTGGATGACAGGGAAATCGCCAAAAAATTCAAAATGAAGTCCATCGGTGAGATTGCCGAACGGGCGGGGATACCGCAGGAATATCTCGAAAAATACGGCTCCTATAAGGCGAAAATTCTCTGGCCGCAGGGGATCAGAGAGCTGCCGACCCGGGGGAAACTCATCATGGTCACAGCCATGACGCCGACTCCTGCCGGCGAGGGCAAGACGACGACGGCCATCGGCCTGGCTGACGCTTTCGGCCATCTCGAGAAAAAAGCCATAGCGACGTTGAGAGAGCCCTCCCTGGGTCCTGTTTTCGGGATGAAGGGTGGAGCCACGGGAGGAGGATATGCTCAAGTCGTCCCCCGGGAAGAGATCAACCTGCATTTCACCGGGGACATGCATGCTGTGACAGCGGCGAACAACCTTCTCGCGGCCATGGTCGATAACCGCCTTCATTTCGACGGCGTTTGCGGCCTGATCGACTGCCGGACCGTGACCTGGAAGAGGGTCATGGATATGGATGACCGTGTCCTTCGGGAAGTTGTGGTCGGCATCGGCGGGCCTTTGCGCGGGATCGCCCGGGAAACGGGGTTTGACATCACCGCCGCTTCTGAAGTCATGGCCATCCTTTGCCTCTCCGCCGACTTAAAAGAGCTCAAAGAAAGGCTGGGGAATATCGTCATCGGCTATTCCACCGACAGCAAGCCTGTTTTCGCCCGGCAGATCAAAGCCGAGGGAGCGATGGCCGCACTGCTCAAGGACGCCATCAAGCCCAACCTGGTCCAGACGCTGGAAGGGACACCGGCCCTGATTCACGGCGGGCCCTTTGCTAACATCGCGCATGGAACAAATTCCGTGATTGCCACGCGCCTGGCTCTTAGCCTGGCCGATTATGTCGTCACTGAAACCGGGTTTGCCTCCGACCTCGGCGCGGAGAAATATTTCGATATCGTCGTCCGGACAGGACATGTCCCTCGGCCCGACGCCTGCGTTCTCGTGGCAACACTCCGGGCTCTGAAACTCCACGGAGGAGTGAAATTAAAGGATGTCAAAGCCGAGAATCCTGAAGCCCTGGAAAAAGGGTTTGAAAACTTGAAGAAGCACATGGACAACCTCGGGCAGTTTGGCGTTCCTTATGTCGTCGCCTTGAATAAATTTCCCGAGGATACAGATGAGGAAATCCAAAAGTTCATTGGCCTCTGCCGAAATGAAAAAGCGCGCGCGGCTCTAAGCGATGTTCGCGGTCAGGGCGGCCGCGGCGGGGTTGCCCTGGCCCAGGAAGTGCTCAAGGCTTTGGCTGAGGATGAAAACAAGTTCCAGTTCCTTTACCCGCTCGACCTTCCGCTCCTGGACAAGGTCGAAGCTGTAGCCAAGAAAATTTACGGCGCTGCCCATGTGACCATGGAAGGAAAAATCAGGCGAAAGATCCTCCGGATGGAAGAAAACGGGTTCGGACATCTTCCTGTTTGTATCGCCAAAACGCAGTATTCTCTTTCCGCAGATGAGGAGGCCTTGGGGAGGCCTGCGGGATTCAGCCTGATCGTGACCGATGCATCCCTAAGCGCCGGAGCCGGGTTTGTCGTGATTCACTGCGGTGATATTATGACCATGCCCGGGCTGCCGAGCGCGCCCGCTGCCGAGAATGTCGATGTGACTGATGACGGGGAGATCATCGGGCTGTCTTAACCCTTGATCTTGTATTCATAAAATTTTGTTCCGCGGAGCTTGTCCAGAAGAAAGAGCCTGTCGCCATAGATGAAGATCCCGTCCACGAAAATGTCCGCGGGAATCTCGCCCAGAAGCACTCCCTCCGGGTCGAAAATTTCCAGCTTGTAGGCATCGGTCTTCTGCACATCGGTATTTCCCTGCACCTTGTAGCCGATGGTCCTTTCGCCGCTCGTGCTCATGGACATGCCGACCTGAGTATAGACCTGTTCCTCCTTTGTTAGCTGTCGGTTGAGCGTCACCACCCAGACCCGGTTCTGGCCGTCTACGGCCACCCCGCCAGCGCAGCGCTTTATCCGGGGCATCATGACCATCGTACTCTGGCCTTTTCTCTCGACCTTGCCCTTGGCCTGTATATCCATGCTGTAGTTCAGCTCCCGGTCCGCTCTCCAGAGAAGACGTCCCTCGGCCGAATACTTCTCCAGGCGGTTCTGCATCGGGAAGACGAGATAGACCTGGTCTGAAGCGTCAACCGTGAAGATGACATCATTGGCGGCGTCGTTGAGGAGCTCGTCTTTATAATCGTGGGCCACGCCGAATTCCCTGATGATTTTACCTTCAAGGTCGAGCTGTTTGATAAGACTCGGCAGCTGCGCCTTCTTTTCAGACTTCTCGGTATGGATCATAAAACGCATCTCGGGCGCCCCCATGAACAAGTTCCCCGATTTCGTGGAGAAAGCCTCGCCCGCGCCCGTTTCGACCAGGCGGATCGTCTTAAATTCCTTCCCTTCCGGTGTCAAAATCTGGATGCGCTGGTTGTTCGGGTCAGAGACGTAGAGGTATCCTTCGGCATCGATATCCAGCCACGAGGGGTAGTAGAATTCGCCTGGCCCCTGGCCCTTGCGGCCGAAGGTCGCCAGGTACTTGCCTTCAGGACTGAATTTTTGGATCCTGTGGTTTCCGGAATCCAAGATATAAAGATTCGAAGCCCCGTCCACGACGATGTTTAAAGGGAGAAAAAAGGCCTGGTTTTCATCCGGAGTATTCACGTCGCCGAGAGTCCGAACCGGAGTTAGAGTCACTTGGGAAACCTTTCCCCACAGACCACCTTTAGCGTTATGGACAACGCGCACTCCGTCCACAGTCTCGATTTTCTGGCCGGCTAAGAGGGGCCCTGATATAGCAAGAGCGAAAAGAATCGTGATCCAGCATTTTCTCATGATCATGACCTCCCGGATCTTAATGACCTAAATATATATGGACACGCTCTGTTATTTTGGGTTGTACCTATTTTCCTGGTCATTCCCTGAGAATTCTATTATCCGAATGTTCTCCAAGTCAACAATGTGAAAAGAGAGTTAATTTTCTCCAGAGGACAGGACAAAATGAGCTGTTTTCCGTATATATTCATATATGTTTATTGTATCAGAAGTCCAACCTAATCAAGGAGGGATCGTGATAAAGAAATCAGGACTCTATCTTTGCCCAGTCTTAGGGATGATTTTTTCCTTCCTTTCCTCTTCACTCCTTGCCGGTGAAGAACCGTCTATTGCGGGTCATCGGGAAGGGGCCATCGAGCTTCCCGGCCTGGAAAATGAGTTTACCCTGAAGCAGGCCAAAATTGTCAGCATCCGCTTCAAAACTGATGAAAAGGGCAGCGTCTCAGCCATGGAATTGATTCAGCCCGATGACATTTATGAGGCCAAACGCGTCGAAGAATAGTTTCCGGGTTTACACTCTCTCTCAATTATGATAAAAAAAGATGGTCATAAATTTTATGCGAAAGGATTGATAAATGTGTGAATTAAGGGATGTATTTATCGTCAGTGCCGCGCGCACACCGGTAGGGAATTTTTTAGGGGCCCTCAAGGATTTCACCGCTCCGGAGCTCGGCGGTTTGGCCATAAAAGAAGCGCTCGCCCGGGCCAACCTCCGCGGCCAGGATGTGGAAGAAGTCATTATGGGGAATGTCGTCTCGGCTGGCATCGGCCAGGCGCCGGCCAAGCAGGCTTCCGTCAAAGGAGGCATTCCTTATTGGGTCAGCTGCTTCGCCGTCAACAAGGTCTGCGGGTCGGCCTTGAAAGCGGTCGCCCTGGCCGCTCAGGCGATTCAGGTTGAGGAGAAGAACATCGTCGTGGCCGGCGGCATGGAAAGTATGAGCCAGGCTCCACACCTTCTTTGGGGCGCGAGGGAAGGCGTGAAATTCGGCGACATCAAGATCAAGGACTCGATGATCCTCGACGGGCTCTGGTGCGCTTTCGATGATATTCACATGGGCATGACGGGTGAGGTTGTTGCGGAGAAGTTCGGCGCGACAAGAGAAGAGCAGGACCAGTATGCCCTGAGCAGCCACCAGAAAGCCGTCCATGCCATTGATAAAGGCTATTTTAAAGACGAGACTGTTCCTGTCGCTGTGCCTCAGAAAAAGGGAGACCCCGTCATTTTCGCCGTGGACGAGGGCCCGCGCCGGGACACGGCCCTGGAAAAGCTGGCCAAGCTCAAGCCGGCCTTTAAGAAAGATGGGACAGTCACGGCTGGAAATGCGTCTAGTTTAAATGACGGCGCTGCGGCCGTCGTCGTGGCCTCGGAAGAAGCCATAAAAGGCAAGAAGCTTTCCCAGCCTCTGGCCCGAATTCTGGGGACGACGACAAACGGCGTTGAGCCTTCGATGGTGATGTACGCTCCCAAAGGCGCTATCGAGAAACTGCTGGCCAACGTGGGCTGGAAAGTCGAGGACGTCGACCTTTTCGAGATCAACGAAGCTTTCTCCGCGCAGATGGTGGTCTTGATCAAAGACCTAAGGCTTGACCGGGAAAAGGTCAATGTTCATGGCGGGGCCGTCGCTTTAGGCCATCCCATCGGCGCCGCAGGAGCCAGAATTTTGACAACGCTCATCTGTGCCTTGAAGCACCGCGGGCTCAAGAGAGGAGTCGCCTCCCTTTGTCTGGGCGGTGGCGACGCCGTGGCCATGGCCATAGAAATGGTCTGAAAGAGGAAAAGGAGGGGCAATGGATATCAAAACAATCGGAATAGTAGGGTCTGGCACCATGGGCGGCGGTATCGCCCAGGTGGCGGCCACAACAGGATTTGGAGTCATTCTCCACGATGTCGGCCAGGAGTATCTCGACCGGGCCCTGAAGACGATGGACAAGAGCTTGGCCAAGCTCATCGAAAAGGGGAAGATCACCGAGGACAAAAACAAAATCTTGGGCCGGATAAAGACGACAACAGCCCTGGATGAGCTCGCCAAGGCCGCTTTAGTGGTGGAAGCGGTGTTTGAGGATTATGAGGTCAAAAAGAAAGTCCTTGTCGCCCTCGATAAGATCGTTGCGCCCGAAGTCATTCTGGCCTCTAATACGTCTTCCATTTCCATCACCCGGCTGGCCGCGCTCACGAGCCGCCCGGCGAAATTCATGGGCATGCACTTCATGAACCCCGTCCCTCTGATGACTCTCGTGGAGCTGATCAGGGGCATGGCCACTTCCCAGGAGACATTCGCCGCTGTCAAAAGCGTTGCGGAAAAGATGGGCAAGGTCCCTGTGGAAGCGAATGACTTTCCCGGGTTTATCTCCAACCGGATCTTGATGCCGATGATCAATGAGGCCGTCTATGCCCTGATGGAAGGCGTGGGCACCGTCGAGGCGATCGACACCGTGATGAAACTGGGCATGAGCCATCCGATGGGTCCGTTGACGTTGGCCGACCTTATCGGCCTCGATGTCTGCCTGTACATCATGGGAGTTCTTTACGAAGGCTTCAAGGATACCAAATACAGGCCCTGTCCTCTGCTCAGGAAAATGGTGGATGCGGGCTATCTGGGCCGCAAGACCGGTCGCGGGTTTTATGATTATAAAGGGTAATGAGTGAGTCCTGGCGAAGAGCCTGGCCCGGCCATGACTTCGTCGGACCGCCGCGGTTCGCTGGCGATGGCGATAGCAGGAGATTTTGTGATAAAATACCGGCAGAAATATCTTGTTGATTGAGAATTATTGACACCATAAGACATCTTTGGAGATGAGGAGGAAATGATGAAAAGCGAAGACGCAGAGCAAAAGCAGGCTTCCAGGTCTCGGGCGATCGAGGCGGCTGTCTCTCAAATAGAAAAACAATTCGGCAAGGGCGCGGTGATGAAGCTCGGCCAAAAAGAAGCCGCCGTCAAAGTGCCCGCCATTCCCACTGGGTCTATCGCTTTTGACCTGGCCATGGGAATCGGGGGATTTCCCCGCGGCCGGGTTGTTGAGGTCTTCGGGCCTGAAGCCACGGGCAAAACGACCCTGGCCCTGCACGTCATTGCCGAAGCCCAAAAACTCGGCGGCCAGGCGGCCTTCATCGATGCTGAACATGCCCTCGACCCCACCTATGCCGCGAGCATTGGAGTGGATGTGGATAATCTTCTCATTTCTCAGCCCGATTACGGCGAACAGGGGCTGGAAATTGCCGAAGTTCTTGTCCGGAGCGGGGCTGTGGATGTGATTGTCGTGGATTCCGTGGCCGCGCTTGTCCCCAAGGCCGAGCTCGAGGGCGAGATGGGCGATTCTCACATGGGGCTCCAGGCCAGACTGATGTCCCAGGCGCTCCGCAAGCTCACGGCCATCGTCAGCCGGTCCAAGACCTGTTTTATCTTTGTCAATCAGATCAGGGAAAAGATCGGCGTCTTCCTCGGCAGCCCGGAGACGACCACGGGCGGCCGGGCCCTCAAATTTTATGCTTCGATGAGGATTGATATCAGGAGAATCGCCTCCCTCAGGGACGGTGACAGCATTGTCGGGAACCACGTCAAAGTGAAAATCGTCAAGAACAAGATGGCCCCGCCGTTCAAAGACGCGGAGTTCGATATCATCTTTGGGCAGGGCATCTCGAAGGAAGGCGATTTGGTCGACTGCGGAGTAAATTTCGGCCTTATCGAAAAATCAGGGACCTGGTATTCCTTCAAAGGAGAAAGGCTCGGCCAAGGGAGGGATAACGTCAAGAAGCTGTTCAAAGAGAATCCGGAAGTGGCTGCAGAGCTCGAACAGCAAATCAGGAAGAAAGCCGGCCTGATCCCCGAGGAGAAGGAAGAAAAGGAAAAAGAAACTAAGAAATAGAATGCTCAAAAGACGCGAGTTTTTAACGATCACAGGCCTGGGTGGAGCGGCCTCGCTTTCTCGGTATGCTCTTCCCTTCGAAGCAAAATTCAGAGAGGAGGAAAGGCAAATGGCCTTCACGGCAAAAGATTACTCTAAGCTTATCGGCATGCCCGGGTTCAGCGAGACGCTGCTGAAAAATCATTTCACCCTCTACCAGGGCTATGTCACGAACACAAACAAAGTCCTGGACATTCTCGCGCAGATGCTGAAAGACGGGAAAACAGCGATCCCAGAGTTCGCCGAGCTCAAGCGGCGCCTCGGCTGGGAGTTCAACGGCATGCGGCTCCACGAGTATTACTTTGAAAATTTGGGCGGCAAAGAAGCCCTCAACCCGAGCGGGAAGCTGGCCAAGAAGCTGATGGAAGACTTCGGTAGTTATGATGCCTGGGAGAAAGACTTCCGGGCCGTGGGCGGCATGCGGGGCATCGGTTGGGCCATTCTTTATCAGGACAGCGCCAGCGGGAAGCTGATCAATTTTTGGATCAATGAGCATGACACCGGACATCCGGCCGGCTGCTATCCCATCCTGATCATGGATGTCTTCGAGCATGCTTTCATGATCGACTACGGCCTGAAAAAAGCGGATTACATCGAAGCTTTCTTCAAGAACATCGACTGGAAGGCCGCCGAAGCGAGACTGCAGTAGGTGTCTGAATCCGGCCTTCGGCTCATGGGATAACCTCCCGATGATCCAGAATGAGCGGATAAGACCGCTCAACAATGAAACGGCCAAAACCCGCGATTATGTCCTTTACTGGATGCAGCCCTCCCAGCGCACTCTCTGCAACCATGCGGCGGAAATTTGATGCCGACGCCTACGTCAAAAAATTTGAGGTCAAAGATGGCTAAAAATACCCAGAGAAGGTCGAGGAAAGCCGGGCTTCCGCCGGGAAGCCTGGTCCACATCGGCGAGAAAAAAACGGAGCGCACCAAGATCACCATCATTGATTATGATGAGCAGAATTTTCAGGAAAAAGAGGCGAAAACGGTCGAGGAGTGTTTTGCTTTTAAAGAAACGGCGACGGTCACCTGGATCAATATAGACGGCGTTCATGACAGCGACGTTGTCGGGAAACTGGGCAGCCATTTCGGCGTCCATCCCCTCATCCTCGAAGATATCATGACCACGCAGCAGAGGCCGAAGATGGAAGATATGGGGGATTACATCTTCATCGTTTTGCGGATGCTCAGCTTGAGTGAAAAGAAGAAGGAGGTTCGATCAGAGCAGGTCAGCCTGATCCTCGGCTCAAACTTTGTCATCTCTTTTCAGGAAACGGAAGGGGATGTGTTCGATTCTGTGAGAGATAGAATCAGGACGGGAAAAGGCCGCCTGCGGAAGATGCGGCCGGATTATCTGGCCTATGCCCTCATCGATTCTATTGTCGATAACTATTTTCTCACCCTGGAAAAGCTCGGAGAAAAAGTGGAATTTATCGAAGAGGAGCTGGTGAGCGACCCGGGCCGGAAGACTCTTCAGGAAATTCATATCCTGAAAAGGGAAATGATTTATCTGCGCAAATCGGTCTGGCCGCTGAGGGAAGTCATCAGCGGCTTGGAGAGGGTGGAATCTGATTTAATCAAAGAATCGACCGGAATTTTCCTCCGTGATGTCTATGACCACACTATTCAAGTCATCGATACGGTCGAAACGTACCGGGACATGCTCTCCGGAATGCTGGACATGTATCTTTCCAGCGTCAGCAACCGGATGAACGAGGTCATGAAGGTCCTGACGATCATCGCCACCATTTTTATTCCCCTCACCTTTATCGCCGGCGTCTATGGCATGAATTTCAGGTATATGCCCGAACTGGGGTGGCGCTGGGCTTACTTTGTTGTCTTAGCTTTTATGGCCGGCATCGGCATCTTCATGTTGATCCTGTTCAAAAGAAAAAGGTGGCTGTAAAAGAAGAATTGTCAAATTTTTCAAGAAGGAGGGTTTAAATGAAAGCCAAAATATTGGCAGTGATCGTTTTGCTCGTCCTGCTCGTCATCCTCATTTTCCAAAACACGCAGGAAGTCATTTTCCGCATGTTTTTCTGGAAGATCAGCATGTCCCAGGTGATCCTTGTGCCGCTGGCCGTCTTTCTCGGGTTTCTCTTCGGGTATTTTGTGGGAAGAGCCGGGAAGAGCGGCAAAGAAGGTTAGATTCAATCATCTGAATTATCGGGCTAAAAAAAATATGCAGTTTAAGGAGCTTGCCCAGAATGAAAGGTTTTTTTAAACACCTGAAGACGTATATCTTTCGTGGATTTTTGGCGATCATCCCTCTGGGGCTTTCTTATTTGTTTATCCGCTTCCTTTATATTGCCGTTGACACCCGCGTTGCCGATATTATCGAGAGGTTTATCGGCTTCAGAATCCCCGGGCTGGGGATCCTTTTGGTGCTCGTTTTCCTTTATCTTCTCGGCCTGACAGCAAGCAACTGGATGGGAAAGAGAGCCTTTGCTCTGATTGACCGGGTCACTAAGCGAATTCCTTTGATCAAGACGATTTATACCCTGGGCAAGCAGCTTGCTGATGCTTTCTCCCTTCCTGAGAAGCAGGCTTTCAAAAGAGCTGTCATGGTAGAGCATTTTCGGCAGGGCATCTGGTCCATCGGGTTTGTCACAGGCACCATTTCGGATAGGGAAAAAGAGGGGGAAAAGATGGTCAAAGTCTTTATCCCCACTGCGCCCAACCCGACATCCGGGTTTTTGGTGATAGTCAAGGAGTCTCAAGTCAGAAACCTGGATTGGAGCGTGCCCGACGCCATGAATTCCATCATCTCGGGCGGAATCGTCGGACCCGAGAAAATTTGACGGCTTACTTTGGATTGGGGTGCCGCAACCAGCCCCATCTCACTAATCTCAAGATCATTACGAATAGAGGCAATAAAACGACCATAGAACGTTGCGGGGAGAATGCGAGTTTTGGTCCATCCAGGCAAGGCCAGCCGCTACAAGATGCGTGCAGAAATCGCCGTCCGTGCCCTTGGGGCAAGTGCAACGGCAATCAAGCATCCTTCCTGCAAACGAATCTCTGCTTTATACAGATGCGTCCCCTTAATCTCAGCCTGGATGGCCTCATCGTCATATCTCATCGATCGGATGCGCTCCGACTCATAAAAGTCCTCCCCTCGAGCGTACGAGCGGCTCCCGGACAATCGATGGATGACAGATAAGGTGGGAAGATCAGTCAGCAATTTGCTCAGGAGGCACTTTCCGGACCATCAAAAAATCCCCTTGGGTCTATCTCAATTCGGCTTCGGGCTTCCCGCTCATCCGCCAAAAAAAGGGCCCGCATATCCACACATCCCAACCCTCGGGGAATTGACGACAGGCAAGAACATTTCTTCCCCGCATTCATGATTCTTCGCGCAACCGTTGCAGAACCAAGCCTTAGCAGACCAAATGCAGCATGAGCATACCTTTGTCGCTGGGGCTCCGCAGGCCTCGCATAGGATCGAAGGAGGATCATTTTGAGCCAAAAGGCGGATCGACCGGCTTTTTATTTTTTCCCTTCTGAACATGACGACTTTCAAGACGAGTTCTGTCGTTGTCCCAAAGTCATACTCATGAAAAAACTTTAGCCGGGGCCTGAGCACTTCTTCTATTTCGATATTCATGTCGAATTCCTCCCGCCTCCCAAAAATGCTCCACAGGGGATCCTCAGACAACCGGGAAAGATATTGTTTCTTGTCAATCGTAAAAGCACTGAGATGCCCGCAGCATTCCAACCAGATGTCTCGGAGAAAAGAATCCAGGTCTTTGAGCGTCGAATCGGCCGCAACGTCCAAATACATCCAATATATGGGAAGATAACGTCCTTCGGCCAAAATCGTAAAAGCTCCTTCTTTCCAACCGCGCTGTTTTCTCTGGTTTTTTTCGGAAAGGGCTTTTCTGTCTGGGCACGTTTTCAAATGTCTCCCCATTTCTGCCTTGCCGAAGGCAGCGCCGCAAAACACGCATTTCCCTTCGGGGACCACATATTTCATGTTTTGCTCTCCTTAATTTTTATGGCGGTAGTCTACTCCACCTTCGATTGAACCTCAAGCAAGAAATTTTCGCGGGCTCCTCCATTCAGAACCGCTGGAAGCAGCCTCCGCGAGGACCTTACCAGGCCATTTTCCGTGGCAAAAAAAACGTTCTAAGCCCAAATTCAAGGCAACGGGAATACCCAATTCCTTCTCGATCAATAAGTCGGCACAGCCAAGCTGCTTTTTCCTTCAGTGAGAACTTGAAATGCTTTCTGATATTCTGAAATCAGATAATTTAGAAGGAGGCAAATTATGGAATACGCGGAGAGGCGCTGAGAGGTGATCATGAAACTCGGATCGGTCCCGAAAGAGCCCGAAATCGGCCGGACGTCTCCTTCTGAGGAAAAAAGAAGTCATGAAAAATATCCGTCTCGGGCCTCAGCGGCCATTAACGGAACGCTGCTGCCAGTCGGGGGCTTCGTTTTCCATCGCCAAGAGTCTTTTAGCTTTCTTTTCGTTGACAAATCGGAAAAATTCAATAATAAATAATCAAGTGGAAAGAGATAATTGGAGGGAAATCATAATGCTCAAAAAATCATGCCTCTTTTTTATCCTGGTTTTCATGCTCGCATTCTTCGCCAAAGCTGATGGTGAGAACATCGGGGAGAGCCTGTCAAATAAAGCGGCGAAAGTGAAAATCATCAAGGCTGAGTTTGAGGTAGAGCTCGCCGGTCTGAAAGCCCCAGAGGGTAAGGTTTACCTTCAGCTCCAGACGGAATGGGAGAATGTTCACCCCAAGCAGAAAGTGAAGAAGAGCGACCTGGAGGGGAAGCCGGACCGGACCATGGGAGTCGGAGGGCTGATGGGAGGTAAAAAGAAAGAGAAGGAAGAGGACTACGTGGATATGGATGTTCCCTATGTCGTTCCCAATTTCTTTGATCATGTTTATCTGTTGGTCGACGGCCAGGCCTATTCTCTAGATAAGCTGACCGAAGTCATCCCCGGTGGGTACAGCCTGAACAAGGATTTCACCATTCCCAAACTGGGCGAACGGAAAAAGGTCCAGTTTGTCTATCTCGTCCCGGCAGGGGCGAAGAATATCGCTTTCCAATTTTTTGATTACTCCTTCGGCCACATCCTGGTCCCCATTCAAGGCGACCAGAAACTTTCGGCAGGCGCAGGCGCTCCCGCCGGCCGGTATCTCGACCAGATCAAGGACAGCATGATCGAGATGGCCGCCCAGGCGCTCAAATTCCAGAACGAATATAAAGGTGAAGAGGCGCCGGAAGGCTGGCGTTACGCGGTCGCAGAACTCAGCGGGAAAAGCCTATCCGCAAGCGGGGCGATGGGAAATATCATCCAGATCGAGCCCGAGGAGAATGTCTGGCTATTGACAAAAGAGGGCTATCTTTATTACAGTTGCGGAGGCTCCACGACAGAGGACGGCTTTATCCGGTTCACGCCCGAGTTCTCGCAAAACCAGGAAGTCGCCTTTCTCGTGCCCTCATCGATCAAAGATTATGCCCTCGGCCTCCGCCTCCAAAACAGGGTATACACCCTCAAGCTCGACCCGAAATTCGAGCCGGAGACGCCTCAGCCTCTGGCGACCCATCGCGATGGAAAGACGATGGAAATCTTTCTTTACGGCATGAGAAGAAAAGGAGATCATGTCATTCTGGATCTGGGCATCAAATCCCTGGTCCAAAGCGGGATTGAAATCCAGACTGACCAGCAATTTATTTTAAAGGCCGGCGACGAGGATGTCTCCTTTGATGAAGTGGCCACCTCATCGGGATTCCATCGTCCGCCCGAGCCTTTCACCATCCCGCCGAAATCCTTCGTCCGTTTCGAGCTCGCCTACGAGACCGAAGGCGCTCCCGCGTCGCTCTATTACCGTGGCTACGAGAGCGAAAAGTATTTTGACCTGATAAAATTAAAGTAGTCGATAAAGCTGAAATTCAAGCGAGGAGAAAATCAAATGAATTTCTTCAACGACCTCAAAATACAAAAGAAATGGGTCTATTGGTTCATCGTTCTATTTTTCTGCACAAGCGGCTTGATAGCATGTTCCGGCTCCAAGAATTCGGATCAGGCCAAGAATTCCGCAACAGACACGCTCTCTCCGCCCCTGTCGACAAGCGCAGAGCCTCAGGCATCAGTCGATCCGGAAACCCCAGAAAGCGGGCCGAGACCCGAAATCACACAGGAAGAGTCCGATCAAGCAGAGGGGGAATTGGAAAACTATTTTTCCGCTGTCGAGGACGCCCTGAGACGAATCCCTCGGGAGACCTTTGATCCAGAAGCGATTATTCAAAAAATCGGACAAGATCCCGTCAAGCTCTTCGAGTGGGTACGCGACGAGACGGGCTTGGTCGCTTATCAGGGCTCTCTGCGAGGCTCCATCGGCGTGCTGATGGACCGCTGCGGCAACAGCCTCGACCGGGCTCTTCTTCTTCACGGACTGTTGCAGCTGGCAGGAAATGAGGTCAGACTGGCCAGCGGACGCCTTTCTCCGGAAAAGGCGAAGGAAGTGTATCAGAAGAGCAGGATCGGCAATCTCGGCCGGTTTCGCAAGCCCCCGGAATTCTCTTTGCCAGATCAGAGAAACGTCCTTGAAGAATCGGCCAAGGAATACCAGTTGCCTCAGGCCGACCTGCTCAAGCTGCTCAATCAAGCTCAGCAAGACCGGGAGAATGCGGCTCGGGGAATCTCTGAGCAGGTGAAGGAGCAGACTTCAGCCCTTCTCGACATCATCAAAAACGACCAGAAAGCGCAGCCGAAGAAGCAGGCCGGGCAGGGATACGAAGCGCTGGCCGATCACTGGTGGGTCCAGTGGGAGAAGGACGGAGAATGGGTGGACCTCGACCCGACACTTCCAAGCCTGCAGCCGGGAGAGACGTTTGCTGAACCAGCCGATACATACAGCCCGGAGGATCTTGAGGAGGCACTCTTTCACACGATAGCAATCCGGGCGATCGCCGAGCAATGGAGAGAAGGCCGGCTCGAAGAGCACACGATCCTGAAGCATCTCCTCGTCCCGTCAATGGTGATGGGCAAGCCGATCGTCCTGCGTCAGCTCCCCGTGAACTGGCCTTCGGACAAGCAGCTTTTCGCCGCTCGCAACCCGGCTCAATCCTTTCAGTCGGCCGTGCTGGAACAAACCCAATGGAAGGCAGAATTGGAGATCGACGGAAAGGCAGTCGAAGAAGCCTATTTGACAGCTCAGGGCGATGTGGTTGAGGAGCCCGTAGAAACCGGTTCAAAGAAAGCCAAAGAGACAGGCGGGCTGGGAGGCATGTTCGGTGGACTCGCCGGCGGCGGCGAAGATGAAGAAAAAGAGAAAAAGAGTCCGGCAGCAAAAGGGGCCCACCTGACGGCCGAATGGCTGGAATATGAGATTCACTCCCCGGGCCAACCCGTTCAGACCATTCGCCGGGAAATATTCGACCTCCTCGGACCATCTCTCCGAAAAAAAGGCATTCCGGCCAACCTGGAAATCACCAAAGAGCAGCAGGCCGGGCGGAATTTCAAAATCGTGGGTCAGACGGAGTTTTTGCCTCTCGTCTGTCGATTGTCTTCATCTTATATGGAAGCACTCGCTGCTGAGAATATGCTCCTGCACAAGGAATTATTCCAGAAGCTCTTGGAAGAATATCGTTCCCTTTCGCCTCAAGATGCGCTGGCTCGAGTATCAGAGATGCGGTTTCTCCCCGGCGAATTATATGGACTTGCCCTCAAACGCTTTGAATTCAGCTCCAGCGCCCCGGATACCTATCTGGACAGCCCCAATCTCTTCGCCTTCCACTCCTCTCTCGGGCAAGATGAGAAAGGAGAACTCGTCGGGTCCCAATGTCTCGATATCGTCAGCAATGACATTTCTGTGAGCCCGGCGTCCAAGAAAGACCCCTTTCAGGTCCAACTTGAACAGGGTGTTCTGGAGACCGTGCTCGAGGCTCGGGAAATGTCTGACCAAGAGAGAGTCATCAGTACGGCCCTCATTTTTGCCGAAGCGAAAGCTCAAAAAATCAATTGGCTGCTCATTAAGAACGGGGAAGACCGAAACTGGGAGAGTGTCGGACTGCCTCCGGACATTCGGGCGCGCATAGAGGAGGATCTCACTAAGGGTTACTGGGTCATCGCTCCGGTCCGGCAGGTCCTTATCGGAGGAAAGCCCGAGTCGGCCTGGTGGCGACTCAACCCGGACACGGGAAATCTCCTTGGCCTGGGGGCGAGCGGCATGGGGCAGGCGATGACGCAGTATGCAGTAAAAGTCAACATCGTATTGCAATTGAAAACGGCCATCCAGATTTATGCCGACATCATGCGCTGTCTGGCCACGGCCATAACGAGTCCTCTCCGCGGCGCGCGGCCGCAGCACGATGAACTCACGATCAAGTGTATCTGGGATGTCGTCTGCAAGAACGGTCACAAAGCAGCCAAGGCGCTTTTAACGATCGAGGTGAATTGGACAAATATCATCATCAGCCAGACCATCAGCTGGCTCATGGGCAAGTTTTGCGCCGCTTTATGGGAGAAAGGGATCGCGAGATAAAAAAAGCGCCCGGCGGGAAAACGTCGGGGTGTCCGTAAACGGAGGAGGGCATTCGATGAAAACAGATTCATCCAAAAGAGGCACGGTTCCAGGATTTCTTGCCCTGATGCTGCTTTTGCTTTTGTTTATGCCCGTGGGGGCGCAGCAGGCCACAGAGAAAGAGCCAAACAACCAAACTTCCCAAGCGAACCCGCTGCCGCTCAACGGCCAAGTCTCGGGCTTCGCCAACGAAGAGAACGACGAAGACTGGTATTCCCTGACCATTCCCGCGCCCGGAATAGACATCCTTGTTATCGAAGCCGCCGGGCCGGCGGATGTCGATCTCGTCTTGTCCTTTTGCGACGTCTCCGGAAAGGAACTATCGGTTATGGACGGCCGGCATGAGCCGGAGGGCGAAACCCTCGTCAGGCTGAGACAATCTCCGGGAAAATTCCTGGTCAAGGTCCTCGCTGCCCGCGGCGCGAATACGGACCAGCCCTATACCCTGCGAGCGGGAAAGCCCGACCGGCCGCCCGCTACGGACGAGGAAGTCCGCAAAGCGCTGGTCAAGGCGCTTGACTATCTCGCCTCCAAACAGCAGGAGGACGGTTCCTGGCCTCAATACGAGCAGGCCGGCGCCGGGTTGGCCATCATGTCCTTTATCGGTGGAAAGTGCGTCCAGAAGGATTATTCGGCCGCGGTTCGGGCGGGGTTGGATTTCCTGAGGTCTCAGTTCACCTCCAGCTCCAGCTTTCCCGCGGGCTCGGAAGAGCAGGCCAAAAACGGCGGGATGTTCGGCACGAATAATATGTATGAACAGGCCATCGCCACTCTCGGCGTCATCGAAGCCCTCGTCGACCTGAATGACTCGAGCCTCGAGCCGATCGCCGAGGAAGCCATCCAGCTGATCATCCGAGCTCAGAACACAGAGCACAAGCCGGGAACGCTGCAAGGCCCGATCCCGACCGACTCTCCTCATCACGGCAGCTGGCGATACGGACCCGACTACATCGACGGCGACATTTCAGTCACGGCTTGGCAGACGCTGACTCTCCGCGCGGCCGTCAATGCCGGATTCTCCGTGCCCGATTACGTATTTCCCGCGGCCGCCAAGTACGTCCGCTCCCTGCACGGCGCCGACAACTCCTTCTGCTACGAAGCGCCCGGAGACGCCGGTGATTCCTGCGCCAGGGCAGGAATGGGGGCGTTCGCGATCCAGCTCTGCGGCTATCCTAAGGATCCTCTGATCCCGCCGGCCATCCGCTTCATGCAAGGCTCCGGACCGGTCTGGAATCTGGAGTATCCTGGAGAAGGATATCCTTTCTATTATTGGTACTACGGCACTCGGGTCATGTTCATGGCCGGGGGCGAGGATTGGCGGACTTGGAAGGACTGGATGTGCCGCTTGCTCGTCGACCATCAGAATCCGGGCGGAAACTGGGAAGGCGCCCAGCAGGAAGAGGCCGAATCCATGGAAATCTACAGGGCCGCGCTCGGCGCACTGATGCTCGAGTTCTGCTGCGGCCACGTGCCCATCTATATGTCGCCCGTCAAGCGCCAGGTCCCCGGCGCTGTCCAGGTTAAGTTCGAGAAAGACGCGGAAAAGGAAGTCCCCAAGAGTGTCGAGATCATCATGGACGCCTCGAACTCCATGACCGGGATGGTGGGCAAGGAGACGAAGATCGCGGCCGCCCGGCGGGTTTTAACACAGACCATCAACGGGCTGCCGGACTCGATGAACGTCGGGCTGCGGGTTTACGGCCACCGCTTCCCGACCGACGATTACAGCAACGCCTGCCGGGACACGGAACTGCTCCTGCCCATCGGCCCTGTCCAGAAGGCCAAGCTTGTCGAAATCGTCAACAAGATCCAGACCAAAGGCCGGACGCCGCTCGTCGTCTCCGTCCTTGAAGCTATCAAAGACTTCGAGAAGATCGCGAACGGGAGCATCATCCTGGTCACTGACGGGATCGAAAGCTGCAAAGGCGACATCAAGTCGATCGCCCCGGCCATCAAGAAGTCGGGATTGGAGCTCGAGGTTAACATCGTCGGGTTCGATATCAAAGAGGCAGCCGCCCGCCAGGAGCTGGAGTCCATCACTAAATCGACTGACGGCCGCTACATTGACGCCCGGAATGCCGGGGAGCTTCTCTCGGCGCTCGAACAGGCACTCAAACTCGAGTATGTCATACTTGATGAGAAGGGAAAAGAGGCCGGAAGAGGAACCGTCGGCGGTGACGAGGTCAAGCTCAAGGACGGCACCTACACCCTCCGCGTCCTGCTCGCCCCGCAGCCGGTCGAGATCAAGGTGACAATCAAGGCGGGCGCAACAATGACTTACACGCTCAAGAAAGAACAGGGCAAGTGGACTCTTAACTAATACAAGCGCATCAAGTTGTGAGTCATTGCCAGGAACGAAGTGACAAAGCAATCAGGCGTAGCCGTTGCGAGGCATCGGAGAGGCCGTGTCGATCTCAGACAGAGATTGCTTCGCTTCCGAAAACCGCTTGCAATGACAGCCAAAAACAAATAATTGCCTTTATAACAGCATAAAGACAAAAAGGAGGTTTTGACGATGGAAGAGCGGAGGGGAATGAAATTCTTTCTTTTTTGCTTTTCATCCGTTTTAATCTCTCTCTATCTTGTTTCGCCCGCCCAGGCCCAGGTCAAATCCGAAGTCGAGCCTAATGACAAGCGCGAGCAGGCGCAGGAAATCCGCCTCGGGGACACCGTCGAGGGCGGCTTTCACCAGGACTCCGACGACGACTGGTACAAGTTCACCGTGGATCAAGCCGGAAAGAACTACCTTCGGATCGACCTCAGCGCCGTTCCGGAGGTCGACACCCGCTTATACCTCCTGGATGCCAACGGACGGACGCTCCTCGACGTGAATGACGCCCGGAAAAACGAGGTCGAAACTATCGCCTTTTTTCCCGTCGAGCCGGGGACCTACTTCGTCCGTGTCTATGCCGGGGGGAAAGCCACCCAGGAAAAATATTCCCTGAGCCTGAAGCTCGACGGCCCCTGGCAGGAAGGCCAGGAACTCGAGCCCAACGACCGCCGGGAGCAAGCCAACGACCTTCCCTTGGGCCGGAGCGTCGAGGGCCATTTCCAGTATCGCGCGGACCACGACTATTTCCGGCTCCTCGTCGATCAGCCCGGCAAACACGCGATCCAGGTCGACCTCAGCGCCCTTCCCGATTACGACCAGCAGTTCGAGATCCAGGACAAAGACGGAAAGGAGCTTTGGAGCGCCAAGGGGAGGCCCAGGGGCGAGCCGGAATCGGTCGCCTATTTCACGGTTAAGGAGGGCGTCTACTATATATGGGTGGGAGGCAGCCAGAAGCAGATCGCGGACAAGTACACCTTGAGCACCCGCCTTCTCGGCCCCTGGCGCGAGAACGAGGAAGCCGAGCCGAATGACGAAATCAAATGGGCCAACGAGGTCAACCTGGGTGCGCCTTTAACTGGACGGGTCAACCGCGATGCCGACGCAGATTATTACGTCTTCACAGTCCCCGAACCGGGCCTTGACTTTCTCATCATCCAAATGTCCGGCATTCCCGGGGCAAGCTCGCATCTCGAGCTCGTCGACTCTAAAGAGAACCGGCTGGATATGTCTATGCGGGGTGAAGCCGGAGAGGGCGAGGAGATCGTCAGGATGAAGTTCAAACCAGGGACTTACTACCTGAGAATCTACCCCCCGCCAAGAAATAAGACGGGCAGTAAATACACGCTCTACGTCGGGAAACCGCAGAAGCCGCCGGCTACAGACGAGGAAGTCCAACAGGCCCTGGTCAGAGCGCTCGATTGGCTCGCTTCCAAGCAGCAAAAAGACGGCTCCTGGCGCGGGCATGAACAAGCCTACACCGGCCTTTCCCTCATGGCTTACATCGGGGGCAAATGCGTGCCGAAGGATTATTCGGGCATTATCAAGCCCGCCGTTCAATATCTTAATTCCGCCTACAAACCCAGCTCGAAGTATCCCGAAGGATCCAAAGAGGCGGCCACCGAAGGCGGCCGGCTGGGGGCGGGCAACATGTACGAGCAGGCCATCGCCACGCTGGCCGTGCTCGAGGCACTCGTCGAGACGAATGACGCGAGCCTCGAGCCAATCGCCCAGGATGCAATCAACCTCATCATCCGCTCTCAAAACACCGAGCACAAGCCGGAAACGCTCGGCGGCCCCATCAAGCCCGACAATCCTCATTACGGCGGCTGGAGGTATAACACATACAGCACCGACAGCGATCTCTCGGTCACCGGCTGGCAGATCCTGGCGCTCAAGGCGGCCGTGAATGCAGGCTTTTCGGTTCCTGATTATGTTTTCCCCGCAGCAGCCAACTACGTCCGGTCTCTTCAGGGGAAGGACGACGGCTCGTTCCTGTATGACTCCCCCGGAGCTGCCGGCCGTTCCTGCGCCCGGGCGGGGATGGGGGCTCTCTCCTTGCAGCTCTGTGGTTTTCCTCAAGACCCGGCGATTCCGACCGCCCTGCGTTTCATGCAGGATAACGCGCCCCGGTGGAACATCGAGCAGCCCGGAAACGGCTACCCGTTTTATTACTGGTACTACGGCACGCGGGCGATGTTCCTTTCGGGTGGCGACGACTGGCGGATCTGGAAAGACTGGATGTGCCGCTTCCTGGTCGATCATCAGAATGGGGATGGAAGCTGGGACGGGAAGAAAAGTGAGCAGAGCTTGGACACCTACAGAGTCGCCCTGGGCGCCTTGATGCTGGAGTTCTGCTGCGGGCATGTGCCGATCTACATGTCTCCGGTGAAGAGGCTGGGCTCGGGGACGATCAAGGTGGATTTCGAGAAGGGCTCAGAGAAAGAGGCCAGCAAAAACGTCGAGATCATCATGGATGCCTCGAATTCCATGTGGGGACAGATCGGCGGAGAGGCTAAAATCACGATTGCCCGCAAGGTGCTTGGGCAGATCATAAGCGGTCTGCCCGAGACGATGAGCGTGGGGTTGCGGGTCTATGGCCACCGCTACGGGCTGAACGATCCGAAGGCCTGCACGGACACACAGCTTCTGGTCCCGATCGGACCCGTGGCCAAGGCACAACTCATCGACACTGTCAATAAGATCCAGCTCAAGGGCAAGACCCCGCTCGTCCTCTCCGTCCTCGAAGCGATCAAGGATTTCGAGAAAATTCCCAACGGTTCCGTCATCCTGGTCACGGACGGAATCGAAAGCTGCAATGGCGATATCAAGTCCATCGGCCCGGCGGTCAAGAAATCCGGCTTGGAGCTCAAAGTCCACATCGTCGGGTTCGACATCAAGGAGAAAGAAGCCCGGGCCGAGCTCGAGGCCATCGCCAAGTCGACGGAAGGGCGGTATCTCGACGCCAAAAACGCGGGAGAGCTTCTCTCGGCGCTCGAGCAGACATTGAAGCTCGAATATGTCGTGCTGGACGAAAAAGGCGAGGTTGTAGGAAAAGGCACGGTCGGCGGCGAGGAGATCAAGCTCAAAGAAGGGACTTACACCTTGAGGATCATGTTGGCTCCCCAGCCGCTGGAGATGAAGGTAACGGTCAAACCCGGCGAAAAGCCGGTCCTGATCCTGAAAAAAGAAGCTGGCCTGTGGGTCTTGAAATAGAACGGTAGCTCAGGTCGGGTTCTTTTTCACATAGCGGGCGATGTCCTCGTGGGTGGCGAACCAGATGCTCTTTCGCGAGAGTATGTGCTCGATGAGCTTCTCCAGCATGACTATGCGGCTGCGGTGGCCGATGTACTTCGGATGCATGGTCAGGACAAAGAGGGTTCCTTCTTCGAAGGCCTGATCGAATTCTGCCGCCCACACAGCCATGACGTCCGTCGGCGCGATGTGCGGCCGGACCGCCGAGTATCTTTCAAACCCGAAATAAGGATAATCGTCGAGAAGCCATTCCACGGGAAGCTCGACCACACCTGTCGGCTTGCCCTCCTCGAGGATTTCATAGGGCCGGTCGTCCGCCATCAAGCTGGTGTCGTAAAGAAGCCCGAGCTCTCTGATGATCTTCAGGGTCGCTGGGCTGAAGTCCCAGGACGGGGTGCGGATGCCGACGGGCGCTTTGCCGGCCACCTCTTTGAGAGTGGCGAAAGACTTCTTCATCAGGTCTCTTTCTTCTTCCTCCGAGAGCAGGGAATTGCGCTCGTGAATCCAGCCGTGGAGGCCGATCTCGTGGCGGCCTTTGGCCATGATCGCCTTTATTTCTTCCGGGTGAAGAAGCGCTGTCACGGCCGGGACGAAAAAGGAGGCAGGGATTCTGTACTTGTCGAGAAGCGCTAGGATTCTCGGTATGGAGACCCGGGCTGCGTATTCACCCTGGGAGAGGACTCCGGGAGAATAATCACCGTCTCTCAAGGCATTGGTCTCGGCGTCAAAATCAAAGGACAGGGCAACGGCGACTTTCGCTCCCTCGGGCCAGGTTGACGGAGTGAGGTCTTTTCCGGCCCGCACCTTCGAGACCATGGATTTGACCTGGTCGGGACTGAGCAGCCAGGGCTTCTCTTTCGAGCTCTGCTGAGCCGGAAGAGAGACGGCGGCCAGGAGAAGGAGCCAGGCACTTGTCCAAACGGTCAATTTTTTCATTTTTTCCCTCCGAATCAACGATATACTGTTTCTATAGAATGTATAAAAATATTGGAGAGACAGGCTTTTCCAAAGTCTCTTGCTGCCTGCCTCCGGAGTATTACCAAAGCCAAGGCCATGGCCAAAGCGCCGCCGTATATTTATTGCGCTGCCTGGGGCTGGCCGACTGCAGTCATATAGATGACGCTCTCTTCCACGCCGTCCACCCCAAGCAGGTCATTCACTTCTTCGTCATAGAGCGCGGCAACCTGGCAGGAGCCGAGCCCCAGGGCCACAGCCGCTAAGGCCACATTCTGGGCGATATGGCCGGCGTCAAGATAGATATAGCGGTAAGCCCGTTCGCGGTATTTCCATTTTGACCGGGCGAAAACAGCCGTCCAGGCAAAAACAACAGCCGCCTCGGCTATAAAGTCCTGATCCAGGGCGGCCCGGGCGACGGCAAAACGAAGATCGCCCCGGCGGAGGAGTTCAAGCTCATGCGCGCGGAGACTATAATGGTATATCCCCGGCTCGATCCCTTCGGTCATCTGCACAGAGAGATAAGTCTCCACGGGATAAAGCGCGCCGGCCGAAGGAGCTGCCCGAAGTTCATAGCCCATATCATTTTTGGCCACACCCTGGCAGGCCCAGAGCAACTGCGAGAGCTCTGCGTTCTGAAGAGGGAGAGCCTTAAAATGTCTGATACTGCGGCGCAGCGGGATCGTCTCCCACAGGGGCATGCCTCCTTCTTTGATAGGCGGCTCGAGCTTGACCTTCGGCGCATCAGGATAGCTCTTATATATTTCAGGCTTTTTTCGCCATTCCAAATAGCCGCCTCCAAGCTTTCCCCGGATGTATTTTGTCTCGCCCTGAAATCGGTCTCCGATGCCGGATGTCATCTTCTCCTCCGCTATTTTTCAATGGCTTTTAATTTTGTCTTGGCCTGTTCCAAATTCGGGTCGATTTTTAAAGCTTTTCTCAGGTACTCGGCGGCTTTTTCTTTTGGCCCGGTCATGACGCTCAAATCGCTCAGCTCGACATAGAGCCTGGCTTCATTCGGGTAAAACTCGACGGCGATAAAGACAAGGGCCTGCGCTTCTTTCAGTTTATTGGCCTGGACTAATTGGGCCGCGGAGCTGATCAATTGATCGACGCTCAGGATGGGATTAGTCGAATCGAGGTCAAAGGCTTCCTGGTAGAAATTGCGGGCAGTCTCGACCTGGCCTTGCCAAAGGCGGGCTAAACCTAAGGACGCCAGGATGACCGGCGACCTGGGATAAAGAGCCTGGCCGAGCAGAAGAATGGTCATGGCCTTGTCAGGGTCATCTTTTCGGAGGAAATAGAGAGCTGCGCTCGATAAGTCGGCGGTAAGATCAGGATAAAACGAGGTGCCGGCGAACGTCTCTTTAAGCTTTGCCCCCACTTCCTTAAAATTGGTCGCCGGTGTGATGACGAGATGCCGGACGTCATCCGTGTAAGTTCTGTCCCAGTCTTTCTCCCAATTCGCCATCAGGTTGATGAGCTCTGTCTTGAAGCGGGGATATCTTTTAGGAGCGGAATTCCCCGTGCTGAGCTTGATATAATCGCTGAGAAAAGCAAGCGGACCTCGCTTATGGTAGCTCAGAAGCAGCTCTCTGCCGCCTTCTTCTTCCAGGGCCTGGGCCATATAGGACCCGACTTTGGTGAAGGCCTGGTTTGAAACCAGGTGAATTCCGGCCACGATTTTCTTCCTCGCCGCTTTAGGATTTTTATGGAGCTCTCCTTCATTGACGCAATCGTTGAAATAGGAGAAGGCATCTTTAAGGTCATCCCGGCTTTTGGAGAGGGGAGCCTTGTTCCACTCGTAGGCGCTTATCCCGTAGGCGTAGGCATAGTAGACGGCTCGGAAAATCGGCTGCAAGATACTGTCAGAAACATAGGCATAGCTGTCGATATCCTGATCCAGGACGAGCTCAATAAGCCTTCTGATATAGGGCATGAGGTTTGACCCCTCCAAGTTGGAGGCGATGGCCACCGCAAAGTCTTCCGTGGGAAAGATGAGCAGGTGAGTCCTCGTCTCTGGTTGCGAACCGCTGTGGCTGACGGCAAAATGACTGCCCCAGGGCTGGACTCCCCAGCCCATCCCATACCAAGTCAAGAAGCCGTTGCTCAGGGCCATCGAAGAAAACATTTTTTTGTACGTCGCCTCTTTCAGAAGTTTTTTGCCTATGATCCCTCGGGCGTACCTGAGGAGGTCTATAATTGTCGAACGCAGCCCGCCTCCGGCAAAGCGGCTCGAGATATCTACAAATTCCGAATTTTTCAGTTCTCTTTTGACGGAAAGATAGCCTTGCACCCGGTTAGCAATCAGGTCGCGGGGGTTATCCAGGCGGGAATCTTCCATGCCGAGGGGGTTGAAAATATATTTTTTGATGTACTCTCCGTAAGGAAGCCCGGATGCGCCTTCTACGGCGGCGCCAAGGAGGTTGAACCCGTAGGAGGAATAATTATAGCGAGTGCCGGGCTCGGCGACGAGGTCGAAATCCTGGAAAATAGCTATGGCCTGGCGGGTATTCTTTGGCTCTTTGAGATGCCCCTCGGCGGTATAATTTCTGTAGTGGCTGATGCCGCCGAGATGCCCGAGGATCTGGCGGACTGTGACCGGCCATTTTTTCCTGGGGAAGTAGGGAACATAAACCTGGATTTCGGAGTCGAGATCGATTTTGCCTTCCTCGACGAGCTGGAGGATGGCCAGGGCCGTTATCGTTTTTGTGATCGAAGCCAGCCGGTAGGAGCTTTCCGGCTTGGCCGGAACCCTGTTCTCGAGGTCGGCATAGCCGAACCCTTTCGCCCAGGTGAAATCGCCGTTGATGAACCCCACTGAAAGACCGGGAATCCCGTCAAAGGCCATCTGCTCAACGACAAATCTTTCATAGGATTTGAGGGCGTCTGCAGAAGGAGGGGGACTGCTTTCCTGCTGAGGCAACGCCCTGGCGGGGATGTTAGCTGCGACGAAGACGACCAGGAAAATCAGGCTGAGCTTGAGTTTTTTCTCCATCCTAACTCCTCTATTTTCCTATCATTGTTTTTTTTAGCTTATAACACAGGCCAAAGTTGAGTCAAATCGGCGGGGGCGACGGTAAGCATCTCCGTTTATGTGATTCCATTCGGCGCAGGATGCCGCCCTCGGCCCCCGCACCCCGGGGAACCAGTCCCGTCGGTTCCCCCCGTCGGAGAATCCGACGGGTCCCCTCTCCGCTACGGG
>Ga0315280_10000091_pt1 | contig 160973 bp, 141 predicted proteins | sample YL17G06_40_MG_FD_203697 | JGI IMG/M metagenome (GOLD analysis project Ga0315280, IMG submission 203697) | Sediment microbial communities from Yellowstone Lake, YNP, Wyoming, USA - YL17G06_40 | ecosystem: Environmental > Aquatic > Freshwater > Lake > Sediment | place: USA: Wyoming | collected... | reverse complement strand
ACAAGATAATACTGAATGTCAAGCGAAATTTACGAATGCGAATTCGCTCAGGCAGAATCGGAAACGACTTTTAGAGACTCCTCGGAGGAAATCCCTACTACCTAAAATCTAAGTTGCGGAATCGCTGCTTCTGGTCATTCCTATTTTGATCGGAAATTCTTCTTCCTTCTCGCGGTTGACTCGCCTCAGGGGGGAAGGCTATGATACAGGCGAATCTATTGCGGAGGATGCCAATGAATCTTCGGAACAAGATAGTTCCTTTGCTTGTGGCTGGGCTTATTCTCTTTACCCTCCCGTTTCACGGAGAAGAGGAAGACAAAACGCTCCGCCTGGCCATTGGAGATGCTCGGCTTAAAAATAAAACTCTCGAGGTCACGGCCGGAGAAATCTATTCGGCCCGCTCGGGAAAGACGCTCCCTTTTCCCAAGATGATCCAGGACATGGCCACAAGCCGGTTCCTTTATGTCGGGGAAAGCCACGACAACATGGCCATGCATGACATCCAGCTGCGGGTCATCCAGGCGCTTTATGAAAAAGATAAAAATATGGCCGTAGGCCTGGAGATGCTGCCCGTCGGGACACAACCCGTCCTGGACAGGTGGAGCCAGGGACAGCTTTCGGAGGAAGATTTCATCCGTGAGGTCCAGTGGTATATTTTTTGGAACATGAATTTCGGGTATTATCGAAAGATCTTTGATTTCGCCAAGGAAAACAAAATTCCGCTGTTTGCTCTAAATGTTCCCCGCGATATTATCACCAAAATTCGTCTGAAAGGCTGGGAGGGTTTATCTGAAGAAGAGAAGCTCCTGGTGCCGCGGCCCGACCTCTCTTCCGAAGACCATAAGACTTTGATCCGGACTATTTTCGAAAGCACGGAGATTCCCCACCAGATGAAGGGCGAGGGTTTGGAGAAGATGTTTGAGGGGCTTTACCGGGCCCAGGTCGCCTGGGACGAGGTGATGGCGGCCAACGCTATCTGGGGAGAGAAAAAAGGGAAGAGCGAGACCATCGTTCTGGCGGGTTCCGGTCATCTCCTCTATAACTTGGGCATCAACGCCAGGGTTTATGAAAAAAATCGGCTTCCCTACAAGACGGTTATCGCCGTATCGCTCTCCCCGGCGGGAAAAAACGTTCTGGTGGAAAGGAGTCTCGCCGATTATGTTTGGGGAATTCCGGAGGAGGAGCGGCCGGTTTTTCCAGCTGTCGGCCTTGCTTTTAAAAAGTTTGAGGGTCTGGAGAACCTGGTTATCGAAAGAACGCCTATTGACGGTGTCGCTTTAGGAGAAGATTTCCAGAAGGGAGATGTTGTTCTCTCCGTTGACGGAAAAACATTTGCCGATATCAACGAACTGAGAATCTATCTTGCCCGATTCAAATGGGGCGAGGAGTCCAAGTTGCGGCTGCTGCGAAACGGCGAGGTGAAAGAGGTCGTCCTCAAGTTCCAGCTCAAGCCTCAGACAGAGGAAATGCCGGCGAAAAACGCGAAGACGGTCGAAGAAAAAATGAGAAGCGGCCTGGCAGCCATGACAGCGGAGCCGAGAATAGAAAGACTCCGGAAACAAATCGAAGATGTCATCAAAGAGAAAGAAGGAGTAGTCGGCGTGGCGGTCAAGCACCTCGAATCGGGCCGGGCGCTTCAGCTCAACGGCAGCATGCCCTTTCCCCTGGCCAGCGTTTTTAAGATTCCCGTGCTGGTGGAAGTCCTGGCTCTGGCCGGGGAAGGGAAATTGACCCTGGATGATGAAATCAGCATCCAGAAAGCCGACCAGCATCTCGGGAGCGGCATCATCTCCAGTTTGACCGCTCCCGGCATCAAACTTACTGTCAGAAACCTGGTCAATCTGATGATGCTGATAAGCGATAACTCGGCTACGGATATTTTGGTCGAAAAAGTGGGCGTTGAAAATGTCACCAAGCGCTTGAGAGGCTTCGGGATCGACGGGATCACTGTGAACAGGACGTGCCAGGAGCTGATCATGGATTTTGTGGGGCTTGATTATGCGAAATATAAAGGGCTTGCCCTCGACCAGTTTCCCGCCGAATTCATGAAGGCGGCGAATCAGAATCCCGCTTCCTACAAAGAGGCCGTCGAAAAATTCTCCCTCAACCCGGAAGACCAAAGCACCCCGCTGGCCATGAACAGCCTTCTCGAAAAAATATTCAAGAAAGAGATTCTCGATGATGAAAGCTGCCGCTTCATCCTCTCCACCATGCTCAAATGCCAGACGGGAGAGTCGAGGATAAAGGGAGGTTTGCCGCCAGGCACAGCCGTAGCGCACAAGACGGGAACGATCGCCGGCACGGTCAACGATACCGGGATCATCTATCTCCCCGACGGCCTCGGCCATGTCGCCCTAACTATCTTGACCAAGAATTTTATGGGCGAAACGAGTGAGGTGGAGGATCTCATCGCCACGATCGCCAAATTTGTCTATGATTTCTTTTATTTTACGTCCTGACGAAACGCTTGACCGGAGGAAGCTCGGATGAATAAAAGATATCTCCTCAAGGCTTTGTTTTTTGTCCTATGTTTTCTCTTTTTTATGCAGCGCTCTTCCCCCGCTGATGTGCTCAAAACCCCGGCCGAGGAAACCCGCTACACTCAGTACAGTCAGAATGAAGAGATAGCCCGGTTTCTGAGCGCTCTTGATTTTCTGTCGCCTGAGGTGACTGTCCAGGTCATCGGGAAAACGAAAGACGTAAGAGACTTCCCCTCCCAAGACCTTTTTCTCGTTATCATCAACGAAGAGGGGGCCGGCTCTCCCGAGGACCTGAATCGGCAGAAGCCGACCATTTTATTGACGGCCGCCCAGCATGGGAATGAGCAGTCGGCCAAAGAGGCGGCCCTTGGGCTCGCCAGGGACCTGGCCGTCGGTGTGCTTAAACCTCTGCTAAAAAAAGCGAATTTTTTGATTGTCCCCCAGGCCAATCCGTTTGGAAACTGGTTCGACCAGAGGCAGAACGAGCAGGACCTGGACCTCAACCGCGACCATGTCAAGCTCGAGTCCCAGGAAGTCCGGGCCGTCCACCGGGTCTTTAGGGAGTGGATGCCTGAAGTGACCATGGATGTCCACGAGAAGGGAGATGATTATTATCGCGTTTCCATCGGTTGTGTGTCCAACGCCAATATCCATCCTCTCCTTCAGGAGTTCTCCCGCAAGACGATCCTGGCCGAGGTGGAGAAAAATCTCGAGAAGAAGCGGGTGACTTTTCATGAATACCTCGTCAGCGAGGAAATGGGGGTTGATACTTCAGCCGGGGTAAGCTACCGGACGGACGAGCTGGCGGGCCGAGAAGAGATGAAGCGCTACAGCACGACTGACCTCAATGACGGCCGCAACTCCCTCGGGATCTACGAGACGCTTTCCTTCATCCAGGAAGGCGCCTCCCGTCACGACCTCAAAACGCTCGAGCAGAGGACAGCCTGGCAGTATCTCGGCCTTCGTTTTTTCATCGAGTCCGTTGCCGCCCATGGAGAGGAAATCGTCACTATGGTCAAGAATCTCCGGGCCCGTCTCCTGGAAGAATCCGGGGTCTACTCAGAAGATGATTTGGTGCATCTGCGGATGCAATATGTCCGGGATAAGAATGATCCGACCTTGACGATAAAGGCCTTTGACCGGGCCGACGTCCCCGTCCTAGGCGTCCTTAAAGTGGATAAGAAAGCAGGGGAGGCCGTGGCGGAATCTGAGCTCGAGCCTTATCCCTACCCGGCCAAATATAAGGTCCTGACTGAGACCGTCAAAAACTGGTTTCCTGATGTCGCCCCGACACTCAGCGTATCGCGGCCGCTGGGGTATGTCATTCCGGCGGGCCACCAGAATGTGATTGCTGTCCTGCTGGCGCACGGTCTCCGGGTTGATATCTTCACGGCCGACAAAACCTTTGACGTGGAAGCCTATACGGCCCGCCAGGTGGTCCCGTCAAAATACGATTATCTTCCTCCGGAAAAAATCGAGGTAGAAAAGCGGAGCCTCGGGCTCGTCGCCAAAAAAGGGGATTATTATGTTTCCTGCAGCCAGGCCGGGTCGAACCTGATTGCCTGCCTGCTCGAGCCTCAATCTCAGTATGGGTTGATCCGCTACTGGACTTTCAAGGTCGTCCCGGAAGAAGGCGACCTCTACGCCTTCTACAGACTGACGACATCGATCGAGCTTCCCCTGATCCCCTACCGGGGCTGGAAAAGATAGCCGGGCTATTTCTTCTCGGCCAGCTCTAGGTAGATGACCTCGGGGAGGCTGAGGAAGCGTGGCCGTCCGGGCTGAGCAGGCCGGTCCTCAACATTAAAGATTTTCTTTATCTCTTCAAGGGATTTACCCTGGCTGATCAGGGCTGCGATCTTGGCCTGCTTCTCTTCGAGCGATTTGATCATCGCTTCGACATCGCTTCGCCCGGCCTTATCGGCGTGGCCGGAAAGAAAAATATCGGCATCGAGCCCGAGCACGGCTTTGAGCGCCTTGACAAGGCCGCAGGAACTTCCGTTCTTGTGCCGATGGACGAGAGGGTCGCGCCCGACAAACAGCAGATCCCCGAGAACGGCCACCTTTTCGTCCGGGAAATAGATCACGGCGTCGCCGCTTGTATGAGCGGGTCCAAAATAGAGGAGTTTGATATTATGGTCACCAAAATAGAGATTGAGCCTCTCTCGAAACGTGAGCTGAGGGAGATAGGCCCTCAGTTTCTCGTCCTTGAAGGCCTCGTCCATATATCTCCTTGTTTCCTCTTGGGCGATAACCTTGGTGCCGACGGGGAAACCGGGAAGACCGTTGACATGGTCACCGTCGCTATGGGTTAAGGCGATATAGGCGATCGGGTGAGGAGACAATTTCTTGATTTCCTCGAGCATCTGTTTCCCGGATTCCTCGCTCATCTTGGCATCGATGACCAAAATTTCTTTTTCGCCGATAAAGAATGCGGCATTTGCTCCGCTTCCGCCTTTTACTTCATAGACATTCGCGGTGATTTTTTCGACGGAAATGGGCGCAGGCTCCTGCCTGTATTGCGGCGGCTGAGTCTGTTGAGCGGCTGCCCCGGAATGGAGAGCCAACAGCAGCAAAAAAAGGCTTAGAAAATGAAGCCTAAAAAGATTTTTCATCCGTCCTCCTCTAAATATTCAGTCTTTTTCAATAGTTTACCAATCCTCGCCGGATAAATTCAAACGTTATTCAGCGAGGGCGAAGGTTTTGTTTTCTTTTCCCCGTGCCATTGACTCCTCTTTTTTATTTTTTATCCTAAGGCAAAAATTCCTTTCTCGACGCGCTCGCGGCCCGGGATTTTTGAAGGGAGAAGAAAATGTCAGATTTTTTTCAGAATGGCCTGATTGCCCCTTTTTACAGATTAGGCGAGATCAACCTGAAGAGACTCGAGGTTGAACTTCTCAAGTTCTCACAGACGACCCCTCTTTCTTTGATCTTGCCCTCGCTTTACCGGGAATTCTCGAACGGGGCTCTGCCCAACAATGCCCGCCATTTCTTCCTCGGTCTGTGGAACGGCGCCTTCCTCGAGGGCTAACCAGGCCGCCCCAGCCTGGTGAGTTTCCTCGAGTTTTGTGGGTGTCTTCGCTGGGCAGTAGGCTAAAGATCTCTCAATTTTTCTTGTCCGAGGCGCCCGGTTTTGTGAGTGGAACCCCGGCTTGGCAGAGCGGACAGGCTTCGGGCTCGAAGGCTTCGACCTTTAAGGCGAGGAGGCTTCCCACCGGCTTTCCTTCGATCAAAACCTCACCGCCGCTGCGGTCGACTAGGCAATAGACGCCGGAGACCGAGACGTTCTTTTGTCTGAGGCATTCGATGACTTCCATGATGGAGCCGCCCGTCGTCAAAATATCCTCAACTATGACGGCCTTTGAGCCTTCGATTCCGGTAAACCCGCCCCGCAGCGACATTTTCTCGTCCACACGCTGGGTGAAGGCAAAATTTGTCCCGAGCTTGAGGGCGGCCAGGAACCCGACGGCGATGGCGCCGTAGGCCGGCGAGACCACATATTCAAATTCCTTCTTGTCACTCTTGATATGGTCGACGAGAAGGCCGATGATCTTTTCCAGGATACGAGGCTTTTCGATGAGCCGGATTTTTTCAAAATAGAACTGGGAGTGTTTGCCGGAGGTGAGCTTGAAATGCCCCTGAAGGAGGGCGTCGCACTCTTTGAATAGTGCAAGAACCTGCTCTGTCTGCTCCTGAGCCATGGCCAGCCTCCTGGTATTATTCGATTGCCGCCATTATAAATGGATTAAGTATGATTCACAAGGCTGAACGCCCGTTCATCAAATCCTTAAGTGGATTTTCAGCCGGTCTCCCAAAACAAAATTTATCCCGACCCTGACCATTGCCGGCAAGGACAGGGGAGTGGTCTCAATTTCGACTCTTCCTTCTTTTACCGCAGTGATAATCGAGGAAATATTTTTTTCCGCTTCGACGAGGGTATAGGTCGATCCTATCTGCCAGATGTTGTGGCAATCTGAAGAGCCCACAAGGGGCCGGTGATGTTCCCGGGCCAGGTCGACGGCCTTTTTATTGCGATTGATATAGCGGCTGTAAAAGAAGGAGAATTCAACCGCATCAAACGAGGGAAGATGTGCTTCCAGGTCGGATTTCAGACACTTGAACCCGGGGTAGAAGGGATGAGGAGCGATGATGAGGTTTCGGTCGTTTTTTATTTTGGCCAGGTCTTCGAGCGTCTTGATTTTCTGATAACCCTTGAGCTCGGGGTTTATCACAATGACATGTTTGCGGGAGAGGGTGAGTTCTGCACCCGGGATTAGAAGAATTCCGCGCTCCCCGGCATATCTCTCCAGCGCCGGGCTGTACGTGACGACATCATGATTGGTAATGGCCAGGGCGTCAAACCCTAAACGCTGAGCCCTGTCGATGAGTTCCGTCGAGCTGAAGCTGATGTAGTCCTGCGGGTCGTCGGCCGTATGAGTATGGAAATCGACCTTAAGTTTCTGGAGCATCTGTTTAACAATTAGGCCAGTGCATCTCTGCTAGATATGCAACAAAAATGGGTGGCACGGCGCCAGTCCCCGCAACGCCCGCAGCGCCAAAGAATGGAGACACCCTTAAAGACTTTGACTTTAATGCATTAACCCTTCCTACCTCCTCCGGGGAATCAGGGGAGGCTGAAGCAGTCAGTGTCTCCAAAATGGTCGGTGGGCGGGTCTTTAGCGAGGACGGACGGGGACGCGTCGTGACAGGACCCATTCAGGCTATGGCGAGCGCCTCTTTGACTTTGAGGCCGATCTCCGCCGGGCTCTTGGCCACGAAGACCCCCGCAGCCTCGAGCGCCTCCATCTTTTCCTTGGCCGTTCCTTTTCCGCCGGAGATGATCGCCCCGGCATGCCCCATCCGTCGTCCCGGAGGAGCTGTCTGGCCGGCGATAAAGCTGACCACGGGCTTGGGGAATTCTTTTTTGATGTATTCCGCCGCTTCTTCTTCGGCCGTGCCACCGATTTCGCCGATGAGTATAACCGCCTCGGTCCCTTTGTCTTTTTTAAAGAGCTTGAGGAGGTCGATGTACTTGATGCCGACAATCGGGTCGCCGCCGATGCCGATCGCCGTGGACTGGCCGAACCCGACCTTGCTCACCTGCTGCACGGCTTCATATGTCAGCGTTCCAGAGCGGGAAATGATGCCTATCGTCCCCGGCGTGTGGATATGGCCGGGCATGATCCCGATTTTGCACTTCCCGGGGGAGATGATTCCCGGAGTGTTGGGCCCGATAAGCGAAACAGGCTTCCCCTTAAGATAGGCTTTGACCCTGATCATGTCAAAAGTGGGGATGCCCTCGGTGATGCAGACTAGGACACCGACTCCGGCGTCTGCAGCCTCCATGATTGCGTCGGCCGCAAAGAAGGGTGGGACGAATATGGCGGCGGCATTGGCGCCTTCTTTTTCAACGGCCTCTGCGACCGTGTTGAACACGGGAACTCCAAGATGGGTGCTTCCGCCTTTTCCCGGCGTCATTCCCGCCACGACTTTTGTCCCGTATTCCCGCATGCGCTGGGTGTGGAAGGTTCCTTCTCCGCCCGTGATTCCTTGGACGACAACCCGCGTCTTTTTATCGATTAAGATGCTCATGGTCTTCTCCTTCTCCTCTATTTCGCCAGGGCAACAACTTTTTCGGCGGCTTCCTTCATGGTCTGAGCTGAAGCGAAAGTCAGGCCTGACTCCTGCAGGATCTTTTTGCCCAGGTCGACATTCGTTCCTTCGAGCCGGACGACGATCGGGATTTTAGTCCCGAGCTCTTTGGCCGCTTTGACGATGCCGCTGGCAATCATGTCGCAGCGGACGATCCCGCCGAAGATATTGATGAGCGCCGCTTGGACATTTTTGTCCGCAACGAGGATCTTGAAGGCGTTGGTCACCGCCTCTTCCGTCACTCCGCCGCCCACGTCCAGGAAGTTCGCCGGCATGCCGCCCGAATACTTGATGATGTCCATCGTGGCCATGGCCAGGCCGGCGCCGTTGACCATGCAGCCGACATTCCCGTCGAGCTTGATATAATTGAGGTTGTACTTGGAAGCCTCGACCTCAAGCGGCTCTTCCTCGTCCAAGTCTCTCATCGCCTGAATATCGGGATGGCGGGGGACAGCGTTGTCGTCGAAATTCATCTTGGCGTCGAGAGCAAGCACGTTGCCCTGCTTGGTGATGAGAAAAGGGTTGATTTCGGCCAACGAGGCATCACTGGCCTGGAATGTCTTGTACAGGCTGGAGATGAACTTGACTGCTTGTTTGTAGGTTTCGCCGGCCAGGCCGAGCTTGAAGGCGAGTTTTCTGGCCTGAAACCCCAAAAACCCTGTCGCCGGGTTGACCCATTCCTTGAAGATGAGCTCCGGATGTTCGGCGGCAACCTTCTCAATCTCGACTCCGCCTTCTGTTGAAGCCATGACGACCGGCGATTCTTTAGCCCGGTCGATCACGATCCCGATGTAGAGCTCTTTGGCGATATCCAGCGCTTCTTCAACGAGAAGTCTTTTCACTTTTTTGCCTTCGGGTCCAGTCTGGTGAGTGACCAGGGTCATCCCGATCATTTGCCCGGCCAGTTTTTCTGCTTCAGCGGCATCGGCCGCGAGCTTGATACCTCCTCCCTTGCCTCGTCCGCCCGCGTGGATTTGGGCTTTGAGGACGATGCGGGGGCCGATCTTTTCTGAAATCTCCCGGACTTTAGCCGGGGTTTCAGCCACTTCGCCGCGGGGGATCTGGACTCCATACTGACTGAGAATTTGTTTGGCTTGATATTCGTGGATTTTCACTGCGCTAATACCTCCGACGTTTTTCCTTCCCCTTGATGGCCCAAGGGGGGCAGGGGGATTAATAACCCTAACTAAGAACCTTTAGAGAAGATTTAAAAATTCTTCTGCCTGTCCCCGAGTTTTTCAGCGAGGACGGACGGGGACCTGCTTCGAACGGACCCGCGCCGTCTTCACAATTTCAAGCGACCCGGTACTTCTTCTTGCCTTCTTCGTAGAGGTCGCCGCCGTACATGTCATTGATCACGATGCCGGGAAAATCTTTGACCTTGAGCCTGATGATGGCTTCCGGGCCCAATTCCGGGTAAGCAACGACTTCCGAGCCCTCGATGCTTTTCGAGATCAGGGCTCCTGCCCCGCCGACCGCGGCCAGATACACGGCCTTGTATTTTTTCAAGGCCTCTTTGACTTCCTTGCTCCTGGAGCCCTTTCCGATCGTGCCTTTGAGGCCGAGGGAATGAAGCGTCGGAGCGTAGGAGTCCATTCTGTAGCTTGTGGTCGGGCCCGCAGAGCCGATCGGCTTTCCCGGCCGGGCGGGCGTCGGCCCAACGTAATAAATGATTTGACCCTTGATATCGACAGGAAGACTTTTTCCCTCTTTGATCAGGTCGATGAGCTTCTTGTGGGCGGCGTCTCTTCCAGTGAAAAGATAGCCGGTGATAAAGACTTTGTCCCCGGCGCGCAGCTGGGCGATGACCTCGTCGGTGACAGGCGTTTGGATTCTGTGTTCAGCCATTTTTTAGTCTTCTAGTGGGCTTCTCTTATTGTCTTTCCCGCGCCCGGCCTACTATACAGATTGGTCTCTTCGGTCGTCTTCTTCACGGAAGCGATGGTCTTCTGGAGCAGGGCTTTTTCATCATCGCTGAGCTTGATCTCGTAAATCTTCTCCAGACCCTTGGCGGTGATCAAGCAGGGCACGCCGATAAAGAGGCCCTGGATCCCGTATTCGCCCTCACAGAGCGCAGCGCAGGCGATGATCCGGCGCTTGTCTTTGAGATAGGACTCGGCCATGATGATGGCGCTCCAGGCGGGGCTGAAGAAGGCGGAGCCCTTGCCGAAGAGCTTCACGATTTCAGTGCCGGCTTCGCGCGTCCGGGTGGCGAGGCGGTCGATCTGTTCCTTGGTTGCGATCTCGGCAAGAGGCACGCCCCCGACGGTGGTCAATCTGGGCAACGGAACCATGTCCGGGCCGTGGCCGCCGAGGACCGTGCCGGCGACGTCTTCCACCGATACGCCGAGTTCCATGGCGATGAAGGCGCGCCAGCGCGCGGTGTCCAGCGCCCCGGCCATGCCCACGACCTGGTGTTTGGGGAAGCCGGTCAGCTTGTAGAAGGCATAAACCATGGCATCGAGGGGGTTGGTCAGGATGATGCAGAACGCCTTGGGCGCATACTGTTTCACGCCTTTAGCGACTTCTGTGATGATCTGGATATTTGTATTGAGCAGGTCTTCGCGTGTCATCCCGGCGACTCGGGGCTTGCCCGCCGTCACGATGACCACGTCGGCGCCCTCGATGTCCTTGTAGTCCCCCGTACCGCTGATGTTGGCGTCGTAATTTCCGTGGGGGGCCATTTCCATCAGGTCAAGGGCCTTGCCCTTGACCGGGTTGACGTACTCGGGAACGTCGATAATAACGATGTCCCCCAGCTCTTTCATGGCGGCAAGCATGGCCAGGTTCTGGCCGATCTGTCCTCCGCCGATAAGTGCGATTTTCTTTCTCTGATGATGCATTAAGACCTCCTTTTCAAGCGTATTAAAAATTGCCGGAGCGAACTCACCCCGTCAATTCTGTTGTGACACTTCCATGAAACCCTTGATTGACTCTTTCCGCCTTTCTCTAAGACGAAGAAATATTAAAGTCAGAATATAATGAAATTATCCGAGCTAGTCAAGGCGACTTTGCCCAGAATTTACGCTTTTTTAACGTAACCCTCCCATCTCTCCTGTAGCTTCGGGTCCTGGATCGTTTCCATCAGGTAGTTGGTGAAGGCCTCTCCTGTCGTGCCGGTGGGCCGGCCGGTGACGACCAGTTTCTTCTCGTACTGGCCGCAGACGTCGAGCGCCATCTCCAGATTCTTTCCCCTCTCAGTGAACCCGATGTGGTTGAGAAGCATGGCGGCGGCGCGGATCATGCTGGCCGGGTCGGCGTACTGGGCGCGTCCTTCTTTGACCATGCGGGGAGCCGATCCGTGAATGGCCTCGAACATGGCATACTGTTTTCCGATGTTAGCACTTCCGGCTGTGCCGACGCCTCCCTGGAACTCAGCGGCTTCATCGGTGAGGATGTCGCCATAAAGGTTGGGGAGCACCATGACCTGAAAGTCGCGCCGGCGCTTCTCATCGACAAGCTTGGCGGTCATGATATCGATATACCAATCGTCCACCTGAATGTCCGGGTACTCTTTGGCGATGCGGTAGAAATTCTCAAGGAAACGGCCGTCTGTCGTCTTGATGACGTTGGCCTTGGTGACGCAGGTCACGCGGGTGCGGCCGTTCTTTTTGGCGTGTTCGAAAGCCAGGCGGCAGATGCGGTCGGCGCCGGGCGCGCTGATCAGACGGAAGTCGATGGCGATGTCCTGGTCCACTTCAATTCCGAACGGACCTAAGGCGTACAGGTCCTCGGTGTTCTCTCGAAAGAAGATCCAGTCGATGCCCTGCTGAGGAACTCGGACCGGCCGGACGTTGGCGAAGAGGTCTAATTCTTTGCGCATGGCCACGTTGCTGCTTTCGATGTTCGGCCAGGGGTCGCCTTTGCGGGGGGTGGTGGTCGGGCCCTTGAGAGTAACGTGGTATTTCTTGATCTCCGCGAGGACATCGTCCGGAATAGGCTTCATGCAGGCGGCGCGGTGCTCGATCGTCAGGCCCTCGATGTCATTGATGACGACCTTGCCGCTCTTGGCCTCGTCCTTGAGCATGAACTCGAGCACGCGTTTCGCGTCCTTGGCGATAAACGGACCGATGCCGTCTCCGCCTATAACACCGATCTTAATTGGCTTAACCTTGCTGTACTCGATCCAATCAGGGGCGGATTTGACTTTCTCCATACGCTCCATCTGGGCTTCAAGAATCTTGCCGAAATGATCTTTCGCTCTTTCGATAGCGGCATTATCCATAATTATTCCTCCCTAAAAATAGACTAGGATTAGGAAAAAAATCGGAAAAGAATTTTATAATGTTCTAGAGCGAAAATCAATCAAATAGAGTGAATCTGCAAAAATTAGCTAGGCGTTGCCGGCAGAATGTGCCAATCTTAGCTTGAATTAACAGCCGGAAAACGTTAGTATCTAGTTTAAAGAGGTGGAAAAATGGCCAGATCCTTTACTTTAGAATATTGGCAAGACGAGGGGTGGTTTGTGGGAAGGTTGAAAGAAGTCCCGGGTGTCTTTAGCCAAGGAGAGACACTCGACGAACTGAAGGAAAATATTCTCGAGGCTTATAACCTCATGATCGAGGAAGAAAGAAAAGTCCTGGCTGCTGTGGTAAAAAGCAAAACAAAAGCCATTCGGGTCGAGGTATGAAAAGAGAAGTCTTTATAAAAGAGCTCAATTTAGGCAGGCGTTATATGAAGCGCCAGGGAAAAAATCATGATCTCTTTTTTCACCCGAAAAGCAGCCGAAAAGCTCCTGTGCCCCATCACGCAGAAATCAAGAATACTTTGTGCGCCTTGATAAAAAAACAGCTTGGATTATGATACCAGGCAGCCTCACAAGCTTAACTTAAGCAGTTTTGACAACAACTACTTCTGAGATCGCCCTTTCTTTAAATTTACTGGTATGAGCTCTTCACTTATTTGTTTAAATATCTATTTTCGGAGCGGTCTAAAGGCGTGGTTCCAGGTGTTAGAACGGATGCCGTAAAGAATCCAGATCAAGGCCAGAGGTTCGAGCAGCCGCGCCCCTTCGATCCCGCCCATATCAATCACCGGCCGGCCGAAAGCAGCGCAGATCTCAGTCACCTTTGTCTTGGCATCTTTATCATTTCCGCAAATGAACATATCAGGGGGACCGCCAGGGAACCGGGGATTGACCATATGAGCATTGCCGACCATGTTGAAGGCTTTGACAACCCGTGCTTCAGGAAGCCAGCGCTGGACTTGCTCGCCCGCTGAATCGGTGCAGCCAAGAGCTAAACCCGGCGGAGCATCCCGGCGAAAAACGAGGGGATTGGTCGTTTCTATGACGATTTTGCCTGCAAGATTCTTCGGGCCGGCCAAGCGGATCGCATTCTCAACCCCGTCCCAAGCGACAGCCAGCACGGCGACATCTGCAAAAGCGGCGGCCTCAGCGAATGTTCATGCTGACGCGCGTGGGCCGCTTTGTTTTACCTACGCATTAACCTTTTCACTGTTTGGGTCGCGCGTCCCCATCTTGACATCATGGCCGAGCGCGGCGAACCCGCTGCCGAGCCTCCGGCCGACATCTAGAAAACTTTTGACAAAAGCGGCCAAACATTTTATACAGTTTAAGTCAAAGAAAAATGGAGACGGTTCCCGACATAGAGAACCGTCCCCAGAAGACAATTGGAGCGAACGCCATGTTAGATTCTTATTTTAAACAGGAAGCCGAAAGGCAAAAACAGGGGATTCCGCCCTTGCCGCTCAACCCGGAGGAAACGGCCGAGGTCTGTCGGCTTCTCGAAAGCCCGCCCGCAGGCAAAGAAAATTTTCTTTTGGACCTGCTCAAGAACCGTGTCTCTCCGGGGGTAGACCCGGCTGCTAAAGTCAAGGCCGAATGGCTGGCCCGCGTGGCCAAAGGGGAAGTGAAATCTCCTGTCCTCTCGAACAAAGAGGCCGTTTTTCTCCTCGGCACAATGCTCGGCGGCTACAACATCAACCCCCTTATTGAATTCCTCGATGATCCGGAGGTTGCGCTGGAGGCGGCCAAGGCCCTGAAATACATTATTCTTGTTTACGGCGCCTTTGACACCATTGCCGAGAAAGCCAAGACGAACTCCTTGGCCAAAGAGGTCCTTTTGTCCTGGGCCAACGGCGGATGGTTCCTCTCGAGGCCCGAAGTACCGGAGAAATTCATGCTCAAAGTGTTCAAGGTTGACGGTGAGATCAACACGGATGATTTTTCACCGGCGAAGAACGCCTGGAGCCGGCCCGATATCCCCCTTCACTCGCTCTCAATGGGCGAGACACGGTTTCCCGGAGGTCTTGAGGCAATCAAAAAATTCAGAGAAGAAGGGCACCAGGTTGTGTTCGTTGGCGATGTAGTCGGCACCGGCTCTTCGAGAAAATCCGCCTGCAACTCCTTGATGTGGCACATCGGCGCGGACATCCCTTTCATTCCGAATAAGAGGCGTGGCGGTGTTGTCATTGGAGGATTGATCGCTCCGATATTCTTCAACACGACGGAGGATTCAGGCGGGCTGCCGCTCCTGGCCGATGTGAGCAGGATAAAGACCGGCGATATCATCGTTATCGAAACAAAAGCCGGCCTCATCAAAAACGAAGCAGGGGAGACGATCGCCCGGTTCGAACTCCAGCCCCCGACCATCAAGGATGAATACCGGGCCGGGGGCCGCCTGAACCTGATCATCGGCCGCGCTCTGACCAATAAAGCCCGTAGGGCTCTTGGCCTGGGAGAGGCGGAATTTTTCATTCTGCCAGATAATCCCAGACCCAAGCGGGGACAGGGCTATTCTTTAGCTCAGAAGATCGTCGGAAAGGCTTGCGGCGTGAAGGGTGTTCTGCCTGGAAGCGCCTGCGAGCCGAAGATAACCACGGTCGGTTCGCAAGACACGACGGGACCGATGACAGCCGAAGAACTGAAAGAACTGGCCTGCCTCGAATTCCAGGCCGAGATGTTCATGCAGTCGTTCTGCCATACGGCCGCTTACCCCAAGCCGGCCGACGTGAAGATGCACCAAACGCTTCCCCAATTTATTATCGAGCGGAAAGGCGTGGCGCTGAAGCCCGGCGACGGCATCATCCACACCTGGCTGAACAGGCTTATCCTGCCGGATACGATGGGCACCGGCGGAGATTCTCATACCCGGTTCCCCATGGGCCTCAGCCTGCCGGCCGGTTCAGGGCTGGTGGCTTTTGCCGGCGCTCTGGGATTTATGCCGCTCGACATGCCTGAATCTGTTCTGGTGAAATTCAAGGGCAAACTGAACCCTGGGATTATGCTGAGGGATGTGGTCAACGCCATCCCATATTTTGCCATCAAACAAGGACTGCTGTCCGTAGCCAAGAAAGGCAAGAAAAATATTTTCAACGGCCGGCTGCTCGAGATGGAAGGGCTGGATGACCTCACGGTGGAACAGGCTTATGAACTGACCAACGCGTCGGCTGAGAGGTCGGCTGCCGGAGCGGTTATTGCCCTCAAGGAGGAAAGTGTCGCTAAGGCCTTGAAGAGCAATATCGCCTTGATGGAAAAGATGGTCGAAGCAGGCTACGAGTGGACCGCAACTCTTAAAAAGAGAATTAAAGCCTGCAAGAAATGGCTGAAAAAACCCGTGCTTCTTCGCCAAGACCAGAATGCTGAGTATGCCGCCGTGCTCGAAGTGGATCTTACCGAGATCAAGGAACCGATCCTGGCCTGTCCTAATGACCCGGATGATGTGCGGCTGCTTTCAGAAGTCGCCGGTGACAGGATCGATGAAGTTTTTATCGGCTCCTGCATGACCAACATCGGCCATTTCCGAGCAGCCGGGAAAATCTTTGAAGGCTCCGGCTATGCCAAAACCCGCATTTGGCTGACACCTCCCACGAAGATGGATGTGGCTCAGCTGATGAAAGAAGGATATTTCTCGATTTATTCTTCCGTCGGCGCCAGGACTGAAATTCCCGGCTGCTCTCTCTGCATGGGAAACCAGGCCAGGGTGAGCCCGGGTGCCACCGTCATGTCCACCTCGACGCGCAATTTCGATGACCGGATGGGAGACGGAGCCAGAGTCTATCTGGGCTCGGCAGAGCTGGCCGCGGTGGCAGCGGTTAAAGGGCAGCTGCCGACGCCTGAGGAGTATTTTTCGATCGTCAGGGAGAAACTCATCTCCAATCCAGAAAAAATCTACCGTTACCTTCAGTTTGATGAAATGGGCGAGTTCACCCTCCATTACACCGGGGCCAAGTTCTGAGACGACGGATAAAGTCGCGTCAACAGGTTTTGCCTTTTGATGATTTAGAAAAGGAGGCATCATGATTGATTTGTCTGGAAGAAAGGCTCTTATCACGGGCGGTTCGCGCGGCATCGGACGAGCGACGTCCATTCTCTTCGCCAAGGCCGGGAGCGATGTCGCCGTCAATTATTTGTCCAATGATGCCGCTGCTGAGGAAGTCAGGAGAGAAATAGACAAGTTGGGGAAAAAATGCCTCCTGCTCAAAGCCGATATTTCCCGTGAAGATGAGGTCAACAAGATGGTCGGTGTCATGGCCGGGGAGTTAGGAGGAGTCGATATCCTCGTCAATAACGCCGGCATCTGGACCTACGGCGAAATAGGGAATATGGCGGCAGAAGTCTGGGACGAGACAATGAAGGCCAACCTGGACAGCGTTTTCTATGTCACCAACGCTGTTATCCCTTACATGAAGAGAAAAAAGCAGGGCTGGATCATCAATGTTTCCTCAACGGCTGCCATTAGAGGGGAAGCCCTCCATTCCCACTACGCCGCTACCAAGGGCGCTTTAAATTCTCTGACCAAGTCCTGGGCGGTGGAATTTGCGCCCTACAACATCCGTGTCAATGTCGTGGCTCCGGGCTGGGTGGACACAGACATGTGCGCCGAGGTCTTTAGCGATCCTCAATTCAAAGAGAGCGTCCGGCAGTCGATCCCACTCAAGAGAATTCCGCTGCCTGAAGATATTGCCGGTCCGATCTTGTTCCTGGCCTCAGACCTATCCCGCCATATCACCGGCGCGATCATCAACGTCAACGGCGGCTCCGTCCTCTGCGGATAGGCTCGGGCCAGTGGCCTCGAAACCGCGCTCGTTTTCCCCAGCGTGGAAAACGAGCTCGATTCGCTCCTCGCTCTCCTCTCGAAAAACCGAGAGGAACCGTGCCTGCTCGTCGCTGCTACGGGTTTCTTCAGCCGCTGGCCCTCGCCGACCTTTCTGGAGACGCTTGCCGCTTTGGCCTCCCCTGATTGCCCAGGGGAGGTAGGAGGGGTTAATATCTTAAGATCAGAGTCCTCGAAAGCGTCTCCATTTCTCGGGCGTTGCGGGGAGTGACGCCGCGTCACCCACGCCTCAGAATTAGGTGCCCCCTTTGCCTTCTTCGCCCACACCCCTGCCCGTCGGTAAAAGCTCTTTTAGAAATTTGGAGCACATCAGCTAATCCGGAAATTGTGAAGGTGTCCCCAAATATCCGGGCTTGCCAATTTTTTTCTTTTTTGGTAATTTGGGTACAGGTTCACAGGAAGGAGGAAAAAAATGGAGGAAGAAGTCGGCAGGATAAGCCATTATTTTTCCAAAATCGGTGTGGGCGTGGTCGAGCTGACCAAAGGAAGCCTCAAAGTTGGCGATACCATTCATATCAAGGGGCACACCACGGACCTTTACCAGAAGGTTGAATCCATGCAGGTCGAGCACAACAACGTGCCTTCGGCCAAAAAGGGAGAGTCGTTTGGGCTCCGGGTGGAATCGCAGGTCCGGGAACACGATCTTGTCTTTAAGGTCACAGAGGATTGATCAGCCCGCGTCCTTGGTCTGATAAAAAATCTTTCTTGAAGCGCACTAAAGCTTTAGTCTGATGAAGCGAAGAAAGGAGATGCAGGTTGGAAAAAAAGAAGCCTAAGGCGTCGGGTCTGAAGCAGCCATACGAAAACTGGAAGAAAAAAAAATACCTTAAAACTGAAGCGGAGGCTTGTCTTCCTAAAAAGGCTTTCACCACCGTCTCGGGAAGAAAAATCAAGGAACTTTACACTCCAGCCGATCTTGCCGATTTCGATTATCTCGGGGACCTGAATTTTCCCGGGGAATATCCCTACACCCGGGGAATCCATCCGACCATGTACCGGGGCCGTCTCTGGACGATGCGGCAATTCTCCGGGTTCGGGACAGCTGAAGACACGAATAAACGCTACAAGTATCTCCTTTCCCACGGCCAGACCGGCCTCAGCGTTGCCTTCCACCTCCCCACCTTGATGGGCGTGGATTCCGACCATCCTCTGGCCAAAGGAGAGGTCGGCCAGTGCGGCGTCGCCATCGATTCCTTGGCTGACATGGAGATTCTCTTCAAGGGCATCCGGCTGGACAAAATTACCACCTCCATGACCATCAATGCGCCGGCGGCTGTGCTTTGGGCTATGTATATCGCCGTTGCGGAGAAGAAAGGCATTTCTCCGAAAGTGATCTCGGGGACAATTCAGAACGATATCCTCAAGGAGTATATTGCCCAAAAGACTTTTATTTTTCCGCCGCGGCCGTCGATGAAGCTTATCGTCGATACCTTCGAGTACGGAGCCAAGGAAGTTCCGCGGTGGAACACAATCTCTATCTCCGGATATCACATCCGGGAGGCGGGGGCGACGGCGGTCCAAGAACTGGCCTTCACCCTGCGGGACGGCATCGAGTATGTGGAATGGGCACTCGAGCGAGGGCTCGAACTCGATGATTTTGCTCCCCGGCTTTCCTATTTCTTCAATTCGCACAACGACTTTTTTGAGGAAATCGCTAAATTCAGGGCGGCGAGGCGAATCTGGGCGGAAGCGATGAGAGACCGGTTTGGGGCCAAAAATGTGAGGTCGTGGTGGCTCCGTTTTCACACTCAAACATCGGGCGTTTCCCTGATGGCGCAGCAGCCCTATAACAACATCGTCCGGGTGGCCATCCAAGCGCTGGCGGCCGTGCTCGGCGGGACCCAGTCCCTCCACACCAATTCCCTCGACGAAACCTATGCCTTGCCCTCAGAAGAAGCGGTCACCATCGCCCTGCGAACCCAGCAGATTATCGCCCACGAAAGCGGCGTCGTTAACACGATCGACCCGCTGGGAGGGTCCTACTTTGTGGAGACGCTGACAAAAGAAATGGAACAGGCAGCCCAGGGCTACATTAAAAAGATCGACGATATGGGTGGGATGGTCAAGGCCATCGAACTCGGATTCCCCCAAAAAGAAATTGCCGACAGCGCCTATTGGTATCAGAGAGCTGTGGAGGAAAAGGAGAAGATCATCGTGGGGCTGAATGCTTTTGAAATGAAACACGACCCGATTCCGATTTTGTGCATCGATGAAGCCGTCGCCCGTCAGCAGATTGCCCGGCTCAAGGAAGTCAGGAAATCGCGCAGCCAGGCCAAGGTCAAAGTATCTTTAGAGGACCTGAAAAAAGCGGCCGCGGATGACCTGAACCTGATGCCCTTTCTCCTGCGCTGCGTCAAAACATATGCTACTCTGGGAGAAATCATGGACGCTTTGAAAGAAGTTTACGGAGAGTATCAGGAACCAATCATGTTTTAAGAGAGGAGAGCCGCATGAGGGAGAAAGTCATGTCCAGGAAAAAGATAAGGGTTTTGGTGGCCAAGCCAGGATTGGACGGCCATGATCGCGGCGCCAAAGTGGTTTGCCGGGCGCTGCGGGATGCCGGGATGGAAGTTATTTACACGGGATTGCGGCGGACTCCCGAGGAGATCGTCAATGCCGCCGTTCAGGAAGACGCAGACCTCATCGGCCTGAGCATTCTTTCCGGAGCCCATCCGATTCTCTTCCCCAAGATTATGGAGCTTCTCCAGGACAAAGGGGCTGAGGATATTCCCGTCATTGCCGGGGGAATCATCCCCGAGAAAGACATACCGAAGATGAAAAAAGTCGGCATCCGGGAGATTTTTCTGCCTGGGACATCCACCCAGGTTATTATCAAGTGGATTCAGGATCATATCCCTGGGGCCGAAAAAAAATAAAATTACCCCCTTGACATTGATTTTTTTATTTGGTAATCAAAGGGAAGGTTTATGGCGAAAAAATCATTATCTCTGATTATTGTTCCCCATTACGCCAAGAGATTCAAAACCATCACTCTGTCCCAAAAAACCCTTAAGGCTCTTTTGGCCATTTCTATTTTTAGTTTTATCGTTTTGGTTGTCTTTATCGTTGATTATTTCACGATGAATGTTACCCGGGCGAAATACAAGAATTTGGTCAGGGAAAGCGCCGAACAAAAGAAGCTCCTGGCTGATTATGAAAGTTCAGTCAAGAAATTGAGGGACACCGTCAAAAGCTATGAAAGCTACACCAAAAAACTCAGTGTCATGGCCGGCCTCAAATCCCCTGAAGTTATGGAAGAGATGGGGATTGGGGGCGGTGATACAGCCGGGATTGACAACCAACTCATGCCAGACATTCCTCAGCCAGGTCAAAGCGTGACGCTGCAGGATGCCAAGGAGCTGACCCAAAAGGCTGAGGATGTCGGGAACGAACTGGACGTCTTGACGAGCCTTTTTGAAACACGGGCTGCCAAGCTGGCCTTTACTCCGACGATTTGGCCGACCATCGGCTGGGTGAGCTCTCCTTTCACCTACCGGGACGATCCTTTTACCGGAAAACGGACTTTTCACTACGGGATAGATATTGCTACAAATTTTGGAAACCCTATTGTAGCCCCAGCGGACGGCATCGTCCTTTCTTTAGGGAATGACAAGATGAGCGGAAGGACCATTATTCTTAGCCACGGCGGCGGGATAACTACCCACTACCTACATCTAAGCAAGTTTTTGGTCAGGCCGGGCCAAAAAGTCAAAAGGGGAGATGTCATCGGCCTTGTTGGAAAAACAGGAAAGGCTTTGGGACCTCACCTCCACTATGAAGTCCGGGTTAATAACCGACCCGTGAATCCCTACAACTACATCCTGGAAGAATAGAAGCCCGCCCTCTTTTCTTTATTCAAAAATTTCGCTGGGCTGGAGCTTTGTCCCGAGCAGGAAGGCCGCCGCTTCCATGGCCTTTTTGTTTTCCCGCTGCAGGCGCCCCACGAGAAAGACGCTTTCGTTTCCACAGCAGACCGCAATTCCTTCTTTTTTGATTTCGATGACCTGACCCGGCCAGCGGCCATGGCCTGAATCGGCCGTGTTCTTTCCGGCATGGATGATGATTCGCTGGCCTTTAAAGAACGTGAACGCTCCGGGCCAAGGAGCAAAGGCCCGGACCATCCTGTCTATGGAAAGAGCATCCTTAGTCCAGTCGATCTTGCCCTGCTCTTTTTTCAGGCGGGGGGCGTAGGACGCTTGAGAATGATCCTGGGGGATAGGAGTGATATGTTCGATCGCCTCGAGCGTTTTTACGAGAAGATTTGCTCCTGTGTGAGCGAGCCGTGTTTCAAGCTCCAGGGCATTTTCCCGCGGCTGAATCTCCACTTCTTCGCTGCTCAAGATGTCCCCTTCGTCCATCTTCTCATTGAGCTCGAAGATGGTCACCCCTGTTTTTTCTTCACCGCCAAGGATAGCCCACTCAACAGGAGCAGCCCCTCTGTACTTAGGGAGAAGGGAGAAGTGGACATTGACCGATTTGAACCTGGGCAGGTAGATAATGGAGGCCGGGATGATCTGTCCGTAGGCCACAACGATATTGATGTCCGGGTTGATCCTCCGGATGGTTTCAAGCGCGTTTTCGTCCGGCCTGATTTTGACTGGCTGGAGGAGGGAGATTCCTTGCTTCAGGGCGAATTCTTTGACCGGGCGAGAAGCGGGGGCTTTCCCTCTTCCCGAAGGCTTGTCCGGCTGGGTGACGACCAACTCAATCGTATGACCTGCTTCGAGGAGTTTTTCTAGGGATAGTGAGGCCGCCCGGGGGCTTCCGAAGAAAACGATTCTCATTCCCGTCAGTCCGTGGCCTGTTCCTTTTTGAGCTTCTTTTTGATGAGCGCCTTTTTTAAGGGAGACAAATTTTCGATGAACAGCCTGCCGTTGATATGGTCAATTTCATGACAGAAGACTCGCGCCAAAAGCCCGTCGGCCTCGATGATTTTTTCCTCGCCTTGGAGATCGATCCCTTTCACGCGGACCCTGGCCGGCCTTTTCACTTTCTCTCGAATCCCGGGCACGGAAAGGCATCCTTCTTCTTCGATAGCCTCTCCCTCTGTCTCGAGGAACTCGGGGTTCACAAGGACGACCAAATCCTCCGGATTTTCTCCGACAGATAAATCAACCGTTATCAAACGTCTGCCTACGCTGACTTGCGGGGCGGCCAAGCCTATCCCCGGAGCCGCATGCATGGTCAGCACCATATTCTGGGCGAGTTCGAGGATTTCTTTGTCGATGGCTGTGACGCGCTCGGCCATCTGCAGGAGGATGGCGTTTCCGTATTTGACGATTTCCAGGACTGGCATGGTCGTAAACTCTATTTTAGAAAATTTCTTGTTATTCTTCAATCTTCTGCCCCTGACTTCATTCGCTCATCTAGAGTTTGTTCCTTGAGGCATAAAACCGGCGATCTTAGCCAAAATCCCCCTGCCCCTTCCGGGAAGATTAGGCCTTTACCAGCGGCCTCGTATTTTGAGGTCAGAGGCAGGTCGGGCCTTCACCTCAGACAACAGCAGATGGAGGCGGCGGTTCGTCGGCAGCGCCGGCATGCCTGAGAGGAAGGAGGACAAGGTAGATGCCGATCAAGACGAGGACTCCCAAACCCACATAATAGCTGGCGTTGACGAAGACGACGGGCACGTCGATCTTTATCACACTTTGAAAGAATAAAAACTTCCAGGCTGCATTAACCAGGCCGGTCAAGGCCTCTCCCGCGATAAGTCCGGACGCCAGGAGAATACCGACATTGTCAACTCTTGTCTTCTGAGCTGGGTTCAAATTTTTCCTGGTGGCCATTCGGTCCACGATCCCCCTCATCATCCCTCCGCAAAAGATGGCAAACGTTGTCTCTAGCGGCAGATACATCCCGACCGCAACCAGCATGGGCGAGCGCACCTGGACAAGGATAAGAGCGAACCCCATGAACATGCCGACGATGACCAGCGGCCAGGCCATCTCTTTGCCGACAATACCCTGGGCCAAGGCGGCCATCAGGCCGGCCTGAGGGGCGGATAGCTCCTTGCTGCCGAAGGTGAAGGCTCCGTTGAGAACCATCAACGGGAAGAAGAGGACGAGGGAAGCAATCAGGATGCCGAATACATCTCCGACCTGCATTTTCCACGGTGTTCCCCCAAGGATATGTCCCACTTTAAGGTCCTGGAGCATTTCTCCGGCCACAGCGGAGGAAACGCAGACGACGGCGGCGACGCCAAGGACAGCGGCGACCCCGCTCATGCCCGTGGCCCCCACGAGAACCATTAGAAGAGCGGCTATGATGAGCGTTGAAAGAGTAAGGCCCGAGATGGGGTTATTGGATGAGCCTATCTGACCGACGAGATTGCCAGAGACAGCCGCAAAGAAGAAGCCGGCGACAGCCATGACGGCAGCTGCGACTACGGCCGTTGCAAAAGTCCCGGCAAAAACTTTATAGACGAAGATCATGAGAACGAACGTGACAGCGAGACCGGCCAGGACAAGCCTCATGTTGAGGTCCTTCTCGAGCCGAGAGGCAACCTCAGTCTGCCCGGCGGCTTTCTTCACGTCTCCGATCGACTTCTTGATCCCCGCCGACAGATTTTTTTTCATCCTGAACAGCGTGTAGCCCGCCCCGACCAACATCCCGCCGACCGCAATCGGCCTGATGATGAATTTCCAGACATTGACCATCATGTCAGCCCAGCCGACGTCGGCCATAGCCACCGAAGGTCCGTAGAATTTTTCAACTAGCTGCGGTCCCAGGAAATACATAAGAAGAGGGGCAAAAAGTCCCCAGGCAAGGACTCCTCCGGCGAAGTTGAGTGAGGCCAGCCGCGGGCCGATAATATAGCCGACGCCGATGTAGGCAGGATAAATCCCCGGACCGGCCACAGCCACCGTCCCCCCTGCATCAACCCTTGGCGCAACCTTATCGGTGCCCAGGCGGACAAAGCTCGCTCCGATATTCCCAACTTTGATAATGAAATCCTTGGTGGCCGCAAAGATGCGCACAACTCCAAGGGCATAAATAAAGGCACCCACGCCCATCGCTTGGAAAAGGAATTTGGCTCCCTGAGTGCCTTTCTGGCCGGCCTTATGGATCTCGGAAGCGGCCACAGATTCGGGGAAACCGAGCTCGGGATCCTGGACCATCACTCTTCTTAAGAAGGTCACGAAGAGAATCCCAAGCAGGCCGCCCACGAACATGAGGGCCGTTGACTTGAGGTAAGCTTCGAGCGAATTAAACTTGGTCCAGGCACCTGCGATGACAAAAGCGGGGATGGTGAAGATAGCTCCCGCGGCCACCGACTCCCCGATAGATCCTACCGTTCTGGTCATATTCTCTTCGAGAATAGACCCTCTCAGAAGCTTAAGGATGGCCATTCCGATAACTGCCGCCGGATATGTCGCTGCGATCGTCATCCCCGCCCGGAGTCCCAAGTAGGCATTGGCAGCGCCAAGAATAACGGTCAAGATCAATCCTATAAGCAGGGCTTTGAAAGTAAATTCTCTGAGGTTGGTTTTTTCAGGAACAAACGGTTGATAGTTCATCCCTCTCTCCTTTTATGAGTTATTGCCTTAATGTATATTAAAATTTATCTCCTAAATCAAGAAATTAGATTGGATTGTTTGTTTGCCTTGCAAAGAATATTGCACTGGAATACAATACCTTGGTTGTAGGTTGACAATGAGTATTATCAGTTGGTTCAAGGATAGGCTCTTTTGTGATCTGGCCATCGACTTGGGAACGGCGAACACGCTGGTCTTCCTTAAAGGAAGAGGAATCATCGTCCAGGAACCCTCCATCGTCGTCGTCAACAAGCTCACCGGGAAGGTTGAAGCTGTCGGGAGCCGGGCCAAGGACATGCTCGGGAAAACGCCGATGTCTGTCAGCGCGATAAAGCCCATGCGAGATGGGGTGATCGCCGACTTTGAGATTGCTGAAAAGATGCTTGATTATTTTATCAAAAAGGCGACGAACAACCGCGGCTTTTGGCTGCGGCCGAGAATCGTTATCGGCATTCCCACGGGTATCACCCAGGTCGAGCGGCGCGCCGTAAAAGATGTAGCGACGAGGGCAAAAGCTTCAGAGGTCTACCTCGTCGAGCAGCCGATGACCGCAGCCGTGGGAGCCGACCTGCCGATTTCTGACCCAACCGGAAATATGATTGTCGATGTCGGCGGCGGCACCACGGACATCGCCGTCATTTCTCTCAACGGGATCGTCTTCAATCATTCCATCAGGGTCGCAGGAAACGAGATGGATGAGGAGATCATCCAGTACCTGAAAAAAAAGTATAACCTGCTGATCGGCGAGCGAAGCGCCGAGTTTGTGAAGATCCAGATCGGATCCGCCTATCCTTTAGATGAGCCCTTGACCATGGAAATCAAAGGAAGGGACCTGCGCGAGGGCATTCCTAAGACGATCGTTATTGACGACCAGGAAATACGGGAAGCTTTGGAAGATGTCGTTGCCGCAATTGTCAATGCCGTCAGGATTGCTCTGGAGAAAACCCCTCCTGAACTCTCTGCGGATATCATCGACCGCGGCATCGTCTTGACTGGCGGCGGAGCCCTGCTCAAGAATCTCGATAAGCGCTTGCGCGAGGAAACCCAGCTGCCTGTTTTCGTCACCGATGACCCTTTAACCAGTGTCGTCCTTGGAGCCGGGAGGCTTTTAGATGACCTCGATCTTTTAAAGAAGATTGCTCTCGATTAGAGAGGCGCAGGTTGAACTAAATTTTCATGCCTTTTTCCCTGAAAAAGAGAAGAATATTTGTGCTCTTGGCCGGGTTGATTTTTTTCCATCTCCTCTTAATCTCTCTTCAAGTCCCCAAAGGAAAAGAGCCGACCTATTTCGAGAGGGCTTTCTTTGCCGTCTTTTCCCCAGTCCAGCATGGAGTTGTCTCCTTTTTTCAAGACTTGAGAAAGTTCTGGAATAACTATTTCTATTTTCGTCAGGTCCGGCGACAGAATCAGGAGATGAGGGATGAAATTTTCATCGTGCGGCAGGAAAATCAGGTCCTCAAAAATCTGTTGCTCAAGTACAAGGACGCAAGAGAGATTCAGGACCTGCTGTCGGCGATCTCCCGTTCCATCCTGGTCTCTTCTGTGATCGGGTTCGATTCGAGCGAGATCTATAAGTCTGTCGTCTTGAACAAAGGTTCGCTGGACGGCGTCAAAAAGGATATGGTTGTTCTGGACAAGCGCGGCCGTCTCGTCGGACGGGTGATCGCCCCGATCTCTTTGAAGCAGTCGCGCGTCCAGCTCGTCACCGATGAGGCGAGCGGAGTCGGGGTTTTTTCCGAACGCTTCAAGGTTGTCGGCATCCTGACGGGCAATGCCGAGGGAAAGTGTTTGATGAAGTATGTCCTCAAGACCAACAAGGAGATTGAGGAAGGTGAGGAGGTCAGCACCTCAGGATTTGACGGCCTGTATCCTTCGGGGATTCCTGTGGGGAAAATTGTCTCCTGCACTGAGGACGCCACCCTGTTCAAAAAAATTATCGTTGAGCCTTATTTCGATTTTTCGGAGCTAGACCAGGTGGCGGTTATCACCGTCGATTTGAGAGGATTGTCGTGAAGGAAGCAAGGGATGAGAAGTCTTTATGAAGCCGTCCTGGGCATCATTCTTGCCGTTGTCCTTCATACCCTGCTGGGCAAGATCTCGGCTTCACTTCTTTTCCTGTTCAATACCTTTTCCTGGGTTGTCCTTTATTTCAGCCTGGCGAAACATGAAGTCTTCGGGGCCGTGATGGGGTCTGTCTGCGGCCTCCTCCAGGATTCTTTTTCCTTGGGCGTTTTTGGCGTGGGCGGGCTGACCAAGACCCTTCTGGGCTTCTCGACCGGATATACTTCCCGGAAAATCAACGTAGCGCCGCCTGTCCGCAATTTTGTTTTTCTCTTGATTGTTTCGAGCATCGAACTGGCTCTCTGGAAATTCTTGGTTTTTTTCCTCTTCCGGGAGCGCTTGGCCTGGGGGGGCGGGCTCGTATTCTTCCAGCCTTTAACTACCGCCTTGATTGTCACCCTCTTATTCCAGATCATGAGGAGAGTGAGAGAGGAAGGATCATAAGAGAGTGAAAATAGAAAAAAACAGATTCTACGAGGACCTTTCCCTCATCCTGCGCCGGGTTCAGCAGACCTATTTCGCCGTCGGGCTGCTCTTTCTTCTGCTGCTTTTCTTTTTCTGGAAGGTTCAGATTCTCGATCATAAGAAATACCGGGCTCTTTCTGAAGCGAACCGCACCCGCGAGAATGTGATCTCCGCTCCCCGCGGCCTGATTACCGACCGGAATGACGTGATCCTCGCCGACAACGTCGGCTCATTCAAAGCCTCGATCATCCGGGAGAACTGCCAAGATTATAGCCGGTCCGTCAAAGAGATCAGCCGCCTTTTGGAGATCGAGGAAAGTGATTTGAAAGCGAGGATAGCCAAATATGAATCTTTTCCGCTGTTCAAGCCGATTGTTGTCATGGATAACCTGGAACTGCGCGAAGTCTCCCGGATCGAAGCCAGAAAGCTCGAATTCCCTGAGCTGGTCGTGGAAACCGACCCCAAGCGATTCTATCCGTTCGGCAGCCTGGCAGCTCATGTGATCGGCTATCTGCAGGAGCTTTCTCCTGAGGAAATCAAAGTTGAGCCAAGCAAGGGAAGAAACCTTGGTGATTTGATCGGCCGAACCGGCCTGGAGAAGGAATACGAATCTCTCCTAGTGGGAATTGACGGCAAATTGACGGAGGTCGTGGACAGCCTGGGACGAACCCGCGAGGAAAGGGCGAGAGTGAACCCCACTCCGGGACAAAACATCCAGCTTACTCTCGATTTCGACCTCCAGCAAAAAGCGACACAATTGCTGGAGGGGAGGGAAGGGGCTATCATTGCTCTGGATCCCCGCAGCGGAGAGGTTTTGGCTCTGGCCAGCTTTCCGACTTATGACCCCAATAAGTTCATCACCCGTTTTACTCCTGAAGAATGGATGGACTTGATCAATCGGGCCGACCATCCCTTAGAGAATCGAGCGATCCGGGGCTTGTATGCTCCCGCTTCTGTCTTCAAGCTGACCATCGCCCTGGGAGGCCTGAGTTCTGGTCTGATCAGCGAGCAAACGACCTTTTTCTGCGCCGGCACGACTCGTTTCTACGGACGTCCTTTTGCCTGCTGGTTTGCCGGTGGACACGGCGTTTTGAACCTGACCGAGGCAATTCGGAGGTCGTGCAATATCTATTTTTATAACACTGGCCGCAGAATGGGTGTCGACAGGATCGCCGAATACGCAAAGATCCTGGGGTTAGGCGATAAAACAGGAATAGATTTGCCCGGCGAAAAAGAAGGCCTAGTGCCGACAGAAGAGTGGAGTCGGCGCGTCAGGAAAACCAACTGGCAGCCGGGAGAAACGATCTCCGTGGCCATCGGCCAGGGACCTCTGGTCGTGACCCCCGTCCAAGTGGCCGCCCACACAGCACTCCTGGCCAACCGCGGGCGAAAGATCGTGCCCCATCTTCTCAGGTTCCCCCGTCAGGCTCAGAAGCAAGGGAATGAGCTTTCGGATTCGCCGGCCGGGAATATTAAGACCGACATTTTCGAGAAAGTCATCAAGGGAATGTGGAAAGGCGTGAATGAGAACGGTACGGGCCATGCGGCTAAGGTCGATGGGTTTGATGTCTGTGGGAAGACTGGTTCAACCCAGATCATCGGTAGAGAGAGGGCCGAGAAGCTGGGCCGAGAGATCAAAACCCATTCCTGGTTCACGGGTTTTGCTCCTCGGGACAATCCCCGCATTGTTATCACAGTTTTAGTGGAATACGGGGGAATGGGAGGAGCCACTGCAGCTCCTCTGGCCAAGGAATTATTCGAGATCTACAAGAAAAAATATGATTGACCGACGGCTCATCGAGAACATCGACTGGTTTCTGATTGTCCTTCTCGTTTTCATTTCTCTTCTGGGCGTCCTGGTCATCTACAGTTCGTCTCACTACCTGCCGTCCAAGTATTTTCTGAAACAGCTTTTGTTTATCGGCGCGAGCCTGGCTGTTCTTTTTCTTTTTCTCACCGTGGACTATCAGGTTCTTGTGACCTATTGCCTCTATCTTTACGGGTTCGTCGTGCTGGTTCTCAGCGGCATGTTGCTTTTCAATCAGCTGACGGCTAAAGAAAGCTGGATCCGCTTCAGGTATTTTCAAGTCCAGCCCTCCGAGCTGGCCAAGATTGCTATCATTCTTGTCCTGGCCCAATTGTTTTCCGAATACAAAAAGAATCACGTTTCGAGAAGCGCCGTCTTGGCGAGCTCCGGGCTTGTGGCCATTCTTTTTATCTTGGTCGCTTTACAGCCAGACCTGGGCACAGCCGTCAGTTTTCTTGCTTTGCTCCTGGGTGCATTGATGCTGGCCGGATTAAAACGAAAAGCTCTGGTGTGGATCTTCATTTTGGCGGTCGGGCTCGGCGTCGCCGGCTGGCGTTTTTACCTCAAGGATTATCAGAAGAAAAGGCTGACAACGGTGGTCTTCCCGGGGAAGGATCCCCGCGGTGCAGGTTACCAGATCCTCCAATCCAAGATCGCCATCGGTTCGGGAGGCTTTTTTGGAAAAGGGTTTAAAAAGGGAACTCAGAGCCAGCTGAGATTTCTCCCAGCCCGGTACACAGATTTTGTCTTCTCCGTGGTTGGAGAGGAATTCGGCTTCCTCGGAGTGGCGGCGATCTTGTTCCTGTACTATCTATTCATTTCCAGGATATTTCGCTCCGCGGCGAAAGCAAGGGACAGAACAGGCGTCTACATCATCTTTATGGTCGGTTTGATGTTCAGCTTTCAGGTCCTGGTCAACGTGGCCATGGTCATCGGCCTCTTCCCGATCGTCGGGATACCGCTTCCGTTATTCAGCTACGGGGGTTCCTCACTTTTGACAAACTTCCTGGCCGTGAGCCTGGTCTTGAATGTCAAGATGAGAAGGTTTGTTAATATTTAGGGAATGAGCCGCGAACGGGATTTAGAGGAAATTCTCAAGCAGGTGGAGAAGCCCGGCCGCTACATCGGCGGCGAGTGGAACGAAAAAAGGAAGATCCCGTCGGCAGCCGCAGTCAAGATCGCCCTCGTCTTTCCTGATGTTTATGAAATCGGCATGTCTTATCTTGGTCAGAAAATTCTCTACGACGTTCTCAATGCGCATCCTTCCTTTTTGGCCGAGAGGGTCTTCGCCCCCTGGCCGGACCTGGAGGAAAAACTCCGCTCACGAAAGATGCCGCTCTTATCGTTAGAGAACAAGATTCCGCTGCGCAATTTTGATATCCTCGGGTTTTCTCTTCTCTATGAGCTCAATTATTCCAACATCTTGACCATATTAGACCTCGGAGGCATTCCCTTTTTGCGAGAAGAAAGAGGCGACGATTTTCCTTTGATCATGGCCGGAGGGCCGGCGGCATTCAATCCTGAGCCGGTCTCGGATATCTTTGATGCTTTCTTCCTCGGGGACGGGGAGGAGGGCTTCCCAGAAATCGCCGAGAAATATTCCTTGATGCGGAAAAGCGGAGCTAAAAAGGACGAGGTCTTGAGCGAGCTGGCCAAGTTCCAGGGCGTCTACGTCCCTCATTTATATACCAGCTTCGAGCCCCGCCGTTCTCCGCTCCTGGCGCGCCGGGCCAAAAAGGGGGCGCCTGAGCGGATTAAGAAAAGAATAATGTCGCCGCTTGGAAAAGTCCCGTTTCCTGAGAAGATCGTGGTTCCGGATATTCAAGTCGTTTTTGACCGCGTGGCTGTTGAGGCGGCACGAGGTTGCCCCCAGAGATGCCGCTTCTGCCAAGCCACTCAAATCTATTTCCCGTTCAGGGTCATGAGCCAATCTTCCCTGCTGTCAAGCATCTACGGAAGCATTGACTCCACGGGGTATGAGGATGTTTCTCTGTCCGCCCTCTCTATCAGCGATTATCCCCATTTAGAAGAGACGATCGCGGTCCTCATGGAAGGATTGGCCAAGCAGAAGGTCTCTCTGTCTTTATCTTCGCTCAGGCCTCAAGGGCTGACGTCTGCTGTGGCCGAACATATCCTTAAGGTGAGGAAAACCGGGTTCACTCTCGTGCCCGAGGCAGGCACAGACAGGCTTCGCCGTGTGATTAATAAAAATCTTGAGAATCACGATATCCTTGATGCGGCGGGACACGCCTTCGGCCGGGGCTGGCAGCTGCTCAAGCTCTATTTCATGGTCGGGCTGCCCACCGAAACGCAGGAGGATTTGGAAGGCATCATCCGCCTGGCCGGAGAGATCATCAGGCTGGGGAAGAGCATAATGAAATCGCCTCCGCGGATCAACCTCAGTCTTTCTTCTTTTATTCCCAAGCCGCACACGCCCTTCCAGTGGCTTGCTATGGAAGAAGAAGCAAGCTTAATAGAAAAGCAGCAATTCATCCGCTCCCGGTTCCGCCAGTTCCGGTCGATCAAGTTGAAGGACCACCCGACAAAAACCTCGATCTTGGAGGGCGTTTTTTCTCGGGGAGACAGGAGACTTGGGCCAGCGCTCATTCAAGCCTGGGAAAAGGGGGCGCGGTTCGACAGCTGGAAAGATCATTTTGAATTCTCTTTTTGGGAGGAGGCGTTTGCGGCAAAGAATCTGAATTATCAGGCTTATCTCGGCCCGCTGGATACAGAAGCCATCCTTCCCTGGGACCATCTCGAAACGGGAATAAAAAAATCATTTCTCCTCGCCGAACTCAACAAAGCCATGCAGGCGGAGCCCACCGCGTCCTGCCTTGAAGCCGCCTGTGCCCAGTGCCAGGGATGTGACGGGGAACTCCGGCCCGAAAGAAAGTTCTCCCGGGATTTGAAGCTTAGGAGCCGAAAAATATCTTTTTTTGGAGAAACGGCCGACAGGATCTTGCGTTATGAGGTCGTTTATTCCAAATCCGGCCGGGCCCGCTTTTTGTCCCATCTCGACCTGGCCAATCACCTTCAGAGAGTTCTGCGCCGGGCTGGAGTCGAGCTGGCCTTCTCCGAGGGTTTTCACCCCAAAATGCTTATCTCTTATGCGCCCGCGCTTCCCTTGGGCACGGAAGGAAAGGCCGAATGTTTTGAGTTCAAGGCCGCTTATCATTTTGATGAGCATAGGTTTGTCCGGCGCCTTAATCGATATTCCGGACGGGGGATCAGGTTTTCCTCGTTGAGAAAATTGACTGAGTCGGACCTGACTTTGAATGAGAGGATAAGAGGGATGATTTATTCAGTTGACCTCGGAAACCCGGACGTTGAGAAGGCGGTCGAGACCGGAAAGCTGGAAAGGCAGAGAGCAGGAGATGATGATTATAAGTTTGTCTTTGAGGAAATGTCTGAGTTTTGGAGGCGAAATCCTGAAACCCTCTTGAACTTCTGGGTGGACAAAAAAAAGAAGAGACTTTTTCTGGGGCTGCCTCATTCCCCCCGCCGGGGCCTTCGGGCACGGGATATCGTCGAAGGGATCTTCGGTTTGCCTTACCCCTCGTTTTATCTGACCCGGGAAAGGTTCATCTTTCAGGAAAAAGACAGGGATGTTTCCGAGCCGGAACCGTCGGCAATAAATTGACTTCGCCTCAGCTTCCAGTATATAAGGGGAGGGAAACCGCCTGAGAAGGTCAGGGAAAGAAAAAAATAGGAGGAGACAGTGATTGATTTTAGCTTGAGTGAAGAACACTTGGCCCTTCAAGAAATGGCCCGAGAGTTCGCCCAGAAGGAAATGAAGCCCAATGCGGCCAAATACGATAAGGGAGGAGAGTTTCCGGAAGAGGTCATGAGCAAGGCTTTTGAAGCCGGGTTTATCACCTGCAATATTCCACCTGAATATGACGGGGGAGGACTGAAGGAGCTCGATATCGCCATCATCAGCGAGGAATTGGCGGCAGGCTGTGCCGGCATGTTCACCACGATCATGGCCAGCTCGCTGGCCTTCACTCCCATCATCCTCTTCGGCACGGATGAGCAGAAAAAGAAGTTCCTGACGCCCTTTACTAAAAAGATGTCTTTTGCCGCCTTTGGCCTGACCGAGAGAGAAGCAGGCTCTGACGCCTCTTCGCTCAAGACGACGGCCAAAAAAGTCGGTTCTGAATATGTCATCAACGGTTCCAAGTGTTTCATCACCAACGGCGGGATCGCCAGCCTCTATGTCGTGTTTGCCAATTCCGCTCCAGAGAGAGGCCCGCGCGGCATCAGCGCTTTCATCGTGCCGCGGGAAACGCCTGGCATCACCGTGGGCAAAGAAGAAGACAAGATGGGGCATCGCGCCTCCAATACCACCGAGCTGTTCTTCGAAGATGTCAAAGTCCCCGAGGCGAATCTCCTTTTGAAAGAAGGGCTGGGCTTTCTTGTCGCCATGAGGACTCTGGACAAGACGCGCGCCTCGGTTGGAGCCGCCGGCGTCGGCGTGGCCAGGATGGCTCTCGAATACGCCATTGAGTATGCCAAGACGAGAATCCAGTTCGGCAAACCTATTGCCACATTCCAGAACACGTCCTTCAAAATTGCTCAGATGGCCATGGAGATCAACGCTGCTCGCCACCTGGTTTGGCATGCCGCCTGGCTGATGGACCAAGGGAAGCCCTGCGGAAAAGAGTCCGCCATGGCCAAATGCTTCGGTTCGGACATCGCCATGCGGACCACTGTCGAAGCTCTGCAGCTATTCGGCGGTTACGGCTACATGAAGGATTACCCGATGGAAAAGCTGATGCGGGACGCCAAGCTGCTCCAGATTTATGAAGGGACGAACGAGATTCAGCGTTTGGTGATTTCTCGCGAGGTGATCGGCCCGATTAAATAAACAAGCGGGCCTCCGCATCGATAAAGCCGCCGCTAAGGGGAAAACTCCCAAAGGAAAGAGGGGCGTTTTATCTCGCTTGGATGATTTTCCAGAGGTCCTCTTCCACCGATGTCCGGGGCGTCTCAACAATTCGCCCGGCTTCTTGACCTCTGAGAGTGACAATAAAGGTCGGGATTCTCTCGATGTTTTTCCCCTGGGTGTACTTTTGGCGATCGTCCTGGCTACGGGGAATCCCGACATAGGTCGTGCGGATAAGTGGATTCTGGACCAGGTCCATGATCTTGAAATAGGCGCTGACATGCTGCTCGCTGTCAGGGCACCAGGTCCCGAGGAAGATTTCGATTTGGATTTCTTTGTTGAACGCCTGCAGCCGGGTTATGAAATCGAGGTTCGGGGAATAAGACACGACGGCGGCCTGCCAGTCCGGGAGGTTTCGCAGAATTTCATCCTGGGTGAGTTCGCCCAGAAGCTCCACTTGACCGAGAAGAAGCTTTCCCGAGAGGAATAAGGCAAAAGCTAGAAAGAAGATTCTTTTTTTCATGGCCTGGGTTAGAGAAGGCGGGAAGAGAGGAAAAACTAGGACGTCTCTTCCGTAAAATACTCGGGTATGATTCCCAGGGTCTCCACTCCTGCTCCCTTAGCGATATCGATCAGCTCGATGATCCGACTGTAAGGAATCTTGGCATCGGCTCGGATAAAGATGGTTTTGTCCTGGCGGGCCGAGTAAATTGACCTGAGCCGGTCGGGAAGAAGCTTGAGGTCGATTTGCTCTTGATTGATCAAGACGCTCATGTCTTTTTTCAGCGTGAGCACGATCAGCCCGGTGGGCATTCCTCCGCCTGTCTCGGCTGTGGTCTCCGGGAGTTTGACATCGATTCCTTTTTGAACGATGGGCGTTATAACCATAAAGATGATAAGCAAAACAAGCAAAACATCGCACAACGGAACGACATTGGGCTCGGCTTTTGCCATGTTCGCCTCCTTATAGTCTACTCTCTGGAAATTCATTGTATGCTAAACATTTTTGCTTTGTCAAGGAAGGACCTCCAAATCCGTGAAGATCATGGAGCGCTTCGCCAACCGGACCCTTGAAGAGAGACGCAAACTCTGGATTCATAGCGGTTGCATTTTTGAAGAAGAGCTAGTATCTTTATTGTGAATCGAAGAAAGGAGGAGGTATGAGAGATTTAAAAATAGAAGTGGTCAAGGTCAAAGAGCGCTGCGGGGCCAAACACAAGGTCGGCGATACTTTTTTCATCAGAGGCGAAGGGACGATCGAGATACCCGGGGGTAAAAGAATCTGTATCTTCGCTCTCAACAGCCTTTTCCCCTTTCTGACGACCAAACAGAGAGAGGATGAGCTCCCGGGCGACGATTGGATCTCCGAGACGGAACTCTTGACCTGCCCCGACCCTCGGGGTGTGATTTTCAAAGTCATTCCCCTGGCTTAGAGAATTCCCCGAGGACTCTTTTTATTTTTGCTGGAATCTATCGGAACACAAAATTAGATCAGGGTTTCCAAAGCCTTTTTCTGTTTGTTGGTCTTGAAAACCAGAAGGGCCCGCCCCAGTCCGGCCGAGGTACCGTAACAATAATCGATGTCGATTACTGCATTGCCCAGCAGCGCTCCGATTTCTGCCCCGGCACCGATGCGATCACCGATCTCGACGACGACCACCTTGTTCGTCTTGACTTTGTAGCCCAGCGTCTTGAGGGCCTTTTCCGCTTTTTTATTGTCAGCGGTGATGAGCAGGAAATGCCCGTTGTCAGCCTCGGAATAAACGCAAAGCGCTTTGAGGTTCACGCCGGCATTGGCCAGCGTCCCGAGAACCCGGCCTAAAATGCCCGGCTCGTTGGGTGTAATTACATGGAGTTCTGTTTCCTCGTCGACTTTATGCACAGGTCAACCTCCTCATCAGAAAAAGAATTATAGCAGAATCGAAGGGCAAAAGACAAAAAAATCAAAAAAGCCTTTTGGTTTTTAGGAGCCGAGGTTATAATAGACGGCCTCTCTAGGAAATCAAAAAAATGAAGAGTGACGATATTCGAGTTGCGATCATCGATAATTCCATCGACCCCACCGTCTACAAGCCCATCGACCACTGGAGGACTTTTCTGGGCGTTTCCTGGGAGGCTTTTCGCGCCGTCCAGGGCTGCTTTCCCGACCTCGATCAGGGGTATACTCACATCATCCTGACCGGCTCAGAATCTTCCATATTGGACAGGGAAAATTGGGTTTATGAAGAGGTAGAGGTCGTCCAAGAAGCCCTGGAAAGAGGGGTTCCCATTTTGGGCAGTTGCTACGGTCATCAGGTCTTGACCTTGGCCCTGCGCGGTCCCGCCCATATTAGGCGTTCTCCCCAGGCTGAAGTGGGCTGGATTCCGCTAAAAATCCAGAAGAAGAACAGTCTTTTGGGGAATGAGGGTAAAGCCTATAGTTTCTCTCTCCATTTCGACGAAGTCGTCGACCTGGATGATGACTTCATCGTCCTGGCTTCAACACCCGTCTGCCGCGCGCAGGCTTTCCAGCTCAGGACCAGGCCCGTCTGGGGAATTCAATTCCATCCCGAAATTCATATCTCTGCGGCAAGAGAGTTGCTCGAAAATCTCATTCGTCTCGAGCTCAAGACGTCCCCCTTATTTGAGCAGGCGCTCGGGACGAGGCCAAAAGATTCAGGTCTCATCCGGAAAATTGTCCGCCATTTTCTTGCCTCAAGCGGGAACGTATGAACGAAGCGCTTTTCTTGATGAAAAAGGAGCACGAAAAGTGTTTTTCCCCTTGACAAACGATATATTTTTTATTATCTAACATAGAGAAACATAAGGAATCCTGCGTTTTTCGGGTATTGAGTTAAAGTCCGGCTTAAGCGCGATCAGGGCTTTTAAGAATAGGAAGGGATAGGATTCCGAATTTCATATTTTTAAATCAAGAAAGGAGGCGTAGATGAAAAACAGAAAAGTCGTTATTTTTCTTATTTTTGTTCTCGTTCTTTTTACCTTAAGCTCTTTTGCTCAAACGAAGAAGCTCAAAACCATCGGACATTACACTTTCGCCCGGATCAGAGGAAACATCCCTACTCAGGAAGTGATGAAGCGGCTCGTCGACAGGTATGCCGGCGACATCAAGTACGGGTTTGACCTGGCCGGGTGCGGAGACCTTTACCTCCCGTTTATCGAGCAGTTGAAGACAGCCACTTTCGAAGAAAAATCGTTGCCCGTAGGCGATAAGCTCATGTGGATGCTCTTCCGCTCTCATGGAAAAGTCAAGATCGTTCAGGACATCGAGTGGGCGGGCAAAGCTCCTCTTGAGGTCTTCGCTTTTAATGTGAAGAAGGATTACAAGAACTACGAGTTCGTCATGCCGAGGCCGTGCGGCAACATTTCTCTCCGTAGCATCACGTCGCTTGAGCTGCCCCCGGCCGTCTGCGCTATCAGCGTGACTCCTGCCAAAGTCAACATGAAAGATCCTGTGACCGTGGACATGAGCGGGACTCAGTTGGCCAAATCCATGGAAGTTGATGTCATCGGCCCGGATGGCGCTAAGCTCACAACTCATGCTTTAACGCCTGAATCGGCCACATGGCAGACAAGCTTTGATAAGCCGGGCAATTATACCTTCAAGGGAAGGGCGATGAACCCTGACGGCAAGCCTTCAACCAACCCCTGCGAAGCCACAGTCTATGTCAATGCCCCGCCGACCTGCCAACTGAAAACCTCCTGCCTGCCTTGCAAGGATTATGTCGGAAGGCCTATAACCATTGACGCTTCGGGTTCCGCCGACTCCGACGGCAAGGTGTTCAAGGCCGATTTTTCCATCACCGATCAGGCCGGCAATCCGGTTGATAGCTTCATGGATACTGAGGCGCCGTTCACCTGGGACAAAATCTTTGATAAACCTGATACCTATGCTGTGACCGTTGTCGTGACCGATGATTTTGGAGCCGTTTCCGAGCCTTGCCGGGTTGTCCTTGAGGTCACTCAGAAGCGCAACTTTATCTCCATTGAAGGCGGTCCATTCTTTGCCCGAGGAAGTCGTGGGACCTATGTCTCCGCCGAGCTGGGTTGGCTCTATTGGATCACCCCGGGCAAAGTGGACTTCACCGTCGCCGGAGGCGGAGCCATATCTCTGAAGAGCGATCCCTGGAACTCTATCTTCTTGGGTGACGCCACGATCAACTATCACGCCGGGGCCTTCTCCGTCGGCGGCGGCGCCGGCTTCACCACGGCTGTCAAAGATGGCCGCGACGCGGATTTCGAGCTCGTCGGCAGACTCGGTTTGGACCTCTTTAAGTCATGGAAAAACAGCGGCGGTCTGACTTTTCAAGTCAGATGGCCCGTCGGCTCCGGACGCACCTTTGAGCATAACCACAAGTTCGCTTTCGGGTTCAGGGTTCTGTTCTGATTCTGACGAGCGTCATTTCTGAAACCTAAGGCCAAGGATTTTTTCCTTGGCCTTTTTTTTGCAGAGGAAATTAAAATGAAGATTGCGATCATCGGCGCAGACGGGCAAGTCGGCTCTGACCTGGCCAGGATTCTGCGGGAGGACGAGGTCGTTCCCCTCTATTATCCCGAGTTCGATATCACCCAGGCTCAACAGACGCGGGAAGTCCTTCGGCAGCTCAATCCAGCAGCGGTCATCAACACCGCGGCCTATCATCGTGTGGATGAATGTGAGGACAATCCTCAGACGTCTTTTCTGGTCAACGCGGTCGCTATCAGAGATCTCGCCCTGACCGCCCGGGAACTCGGGTTCATCCTGGTCCATTTCAGCACCGACTATGTTTTTGACGGCCGCAAGAGGCAGCCGTATGTCGAAGAGGATCCTGCCTTTCCGTTGAGCGTTTACGCCGCGTCCAAGCTGGCCGGAGAATTTTTTGTCCGGGCGCTGGCCGAGAGATATTTTCTCATCCGCACCTGCGGTCTTTACGGAGAAGCGAGTTCCCGGGAAAAAGGGTACAATTTTGTCGACCGGATAATCGCCTTGGCTGAAGAAGGGAAGCTCTTACGCATCGTCAATGACCAATGGGTGACTCCGACTTCATCGGCAGAGCTTGCCGAAAAGATAAGTGAGCTTATCAGGACGCCGCACTTCGGGCTCTTTCATCTGACGAACGAGGGGGAATGCACCTGGTATCAATTTGCCCAGGAAATTTTTTCTCTTCTGGGAAGGAGACCGCGTCTTAAAGGCGTCGATTCGCGCTCGTTCGGCGCCCGGGCCAGGAGGCCTCTCTATTCCGTCCTGGAAAACAAAAAGGCGAAGGAAATCGGGCTGAGTCCATTCTCCCCCTGGCCGGTGGCTCTAAAATCTTATCTTAAGAAAAAGGGTTATCTGACCTGACGGGACTTTTTCTCAGGCTTGTTCTGCGCTAATTTTCTTCATGAGCTCCACCGGCATGGTTGAGACTTCCGCTTTCGCGTTGGTCACGATGTGGACGGTGTAGCCTGAGGCGATGAGTTTTCGCCCTGCTTTGGTCAGGAGCTCGTAATCAAAAATCACCTTTTTTGGCGTTATTTCGCGGAGAGACACGCGGATCACAAAAATCTCGTCATAGCTAAGCGGTTTTCTGTATTTGCAGAACGCCTCGACGACGACAAGATAGTATCCCTGCGCCTCTATTTCTTTGTAGGAAACGCCTTTTTGACGGCAATACTCGGTCCGGCCGATCTCGAACCATTCAAAATAGTTCTTATTGTGGGCCACGCCCATCTGGTCCGTTTCTGAATAGCGAACCCTTTCTTCAATCTCTATGGCTGGGCTCATGGACAGGGGGGAGGCGGGTCACTCCGTCAATTTGCCGAGCTTGCTTAGCTCTTCGTTATAATATTTTCGGTAAAGAATCTCCCACTCCCGGCTGCCTTCCTCGATCGATTTTTTCTGGGACTGAATTTTTTGCACCGCCTTTTTATCCAGCGTTTCGTAGAATTTCATCTCTTCTTCGATGGCCTTGAGGATGATCAGACGGATCTCATTGGGGTCGTCCAAAAATTCGACCAGGTCGTTGTCGTAGAGGGCGTTGAGGATTTGACGAGAGAGGAAGTTGATCTTTTCGCGGGAGAGCCTGTTGCTCACAGCACGATATTCCTTTCCTTGGCTAGCTTTGTTTTGATCATCCGGAACATGGTCTGGTATTCGATATTCTCTTTGCGGATCTTTTCCATGTGTTTACTCAGGATTTCCCTGACTTCCTGGTCGAGTTGGTCCTCTTTTTGGAACTCTTCGGTGATGAGGTTGGTGATCTGCTCGGTGATCTTGTTCCTGTCCTCGAGGATCACTTTTCCTTCTTTGGTCAGATTTCTGATGACGACGAAAGCCATGTGTTCGATCTGGTTCTTGTTCAGCCTCATAACTTTCCTAAAATACACCACCTGGAGCAAAAATTCAAGGATTCATTGAAGAAAACGGTGCCATTTAAGACAGGAGCACGAAGGGGACAAGCCACTTTTGGCCCTGGCCCTTCTTGGCCAAGGCCAGAAATTTTCCTTCCAGGCTGAACAGGCGGTAGACCGCTTCCTCCTCTTTATCGCCGGGAGAGAGAGACGGTCCGGGCTCGAGCAGCTTAAAAATACCTTCGGCCGACAGCACTTTTCCTTTTTGGAGTTCCCGCACGCCGGATTCCTTGAGGATAATCTTGGGATGCTCCTGAAGCAGCGCCTCGAGAGGAAGAAGAAACCCTGGTATTTTCCCGTCTTGAGCCAGCTGTTCGATTTGCTCAAGAGAGTGTGAGGAGGAAAGAGTGTAGCCTCCTGCGGCAAGCCGCCGGAGACTGGCCAGATGGGCTCCACACCCCAGGCTTTCCCCCAAGTCATGGGCCAGAGAACGGATATACGTCCCGGAGCTGCATTTCGACTCGAAATCGAGGAGGGGAGGGGAATACTCTTTCAGGTCAAAGGCGTAGACACAAACAGGATTGGGCCGGAGAGGAGTAATCTTTTTGGCCCGGGCCAACTTATAGAGCGGCTTTCCTTTGAACTTTTTGGCCGAGTAAGGAGGGGGAATCTGGTCTATTTTTCCGACAAATGTGTTCATGGCTTTGGCCAGGATAGCCCGGTCCGGAAAACGTGTTTTCTCTCCGGAGGTCGGCTTTCCGAGGGCGTCATAAGTGTCTGTGGAAAACCCGAGTCTGATCTGTCCGCTGTAAAGCTTGTTTGTTTTTGAAAAAAAGGGGAACAGTTTGGTGGCCTTGCCCACGGCCACAAGGAGAAGTCCTGTGGCCAGAGGGTCCAGCGTCCCGAAATGCCCGACCCTTTCGATCCGGAGGATTTTTCTTATTCTGGCAACGATATCGTGCGAAGTAGCACCTTGAGGCTTATCGACAAGAATCAGCCCATCCATCAATCGGTCTCGAAGGATGCGTTTCTTTGTTGGGCCGATCGGATGGTCTTCCGCAGCAACAGCTTCTCGATTCGGCTGGGGATGTCCTTGATCAAAAGCCGGTACGGGCCGACAGCCGTGAAACCGGCGGCGTGGACATGCCCGCCTCCGCCAAAATATTCGGCGATCGCGGCGGCGTTGGCGTTTCCTTTGGAGCGGAGACTGACCCGAAAGGTATCTTTAGCCATCTCTTTGAAAAAGAGAACCATCTCCACCCCCCTGATCGAGCGGGCCAGGGTAGCGATGTCTTCAGTGTCTATTTCTCTTAGATGAAGCGCCTCGAGGTACTTTTTAAACATCGTGATGGTGGCGAGGTTGCCTTTCTTGTTCATCACCAGGGTGGAGAGGACTTGCCCGAGGAGCTTGATCTTCTGCGGCGGATTGGTGTTGAAGAGAAATTCGGTGATTTTTATCGGGTTCGCCCCGGTTTTGACCAGCTTATGGCAGACTTCAAAAGATCTGGCCGTGGTGTTGGAGAATTGAAAAGAACCTGTATCCGAGACGATGGCGCAGTAGAGGTGGTCGGCAATTTTGGCAGTTACAGGAAGATGCATCTTTTCCCCTAGGGTGAAGGCCATCTCTCCCACAGCCGAAGCGCTGGGGTCGACCCAGTTGATCTCAGCGTAGGTATCATTGGAAAAATGATGGTCGATGTTGATCTTGAAATAGCCGTCCAGGCTGGCTTGCCCGGAGCGGGAGACATTGGCGCACTCTAGGAGAATAACCAGGTCAAATTTTCTCGGAGGGATTTGTCCGATCTTGATTTTTTTCGCCTCAGGCATCTGGTTGAAGGGAATAGGGGTGGGGTCATTGTTGATGATGCTCATGTCCTTGTGCAGGAGTTTTCCCATCCCTGCCAGGGCCAGGCTGGTGCAGACGGAATCTCCATCCGGTCTGAGATGGCTGGTAATTACGATGCGCTGGCTCGAGAGAATTTTTTCGCGGATGCGACGGATAGAGTCATTTTTCATCTTTTCTCAGCCGTTCAATCAATCGGTCAATTCGGCTTTCATACTCTAAAGTCGGGTCAAGGGAAAAAATGAGGTCCGGATTATACTTTAATTTGACCTCAGAGGCAATAGCTTTGCGCAGGTGGCCTTTTCTTTTTTTCAGGAGAGCGAGCAGATCCTCTTTTTTGACCTCGTCAAAAATACTCAAGTAAACATGGGCCGTCAGGAGATCCGCACTCATTTCCACGCGCGTAATAGTGATGAGACCCGAAGAGGAGTTCTGGATGTCCTCGACGAAGATGCGGCCGAGAGTCTCTTTGATCAAACTGCCGACTCTTTTTTGTCTTCGACTAATATCCATGGTCCGGGCTCAAAAAGACTTTAACATTCTGGCCTTGGGCTAAAAATAGTCAATTTCCGACCGGAGGATCTCTCCGTCCAGGCCTTGTTCGACTTCGGCAAGAATTTTTTGGAGAACCTGGTCAACACATCCCTTCTGGCTGTTCAATGTGATGATGCCGACCTTCGCTCTCTGCCATTTGTCCTGGAAATCGAGCTCGGCAATGGCGATATTGTATTTTTTCCTGAACCGATCCCGGAAAGCATTCAAGACTCTTCTTTTTTCCTTGAGGGAATGGGAAAAGGGAAGGAAAATCTCGAGAGAAAGAAGACCGATAACCATAGCAACAACCGTCGGCTAAACCGGTTTTGTTTTTTCTTTGACAAAGGCGACGATGACGTCGCCTTCCTGAATTTCCTTGAATTTCTCCAAAGCGATGCCGCATTCCATATCTTTTCGCACTTCGGTGACGTTTTCCTTGACGCGTCTGAGAGAGGAGATGCGGCCTTCATGCACGACGTCCCGGCCCCGCATCACCCGGACTTCGGCGTTGCGGGTGATTTTCCCGTCAACGACGTAGCAGCCGGCCACGGCGCCGACCTTGGGAATCTCAAAGATTCTCCTGATCTCGGCCCGGCCCAAGTGGACCTCTTTTATCACCGGCTCGAGCATGCCGGCCAAGGCATTCCGGATGTCCTCGGTCAATTGATAGATGATGTTGTAGCTGCGGATTTCCACTTTTTCCTGTTTGGCCAGGTCGAGGATTTTCTGGATCGGCTTGATGTTGTAACCGATAATAATGGCGTTGGAAGCCGAGGCCAATAGAACGTCCGACTCGGTGATTTTCCCTGTGGCCGCGTGAATGATTTTTATTTTGACCTTTTCGGAGCTGAGAGGGGGGAGGATATCGTTGAGGACCTCCACTGAGCCCTGCACATCAGCTTTGATGATCAGGGCCAGCTCCTTGACTTGTCCTTGCTCGATTTTTTTGAAGAGCTCATCCAGAGTGATGTGCTCGGGCCTGGGGGCTTCCTCTTTCTTGATTTTGGAGAGGCGGTGAGTCAAAATTCTCTTGGCCGTTTCGATGTCAGGCACAACCTGGAAGAAGTCTCCGGCCACGGGGACATCGGAAAATCCGAGTACCTCCACCGGCATGGAAGGTTCGGCTTTTTTCATCGCTTTTCCGTGTTCATCAAATAGAGCCCTCACTTTTCCGTAGGTCGTCCCCGAAATAAAGGTCATTCCCACGCCCAGCACTCCATGCTGGATGACGACCGTTCCGGTCGGGCCTCTCTTGGAGTCCAATTGAGCTTCAAGAACCACTCCCTGGGCATCGACCTTGAGATTGCTTCTGAGTTCGATGACGTCGGCCAAGAGAAGGATCATCTCCAGAAGCTCGTTCAGATTCGTTTTTTCTTTGCCCGAGACTTCAACGCTGATCGTGTCCCCACCCCAGTCTTCCACGAGAAGGCCCTCTTTGGACAGCTGCTGTTTGACGCGGTCGGGGTTAGCTTCGGGCTTGTCGATCTTATTGATGGCGACGATGACCGGCACGCCCGCAGCCTTGGCATGGCTGACAGCTTCCTTTGTCTGAGGCATCACTCCGTCATCGGCTGCGACGACCAGCACGACGATATCCGTGATTTTAGCTCCTCTGGCCCGGAGCAGAGTGAAAGCCTCGTGACCCGGTGTATCGATAAAGGTAATGGCCCTGTTGTTGAAGAAAACGCGGTAGGCGCCGATGTGCTGAGTGATTCCGCCGGACTCTTTGTCGACGAGATGAGACGAACGGATGGCATCCAGGAGGGTCGTTTTGCCGTGGTCGACATGGCCCATGATCGTGACCACCGGTGGCCTGGCCAGCAAATCCTTGCTGGCGGCTTCAGCCCGCCGGCGGATCTCTTTCTCATAGCTTAAGAACTCGACATCGGCATCAACCACCTGAGCTATCTTAGCGGTGACCGCTTCGTCGATGAGATCATTGAAGCCCAGGAGCGTTCCTTTCGAGGCCAGTTTATCCAAGAGAGCCTTCGGCTTGACGGTCATTTTTTCAGCCGCGTCTCCCAGGGTCATCCCTTCATAGAGATAAAGTTTCGGCCGAGCCTTCGGAGCTTCTTCCGCCGCTTTGACTTTTTTCCTGGTTTTGGGTTTGGGCGTCTCTTTTTTCATTTTCACTCTGGCTTGATTTCAATTTTCCAGCCGACAAGCCGTGAGGCCAGCTTGACATTGATGCCTTTCTTCCCGATCGCCAGGGAAAGCTGGTCTTTGGGGACGATCGCTTGCATGATCTTGTCTTGCTTGTTGGTCAGAAGGATTCTTTCTATGCGGGCCGGGCTGAGGGCAGCCTTGGCGTAGATCAGAGGATGCGGAGACCACTCGATGACATCGATCTTCTCGCCCTGCAATTCTTTGCTGATGGAAAGAATGCGATTCCCTTTGACGCCGATACAGGCGCCGACGGCGTCGATGTCTTTCTCTTTGGAGAGGACAGCCACTTTGGCTCTCTCACCGGCCTGACGGACGAGGTCTTTGATTTCAATATTCCCGTTGGCGATCTCGGGGATTTCCAGCTCCAACAATTTAGCCAGGAATCTGGGGTGGGATCGGGAAACAAAAACCTGGGCCCCCTTGGTGGTTTTTTGGACCTGAGTGATCAAGGCTTTGACCGTGTCGCCTCTGATAAAATCTTCATTGGGCAGCTTTTCTCGAGCGGGGAAAAAGGCGTCGGTATTGTTCAGCTCGAGAATAATATTGCCGTTCTCAACCCGCCGGACGGTGCCGGTGACGATCTCGCCGACGCGGGGAGCAAACTGGACATAAACTTTCTCCTGCTCGGCATCCCTCACTTTCTGAAAAATAACTTGTTTGGCCGCTTGAGCAGAGATGCGGCCCAAGGTGTCCGCCGGAAGGTCGATCTCGATGTTCTCGCCCACGGTTACGGCGGGCTTGATTTTTTTGGCCTCCTCCAGGGAGATTTCACTGGCCAAATCCTTTGGTTTCTCCACCACTCGCTTGGCGGCGCAAACCCTGAGTTCGCCCTTTTCCGGACGAAAGAAGATGTTGATCTTTTCGCTGTGGCTAAAATACGTAGACGAGGCCACGCGGAGGGATTCTTCGATGGCATTGATGATGATCGAAGGCTCGACACCTCTCTCTTTGCTGAGCTGCAAAATAGTATTCCACACGTTGATCTTCATCTTCTTTGCCTCAACCTGAATGAGGAAGAATAAAAGGAGCAAATTATAACTAAAACAGGTGAGAATAGCAAACAAGAGAGAACGGGTCTCGAAGAGAGCCGTCTTGGTTTTTCTATTCTTTGGGAGCGGGAGCGAAGACCTCCTCAACCTGGTGATATTCTTTCTCGCCGGAGCGCTTGGAATACCAGATGGCGATGATAGAGGCGACCAGGGCCGCAGCGACGAAAACCGCTACGCCCCAGCTCAATCTGCGGTATTGGATGATGATGGGTGCGGCCAGCACGGAGACGAGGTTGATGACTTTGATCATCGGGTTGAGGGCCGGTCCGGACGTGTCCTTGAGCGGGTCGCCCACGGTATCTCCGCACACCGCTGCCTTGTGGCTCTCCGAACCTTTCCCTCCATAGAGCCCGTCTTCGATCGTCTTCTTGGCGTTATCCCAGGCTCCTCCGGCATTGGCCATGAAGACAGCCAGCAGTTGGCCGCTGAGAATGACGCCGGCCAGGAAACCCCCCAGCGCTTCTACCTGGAGCGTTAGACCGACGATGAGGGGAGCGAGCACGGCCAGGAGGGCCAAGCCGACGAGTTCTTTTTGTGCAGCCACTGTGCAAATGCTCACCGCTCTTTTGTAGTCGGGCTTGACCCTCCCTTCCATGAGCCCGGGGGTTTTAAACTGTCGGCGAACTTCCATGACAATGAGCGAGGCGGCGCGCGAGACGGCCTTGATGGTTAGGGAGGAGAAAAGCCAGGGGACAGCCCCGCCGATGAGCATTCCGATGAGGACCATGGGCGTCGAGATACGGATTCCCGTGGAGAGAAGTTGCGCAGCTTTGGGAATGTTGAGTTGCGCTTGGACCATAGTGACGTCGGTCATAAAGGAGCCGAAGAGCGAAACCGCAGCGATGACAGCCGACCCAATGGCCACGCCTTTGGTGATCGCTTTGGTTGTGTTCCCCACGGCATCCAGGTCGGCCATGATCTGCCGGGCGTTTTTTTCCAGGCCGGCCATCTCTCCGATGCCGTTGGCATTGTCCGAAATCGGGCCGAAAGAATCCATGGCCACGTTATTGCCCGTCAAGGTCAGCATGCCGATTCCCGTCATGGCCACGCCGTAGAGGACGTAAGCGACCGGCTGACCCCAATAGATGAGAATGGCGGAGAGGATGGTCGCCGCAATGACCATGATAGCCCAGACTGTCGATTCCATCCCGACGGAAAGGCCTGTCAGTACAACCGTTGCTGAGCCGGTGCGCGAAGACTTGGCGATTTCTTTGACCGGAGCGTGATGGGTATCAGTAAAATGCTTGGTCAGCTCATCGATGGCTATGGCCAGGATAATTCCCGCGCCGACAGAAAGAAAGGCCCGCCATTCGTTCATGTAAAAGTGGGCTAAAAAGGCGAAGGCAATGAAACAGAGGGCTGCTGAGGTGTAGAACCCTCTATTGATGCCGGCCATGGCATTGCCCCTTTTTTCCTCTTTCTTACCTCGGACCTGATAGGTCCCGATGATCGAGGAGAAAACTCCGATCCCCCTGACAAGCAAGGGGAAAATAATCCACTTGATTTGACCTGTAATCTGCACCAGCGCCAATCCTAAGATCAGCCCTGAAACGATGGTGACCTCATAGCTTTCGAAAATATCCGCGGCCATTCCTGCGCAGTCGCCGACATTATCGCCGACAAGGTCAGCTATAACGGCCGCATTCCTCGGGTCATCCTCCGGAATCCCGGCCTCCACCTTGCCAACGAGGTCGGCGCCTACGTCGGCCGCCTTTGTATAGATGCCGCCGCCCACCCGCATGAACAAGGCGAGCAAAGTGCCTCCAAACCCGAACCCGAGGAGAGCATCAGGCGCAGCCTTCTGGAAGAACATAAAAATAGCCGTCCCTCCCAAGAGGCCCAGGCCGTCTGTCAGCATCCCGGTGATAGTGCCTGCTCGATAGGCAATCTTGAGAGCTTTGTCAAAGCTTGTGCGCGCCGCCGCTGCTACCCTGACGTTGCCCTGGATGGCCATGCGCATCCCGAACTGGCCGACCATCAAAGAAAACAAGGCGCCCAGGACAAATGCGCCGGCCCTTCCCAGGCCGATGATGAGTTTGACCTGGTCAGGGTTCATGTTGGAAAACCTTTCCAGCGCCTCGGCTGAAGGGGAGACGATATAAACACTGAAGAACAGGGCAAACATCAAAAGGATAATCAACGGCAAAATGGTTTTGAGCTGTCTGGTGAGGTAGGCCTCCGCTCCCTGTTTGATGGCTTCCCAGACTTCGATCATTTTCTGGTTTCCGCGGTCCTCCGACATGATCTGACGCCTGAGGAACAGAGCGTAGGCCAATCCCAGAAGCGCAATCGCTAAAACTGTCCACAAGGCTATGGTCTCAAAAGCGGTAGCTCCTAACATTCACCGTCTCCTTATCTGGCGCTTTTTGCTGTGATCCTTTGGGGACAAGCGCAAAATATATAAAAGATTTTCTCTTTTCCGGGGAATTTTGAACTCGTTGTATACCATAAAACAAGCAAAATTGCAAAATCCCCGGGGGAAGAAGTAAGCATCTCCGTTTATGTGATTCTATTCGGCGCAGGATGCCGCCCTCGGCCCCCGCACCCCGGGGAACCAGTCCCGTCGGTTCCCCCCGTCGGAGAATCCGACGGGTCCCCTCTCCGCTACGGGGGCTTCAGGGCGGCATCCTGCGCCTATCATAAAGATCACATACTTGGAAATGCTTCCGGGGAAGAATAATTCGAGCATATCTTTTCTTTATAAGAGTGAGAATAATGAGCTGCCTCGGTCGTTGAAGTTTAAGAACGGATTTAAAACCGAACCTGGCCGCGAGATTGCTTGAGCAAAGAGAGCATGGAACTATCGCATCAAAGGAAGCCCGGTCGCCGTCTCAGCGCTGAAGAGGCTCTTTTTATTGCCTTAGAAGACACGCAGACAGCCCGTTTTTTGAAGACTTGCTTTTCAGGGCCCGAGCAGAAGCCTGAGATCATAACGGAGCGCCGGATGACGACGTACTCTCACTATCATTTTTGGCAGGTGGCCATCATCGAGAAACCTCCTGCCGCGCTCAAGGCGAGCCGGCCACTTCTGAACATTGCCCATGTTATGATCGATGCGCTCGACGGGAAAATATTGCAGAGATGGTATCTGAAAAGCGTTTTCTATGAGGAATACCACGAATTCAGGAAGAGCTTATTGGCTCCCCCTGAAGGCTGTAAGGGCCGTAACCGGTGATACGAACATCGACGAATTTCCCAAGGCATCCTTCCGGAGATAAAAAATTGACCACCTCGTTACCTTCATTCCGGCCGAAATGGAGATGGGGAGTTCTCTTCCCGGGACCCAGACAAAGGACTTTTATAACTCGGCCTACTTGCCGGCTGTGATTTTCAAGCTGGATTCGCTTCTGCAGGGTTTGGACCTCTTCGAGTCTTCGCCTTTTTTCCTCCGGGGGGACATCGTCTTCGAGCTTTGCTGCCCTGGTCAAAGGCCGGGGAGAGTAGCGGAAGGAAAAAATATTGGTAAAGCGGATCTGCCTCAGGACTGCGAGAGTTGCCTCGAAGTCTTTCTCCGTCTCGCCCGGGAAGCCGACGATAATGTCCGTGCTCAAGCTGATCTCCGGCATGAGGCGGCGGAGATAGGAAACTTTTTCCAGGTATTCTTCTCGGGTGTAGCCTCTTCTCATTTTTTTCAGAGTGGAGGTTGACCCTGACTGGAGAGGAAGATGCAACTGGCGGCATATCTTCTTGGATTGCTGCATCGCCTCGGCGATCTCAGCGCTAAAGTTTTTCGGATGAGATGTCAGGAAGCGGATCCACTCTATGCCTTCCACGGCGTTCGTCTCCTGGAGCAGCGCTCGAAAGCCTTGGCCTGATTCCGGGTCCCTGTAGCAGTTGACGTTCTGGCCCAGGAGCTGGATTTCCTTGAACGCTTTTCTGGACAAGTCTTTGACCTCATCCAGAATGGACGATAGAGGACGGTATTTTTCCTGGCCGCGGGTGAAGGGGACAACGCAATAGGCACAGAAATTATGACAGCCTTCCATGACCGGCACATAGGCGCTGACCCGGCTTTCGCGGAGGATCAGGTCTGGCGGTATCTCGTGCCAGTCCGATGACCAGGTGGTTGAGACGTGCTTTTCGGCCGTGCTTTTCTGGAGAATCTCCGGGAGTTCTGCGTAATTATCCGGACCGAGGACAAAGTCGACGCCGAGGTTTTTGGCCATAAGCTCAAGACCCCGAAGCTGGGCCACGCAGCCCACAACGCCCACCTGGATAGGCTTCTTTTTTTTGAGCAGAGCTATTCTTCCGATATAAGAAAAAAGCTTCTCTTCGGCTTTTTTCCGGACGGCGCAGGTGTTGATGATAATAATGTCTGCGTCTTCAGGACGGGAGGCTTTTGCGGTCCCGGCCTGATGAAGAATTCCGGCGATGTGCTCAGAGTCACTTTCATTCATCTGGCATCCGAAGGTACGGATGAAAAATGTCAGGGGCTTGAGCTCTTGGGGCATTTATAGAATTTGCTCCAGAATCTGGACGGCGTCTTGAACAAACCGGGAGCAGAGGTTTTCGAAGACGCCTTGCTCCACAGCCTGTTTATGTCCCTCGGCTGTGCCGAGGTCGACACCGATAAGCTCGCGGCAGACGATGGTGGCGTGGCGGGCCTTGAATTCTCTGATAAAGTCGTGGGCGAGAGCATAGGTTTTCTCTTTGGCTTGTTCGTCTTCAGGTCGTGTTCTTCCGTACTTAAGGCCGATGACCAGGAGAGCGCCCGTGACAGCACCGCAGGTCAGGCCCATCCGGGCGATCCCGCCGCCGAGGGGCTGAGAAATTTTGAGCGCCTTTTGGAGGTCGAGTTCAAAAAGCTCGCTGAAGGCGGAAAAAACGGCCTGGGAACAGCTGAATCCTTGTTTAAAACTTGCGGCGGCGTATTGAGCCCGGCTCATTTGGCCTTCCTCCTTTTTTCCTCCTTTAGATTATGGAGGAGCATTTCTTTAGCATTCTGGAGTGAGGTTGAAGTCATGTGGCTTCCTGAGAGGAGGCGGGAGATTTCTGTGACCCTTTCCTCGAAACCCAGTTCTTTAACCGTGGTGTAGGTTCGTTCTTTTTCCATCTTTTTTTCGATTCTGTAGTGGTGAGGGGCGAAAGAGGCAATCTGGGGCAGATGGGTGATGCAGATAATCTGATGCCGCTTGGATAATTCCAGAAGCTTTGCGGCGATGCACTCCGCTGTTTTTCCTCCAATGCCGGAATCAATCTCATCGAAGATGAGGGTTCTCAGCCCGCCTTTTTCCTTGCCGATAGTTTTCAAAGCCAGCATAATCCTGGAGAGTTCGCCTCCTGAGGCGATTTTCCGCAGCGGCCTGAGTTCCTCTCCCGGGTTGGGGCTGAGCAGGAACTCGACATCATCCAGGCCGGAGTCCCGAACTCTTTCCATCTCCACAGCTGCCGGCAAGTCGGCGGCGATTTTGACCTGAAACCTCGCCCGCTTCATCCCCAGGAGCGCGATCTCCTTTTCGACCTGAGTTTCCAGCTGCTTCATACCTCCTTGGCGCAGCCGGCTGAGCCTCTCCGCGCAGGACTTATACTCCGCAAAGGTCTGGCTGATCTCTGTTTCAAGGTCAGCCAGTCTCTCTTCGCTCTGAAGAAGGTCGCGCGACTCTTGTTTGATTTTGGCAAGATAGAGGAGGATGTCCTCGATGCTCTCGCCGTATTTTCTTCTCAGCTTTTCGATTACGCTGAGCCTTTCCTCAAGCTTCTCCAGCCTCTCCGGGCCAAGGTTCTGCTTGTCCTTGAATTTGATCAGAAAATCAGAAAGCTCGCGGACGGCAATGGCCGATTGATTCAGAGATTCAGCGAAAGCCTGAAACCCAGGCTCATAACGGCTGAGCTCCCAGACGAAGTCCTGCAGCTTGGAGAGAAGCGCCGTGACGGAATTTTCTTGGAGGTAGGAAAACTCCAGCGCTTTTTCCACCACCGTGGCGATTTTTTCGGCGTTCTTGAGGATGTTCCTCTCGGCCAGGAGCTCTTCCCATTCGCCAGGTCTGAGCTGGCTGCTTTCGATTTCTTTGATCTGGAAGCTCAGAAAATCGAGCCGCTGTTCTCTTTCCCTCTGCCTTGTTTCAAGTTCTTTTTTTTGCCGGACGAGATGACGGAGTTTTTGGGCTTGCCCGGACACTCTTTCTCTCTCCTGAGTCAGGCCGAGGTACTGATCGAGATAATGGAGATGGCTTTCGAGCTGGAGAAGAAAGATGTGGTCGTTCTGACCGTAGATATCGATGAGGGCCGGGCTGATCTCTTTTAATTTCCTTAACGGAACCAGCACGCCGTTGACATAAGCTTTTCCGGAGCCTTCCTGCGAGATTTGTCTTTGGAGGAAGATTTCGCCTTCTTCAAGGAAGGCAACTTCTTCGGCTGTTCGTTTTTCTAGGGGCAGCTCGAAAATAGCTTCGATGGTGGCTTCCCGCTCTCCTGTGCGGATGAGCTCTGAAGAGGCTTTTTCCCCCAGGACGAGCTTGATTCCATCGATGATGATCGATTTTCCAGCTCCGGTCTCTCCGGTGAGGATAGAGAACCCTTCTTTAAAGTTCAACTCCAGGTCTTCTATGGTGGCTAAATTCTTGATGCGGAGAGAACGGATCATGCCCTTTTTATTTGACTATTTTGATCGGGACGAGAGCTTTTTCCATATCGATCCGGCCGTAGCCGATAAACTCGTCTTTGCCTTTGTACTGGGTTGAGTTGACGTCATCGGCTGTGAAACGGATGATGTCCATGATTTGGTCGACGGTCAGCCATGGTTTAAGGCTTTTGAGCAGAGCGGCCAGACCGGCCACATGAGGAGCGGCGGCGGATGTCCCGGAGGCAAAAGCATAAGGGATGGTTTCATTATCTCCTTGCTCAGGCCAAAACCAGGTCGGCACGGGGCCGAAAACTCTTTCTCCAGGGGCGGCAATGTCCACTTCAGACCCGAAATTCGACCAGGACATCCGGGAGTCGTCGTAATCTGTTGCCGCCACAGCCAGACAATACTCGTCATAGGCGGCGGGATAAAGAACTGCACCCCCGTCATTGCCGGCAGAGGCCGCGATGACGACGCCCTTATCATGGGCGTACTTGAGAGCATCACGCAGGGAGTTAGCCGGCTCGTCGCCCCCCAGGCTCAGATTTATGACAGCGGCCCCGTTGTCCGCGGCCCAGATGATGGCCTCAACCAGCCAACTGTAGTCACCGTATCCTTCCTTATCTATGACTTTAATCGGCAGAATTTTGCAGTTCCAGGCCACCCCTGCCCCTCCCTCGTTATTATTGGTTTCGGCTGCGCTGATGCCCGCTACGAACGTTCCGTGGCCAAGGTCATCTGTGGCATCAAAATCGTCATTGACAAAATCGCGGCCGCCCGATACGACTTTATTTTTCAGGTCGGGATGGGAAAGGTCGACCCCTGAGTCAATCACGGCGATAAGGTTTTCCGCGTTTCCTTCGGTTTCTGCCCACGCGGCCGTGGCTTTGATATCGGCGCCAGATGTTCCCCGGGGTGCGCCGGTCACGCCGATCTCCTGGCCGGAGTTCTGCAGGGCATACTGGTACTTGAAAAATGGATCATTGGGGGTTACAGCGATATGAGCGAGAAAGTTTGGCTCGGCGTACTCGACGTCGGGATTTTGATTCAACGCATAGACCATCTGTTCCACAGTGATATATCTGGGGATTTGGATCTGATAGACATCGAGCCGCGGAATTCTTCTAATTTTTTTGGAGGCGTAGGCCGCTATCGTGGGTTCAATGAGCTGGTCCCGCAGAGTCGGCTTGAACTTGACGAGGACCTGTCCCGGAACATACCGAAACCCCTGCAGACGGAAAGGCTGGCCGGCATTGAGACTGCGGATTTCCGGGCACGGAGAGTAAGTCTCTCTTTGCCTTTTTTCTCTTACTACTCGTTGCCTTTGGAAACTGAAGGCGGTCACAAAGAGGCTCAGGAGAAGAAGGAGGAAAATTATTCTTTTGGTCTTCAAGATTTTCATCTCATCCTCCGATGGTTCTTATAAAGAAAACAACGCTTTGATCATGACTGAATAATCAACGCCGCCGTTATAGGGATAAGCTCCTGCTTCGACCTTGATGCTGAAGTTGCGAGCGGCAGCGAAGTCGGCCCCCAGGGCAATTCCGGAGAGGCTTTTTCCTTTAATCTCTTTTTTTTCATTCCCTTCGAGGGTCTGGATAGTTTCTTTCATTTCAAAGGTTCCCCAGAGATAATCAAAGCTCGGATAGAGATAGGGGCTGAAATTCTTCCAGCCTCTGTAGGTGAAGACGGGCCCGACTGAAGCGCGCATCCAGATCGGCTTTCCTTCGATTGCGCCGGAAACGACGAGCCCCGGGATGGTCCATTCTTTTTTCGACCCCAGGTAAGCGAGAAACTGGCCAAACGCGCCGATATCGAGGCTTCCTCCGGAAAGAAGACTTGCCTTGATTTCTCCTCCCAAAATGATTCCGGTGATTCCTCCGCCTTTAAAGTCAATAGAAAGAGGGAGTTTGCGGAAAATCAGGCCGTCGAGGGTTGAGGAGGAATAGCCGATGAGAGCGGCCAAGGAATAGCCCGGCCCGAATTCGTATTCGAGGACAAGGCTGCCGAAATACGAGGTCAGCTCGGATGTAGCTTGATTATCATCCCAGCGGATGGTCCTGGAAAAATAGTCAAACCGCAGTCCGGGCTTGAATGAGGATGAAAGCGAATTTGAACCGGTTTGACCGGGGGCAAGCTGAGCCAGGCAAAAAATTAGGGCAAGAAAAAGAACGGTCAGGCAGCACGGACATCTTTTCATGGAAACCTCCCTGTTTTTCTTACTTCTCAGTGGTTTTGTTGATCTTGCCCAGCCTTTTCTGGGCTTTCTTGATATATTTGCTTTTGGAATAGTCTGAGACGAGTTTCATGAAATAAGGAACGCTCTCGTCTTTCTTCCCCCATTTGAAATAAGAATCAGCTAAGTAGAAATAAACCTCGTCCATATGGGAATAGTTGGGATAATTGGTCAAAATTTCCGCTAAGCGGGCGGTGGATGCCTTGAAGGCTTTCACTTTGTAATAGAGCACGCCGATGGTGAAATGATGCGCGGCCAGCCTCTCCTCACAGTCTTTGATTTTTTGCTCGGCCAGCTTGGCTTCTTCGCTCAGCGGATAGTTGGTAACGACCCTTTTGAACTCAGCGAGAGCTTGAACGGTTTTGGTCTGGTCCCGGCCCGGTTTCAGGGCATTCTTGAAATAGGTCATGCCGATCTGATATTGAGCATAGGAAGCTGAAGGGCTGTAAGGATAGAGACTGATGAATTCTCTGTATTCCGAGGCGGCTAGGATCATGCTGCCTTCATCGCCCTTTTGGAAATAACTATCGGCGATGGCCAACTTCGCCCTCTGGGCGTAGAAGCTTTTAGGGAACGAATCGATCACCTGACGAAAATAAAGACGTGCTTTTTCCGCGTCTTTTTTCATGTACTCTTGACCGGCTTTGAAAAGAGCCTCGTCGGAGGCGGCAATTTCAGGCGCGATTTGGACCTCTTTGGGTTTGCAGTTCCAGAGACTAAGACCGCAGAGACAGGCGACGAGAACGACGCTGACGACTTTTTTCATGGCGCTCATTTCTGTCCTTCTTAGGTTATGGATGGTAAAGCTTCCTTATCCAATTCCATTCTTCCTTGAGACCCTCCCGGAGCAGAGTGCGGGGAGCGTACTGAAGGTCAATCTTGGCCTTCTCTATATCGGCGAAGGTGTGAAGGACATCTCCCTTTTGCTCTTCAGTCCGATGAATCTTTACCTTCTTTTGGCAAATATCCTCGAGAAGCGGAAAAATGTCCTCTAATTTTTCCGTGTGGCCTCCGCCCACATTGTAGGTCTCACCCTGTTTTCCCTGGCGCAGGGCTGCCAAGCAGGCTGCGACGATGTCATCGACGTAAGTGAAGTCTCTCGTCTGCTTTCCGTTGCCGAAAATCGTGATGGGTTTGTCTTCGGCGATCGATTTAAAAAACTTATGAAAAGCCATGTCAGGCCGCTGGCCGGGCCCGTAAACGGTAAAAAATCGGAGGGAAACCGTCGGGACGCTGTAATTCTTGAAATACAAGAAACAGAGCTGCTCGGCGGCAAGCTTGGTGACTCCATAAGGAGACAGGGGATGAAGAAGGTCCATTTCAGACATCGGGAGAGAAGGGGTGAGTCCGTAGACGGATGAGGAAGAGGCATAGATGAATTTCTGGACCGACCGGGTCTTGGCCGCTTCCAAAAGCTTCTGAGTGGCCAGGATATTGTTATGGACATAGACAGAAAAATTTTCCCCCCAGCTTGTCCGGACGCCGGCCTGCGCGGCCAAATGAAAAACGGCCTCTGCCGTCTGGAGAATTCTGTCCAGGTCGAGCTCGAGAATATCTCGGGGAAGAAACTCGAAATTCTTGTTTTTAAGAAGCGGGGCGACATTGTTTTCTTTGATCCAGCGGGGGTAAAAATCGGTGAAGCAATCTACGCCGATGACTCCCCAGCCTTCCTCGAGCAGTCTGCGGCTGAGATGAGAACCGATAAACCCAGCCGCACCTGTCACTAAGCAATTCATGGATGGTTGTACTTATCGATGATTCCTCTCATCTCAGCAATGGCTTGGGGAGGGTTTTCCTGGCCAAAAATAGCCGCGCCCGCGACCAAAATCTCGGCGCCATCCTGGATGAGCTTGTCCATGTTGCCGGGGTTCACGCCTCCGTCCACCTCGATGGGAATATCTAGTTTTTGGCCTTTAATCCAGTTGCGGAGCTGCTTGATTTTCTGATGGGTGGCTTCGACAAACCTCTGGCCGCCAAACCCGGGACTGACCGACATGACCAGGATGTAGTCCAGGTCTTTGAGAATGTCGTTGAGAAGATGGATAGGAGTTGCGGGGTTGAGCGCGAGACCGGCTTTCTTCTTCAGCTCTTTGATTAAGGTGACCTCCCGGTGAAGGTGAGAGGAGGCTTCGATATGGACGGAGATCCAGTCGGCGCCGGCCTCATGAAAGAGGGGAATGAAGAACCCCGGGTTGTCGACCATCAGATGGACATCAAGGGGCAGGGTGGTAGTCCGCTTGAGAGCGGAGACGGCTTGAGGGCCCAAGGTCAGGTTGGGGACAAAATGGCCGTCCATGATATCGACATGGATCAGGTCGGCACCGGCCTCTTCGGCCATCTTAACGGCTTCTCCGATCTTTGAAAAATCCGCCGACAGGATGGAAGGTGCAAGTCGAATCATCGGCTCACCTCCAGAGCGATGAGGTTTCTCTTGGCGATGCCATAGCCATTGGGAGGAAACTGTTTGATGATGATGCCGGGGTCGAGCCCGGGATAATAGGAATAGCGGATGTCAGCCACCTGAAAACCCAGTTCTTTGAGCTTGGCGATGGTCGGTCCTGCTTTTTTGCCGATCAGGTCGGGCATGAGGTATTTCGGCTCGACTTCCCCCTGGCTCACCAGCAGGTTGATCGGCGTGCTCCTTTTTACTTTTTGAGGGGATGGGGAAGGTTCCTGGGCGATGATTCGACCGGCCGCATACTGGGAGGTATGAATCTGGGAAACCTTGCCTTTCTCGAGGCCTGATTCGATGAGAATCCTGGCGGCTGCTTCCAGGCTTTTTCCGACAAGCTTGGGCACTTCGATCATCTCACTGCCGCCGCTCAAGACGACTTTGACCACCTTGCTGACTCTGATTTTCGACCCCGCGGAGGGATCTTGGAGGATGATTTTCCCTCTTTCCCAACGGTCACTGAATTCCACCCCTTTTTCAAATAAAGACAACTTTCGCTTGGCCAGCTCGCCCTTGGCCTCAGTCAGCGTCTTGCCCGTGAGGTCGGGCACCGAAACCATTTCTCCCTTCTGGATGATCCGGGAAAAGAGGATGGCGCTGAGGAAAAAGATTATGAAAAAAAGCAGCAGAAGTTGGCTGTACTCAAAGATTTTTTTCGCCGGCATGCTTCACGCACAATGCTTTTCGGTCAACTTTCTCTGTGATTTTCGCCACTAAGATACCATATAACATAAACTAAGTAAACAGCAAAAAAGTTACTTGGGGATCCTGTCAAAGTGCATCCAGTCTATTCTCTTTGTTTGCCGCGGGCGAACGTTTTATTTATAATGAGATCGACTTTTTAAGGATGATAAAGACAACAAGGAGGAGCGAAAGATGAGCGAGATTTCCGATTTCCGGAGCGATACCGTCACCAGGCCTACGGAGACGATGCGCCGGGCGATGGCGAAAGCTGTTGTCGGAGACGATGTCCTCGGGGATGACCCCACCGTTCAAGAGCTCGAGGCCCTGGCGGCTGCTATCATGGGAAAGGAAGCGGCCCTTTTTGTTCCCTCGGGGACAATGGGGAATTCCATAGCGGTCAAGGTTTGGACTCGAGAGCTCGAGGAGGTGATTGTCGAGGCGAGGTCTCATATCTATAATATGGAATCCACTCAGATGACTTTTATTTCCAGAGTGACGCCCCGTCCTCTTCCTTCGAACCGGGGTGTTATGGACCCGGCTGAAGTCGAGCGGAATATCCGGAAACCCTCTGTTCATATTCCCCGGACAGCCCTGATCTGTGTGGAAAATACCCACAACAACTGGAGCGGCGCAGTTCTTCCGCTTGATAACTTGAGGGCTTTACGCAAGATTGCCGAGCAGCATGAACTTAAGATTCACCTGGATGGGGCGCGTATTTTTAACGCCAGCACCGCCTCCGGCGTACCGGTGAACGAATATGCCGCGCTCGCCGATTCTGTCATGTTCTGCCTTTCTAAGGGGCTATCGGCTCCCGTGGGCTCGATGCTGGCGGGCCCGCGCGCGTTCATCGACTATGCTCGAAGAGTCCGGAAGGCACTGGGCGGGGGAATGAGACAGGTAGGCGTGCTGGCCGCACCGGGTATTGTCGCTCTCACAGAAATGCCCGGCCGGCTCCAGGAAGACCATAAGCGAGCCAAAAAACTGGCTTTGGCCTTGGCGGAGCTGCCGGGAATCGAGCTCCATCCCGAGGAAGTCCCGACTAACATAATCATCTTCGGGTTTTCCCAACGGAAGTTATCCATCCCCGAGTTTCTGGCAGAGCTCCGCAAGCGGAAGATCCTGGCCTTGGCCTCACCCGGAGGCAGCGGAATCCGCCTAGTCACGCACAAAGACATCGATGATGAAGATGTTGAGCGGGCCATCGCCGCCTTCCGGGGCATTCTTGTCGGCTAGCATATAACTCACAAATAGCGGCCCGGAAAGGCTAAACCTTCGCTTGTGGTCGCTGCGGTCGTTACGGATCCTGGATTTTCTTGCCCAAACGAAACGGGCGAGAGCCACCTTCAAGGCCGCTGCGACCGCCCCGGATATCCATGTGCTACTCTCCCAGTGATTCGGCCAAAAGCTGGGCGATATCTTTGACCGCAATTTCTGCTTTTTCTCTATCTTTCAGGCCATCCTTGAGCATGTTCAGGCAGAAAGGGCAGGAGGTTACGACGACCTGGGCCCCTGAGTCGATGACCTCGTCTGCGCGGAGATGATTGATCCGCTGGCCCAAGCTTTCTTCCGTCCACATCAATCCTCCTCCCGCTCCGCAGCAGAAACTGTGCTCGCGGCTCCGGCTCAGCTCCGTGAACTTTTCCGGCGAAAGCCGGGCCAGAATTTCCCGCGGCTCTTGGACGATTCCGTTGTGTCGGCCGAGATAGCAGGAATCATGATAGGTCAGGCTCGCGGCCACTTTGGCCTTGAGCGGAAGCCTGGCCTCTTTGACCAGCCGGTTGAGCAGGATGACATGAGGTACCACTTCGATCTTGCCGAGCCTCGCCCGTTCCTCTTCCGAAAAAGAGGGGAGGAGGCCGAGCAAACGCGGATATTCATTCTTGAAGGTGTTATACCCGTGCGGGCAGAAGGTGATGATTTTCTTGACATCATATTTAAGGAAAAGGCTCAAATTTTCTCCGGCCAACGTCTGGAAAAGGTATTCCTGGCCCAGCCGGCGGGCTGAATCGCCGCAGCATTTCTCCTCCGTCCCCAGGATGGCAAAATCGAGGCCTGCTTTGTTTAAGAGCGAGACCACGGCCTTAGTGATTTTGATGCCTTCCTCATCGAATGACCCGGCGCATCCCACCCAGAGGAGGTATTCCGCCGATTTCCGGTCGGCCATCAAGGGCACCTCAAGGGAAGCGGTCCAGTCGGCCCTCTTAGCGAACCCGACCCCCCAGGGGTTGGCGTTTGTTTCCATGTTGCGGAAGAAGGCATTCAGCTCCTGAGGGAATTTGCTCTGCATCAGGACTTCGCTCTGCCGGATGCCGACGATCTTGCGGATGTGCTCGATCTCGACCGGGCAGACATGCTGGCAGGCCCCGCACGTTGTGCATGTCCAGATTTCTCCCTCGCTGTAAACACCGGGGAGAAGGGAGGCCGTTTCCTCCCGCTTGTTTTTCAGCAATTTTTGCCTTTCGCCGAGCAGGTGTTTTTCCAGGTTAAAAATAATCATCTTCGGTGAAAGGGGCTTTGAGCTGGTGAAAGCGGGGCAGGCGTCCTGGCAGCGGCCGCATTCCATGCAGGCAAATGCATCCAGAAAGTCTTTCCAGGTGAAGTCGCCAGCCTTTTCCACGCCGAAGACTTCCGCTTTTTCGAGATCCAGCGCCTGGATCTCGCCGCTTGGCCGCTCAGACCGGAAAAAGACGTTCAAAGGCCCGGTGAACATATGAAGGTACTTGGAGTGGGGGACATAGGCGATGAATCCAAAGACCAACAGGACATGAAGCCACCAGGAGACCCGAAGATGGGCGGCGATGACCTCCGGCCGCAGCCCCAGGGCCTGGATACTTCCGGCCAGATAATTTCCTAAGAAGGAAAGGCGGGCGTTCTCGGGATGGCTGGCGATGGCGAAGGCTTCGAAATAGAGATAACTCAGGGTGACGACGATGAGGAAGAAATAGATGAGGCTGGAATCCAGGAGCGTCGTTCGATAAGCCTTTGGCCTGATGACAAACCGGCGCACGATGAAAAAGAGCACTCCGGCCGGCACCAGAAGAGCAAAAATATCCACGATCAGGGAGAAGAACAGGCCAAAGTTGGCCTCCCCGAACAGATAAAATTTATCGATGAACCCTTCCAGAGTGTGGTTGACCGTCATGGTGTCAAACGTCAGGGCGCCGTAAAAAATGAAAACGTGCATCAACCCGGTAAAGACCCGCTCATTTTTTAAGGTGCATTTCTGGAGGAAGACTTTGGCCAGCGTATCACTTAATCTCCGGGCGATTCCCCCGATCCGCAGCTCCGGTTTTCCTTTGCGGATGATTCGGTAGCGAAGGTAAATCGGAAAGGCAAAAGATAAAAAGGTTGCCAGGATGACGAGAGAAAAAAGGACTTTTTCCCAGGCTGAGAGCATTTTCCCTCCTACTCAAAAGGGAATGGCAATCCCCCAGATAAATTTATAGTAGGATTGTTTGTTGCCCAGAGGGCTTATTTCCATGTCCTTCCAAATGCTCGCGCCTGCCGCGAGCTCAAACCAATCCGCCAGGCGGAAGCGAAAAATCATGTCTGCAAGCCATGCCTGTCCCTTGTAAAACAACGTATCCGACTGCGCCGTCACCTGGACGCTGAGGGTAACATAATCTCCCAAGAGGGCTCCGACGCGCACTCCGTACTCCTGCTTCAGCTTGCTTCCCGAGAGGTCGAGAAAACTTCTCTGATTGGTGTGGTGAAAAAACCGGGTGAAGGGCTCAACCACGAAATTCTTGCCGCCGAAGGGGATGACGAAGCCGACGTAGTTACGATTTGTGTAGTAAGGCCTGCCATGGAGATAACTTGTGTGGTCGGAGTCGTGGTCGGAATCATGGCCGATAATCAAAACAAATTCCTTTAGGATGTCCTGGTGCAGCGAGAAATGCCAGTCAAATTTCGTCCTCTTATCACCGTCATCGTGGGTCACGAGCTGGGCGTCCAACGCGGTGCCCGCGGTCAAAAAAAATGTGTTGCGAAACCCGAAATTCCAGCGGTCTTCCCCGCCGCTGAGGTCATTATAACTGGGGAAAGTGGAGGGCGCCTGCAGTTGGCCGAAGAGCTCGCCATGGACAAAAAGCTTTTTGTCCGGGAAGAACGGATGTTTCTGTTCGTAGCGGCGGTAGATAAAAATATCGTAGCCCGGCATGGCCGGAGGCAGCAGAAAGGCCGTCAGCCCCAAGATTAGTATTCCCAAAGGTTTAATAAAAAGTTTAGAATTCATAAGCAAATCCTAAGCGGAAGACCCGCGGCGATTCGATCTCTGTGGCGTAGCGCAGGGTGAATTCCGGACCCGTCCATTCGTTTTCCTGCGTGGCCCAGGCCCAGTTGAAAATGTTGTATCCATCCAGGAAGATTCTCCCTTTGGCTTTGCCGAAGTTTATGATTTTTTCCAGCCGCACATCCACGGTCATGTTGAACTCATACCGGGCCTTGCCGCGGTAAAAGGCTTGAACAAAGAAAGGGCCCTGGTTCATGGCGGTGATAATGATTTTTCGGGCAAAGGGCTGGCCGTCGTAATATTTGATTAGAGCGGCGAGCCTGAAGCCGAGGGGAACAGCGCTGCTCGCGCCGAGCCTGGCCGTATAAGCCCGGTCAAAACGAACCCGGCCGCGGGCAAAAAGGAAAGCATTCGGGTTATCGTAAAGGACTCCCACGACGCCGTCGTCGTTTTCCCATTCTGTATTCCCCGGGCTTGTCGTCCCGACGGCTTCTGTGGCGGTCGCAGAAAAAAAGAGCACCGAGGTTTGGCTGAATTTCTTGACCAGGATCAAGTCGAGGCCGCGATAGCGGGATGTTCTTGTCGCGCTGTCCGGGTTAGTGAGCAGGAAAAAGTCATGACCCAAAGTCTCCTTATTTTGGTTGTATACGGTCAGATAACGATCGTCCTCGGTCCCCGGAGTATAATCATCACCGGAATCGTAGATTTCGACAGGGTCGTAGGCGGACAGGGGAACACCCACGTTCAAAGTCTCCACGAGGTTTTGCGTCTCCCGATAAAACCCGGCCAGCGTGAGATAAAGATTTTTCGCGAAAACATGCGTCAGAGCCACCGAATACTCGTCGGTCGAGGGCCTCTTGAGGTTCGGGTCGACTTGCGCATAATAAGGGGCTTCCCTCCGCCAGAGCGGTCCTGTTTCGCCTTCCTGAAATTTGTTATCATGGTTGCGGTCTATCCAAGGATAAGCCAGCCCGCCGGGCGCATTCGGGTTTCCATAAGTCAGGTACCAGAGCGGAAGCTGGAAATAATAGCGGGCCGCCGAGATCTTGAGCAGCGTGTTTTTTTTGGCGGTGAAGGGGAGTACGAACGCCAGTCGGGGCGAAAGATTGGTCCAGGTAATCTTGCCGCCTTCGCTCGTGAGGCCCGGGCCGTTTTCGCTGAAATCTCTCTCCGACTTTCCTGCCGGCAGCCAGCCCCGGGTTTGGATGAAATTCAGGCCGAATGAGAGGGAGGCCAGGTTAGGAAACGTGAGAGTTTCCTGGGCGAAAAGCTGGAAATTGAAAGCCCTTTCCCCATGCTTGAGGGGTGTGTCAAAACGGACAATCTCCAGCGGGTTTTCACCAAAAAAATGAAGGTGATAGTTATCCAGGATTTCTTCTTCCGACGAGGAGGAGAGGTATTGAAGAGAGAATCCGTATTCGAGGCGATGATGATAGCGGGACAGATTTCCCCAAAGGGCTTCGCCATGGCCCTGCAAGACCAGTGCGGACCGGTCATCCCGGCCAGCCGAGGCAGCGGCACCGGAAGGAATTTTCTTAAATATCTCCAGGCCATGCGGCTCCGTCACTCCTTCCTGGAAACTGGAGCGGATATCCCCCTGGCTGAGGCTGGCGCCGACCTGGAAAAAATGATCGGGCCGGATTCTCATCCTCCAGATGAGTTGGAGGACGCTGAAAATGTTTTTTCTGTTGAGGGTGGCCGAATGAGGGACATCTCTTGCAGCTCCGTAGGTAGGCTGACGGACCAGCTGGCCTGTCCAGAAGATTTGGAGCGAACTCCGGGAGAAAAGGTAATTCAGGTTTATTAATCCTGAGGTGAGGGAGGCTCGGTCATCCGGAGCGAATTCGGCGATATCGCGCGAAAGGTCGAGCCGGGTGAATGAGGTAAAGAAAAAGAGCCGGCCGGGCAGAATGGGGCCGGAAACCTGGGCGTTGTCATTTTGGAAAGAGTTCAGACAATTGCTTTCCTGGAGGCCTTCCTTTTCCAGAGCAGGAGTGATATTAGATGTCGTCATTCCCTTAGTGGAAAAAAAGGCGGAGACGGCGCCGTGATAATCGGGCGTCCCCTGTTTGGGGATGAGGTCAAGATAGCCGGCCGGAGAGAGATAGCGGATGGGGTGCTGACCGTTGCTGTGCTGAGTGTAAGCCACACTGCCGAGGTCGGGATAAAAAAGCGGCGTCCCGGTCAGGTATGGGTCAGTGACCTCCATCCCGTTGATGAGGTAGCTCGTCTGGCTCCAGGAGACACTTCCGCGGGAGCTAAAAAGCGCCGGCTCGCTGGCCCACATGCCGCCGACATCAATCCGGTTTGTTGTGGCGGACAAATCTTGGTTTTCCACGAGCGACCAAACGTTGCCGGCTGAAGGCAGAGCCTCGATCTGAAGCTTATTGATGATTGTCTCGGAGGAGGAATTGGAGAGATCGACCCAGTGCGGTTGGAGCGGCGAGCCGTCGGGACTTCCTGTCTGCTTAAGCATGATCTTGACGTAGAAGACGCGGGATGGCTCAAATATGACCCCAGGCTGTTCGCGGGGCTGGTAACCTTCATGCCCAAAGACGATAAGGACCTCTCCCGGAGGAATCCCGTTGAATTCGAAAAAACCGTTTTTATCTGAAAAAGCAGAAGAGCGGAAAAGGGCATCCTTTGAGGTTAGAGTGACCTGGACGTTGGCCAATGGTTTGTTTTGTTCATCTGTGACTCTTCCCAAGAGGATTCCCCAGTTTTCCGCTAAGAGGGTTCGGCTGAGAAGGAAAGGAATGAAGAAAGCCAAAAAGATTGGGAGAACCAGGCCTAGCTTATGCGGAGCTTCTTTCAGTTTTCTTATCTCCCGAAAAAAATCTCTTTATATTTCCCATTTTTGAGTTACCCTGTCAAGGAACTTTAGCGGGGCCGGCCTCGCCCCGTCCTCTTTAAATATCAAGGAAAAGAATCTATAATGAGGCCCGGTCAATGTCTTTTTAGTCGAGGAGGAGTCATGCCGGAGAGACGCGAGCTTGTCATTATCGGCGGAGGACCGGGAGGCTATGTGGCTGCCCTGAGAGCGGCCCAGCTCAGGAAGAAAGTGACGCTGATCGAGGCAGACCGGATCGGCGGGGTCTGCATGAACTACGGCTGCATCCCCACCAAATTTCTCCTTCACCAAACGCAACTGTTCAGCGAATTGAAGCGGAATCCGAGAATTGAAGGGATGTCTGGGGCTGCTCGCCTGAACTGGAAGCGGGTGCAGGAAGAAAAAAGGAACGTTGTGGACAGGCTGGTCAAAGGAGTGGAGTTTCTCCTCCAGCGGAACGGCGTGGAGGTCCTCAAAGGGACAGGAACGCTCAATGGAAATAGACAAGTCATTTTCCAGGGCGCCAACGGAGAAAAGACCTTTGAGGCGGAGATAATCATCCTGGCCATGGGAAGCCGCTCCTCCGGTCTTCCTTTCTTAGAGCCCAACGGAAAAGAGGTCATCACCCATCTTGAGGCTTTGGACCTCGAGGCTGTGCCCACGACGATGGTCGTCGTCGGCGCCGGAGCAATCGGGCTCGAGATCGGGACCATTTATTCGCGTCTCGGAACGGACATCACCGTCCTCGAAATCATGCCGACGATTCTTCCCGGGATGGATAGGCAAACGGCTGTGCGGCTGGAGAGGATTCTCAAGAAGCAAGGGCTGAGAATTTTCACGGAGATGCGCATTGAAGAGGCTTTGCTCAGCCAAAGGGAAGTGCGTCTCAAGGGCACACACCTCAAAACCCGAGCGCCTTTTGAGTATGCTGCCGAGAAAGTTCTGGTGGCCGCCGGCAGGAAGCCAAACTCGGAAATTCTGGCCAAGGACTTTGGCAACTTGCTCGGCCGGGCCGGTTTTGTCCGGGCCAATTCGCACCTGGAGACCCAGGCGCCTGGAGTCTATGCCATCGGCGACCTCATCGGCGGCAAGCTCCTGGCCCATAAAGCCGAGCATGAAGGCATTATCGCGGTCGAAAACGCCGCCGGGCTTTCCGGTGAGATGAACTATCGAGCCTTACCCATGGCTGTTTTTACGGAACCTGAGTTCGCCTCAGTGGGATTAACCGAGGAGGAAGCCGTGGCCCAGGGAATTCAAACCCAGGTCGGTTTATTTTCCCTGCAAGCGAATGGGAGGGCCGTGACTTTGGAACGTCCCGAGGGAATCGTCAAGGTCATCGCTTCTCCGGACGACAAAATCATCGGCGCCCATATTCTTGCTCCGTGTGCCAGCGAGCTCATTGCCGAAATCACCCTGGCCGTCAAGCATGGGCTGACGCTTGGGGACATTTCTTCGACTATTCACGTCCATCCCTCGCTTTCTGAGGCAGTCCTGGAGGCAGCTCTAAAGGCAAAGGGAATGGCGCTTCAGGTGTTGAATGAATGACCAGGTGGACGTCTACCGGATATAGCCGAGCGCTCTGAGCATCTCCTGAGTTTTTTCGTCGATCTTCACTTCTCTTTTCCCGCTCAGAGCTTCCCGGGCATAGGCCTCGAGTTTCTGCTGGAGAAGCAGGAGTGGAGGAGAAAGAACTCCTCCCTGGTAAAGATCGGCCGTCTCCTGGGGGTCTTTTTCCAGGTTAAACAGCTCAAATTTCTTTTCTTCGGGCGTGAACATCAGGTGCCAGGGAAAAGAAAGGACTCCGAATCGGTCCCTCACTGCTTCGGGCCCGTATGTTTCTTCGAAAATAAGCCTTTTCCCCATTTTCTTGAGGCGGACAAGGTCTCTTCCCTGGAAGTGGGGAAAAGGCTTCAAATCCATCATTCGGGTTATTGTTGGAGCGATGTCCAGCAGGCTGACGAATTCTTCGCGCACCCCCCCCTTGTTAAGCAGGGCAGGGTTCCGGATGATGAGCGGGACTTTCATATAGACATTATAAAGATAATGGATGTGGCCGATGTGGGGGTCGCCGAACTCACTGTGATATTCGCCCAGCCCTTCGCCGTGGTCTCCGACGACGAGGACAGCCGTCTTGTCAAAAAGCTGAAGCTCACGGAGCTTTTCCCAGAGTTTGCCGATCTCTCCATCCATATACTCGACTTCTCTCCTGTAGCCAACTCGGGCTGCCTGGCGAGAAAGCAGCGGCTCTCCGCGAAAGGTGAACTGGACCCGCTTCAGGTTGGTATTATTAGTTATATTAATACGGCTGTTGTTCTTGAAGAAGAAGATGTTATCGGAGCGGCGGATAAACCAGCCGCGGATAAAATCCGTTTTTAGATCCTTTTGGTCAGGGGCAGGAGAAAATTCGATCCTGTCCATCCGGCCGAGAAAATGGTCCGGGTCCTGGTCGAACTCATTCTTGAACTCTACCCGCAGTTCATTTTTTCCCGGGTTCAGGTCGAGCGTGACCTGGTTGAGGGTGTATTTTTGCAGGCTTGTCTCGTAGACCAGTCGGCGATTGAGATAGAGCTTGAAATCCAAGGGGACATAGGGAGGAGCGTAGGGATCATGGGGGTCAGAATAGTGAACCCACAGAAAAAAGGGCCTGCCCTTGTTATTTTCCAGCCAGGGAAAGACTCTTTCGTTGATCTCGCCGGCTGTACGGTACCAGCGGTCGTGCGGAAAGCTGTCCTCATAGAGGTCAAAGCCCTGGTCCAGGCCGAATTGAGATTCAACGATGCCCAGGGAGACGAAGGCTGCAGTGGCGAAGCCCTTTTTCCGGAAGAGATTGACAAAAGAGGGCGTTGCCCTTTTGGCCCCGACCCTCTGGCCGTTGTTATAGGTTCTAATTTTATAAGGGGGCTCGGAAAAGAAGATGCTGGCGTGTGCAGGCAGAGTTATCGGAATCAGGCTGCAGGCATTCTTGAACAAGATTCCTTCCCGGGCCAAAGAATCGATGTTGGGAGTGGAAGCGTTTGTCGGATTGTAAGCGCTGACGAAATCCGCGCGCTGGGTGTCGAGCGTGATCAGGATAAAATTATCCGGCTGGGTCTTTTTCTGACAACTGAGAAAAGAAATGAAGATAAGAATTCCCGGCAGAACCTTGGAGCTTAGCTTTTTCACCGTTATTTGACCTCGGAAAAAATAACGAGTCCGCTGGCGGCCGCTTTTTGAGTGGCTATTATGAGAGATAAAAAAAAAATTGTCAAAATATTTGCAAAATTCATTTCGATTTTATAAAATGTTTGGCCTTAATCGAAAGGAGCGCCGTGGTCGAAATCTTTTTAGTCTTCCTCGTCTTCGGTTTGCTGGGCGTCCTTCTGATTTTTATGAACAAGTTGCTGGGCCCTTCCCGCTCCAACCCGGACAAAGAAAAGCCGTTTGAATGCGGCAGCCCCTACCTCCAGAAAGATATCAATCCCTATCCGATCAAATTTTATCTCGTTGCCTTTATCTTCCTCCTGTTCGATATCGAGGTCGTTTTCTTCTTTCCCTGGGCCCTCATCTTCAGAGAGATGAAAGCGAGCGCCCTCATCGTGATGATCGCTTATATTATTGTGCTGGTCTGCGGGTTTATCTATGCTTGGAAGAAGGGCGCCTTTGAATGGGAATGAAAGAAAAATCGAGCGCGCTTGAAGCCGAGAAAAAGCATCTGCCGCCGGCCCAGCTTATCACGACTCAGTTCAATCATATCCTCGGCTGGGCCCGGAAATTTTCGCTGTTTCATTATCCTTTCGTCACCGCTTGTTGCGGCATGGAGTACATGTCGGCCGCCTGCGCTCATTTTGACATCGACCGGTTCGGCGCCGGCTGGACCCGCTTTTCTCCGCGGCAGTCCGATATGCTGCTTGTCGTGGGAACCGTGACCCAGAAACTGGCCCCGGTGTTGCGCACCGTCTACGACCAAATGACCGAGCCAAAGTGGGTTGTCGCGTTCGGCACCTGCACCGTGAGCGGAGGGATCTACGATAATTATGCCGTCGTCCAGGGGATCGACCTCATCATTCCCGTGGACATCTATATTCCGGGCTGCCCGCCCCGTCCCGAGACGGTGCTTGACGGGCTTCTGAAACTGCAGGAAAAAATACAGCACCAGGAACAAGAATGGCGATGGAAGAAAAGAAAGTACTAGACCTGCTTAAGCAAAAGTTTCCTGACGAGATCAAAGACGTCTCGACCGTCCTGGGGGACGCTGTTGTCGTTATCGAGAAAGAGGCGCTTCTTCCCGTCGTAAAATTCTTAAAAGATAAACCCCCTGAATACAATCTGCTTTTGGACCTGACTTGCGTTGATTATCTTGGAGAGGAACCGCGCTTCGAGATGGTTTATCATCTCTTTTCGCTGTCCCAAAACAAGCGCTTGAGAGTAAAAGCAAGACTCCAGGAAAAAGACCTCCGGATCGCTTCATTGACAGCCATCTGGAAAAACGCCAACTGGCTGGAGAGAGAAGTTTACGACCTCTACGGGGTGAATTTTGAGGGCCATCCCGACCTCCGTCGCATTTTTATGTATGACGGGTTCGAGGGGTATCCTTTACGCAAAGACTATCCCTTGCGGAAACGTCAGCCCCGCATCCGCTTCAGGGAGTGACATGCCGACAAGAATTCAGCAGGAAGCCGGACAGGACACACTGCTCCTGAATATGGGACCTTCCCACCCGGCCATGCACGGGACCATCCGCATCATGCTTGAGCTTGACGGCGAGCGGATCCTCAATTCCGAGGTGGAAGTCGGATACCTCCACCGGGGTTTTGAGAAGACCTGCGAAAACCGGACCTATTTTAACCTGCTGCCCTATACCGACAGGTTAAATTACGTTTCTCCTCTCATCAACAACCTCGGGTACGTGATGACCGTCGAGAAAATGCTGGGTGTCGAGATCCCGGAGCGGGCCCAGTACATCCGTGTCATCATGAGCGAACTTTCCCGGATTTCTGACCATCTCACCTGCCTGGCGGCCATGGCCATGGAAAGCGGTGCTTTCACCGTCTTCCTGTACAACATGAAGGCTCGTGAATTCATCTGGGACGTTATCGAGCAAACGACCGGCGCGAGGATGACGACCTCTTACATACGGATTGGCGGCGTCAGGGCAGACCTTGAACCCAATTTTCATGCTGTTTTGAAAAAGGCGATCGTCGAGACCAGGAAGGTTTTAAAGGATATCCGCGGCTTGCTCGACAAGAACAAGATTTTTCTCAACCGGACCCGTGATATCGCCGTCATGACTCCTGAAAATGCCATCGCCTTCGGCTGGACAGGGCCTTGCCTGCGCTCAACCGGCGTCTATTACGACGTCCGCAAAGCTCATCCGTATCTCACTTACGACAGGCTGAATTTTGAGGTGCCGTTGGGGGAGAGAGGTGATAATTATGACCGTTATATGGTCCGGATGAAAGAGATGGACCAGAGCTTGCGCATCATCGAACAGGCCGCCCAGCATCTTCCCGATACGCCGGGCGACGTCACAGCTCAGGGCGTAGAGCCGGCCCAAGCCATCAAGGCATCGCGCCTGAAGAAAATCAAGGGAGGAGTCAAGCTCTCGCCCAACTTGGAAGGCGCAGAGAAGAAGAGGTATAAAGACATTCTCGCCACGGACAAAGACTGCGTTGTCCCTCCTAAAGAAGACACATACACAACGATCGAGGGGCTGATCAGTCATTTTAAATTTTTTATGAAGGGACAGGGAATCCGGCCGCCCAAGGGAGAGGTTTATTTTTCTGTCGAGGGAGGCAACGGCGAGCTCGGGTTTTATATCGTCTCCGACGGAACCGACCGGCCCTACAGGCTCCATCTGCGGGCCCCGTGCTTCCATATCGTCGCGGCTCTGGAGCATTTGATTAAGGGACGTTATGTAGCGGATGTCATCCCGACCTTCGGCTCGATGAACATGATCGGAGGGGAATTAGACCGATGAGCCCTGAATATTCCGGCGAGCTCCGAAAAAAAATCGACCAAGTCGTGGCTCGCTATCCCAAGAGGGAAGCGGCGCTGCTGCCCGTTCTCCATCTTGTTCAGAACGAAATCGGTTGCATTTCGCAGGAAGAAGAAAAATTCGTGGCCCAGATCCTCGGGCTCAAACCGATGAGAGTCCGAGAAGTGGTCACTTTCTATACCATGATTTCGCCCCGGCCTCTCGGCAAATACCACATCCAGGTCTGCTCCAATTTGAGCTGCTCGCTCCTCGGAGCCGGGAGGCTTGTCGATTATCTGAAGAAAAAATTGGGCATCGGGATAGGGGAGACCAGCCCCGACAAGAAGTTCACGCTCTCGACGGTCGAGTGCCTGGGAGCTTGCGAGCAGGCGCCCTGCCTGATGGTTAATTTTGATTATTACGGCCAATTGGATAAGGACAAAATCGATCAAATTTTGGACAGGTTGACTTAGAGAAGTGGAAGAAAAAGTTTTAACGCAGAATTTCGACCTGAAGAATCTCTTCGAGATCGACGTCTATCTTCAGCAGGGCGGCTACAAAGCCGTGGAGAAAGCCCTGCTGGGAATGAAGCCTGCCGAAGTCATGGATGAAGTCAAGAAAGCCAACCTCCGGGGAAGAGGAGGAGCGGGTTTTCCTGCCGGCGTCAAGTGGAGCTTCGTTCCCCAGAAGGTCGACAAACCCAAGTATCTCTGCGTCAATGCCGACGAAGGCGAGCCCGGCACATTCAAAGACCGTTACATCATGAGCCATAATCCTCACCTTCTCCTGGAGGGAACGATCATCGCTTCCTATGCCGTGGGGATTCATGCGGCTTTTATCTATATTCGGGGCGAGTATGAGGCCATCGCTCAGAGGCTCGAGGGCGCGATCGCCGAGGCCTATCAAAAAGGTTATCTCGGCAAAAATATACTCGGAACCAACTTCGACCTGGAAGTCGTGGTCCAGCGAGGAGCGGGGGCTTATATCTGCGGGGAGGAGACGGCCCTTCTGGAGTCCCTCGAGGGGAAGAGACCCTATCCCCGCCTGAAGCCTCCCTTTCCTGCTTCCGTCGGGCTTTTCCAATGCCCGACTGTAATCAACAACGTCGAAACACTTTCCAATGTCCCCTTCATCGTCTTGAATGGCCCGGAGTGGTTTGTAAAAAAAGGCCTGCCCAAAGACGGAGGGACGAGGATTTTCGGAGTCAGCGGAATGGTTCAAAACCCGGGGATTTATGAACTTCCCCTTGGGACAAGCTTGAAAAAAATCATTTTCGAGTATGCCGGGGGCATGAAAGAAGGGAAGGAACTCAAAGCGGTCATCCCCGGGGGAATGTCGGCGCCTATTTTAAAAAAGGACGAGATTGACATTCCCATGGATTTTGATTCCCTTGTTGGCGCCAACTCCATGCTCGGGGCGGCGGCCATCATCGTCATCGACAGGGAGACACCGATTCTTGAAGTCTTGAAGGCAGTGGCCAAATTCTATGCCCACGAGTCGTGCGGCCAGTGCACCCCCTGCCGGATCGGGACTTCCTGGATAAATAAAATTGTCAAGCGGATCGCGCGGGGTGAAGGAGAGAAGGACGATATCGACACCGTCATCCGGCTGGCCTCCAACATCAAGGGCAAAACGCTCTGTCCGCTCGGAGATGCGGCGGCCATGCCTACTCTTTCCCTCTGCCAAAAATTCAGAGGAGAACTGGAGGAATGTCTTCCCCGTTAGGAGAGGAAGACAGCAGGCGTCATGGTGAAGATTCTTATCGACGAGCGAGAACTCAAAGTCGGCGAGGGCCAGACTTTGTTGCGCGCGGCTGAAGCCGCCGGCATCTCTATTCCGCACTACTGCTATCACCCGGCCTTCGCTCCCGAAGGAAGCTGCCGGATGTGTCTTGTGGAAATCGAGGGATTGCCGAAGCTCGAACTTGCCTGTTCCACTATCGTCAAAGAAGGGATGAAGGTTCATACCGAGAGCGCCAACGTGGTGGAAGCGAGGAAGAGTGTCCTGGAATTTCTGCTGGCCGAACATCCTCTGGACTGCCCGATTTGCGACAAGTCCGGAGAGTGTCAGCTTCAGGACTATTACGATGAGTACGGGCTTTTCCAGGGCCAGTTTAAGGAACCCAAGGAGAAAAAGGGAAAGAGAGTCAAGATCGGCAAAAATCTGCTCCTTGACCGTGAACGTTGTATCCTCTGCACGCGCTGCGTCCGGTTCTTGAGGGAGATCACCAAGACAGAAGATGCCGGTATCCTGAACCGCGGCATCCGCTCCGAAATAAGCATCTATGAGTCGGAGTTGATCGAGAATAATTATGCCGGCAACTTGGTCGACCTCTGCCCCGTCGGAGCCATCACCGATACGGATTTCCGGTTCAAGTCACGCGTCTGGTTCCTCGAAAAAAAAGAGTCCATCTGCCCCTTTTGCAGCCGCGGCTGCAATATCTTCATCGACTCTCATCCCGGGTTCCCCCGGGTCAAAATGCCCCAAAGGGTCTATCGGATCCGGCCCAGAGAGAACGAGGACGTCAACCGCTACTGGATCTGCGATTTTGGCCGTTATAACTATCCTTATCTCGATGAGCCGAGGCATCATAAAATTCTGATGAAAAGAGACGGCCAAGACATGGGCTTGAGCTGGGACAAGACGCTGATCCTGGTGACGGAAAAAATAAGGAGCCTGATTTACTTGAAAAAGGCCTCGCGCATTGCCGTGATCCTCAACACCTGTCTCTCGAACGAAGAGCTTTTCCTGGCCGGTCGAATTTTCAGGAAGGAACTCCAGCTGGAAAATATCTTCCTTGTCGACCCGCCGCAGGGAAAAGGCGATGAATTTTTGCTGACCGACGAACGGACGCCCAACAGGCGGGGCCTCCAGGAGATCGGGTTGCCCGCTTCTCCTCCCGGCCTCAAAGAGTTGGCCGAGAAGAGTGATTTTCTTATTATCTTCGGCTCTTTTCTTGCCCAGCAAGCGAGCCCGGCCGACCTGAAAAACGCTTTTGATAAGATCAGGACAAAAGTGCTCTTGACTTCCCATAGGAGCAGCCTCGATTCTCTTGTCGATATCATCATCCCGACGCCTTTGATCGCTGAAAAGAGCGGCACGCTGACTAACGTTCAGGGGAAGGTCCAAACTTTCTCACCCGCCCTGGATTTCAGATCTGATGGCCTGCCCGAGTGGAAATTTCTCCTGGACTTAGCCAAGGAGTTAAAAGTCAATTATAAATATTTCTGGCAGCTCACATCGCCCGAATCAGTGCACCGATACATGGGCCAGGAGATTCCTTTTTTTAACAAGTAGAGAACGATGGATTTTTTGATTGGGCTTATCAAAATTATCTGCGCCCTGGCCTGGTTTCTTGTCCTGACCCTGTACCTCACCTGGCTGGAAAGAAAAGAAAGTGCGGTCATCCAGGACAGAATCGGGGCCAACAGAGCCGATATTTTCGGGATCCGCATCATCGGCCTTTTTCAGCCGTTCGCCGACGCCATTAAGATGATCTTCAAAGAGGATTTTGTGCCTCCCTTTGCCAACAAGTTCCTCCACACCATCGCTCCTCTCATCTCTTTCTTTTTCGTGGCCATCACCATCTCGGCCATTCCTTTTGGTGATTACCTGACCATCGGCGGGAGAAACATAAACCTGCAGGTGCTGGACCTCGACGCCGGTCTCCTCTTCATCCTGGCCATGCTCTCGCTCGGAATCTACGGCATCATCCTCAGCGGCTGGGCCTCTCGCAACAGGTTCACTCTGCTCGGAGGCGTCAGGGGAGCCGCCCAGCTCATCTCCTATGAAGTGGCTTTAGGCCTCTCGCTCATCGGGTTGATCATGGCTTATCCCTCGCTCAGGCTCCAGGAAATTGTTGGCTTCCAGGGAGAGAATCTCTTCGGCTGGCTGCCCAAATGGGGAGTCCTGCTCCAGCCTTTGGGTTTTATCGTCTTCTTTTTTGCCGCCCTGGCCGAAACAAAGAGAGTTCCGTTCGACCTTCCGGAAGGAGAATCGGAAATCATCGGTTTCTTCACCGAGTACGGCGGCCTCAAATGGGGCCTTTTCATGATGACGGATTTTATGGAGATCATCATTATCTCCTGTCTGACGACGACTCTCTTTTTCGGCGGCTGGCAAGTGCCCTGGATGGGTTTAGATGGGTTCCACTTTCCCTGGGGCGGTAGCTGGCTTCTTCCTCACGGCATCGTGGTCTTATTCCAGCTTCTTGCTTTTAATGTGAAGGTCATCTTTTTCTGCTGGCTCCAGATTCTCATTCGTTGGACCTATCCCCGCTACCGCTATGACCAGTTGATGAATTTGGGCTGGAAAGTTCTCATCCCCCTCAGCCTTTTCAATATCGTCGGCACCGGAATCGTGATAGGAATTCTCAAATGATAGACGCGTTGGTCTATTTTATCGAGATTATCAAAGGCAGTCTCATCACGGCCCGCCATTTCATCGTCAATATGTTCTATCATATCCTCAAAGTCTTCGGCATCAAGACAAAGAGAAAAGGAGCCGTGACGATCCAATATCCCGAGCAGAAAAAAGAGATCGCGCGGCGGCATCGGAGCCTGCACCGGCTCGTGAAAAGAGAGGACGGCCAGGCCCGTTGCGTCTGCTGCATGCTCTGCGTGACGGTTTGCCCGTCTGAATGCATTAATGTCGAGGCCTCTGAGGATCCCGACCCTGAAATCCAAAAGGTTCCCGCCAAGTTCACCATCGATTTGAACCGCTGTTGTTTCTGCGGGTTTTGTGTGGAAGCTTGTCCGGAAGACGCTATCCGCATGGACACGGACAAGATTGATCTCGCCGAGTACAGCCGCCAAGACATGTATTATGATTTGGATAAACTCCTGAGATGACTCTGGAAAAACTCAGGCTGGGGGACTTTGATATATCTGGCCTCAGGGATGGGTATTTTTTCCTCGACGGCGGGGCCATGTTTGGAGTCGTCCCCAAGACTCTTTGGGAACAGAAGTACCCGGCCGACTCAAAAAACAGGATCAAGCTCGCGCTCAACTCGGTCTTGATTAGGACGCCCCACGCTCTCGTTCTCGTTGAGACAGGGATCGGGACAAAAATAGACCAAAAATTTAGAGGGATTTACTGCGTCGAGAAAGACCCGGGGCTTCTGCCCTCGCTTTCCCGCCTCGGCCTTGGCCCCGAGGATATCGATTTCGTCGTCAACACGCATCTTCATTTCGACCATTGCGGCGGCAATACCTTCAGGAACGAAAAAGGCCAGGTCGTCCCGACATTTCCCCGCGCCCGGTATGTCATACAGAAGGGAGAATGGGAATGGGCCAAGCACCCCAGCGAAAGAGAAAAATCCAGCTATATTGGCGAGAATTTTTTGCCGTTGGAGGGCTACGGTCTCTTGGAGCTTGTCGAGGGTAACAGCCAGATCACGGAGGGAGTGGAAGTCGTCCTTTCTCCAGGCCATACCCCCCGACACCAGAGCGTCAAAGTCTCTTCCCGAGGGCAAACACTTTTTTATCTGGGAGACTTGGTGCCGACTTCGGCTCATATCCGCCTTTCTTACATCATGAGCTACGACCTCTTTCCGCTGGAAACTCTGGAGACTAAAAGGAAATTCTATCAACAGGCCACAGAGGAAGACTGGGTTTTGGCTTTTGTTCACGACCCCCAATATTATTTCGGAAAAGTCGGGAAAAAGAACAATAAGTATGAATTTGTGGCTCTATAAAGAATGGGTCCTGTCGCCGTGAATGTGTCTCCGCTTTTCATTCGCTGCGGGCGTTGAGGGGACGGGCGCCGCGCCACCCTACGAAGATCATGATTGTCATAGAAACGGAGATGCCTACGTCCCCGTAGAGCACTTGACTTTGTCCCATAATAAAATATAATTACATTTTTAATAAGGAGGTAACTGAAAATGAAAGTTACAGTGGAAGAGTTGTTGGCCAAGGCTGAACAACCCTCCAAAGATGCCATGCGGCTTCATCCATTTTACCGCGGGAAAATCGAAGTTATTCCCAAGTGCCGGATTAGAGATTTCAATGATTTCGCCGTTTGGTACACGCCCGGCGTGGCCGCGCCCTGCCGAGAAATCCAAAAAGACAGGGAAAAAGTCTATGAGATGACCAATAAATGGAATTTTGTCGCCGTGGTCTCGGACGGCTCGAGAGTTTTAGGTCTCGGGGATATCGGCCCCGAGGCCGGTCTTCCCGTCATGGAGGGAAAGGCCCTTCTCTACAAATATTTGGGCGGAGTGGACGCCTTCCCGATTTGCTTGAATACCAAAGACCCGGAGCAGATCATTCAGGCCGTCAAATGGATCCAGCCGACGTTTGGCGGCATTAATCTCGAGGATATTGCCCATCCCAAATGCTTTCATATCCTTGATAATTTAAGAAAAGAGTGCGAGATCCCGGTTTGGCATGACGACCAGCAGGGAACGGCCTGCGTGACCTTGGCCGGCCTTTATAACGCCGTCAGGATCGTCGATAAAAAGATGCCGGATATTAGGGTGGTTCTTGTCGGGGCCGGCGCGGCGAATATCGCTATTTCCAGGCTGCTGGTCACCGCCGGTGTGACGCCGGGAAATATTATCGCTGTGGATTCCCGAGGCATCCTGCACAAAGACAGGGGTGACCGTGAGACTCTGAAGACGAAATATAAGGAAAAATGGCACATGTGCCTGACGACCAATTGCGAGGGCCTCAAAGGTGACATCCCCGAGGCCATGAAAGGCGCTGATGTGCTCATCTCGGCTTCAAAGCCCGGTCCGGGGGTCATCAAAAAAGAGTGGATTGCGAGCATGGCCGAGGATTCTATTGTTTTCGCCATGGCCAACCCCGTCCCGGAGATTTGGCCCTGGGAAGCTAAGGAGGCGGGAGCCCGAATTGTCGCAACCGGCCGCTCCGATTTTGCTAACCAGGTCAACAACTCCCTGGGATTTCCCGGCATTTTCCGGGGCGCGCTGGATATCCGGGCCATCTCCATCACCGATGAGATGTGCATCGAGGCGGCCCGAGCACTGGCCAAGGTCGCAGAAGATAAAGGCCTGAGCGAAGAATACATCATTCCCAACATGGACCAGTGGGAAGTCTTTCCGAGAGAAGCGGTTGCCGTCGGGACGAAAGGCATCGAACAGGGCGTCGCCAGAAAGAAAGCCTCAGCCGAAGAGAGATTCAAAATGGCCGAAGCGACGATCCGGAGAGCTAGGGATGAGGTCAAGATGCTGATGAAGGAAAAGTTCATCAGCAACCCCGACGAATGACGGCCGAACCCTCAGCTATCGGTTTGCTTTTGGGAGAAGTTCGGCGCTCGCTCGAAGGTGCTCTATTTATTGACTTTTTAAAATTGGTGTGATATAAATGTCACCATATTGATGATGTGAATTCTGGAGTAAATGAAGGCGGAAGGAAGAATTCAATGAGCAAGTCAACCATGATGGCTTGGAGTGACGAAACAGTCCCGCCCTAATTTGGATTGTCTGCAATTTTCCTGAGACTCAGATAATTAACGACTCGAGAGGAAGAGTACCTTTGGCCGGTAAAAAGGAGGTGAGAATAGAAGGGAAGAGAAACGAATAATTGGGCAATCGAAAATAGGTTCTTATTGAGAGGAGGTTATCTAAATGAAGAATCTTATCAAGGTAATGGTTTTAGGTGTTTTTGTGATGGCTCTTTTCACGAGCTGTGCCAAGCAGCCCACGCAAGAAAGCAATGATGCCAAAGCGGCTGTAGAGGCGGCGGCGAAAGAGGGAGCCGGGGTTTACGCAGCGGACGAGTTCAAGAAGCTGAATGATGACCTGACCGCGGCCATGGATGAGGTCAACACCCAAAGCAAAAAGTTCTTTAAAAGTTATGGGACGGCCAAACAAATGTTGGCCAACGTGAAGACAGAGGCCGAAGCCCTGGCGGCCACGATCCCGGCGAAAAAAGAAGCGGCCAAGAATGCTGCCGTGACGGCTCAGCAAGAAGCCCAGTCGGCGATCGATGAGGCTAAAGCCCTTCTGGAAAAAGCTCCCAAGGGAAAAGGAACAAAGGCCGATATCGAAGCTATGAAGGCTGACCTCAAGGGGCTGGAAGATTCCTTCCCCCAGATCCAGGCAGGGATCGATCAAGAAGACTATTTTGGGGCGGCCAACACCGCGAACACCATAAAGGAAAAGGCAGTGGCCATTTCCGACCAGGTCAAAGCGGCGATCGAAAAGGTGAAGGGGAAGAAATAACTCTGCTCTGAGGAATAATTTTTAGTTTGAAATCGGCTTCTTTCACCTTTATCCTAATTTCGCTAATACTAGTCTTTACTGGCTGCAAAACACCGCTGGTCCCTCCAGAGGTCGAACAGGCCAAAATTCAGGAGAATGAACTCTGGAGGGCCGGCGCTCCTGTTTATGCAGCGGAGGATTACGCCAGATATCTCGAATCCCTCGGGCTCGCCAAGGACAGGCTGATCAAGGAAAAAGCCAAGTTCGGCTGGTTCCGTGATTATGAGGAGGTCAAGGCGAATTATTTGGTGGTTTTGGCCGAGGGTGACACCATCCTCAAGAGGGTTCAAGAAGAGAAAGTATCAAAATTGCGAGACTTTTCCAGCCAGCTCGCGCTTCTTCAAGACAGGATCGAAAAACTCAAAAAGCTGACCCTGACCATGAATGAAAATGACCTGGTCAGGCGCTACCTTTCCCGAGCCGAAGTGGCCTCCAAGGAAGCGCAGGTTCTCTTGCGACAAGGGAAGTACAATGACCTCGCCCAAAAAATAAAAATGATCGACCTTCCTGTCGTCCAAGCGGAGGAAACTCTCTTTTCCATCCTCGCCCGCTATGCTGATGAAGCCCAGGTGGAGACGTGGCGGAAATGGGCCGAGAAAACGGTCTCCGAATCAAGAAAAAAAGGGTTGACGGCAATCCTCATCAATAAGTTCGAGCGGACTTTGACCTTGTATAAAAAAGGAAAACCTGTGGCCGTCTATGAGATCGGGTTGGGGAAATACGGCCTATCTGCCAAGCTCTATGCCGGCGACGGGGCCACGCCTGAAGGAAAGTATAAGGTGATCAGGAAATTGGCTGATAGCCATTATTATAAAGCGCTCCTCATCAACTATCCGAATGAAGAAGACAAGAAGCTTTTTGCTCAGGCTAAGAGGAGAGGACTTATCCCTCCCCGAGCCGGCATCGGCGGCCTGATCGAAATCCATGGAGGGGGTAATGACAGCCTCACCAATGGGTGCATCGGCGTCGAGAATAAGGTGATGGACCAAATCTTTCCCGAGGTCGCTTTAGAGACTCCTGTGACCATTATCGGAACCCTGGAAAGCGCGGACCACCTTCTCGCTTCCTTGAGAAAATCAAATTGAGAATATGAAAAAGATATTCCTTCGCTTTTTGCTCGGGTTTTTGGCCCTTTTTATCCTGGTCGAAATTATAGCATATATTGTTGCTTGGCCAAGACGAGCAGCAGAAAGACATCCTCCCGGAGAAAAACCGGGTCAGGCGGCAAGCCCCGCCCGCCCTGGAGCGGAAAATTCCGCTCTCCGGAAAAAAATGCAGGCCCTGCGGCCAAAAGCCGTCTATATCGTGATTGATTTAGCCCGTAACACTCTCTACCTAAAAAAAGGGAGCGAAATCATCCGCAAGGCGGTTATCTCCTGCGGCAGCGGCAGCATCCTCGAAGAGCCGGGAGGCAAACGGAAATGGGTTTTTGACACGCCGCGGGGTGAGTTCTATGTCAAGTCTAAGATCACCGAGCCGACTTGGGTAAAACCGGATTGGGCTTTTATTGAGGAAGGCAAGGAAGTGCCGAAGAACCCGGAAGAACGGTTGGAAGCGGGCATCTTGGGCGATTATGCGCTGGGGTTCGGAAACGGATACTTCATTCACGGAACTCTTTATACCCGGCTCCTTGGCAGGAGCGTCACGCATGGATGCATCCGTGTGGGCGATAATGACCTGAAGGCGATCTACCAGGCTGCCTCCATCGGGACGAAGATATACATTTTTTAGACATGCGAACTAAGATAATCTTCATGCTTTTCATCCTTTTTCTCGTCTTTGCCCCAAGTATTGGCCAAGAGAAGGACTCGCCAGCAAGGCTGAACCTGCTCCTTAAGGAGGAGTACTCTCTGGCCAAAACGCCTGCCTTGTATTTTATCTTTGACCTGGACGGAAAGAGCATCGTGTTGAAATCGAAAGGGATGGTCATTCAAGAATGGAAGATAGAAAGCGTCCACTCTTGGGGAGAGCAACGTTTGCTCAAAACTCTGACGCTCCTGAAAAAGAGCACTCTCTTCCCCCCCCAAAGGAAGAAAATTAAGCCCGGAGAGGCCGAACAAGGAAATACTTTCGAGCTTGAAGCCCTGGAGCTCAAAGACATGCCTTCGACCTATGCCCTCTATCTGAGCGAGGGAATTTACATTTATGTCAGGTCAAACCCGAAGAAGTTTATTTCCGGGGTAAGGAGTATCGGGCATTTCTTTAACTGGTATCTCTGGGTTCCCCTGAGAAATTTAGGATATAAATTGAGAAAAAAGCCTTTCACTGCTATAGACATAAAACTGGCTGGAAAAGAGGAATCACAGGCTTTGTACTGGGCCCTTGCAGATGGAACAAAGGGATTCGTTTCTTATCCATAGAGTCTCAGTAGTTCAGAATGAAATACCTTAAAAATATTTATAAAAGATACTTGACAAATCCATACTCATATTTTATATTATTAATTGACTAAACCAGGAGGTTCAAATGGCAAAAATCATAGGTATTGATCTCGGCACGACCAATTCTGTTGTTGCCATCATGGAAGGCGACAAGGTGACTGTTATCCCGAACGAAGAAGGAGGCCGGACTACTCCCTCTGTTGTAGCCTTTACGCCTAAGGGTGAAAGGCTGGTCGGACAGGTCGCCAAGCGGCAGCGGGTGACAAACCCCGAAAACACGATTTATTCAATAAAACGATTCATGGGCCGCCGGTTCAATGAGGTGACCCAGGAAATCAAGCAGGTTCCTTTCAAGGTAGGGCAGGCGTCCAACGGAGATGTGAGGGTTGAGGCTCTAGGAAAGCAATATGCTCCGCCCGGAATATCTGCTATGATCCTTCAGAAACTGAAAAAGGCGGCCGAAGACTATTTAGGCGAAAATGTCGAAAAAGCGGTTATTACAGTGCCGGCTTACTTCAACGACAGCCAGCGCAAAGCGACCAAGGATGCCGGGAAAATCGCCAGCCTGGATGTGGTCAGAATCATCAACGAACCGACGGCGGCTGCCCTGGCTTATGGAATGGACAAGAAGAAGGATGAGACGATTGCCGTCTATGATTTTGGCGGCGGCACTTTTGATATTTCCATCCTGGAAGTGGGCGAAGGCATCGTCGAAGTCAAGGCCACCAACGGCGACACTCACCTAGGTGGCGATGACATCGACCAAATAGTCCAGGACTGGATCGTCACCGAATTCAAAAGGGAGTCTGGTATTGACCTGACCAAGGACAAGATGGCCCTCCAGAGGCTCAAAGAAGCGGCCGAAAAGGCAAAAATCGAGCTTTCGACAACCATGGAGACAGAAATTAACCTCCCTTTCATTACTGCCGATGCTTCTGGGCCCAAACATCTGTTGATGAAAATGACCCGGGCCAAACTGGAACAGCTGGTCGAAGGCCTCATCCAGAGGTCAGTCAGCCCCTGCAAGCAGGCTTTGGCCGATGCCAACCTGAAACCCGAGGATATCGACGAAGCCATCCTTGTCGGCGGTCAGACCCGGATGCCCCGGATTCAGGACCTGGTCAGGAAACTGTTCGGCAAAGAGCCCCATAAGGGGGTCAACCCCGACGAAGTAGTTGCCGTGGGCGCAGCAGTCCAGGGTGCCGTTCTGGCCGGAGAGGTCAAGGATGTTCTCCTTCTCGATGTTACGCCCTTGACTCTGGGTATCGAAACCCTCGGCGGCGTCTTTACCAAGATGATTGCGCGGAACACAACCATTCCCACCAAAAAGACTGAAATTTTTTCTACGGCCTCTGATAACCAGCCCAGCGTTGAAATCCACGTCCTCCAGGGTGAGCGCGAGATGGCCTCTTATAACCGGACATTGGGCCGGTTTCATCTGGACGGGATTCCGCCCGCACGGCGCGGCGTGCCCAAGATCGAGGTGACCTTCGACATCGACGCGAACGGTATTTTGCACGTTTCAGCTAAGGACCTGGGAACAGGCAAGCAGCAGGCCATTACCATCACCGGTCATAGCGGGCTTGACGAGAAGGAAATCGACAAGATGGTCAAGGATGCCGAGTCCCATTCTGAAGAGGACAAGAAAAGAAGGGAGATCGTGGAAGCGAAGAACCAGGGCGACCAGTTGGTCTACAGCCTGGAAAAATTGCTCCAAGAAAATAAGGACCGCATTCCCGGCGCCGAAGCTGACCTGGTCAGGTCGGAAATCGAGAATACCAAGAAGGCTATGGAGAGCGAAGACCTCGGACGGATCCGGAGTGCTATAGAATCGCTTTCCCGAGCCTCTCATAAGCTGACGGAGCTGATGTATCAGCAGGCGGGCCAGCAGCAGTCATCCTCTGGGCAGCAGCAAAGCTATCAAGGCGGGGAACAGGCGTCTTCTTCTACAGGAGGCGGGGAAGAGGAAGTTATCGACGCCGAAGTCGTGGACGACGATAAGAAGAAATAGCCCTCATCCGATAGAAGGATGGATAAAGACTATTACAAAATCTTGGGAGTCGAAAGAAAAGCCGCCGCTGCAGAAATAAAGAAGGCCTACCGGAAGCTCGCCCGGAAATACCATCCTGACCTCAACCCGGGGGATAAACCCGCGGAAGCCAAGTTCAAAGAGATCCAGGAGGCCTATTCCGTCCTCAGCGACCCGAAAAAAAGAAGCCAATACGACCAGTTCGGGTTTGTCGGCGAACAGCCTCCTCCCGGGAGAGGGCCAAGGCCGTATAGTTCCGGGTTTGAAGGGTTCGATTTTTCCGGCTCCGGCAGTTCTTCCTTTTCCGACTTCTTCGAGAGCATCTTCGGAGGGGCTTCCCGCGCGTCTCCGGCCGTTGAGCCTGAGCGAGGCGAAGACCTCCACTACGCCATGAAGATAGGGCTTGAGGACGCGATTAACGGTTTCCAGACTCGCATCCAGTTGACCCGGATGATGGCTTGCCCCCAGTGCCAGGGGCGCGGCTACGTCCAAGCCTCCGGCTCGCGCCTTTGTCCCTCCTGTGGCGGGACCGGCCGGGTTCAAATGCAGCGGGGGTTCATGAAGTTTTCCGCGGCCTGCCCGGCGTGTCAGGGCACAGGAACGAGCCGAGGTGAGGAGTGCCGTAGCTGCCACGGTCTGGGTTTGGTCCAGAAAACAGAGTTGATCACGGTCAAGATCCCGGCCGGCGTCGATTCAGGATCCAAAGTCCGAGTTCCGGGAAAAGGAAATGCCGGCCGGAATGGGGTACCTTCTGGAGACCTTTTCATCTCCATCGATGTCGCTCCTCATTCTCTCTTCCGGCGTGAGGGCGCCAATATCTACTTGAAGCTTCCCATCACTGTGCCTGAAGCGACATTGGGAGCGAAGATAGAGGTCCCGACGCTTTATGGCAAGACGACCATCAAGATCCCTCCTGGAACCAAATCAGGCCAGAAATTCAGGCTGAAGGAAAGGGGAGCTCCGGTTCCGGGACGGCGGATGCGCGGCGACCAGTTCGTCGAGGTTTCAATCGTTCCTCCTTCGTTCGAGGACCAGCGGATCAGGGAGTTGATGAAAGAATTGGAGAAGCTTTCGGGTGAAAACCCGAGAGATAAGATGGGGATACACTAACATGAGAAGAAAAAAGGAGCAAAAAGGCAGCCCCAAAAACTATTATCATATAAGCAGCGTCTCGCAGATGTATAATCTCCACCCTCAGACCTTGCGGCTTTATGAGAGGGAGGGGCTGCTTAAACCCTCCCGCAGCCAGGGGAATACGCGCCTTTATTCCGATGAGGACCTGCGCCAGCTCGAGATCATCCTCAACCTCATCCGGGACCTCGGCGTCAACCTGGCCGGAGTCGAAGTCATCCTGAATATGCGGCAGAAAATGCAGCTGATGGAGGTCGAGGTCAACGAGCTGCTGGAATTTGTCAAGCGCGAATTTTTCCGGGGTAAAAAAGATGAATTCGAGGCTCGCAAGAAGGGTCTGGTCAGAGTGGATCAGACAAAAATCGTGAAACTTGGGGACACCCGAGACTAGGCCAGAGACAGGCGAATGTACGACGGGGATTTTCTCGATTCGAAAAATTTGAAAATCTATCTCAACCAGATCTCCAGGTTTCCCATCTATTCGGAAGAAGAAGAAAAGGAGATCGGTCGGCTGATTCAGCAGGGAGACAAGACTGCCATCAAAAAGCTGGTCGAGGCCAACTTGCGGTTTGTGGTCTCTTATGTCAAAAGGTACAGGGGCATGGGCCTGGGCATGCTCGACCTTATCAACGAGGGCAATCTCGGGTTGATCGAAGCCGCCAAACGTTACGACCCCAACCGCAACGTCAGATTCATCTCTTATGCCGTCTGGTGGATCAGGCAGGCGGTCATTCATGCCTTAACGCAGTCCGCCCGTATTTACAATCTTCCCCAGAAACTGTCCGACCAAATTTCCATGATGAAGAAAAAGATCTCCGAGCTCAAGGCGGAGCTTGGGAGAGAACCGACGAGGGAGGAGGTCGCCCGGAGCATGGAGATAGGCGAGGAAGACGTGGAGGACCTGGAAATTTTGGCCGAAAAGGGTGTTTCTCTCAGCGACAGGCTGTCCGACAGCGAGCTCGAGGTTGAGGGAAAGATCGGAGACACTACTTCGCCCTCGGTCGAATACCAGATCGTCAAGTCCTCCATTCAGCATCAGATCAGGGACATTTTAGAGGCACTGGATGAAAAGGAAGCTGTTGTGCTAAAATTAAGATTCGGGCTGGATGATGACCGCCCTCAGACTCTCCAGGAGATTGGGACGAGGCTGAACCTGACGAGAGAGAGAATCCGGCAGATCGAGCAGAAAGCCATGAGAAAGCTGGCCCGGTCCCATAATCTCCAGCAGCTAAGAGGTTATCTGAACTAATGGCTGAAAAAATATGCAACCGGTGCGATGGCACCGGCTGGGTTCTCGAGGAGACGAACGGAAAACCCCTGGCCAGGCGCTGTGAGTGTTTTTACGAACACAAGGCCCAGGCTCTCTGGGATCAGTCCCGCATCCCCAGGAGATATCAGAATTGCTCGCTCGAAAATTTTGAGGTCCATAACGATTCTCACCGGGACGCCCTGAAAATTTCCAAACAGTTCCTGAAGAACTACCCGGCCCAGGAGGTCGGCCTTCTTTTTATCGGACCTTGCGGAGTAGGAAAGACACACCTGGCCGTGGCCATCATCAAGGACTTGATCGAGAAAAAGAACGCTCCCTGCTCTTTTTATGATTTCCGGGAGCTTATCCGGGATATCCAGAGCACTTTCACTCCTGATTCAAATCTGACCGAGTCCGAAGTCCTTGCTCCTGTCTTTGAGCATGACGTCCTGGTCCTCGATGAGCTTGGAGCCAAAAGAACGACGGCTTGGGTTGAAGAGACCGTTTTCTATATTATCAATCAGCGCTATAACCAGAAGAAATTGACCATCTTTACGTCAAACTACCTGGACACCAACGAGGAAGAGGACAGCCGGGACTCTTTCTATAAGAAGGGTGGAGATACGCTCGTCGACCGGATCGGGGTGCGGTTGCGGTCCAGACTCTACGAAATGTGCAAGATTGTCGAGATGTGGGGGGACGACTACCGCAAAATGGCCAAGCAAGCCGGCTACCGGTTTTGATTGTCGCCAACTCATATTCTTCTGAACATCTCGAAATTGTTTTCCAACGTCATCGCGAGCGAAGCGTGGCGATCTCAAGCGCAGACCAATTGAAATTCATCTCAAATCGTGTTAAATTACCAAGGCCTGCTCCTCGGTAGCTCAATCGGCAGAGCGGGTGGCTGTTTCAATGCAGCTTCCACGAGAAATCGTGGCTGAAAAATCGGGTGAATTCAGGGAAGCCTGCCTCCCGTATAAGGAAAGTGGTAACCCTGAGCCAAGCCTTGAGCCAGCAAAAAAGGTCAGGGAAGGTGCAGAGACTAGAGCGAAAGCTCGTACCCTGAACACAATTCAGGGGAAGCGCCCGACACCCAACCTCCAGATTCTGGAGCGGGTGAAGAGATAGTCCAAGCCCAGAAGAAATTTTGGGGCCCTTGTAACCACTAGGTTGCAGGTTCGAGTCCTGCCCGAGGAGCCAGCTTCTTTCTCGCCATGTTTCCGGCAGAAGCCTGAATTTTACTGCCAGTAGTTGATTCGTCCGGCTAAGTCAAAGATCACAGCCAGGATGAGGATGAAGCTTTACCCCCCGGATAATCGCTCTTAAAGCTCCTCTGTTTTATCAATTTGCCCCGCGTTGTTTGACCTCTCTTTTCGTTAGAGTTTTCTCCGGAGGCTCGCTTCATTTCTTCTCCAAGAATCGGGCTGAGCGGGGAGCGATCCCGGTTGATTTATAGTATTTCGATGCATTCGATAGATTTGCTAATAATTTAAAGTCCCCCCGCTTGTCCTTAAAGGGCGCCTGATCGAATTCTTCAAGTGACTCTAAGCCCTGGCCTCAAATTCTCGATCTTGTATTCAATCCTCGCCTTCCCATCATCATATCTGAAGCTGCCTGCGGAGGCTGCTTTTCCGAATATCTTCACTGTCGTGCACTCCCGCTACCAAAAAGATTAAATGTGTCCGCGTGAAAAGGCAAGAGAGCAAACTAAAGTAAGTTTTCCCTTAGTTTTCCGGAGGAAGCTTCACTAATGGTTCTGCGGTTTGATCGCATCCAGGCGTTTTTTGGCGTCGGATATTTCCGGATGCTTTGCGTCCGCGTCTTTCCAGCATTCGAGGAATTTTCGATACTGTTGGGCCGCTTTAAGTTTCTCGCCTTTGTCCTCATACACTCGGCCCAGCCGGTAAGGATACAGGGGATGGATGAGGTAGCGGACCTGGTTTTTTGGGTCGATCGTCGTCAGCCGCTCATATTCGGCGATCGCTTTTTCGAGGTCTCCCTTTTTCCAGTAGGCTCTGGCCAGGGTGTCCTTTAAAAAGGGAGTATTGTATGCGACCATGGTTGGCGTAAACATGCTCGGAAAATTCTGGAGGACAATTTTTTCGCCGGCCTCAATCGCTTTCTCCGGCAAATTCTCGGCCAGCGAGACTTCCGCATTCAAGAGCTGGTAGAGAAGCGTCATGGTTTCTTGGTTGGCGGAATCTACACCGGAAAGGAGAGGTTCGATCTCCTTGAGCCTGGCTTTGGCAGAGTCCACACGCCCCTGCCTCAGGTCAACCCAGCTGAGGTGGAAGCTATTTTGCGCAGTATAAAAATTTCGCATCGCTGGATTTTGTTCTAAGCTGCGATCAATATATCCTTGAAAGGCTTTGCGCGCCGGCTCGTATTCCCCTCGATCTGTGTAGAGATATCCGGTGATCCAGTCCACAGTCGCTACGATATAACCCACACCGAAATTTTTGCCTTGTTCCTTTATCGCCAGATATTCGGCCAGGCTTTCATCCCAGCAGCCGAGAAGATAGTCGTAGAAAGCCTTCAGCCAGTACCCTTCCATTTTTGCCGTGGGCGTCGGCGCGCGCGCTATAAACTCTTCAATCCAATGCCTGGTCTCCGGGTAATTTTCCTGAAGAGCGAAAACGTAGGCCAGGCCGCTGCAGGAGCTGTAAAAATCAGGTTTGATGTCCAGCGCTTTCTGATATTTCGCGGCGGCCTCATCTAGCCTGCCCATACGGAGATAGAGTTCGGCAATCGAGTCGACAGGATTGGCATCGCCGGGATTGATGCTGGCGTAACGCTCGAAATATTGAATGGCTTTCTCAGATTCCCCCATTTGGGCATAAACATAGCCTGCTTGGTTGATGGCGAACCCGAAATTCGGGTCAAGAGCCAGGGCTTTCTCGTATTCTTCTATGGCTTCGGCAGATTTATTGCTGCTTTGATAAACTAGCCCGAGTTCAGAGTGAAAATCCTTTTCCTGCGGATATTTTTTGGTCAATTCCAGCAGGAGCCGCAGTCTTTTCTCCGGATTACGTTCGACCATACTGGCGTACTCGGCTTCGATGTAGAGCCGTTCTTTCTCGGTTGCTTTCTCGGAATATTTCTTGGCTTCCTCATAGGCCTCGTCCCTGGCCCTGAAGTCGACAAGAGCATTTGCGGTATTGCCCAGATAGAGGTAAGCGACGGCAAACGTTGGGTCGAGCGCGACGGCCTTCTCCAGAAATTTACGGGCGTCGGCGTAGTAGAACTTCTCATAGTCATCACGGCCCCGCAGGAAATAGTTATAGGCTTCCATGGAGCTCGTGGTCAGGTCGGCGATCTTCGGCTGAGCGAGTTCAATTTTGGTCACAGGGGGGCCGAGGCCACGAGAAATGGTGCGGCTGATTTCGTCGATTTGTGTCTTCAGGACGCTCGAGACGCCGTCGCCTTTGGACGAGGCGGTCTTGAGAATATGTTTGCTGGGCACATCCAGAACCTTGACGTCGGTGGCAAATGTCTCGCCCGCCTTGATGTAGCTTCCTAGGACCAGAGCTTCGATGCCTTCCTTACGGCAGACTTCGAACCCGGCCTCTTCGTCGCCAACAGCGGTGGCGTCCCTTCCCGACTGGAGCAGGAGATCCTTCAGCCGCTCCCATGAGGTCATCTGGAAATGCCCCGACTGTTCGAGGCTAGTGATGAGGAGGTTGGGGATGGCTTCCTGGAGGTAATCAAGATTTTGGTCGCCGGTTTGATTCTTAAACGCGATGACGACAATGGAGCGCTTAAGCCCCGCTTTATGAGGGATGATCTTCCAGACGGCAAATCCGATGATGACCACTGCCATCAAGGCAACAAGCGGCCAGAGCACTTTTTTCAGGCTGAATTGGACCGTTATCTGCTTCGAGGTGAGCGACCTCCGGATCGGCAGAGGCTGGGACGTGGTCGGAAGCCCCTTTTCAATCTTGGCAAACTCAGTCAGGACTTCGTCTGCGCTCTGATATCTTTTCTCTTTCGGCTTTTCCAGGCATTTGAGGATGACACGGCCGAGCTCATCCGGAATCTGGGCGTTCAGACTCTTCGGGTCGGGCGGCCGCTCGCTCTTTTGCTTGACGGCAACACTCAGGGGAGTATCGCCCTCGAACGGAAGATGCCCGGTCAGCATTTCAAATAGAATGATCCCCAGGGAATAGATGTCGGAGCGCTGGTCTGCTTCTTTGCCGTCCACCTGCTCGGGCGACATGTACTCCGGAGTCCCGATCATGACGCCGGCGCCGGTTATTCCCCGTGCTGCCAGCGAACGGGCGATCCCGAAATCCATGATGCGGGCGTTGCCTTCGCGGTCGATCATGATGTTCTGGGGCTTAAGGTCCCGGTGGACGACGCCGAGGCCGTGGGCTTCGGAGAGGGCTTCGCTGACCTGCCTGGCGATGCTGACCGCTTTGCCTACGGGCAGAGCGCCTATTCTGTGAATCAGGCTCTTGAGGTCCTCTCCGGAAACATATTCCATGGTGATGTAATAAGTCCCTTCCTCCCGCCCCAGGTCGAACATCCGGCAGACGTTCCGGTGGGAAACGGCGCGGGCGAGCTTCAACTCGTTGCGGAAGCGCTCGATGGTCCGTTCGTCGCCGGCGATATCGGGGTTGAGAAGCTTGAGGGCCATTTTTTCCCGGACTTCGGTATCAAAGACCTTATAGACCCGGCCCATTCCGCCTTTGCCCAGGTCTTCGATGATTTGATATCTTCGGGCGAAGGTCGTCCCGGCGGTCAATTCCTTGATCGGCGCCTGAATCGTCTCGGTGAACGATATTCCCTTATCCTCAGGCAGGGAAGCGGCGCAATTGCCACAGAAATGGGTGCCGGAGGGGTTTTCAAAATGGCATTTGGGGCATTTCATCTCAATGAGCCTTTGTGAGCATGTACGATAGCGAATTTTCTGCTTTTAGCCCAAGAGGCGGCCGCTAACCTGTTAGAACCATATCATCCTCCTGACAGAGCTGTCAATAGCCTCGACTCTCCATATTTGCGCCGGACGGAGGGATCCCGCCGCGCTACCGTCTCAGGAGAATCTAGGATCAGACCAAGGCCGAGGCGGGCCGCGATATTACCTTTGCCGGGATAAAATAAAAACCGAGCCAGGCTATTTCTTGAGCCCGGCCAGCCTGTCGCCAATCAGGCGGACGTGTGACTTTTCTTCTTGAATGATTTTGGAAATCTCATTTTTTCCCAGGTTTTCCGGTACCCAATCCACCATCCCCAGGTAAAAAATGATGGAGTCTTTCTCAGCGGCTAAGGCGGCTTTAAAAATGCCCTCGGGCGTGGACGTGTCCGTCTCCTTCTTGAAGAAGACTTGGGTCTTGGCCAGGGAGGCGAGGTACAGGCCAGCTTCGTTGTCCGGGTCGAAAGTCATAGACTTTTTTTCTTCTTCCGAGAGAGACGATTTCATCCCTGCAAATGTCTTAAGATGATCGTCCTCCATGGAGGCCAATCGGAGCAGCAGGTTTTTGGTGGTCGGTTCCTTCACTTGCTGGGCTGATTTTCGGTAGAACTGGCCGCCGTTTTTTTCAATCTGCTCGGCCATGGCAAAAATCTCGTCGGCGTTAAAAACAAAACTCATATCCCGTCTCCTCGTCCCTAAAGTATAACGGTCTCAGGGGATTTCTTCAAGCGCATATAATTCAGCCCCGTCCGGGCCTTTTATGGAAGAGTTCCCTGTTGAATTGATTCCCCCTCAAAGGTATACTTTTCCAAGAAGGCCATGACGCGGGATCAGGAAACGGGAGCCCGTTTTATGATGGTTGATTGGAGGACGGTTGGTTTAGAGCCGTGAGAGGCTGGGAGATGATGGAGGGTTGGAAAAAATAAGAGCGCTACTCCGAGGCTGGGCGGTTTTTTTTATGTTGTGGGGCTGCCTCAGCTCGGCCGCGGTCCTAAAGGCTGAGAGAATGGTCATCGAAATCGTACCTCTTGGGAAAATTGATAATTTCGTTTTGAAGCACCTGCAAAAAAATTTGGCGGAGGTCTTCCAAGCCAGAGTCTCAATAGGTGAGGAAAAGGACCTTCCCGGAGATGCCTTTGATGCCAGAAGGAGCCAGTATCTTTCCCTCCCCACATTGGTTCTTTTGGCTGCGAGCCACAAGCCAGAAGGTCAGAAGATACTGGGCGTCATGGATGAGGATGTTTACACACCCGGGTTGAATTTTGTCTTCGGACAAGCGGACTCCGGGGGCGGCGTAGCTATGATTTCTCTGAAACGGCTCCAGCAGTCTTTCTATGGGCTTTCAGAAAATAAGAGCGTTTTCCTTGAGCGTGCCCTGAAAGAGGCGGTTCACGAGATCGGCCATCTTCTTGGCCTCGGCCATTGCCCTGACCCCTGTTGTGTGATGCATTTTTCAAACAGCATCGGCGATACAGACAGAAAGGACTATAGGTTCTGCCGGACGTGCCAAAGACGCCTGAGATAGCCTTCGGTCATGCATATCTTGATCACCGGAAAGCCGCGGACGGGAAAAACAACTCTTATCAAAAAAATCATTCGAGCGTGCGGGCCGGCTTGCGGAGGATTCTACACGGAAGAAATGACAAAGGGAGGGGAGCGCCGCGGATTCTTGATTAGAACGACAAACGGGACGGAGGGCGTTCTGGCGGAAAAAGGACAAAAGAGTCCTCACCGCTTGGGCAAATACAGGATCAATCGGGCCAACCTGGAACAGATCGGCGTTGGGGCAGTGGAAAAAGCACTTCAGGAAAAGGAGATCATCGTCATCGACGAGATCGGCAAAATGGAGCTTTTTTCTCAGAAATTCAAGGGCGTCGTGATGAAGGCCCTGGACTCAAAAAAAAGGGTTGTGGGAGTCATCCATCTGGCCGAATGGCCTTTCTTGAATGCCATCAGAGAGAGGGATGACATCCTGCTCCTCGAAGTCGACGGCGAGAACAACGCCGAGGTCTGGGAAAAGATCAAATCTTTCCTTCCCGTTTAGAGAAACATTTGCTATTCGCTTTTGAGTTTGATATATGTTTGGCGAATAGTCAGATGGCTAAAGGGTAAGCTTATTCTTGGCCGAGGACAGAGAGTCCTTTATTTTATAAAAGGAGGAACAGAATGATCTTGTGGGTCTTGCTTTTGGCCGTTTTAAGCATCTTATCTTATCTCTCTGATGTGGGTATTATTTCTTTCCTGAATCTCAGAGTTCCCGTTCTCAATGCTTCACTCCTCAGCCTTCTCATTCTGCTCGCTGCCGCAGGCCTGCTTTTTCGCATGTTGCACATGAAGAGAAAGGGACAGCGGGAGAAGACGCAGAAAAAGATCCAAGAACTCGAAGGCAAGTTAGCCGCCCTCGCTCCGGATAAAAAGTAACCTGCTGTTCGAATTCCTTTATCGAGTTCCAGGACGGAAGTTCCGGCCGCCTGATGGTGATCTCCTTTCTTGAAATTCTTAAGGGATAAAAAGGATAGAGGCAGACAGATTACTGGGCGGTCAGCACCGCCCACCAGGAAAAAAATTACTTCATCCGGCGGATGCGGACCTCGACCCCGGGCTGATCTTTGAGCAAATTCACCAGCAGAGATGGATCCGTGTCGCCATAGTGGTAGGGATAAAGAATCTTGGGACGGATGACCTTGGCAGCTTGGGCGACCATTTCCGGCGTCATGGTGTAGGGAAGGTTCATCGGCAGAAAGGCGATGTCGATATTCTTGACCTCTTTCATCTCAGGAATATTCTCGGTGTCGCCGGCGACATAAACTCTTTTGTCGCCGAAAGCGAAAACATAGCCGTTCCCGTGCCCCTTGGGATGATAGGGGTTGCCGGCGCTTCGCCTATGGACGATGTTGTAGGCCAAAACGGCCTCGATTTTGATGCCCTTTTCGACGATCGTCTGGCCGTTCTTCATCACGATTCCGCCCTTGACCTTCTCGGCGGCTTTTTCTGTAAGGATAAGCCCGGTGTTTTCGGTGCGTAGAAGGTCGATAGCTTTGGGGTCGAGGTGGTCGCCGTGCTCATGGGTAACAAGGATCAGGTCTGCTTTGGGAAAGCGGCTGAAGTCAGCAAGGTTGCTGACGGGGTCCACATAGATCGTTTTCCCCCCCAACTCGAACATCAGCGTCCCGTGGCCGATAAACGTGATTTTCAGGTTGCCCTGAGAGGTGGGAAAAACGTCTTGCTCAAACTCGGCTGTCCTGGCTGAGCCAAAGAGGAAACAAAAGGAACACGCGACCAAAAGAAAGGCCCATTTTGTCATCTTACTTTCCTCCTATCCTATGGATCGAGCATAGGTCAGAAACATGTTTATTTCCGGATTATACTTTATTCTATTGGCTTGTACTAGAGAGATCATCCGGCCAAGTCCCGGCCCTTCAGCTGATAATGGCTGAGGGATTCGGGCTAAACGGATTGATCCGCGCGGCCAGGGAGAAAAGAAACGGATAGCTCGCTCGAAGATGCTGGACATGGGCAATCCATTCACTGACGACCAGGGAATAGGCGCGCTTCAAATCCCCGCGGAGATGGTCATAATCTGCCGAGGGAAGCTTGTTTATTCGATCTCCGCGGAAAGCCAGCTCTTCAGCCAGATGGAATACGGCCCAGAGCACATCCGTGAACCGCTCATGTTCCAGGAGGTTGGGGTTTTCCAGAAGCTGAAGGAGAAAGTTGCGCTTCTGGAGAAGGAATTCCTGGAGATCTTGAAGGGCCGGCTTATCGATTTCGATGTCATAGGAAAATTGGCGGGATGCTGAGATGGCCTTCTCGTAGTCTTTCTTTGTCCAGGAGGGCTTTATCACCAGCTGCTTTTCAAGATCGGAAGCATTCGCGACGAAGGTTGAGAATTTTTTCAGGAGTACCAACCCGACTTCGCTGAAAAAAGTCCCGATAGCCATGTTGAGCTTGTTCATCAGGGCTCGTTTTTCTCTCTGGCTGAGCAAGCGTTCGATGACGATGATGACCACCAGGATATCGATGAACATAAAGGCAAAATCGCCCGTCGTATAAATGAAAATATGTCGGACATCATGAAAAATAAGATAATGGATAAAATAGGTTGCCGCCGAACAGGCGATCAATATCATGGAAATCCAGAATCGCCAGGTGAAGAATTTTTTCATCTCTCCGGCCTCCTTATCCAGAATCAAGACGCCAAAGCATGAGGTTTCCATCATACAAGAAAATTCTCTCCGAAAAAAGAATATTGAGGCGCAAGGAGACCGTTTTAAAGGGCGGTTCCTCGGGATGCTTGCGTTCCTTAGGAGAGATGTGCCCTTTTTGGACCATCTATGCTAAAATAAAAGTTCGAGCTATCAAAATGCGAGGAAAGGAGATGGCTATGCCGCGGATCGAGGTCAAAGGCAAAAAATATGAAGTCAACGAAGAGGGCTTCTTAGCTCATCCCGAAGAGTGGAACGAGGAGGTCGCCGCTGCCTTGGCCAAAGAGGAAGAGGGCATTGACGAGATGACCGAAGCGCATTGGTCCGTCGTCAATTATATCCGAACGTATTATGTGGAAAACAATCTTGCTCCGATGGTCCGGAAGGTCTGCCAGACCACCGGGTTTCAGCTGAGATACATTTACGAGCTTTTCCCTTCCGGTCCCGCCAAAGGGGCCTGCAAGGTCGCCGGGCTCCCCAAGCCTGACGGCTGTGTTTGATCAGGCGTTGACTAACCTGATTTTTTTTTCTGAAATGCGGCGATCTCTTTGACGGCCTGAATCGCCGTCTTGATCTCCTCCTCGGTGTTGAAAGGGCCGATGCCGAAACGAACGGCCCCGTCGATTTTATCCGTCCCCAGCTGCTCGTGGACCAAAGGGGCGCAGTGGAGCCCGGACCGCGAGGCGATGTTATAATCCACGTCCAGCATCGTCGAAGTGTTGACCGCTTCCAGGCCGTTGACATTAAAAGCGAAGACGGCGATGTGATCGGTCAAATCGTCCTGGCAGTAGAGGGAAACGCCGTCCCAGTCTTTCAAGCCGTCGCGCAGCCTGGCCGTCAGTTTCAGTTCGTGTTCATGAATATTATGGAGCCCCTTCTTTTCGATCCATTTGAGACCGGCTTGAAGGCCGGCCACTCCCAGGGTATTGAGCGTTCCGTATTCGAGCCTGTAAGGATACTCATCAAGATGGGTGCGTTGCGCTGAGCGAACTCCCGTCCCTCCGGCCCGGGTGTGCCTGATTTCTATGCCTTCCCTGACATACAGACCGCCGATACCGGTCGGCCCGAGCAGGGACTTGTGCCCGGTGAAGGCAACAACATCGATATTCGCCTCTTCAATGTCGATGGGAATCTTGCCGGCGGATTGGGAGGAGTCAATGGCGAAGGGGATGCCTCTTTCGCGGCAGTATCTTCCGATTTCCCGGACGGGCTGGATTGTGCCGATGACATTCGAGGCATGGTTGACGATGACCAGTTTAGTATTCTTTTTGAATTTCTTAGGAAAATCGTCCGGGTCGACAAACCCTTTGCTGCCGAACGGAACATAATCGACCTCGACCCCTCCGAATTTCCACAGATGATAGAGGGGGCGGAGGACAGAGTTATGCTCAAGAGTGGTCGTGATCGCGTGATCGCCTTCCTTGAGCATCCCGAAGATAATCAAGTTAAGCGCGTCGGTGGAATTATAGGAAAAGCAAAGCCGGTTGGGGTCTTTGCCGTTGAAAAACCGGGTCAGCATTTTGCGTGTTTCTTCAACGACAGCTCCTGTTTCCAGGCAGAGATCATACCCTGACCGGCCCGGGTTGACGCCAAAATTCCTGTAAAAACGGTCCATGAATTCGTAGACTTCCTCAGGCTTGGGGAAGGAAGTAGCCCCGTTATCGAGGAAGATGAGCTTATCCATCACGAACCTCCTGTGAAGCCATATACTAATCAAACCTTTTCTCAAAATCAATAAACTTCAGCGGAGACGGACCCGGCCGTTCTTGCACGAAAAAATTGACAGGTTTACCCTTCTTGGAATAAAATATAATCTTTCTTGAAGAGATATGTTCAGATCTCGGCGTGCTTTCTTCTGTTTAGCGGCCTTCCTGATTGTCTCGCTGATTGTCCGGAATTCCTCCAAAAAGCCGGCCACGAATCTCGAGTGAAAATTGTGATGAAATTCAACACAAGCAAGTCGATCGAGTTTTTGCTGGCTAGAGGAAATCTTCCCATTCTTTATTGGCTCAAAAAAGATATCTTGGATGTTCCCGTCGACCGCGAATCCAGGAATCTGCGCAAGTTTGCCACCCGGGCTAGGATTTTGGAAACTCAGAAACCAGACGGCAGTTGGTGGGATAAAAGATCAGACACTCCGATTCAATGGGAAAAGACCCTTTACCGGATGGATACTCTGAGGAACCTCTACCGCCTTTACGACTACGGTTGCACGCTCAAAGAAGAGGGTATTGAGAAGGCGCTGAGCTTTCTGTTCTCTCTTCAGTCAAAGGAAGGCGATTTTCGCGGGATGGTTCTTAACAAATACACCCCGACCTTTCATGCCTTAGTTTTGGAGATTCTGTGCCGCTATGGATTGGACAGAGACCGCCGCGTCCAGAAGGGATTCCGCTGGGTTTTAGAGAACAGGCAGCAGGACGGAGGATGGGCCAATTTTAACGGCCGTTCGGCTGAGGTCAATACCAAAACGTCCGTTCCTTCGCGCAATCATCAGGAAGGCCTGCCGTTTAAGCCTCGCCGATCCCAGCCTTTTTCTCATCATGTCACCGGCATGATCTTGAGAGCTTTTGCAGAGTCTCCGACCTGGATAAAAGCCAAGGAAGCCCGGCAGGCCGGGGAGATGCTCTTAAGCTGCTTCTTCCAGGATGAAGTTTTCGGGGACAAAGTCTTTCCCTCCGATTGGGATAAAATCTGTTATCCCTTCTGGAATACCCATATTTTGAGCTGCCTTGATGCGCTTTCAAAATTGGGGTTCAGCTCCGAGAATGAGATGATCCAAAAGGGGCTGGAGTGGCTTCTGAAGAAGCAAAACATTCATGGCTTTTGGGAATGCGGAAATAAAAAAGCGACCCTGGAAGATCACCTTTGGGTGACGCTGGCTGTCTTGAAGGTCCTCAGAAGGTTCGATCTGCTGCGAGCCTGATCCTCAATTCACAAACTCGACCATCCTTTTTTCCATCTCTTGGAGCGCATTCCAGAGGCGCGCTCTGGCTTGGACGAAATCGAGGTTGAGTGCATTTTTTATCAGAGGTTCCTCATCCTCGAGAACGAGAGTGACAAAGTTGCTGTCCGCCCCAAAACAATTCTTGATATTCCGGACAAGCATCTTGACGGGACCGGCGTCAAAAGCTCCGGCCGACAGGATCAGCTTGGCCTCTTCATCAAAATGAGAAAACACATTGGCCCACTCCGGGTTCTTTCCCGCCCGCAGGAGCGCGGCCAGAAGGTCGAAAAGCAGGGCCAGCTCTTCAACCCGCCATTTTTCAATCTTCTGCATCACCAGAACCTATATGACCAGGGCGTTTGAAACAAGCTCCAGGACCTGAACCACTTTCATGTTCAGGTTGTAGTGTTTGATCACGTCCGTGAGACCGTCGACGCAATTATGGCATATCGTGCAGACGAGCTTTGCGCCTGTGGTCCTGAGCTGATCTGCCTTGATCTTGGCGACTTCGAGGCGAAGCGGCCGGTATTCCGCCATGGAAAGCAGCCCCCCTCCTCCCGTGCAGCAGAAGTTTTCGGCGCGGTTCGGGTGCATCTCGCGGAAATCAGAGCAAACACGCCTGAGAATCCAGCGCGGCTCCTCGGTCAGGTCTCCTGAGCGGGCGATGTTGCAGGAATCATGGAAGGTGATGGACTCCCGATTTTTCGCCGGGTCGACCTTGATCTTTTCTTTTTTCAAGTACCTTATGAGAGTGATGATCACGGACTCGGTGGGAAGCTCCTGGTCATACTGAGCCCAGTTGTATCCCTCCCAGCGCGTCGAGCGGTAGCCGTGACCGCATTCCGAAAGAACAATGCGCTTGGCCCGGAGTCTTGCTGCGGCTTCGTACAAGTTTTTGGCGACAAAGGCGCCAAGCCTGTCGTCCCCGGAAAAAAGTCCGAAGTTCGTATGATCCCAGCCCCACTTCGGAAGAGTCCATCGCTCGCCGGCAAAATGGAAGATTTTTGCGGCCCGGGCGATCGAGCGGGGGTCGAATTTGATCTCTCGGGGGTTGATGGCGTACATGAAATCGCAATCCGGCTTATCCACGGGAATCTCGATTCCCGAAAGGCCGAGTTCAGACTCGAGTTCATCTTTCATCCAGGCGAGAGTCTCGAGATAATCCTGCTCGGTGACGGCCATCTGATTGCCGGTCTCCCATTGGTCCCGGCTGACGTTGAAGATGCCCTCGGGAACAATGCCGATCTCGGTGAGAAGCCCGCGGGCAAACCTGACCAAGGCGGCCGTATCGACGCCCATCGGGCAGTTCAGGGTGCAGCGACGGCAAGCGCTGCATGTTCCGAAGACAATGTTTTTGAGGCGGTTCAAATCTGCATCATCCCCTGGGTAACAGGCATGAACCCACCAGGGGATAATCCGGCCGGTCCAGTCCATCTGCCTCTTGAAGATCCGCCGGATCTGGTCGGCTTTGTAAGCCGGGGTCATGGTCGGGTCATGCGGCCTGGCCAGGGCGTAATGGCACGATTCCGCGCACATCCCGCAATGGACGCAGGCAGCAAAAGAGAGGGCCAGCGGCCGGGTGATTCTCGCGCTGAGGAGGTCAAGGAATTTTTTGACGTTGTCAGCTTCGGCGGCATAAAGCTTAAGCCGGCCTGCTTCAACGGAGCGAAGCCTGTCGGATTTTGCCTTTTCCTGGGATTTGGTTTCCAGAGGGGATTCGCCGACCCCGGTCAGGTTATTTTTTCGGCGGCTCAATAAGAAACTCCTCTCTTTTCTTCTTTAAAGGAAAGACGCCTCGATGTCCCATCGTTTTTCCGAGGACATAGCGGGCGAAAGGATAATACAGATAATGAGATATCTTGGAAAACGGCACATAGACCAGAAGAAAGGCGGTCAGCCCGAAGAATAAGATCAAGGGCCATTCGGCCGTTTGGTACCTGTTTGGGATAGCCAAAAAAGCCATAGCGAAATAGAGGATCATGAAAATCAGGGATAGAAAATCATCCAGGGTGCTGATCAATCGAACGGCCGGGTTTCGGACGCGTCTCGACAGCCTCATCAGGCCGACAATGAAGGCGGCTGCCAGGACGGCCTGAAAAAGCCGGACCACTCCTCTGATCTCGAATAATTTCGGCCAATAGGGGATGATAAAGGTTGCGCTGATAGCTGCCGCCACTCCGAGGTGAAAAATCACGAACTGAGCATAAAAAGAGGGCTTTTTCCGCACCGATTCCATGGCCCACGGCATAGCGATGTTCATCATGGAGTAGGTGATGCCGGCTTTTTTGCTACCGACGGGAGATGTCCTTTCCCGGGCAGGCTTGAACCGAAAGATCCAGAAAATTTTGAAAACATAGACCGCTGCCAGGAAAACCAAGGCGGCGACCTGGACTTCATTCTCCATGATTCTCAGGAAGTTACTCATGTCTCGAACTCTGAATTATACCAGAAAGGCCGGAAAGAAGAGTATAATGGGATTCCACTCTTTATTGAGAACTGAAAAAGATTAAAAGCATCCGCCTTGTTAGCCGGTATGATACGGAAGACCAGACCCCCATCGTTTCTTCTAATATCAAGCCTGGAGACAGGATTCTTCATCCGAAATTCGTGACCAAGCTGCTGAACGACCTGTTCGGTATCCAATCCAGGGCAGGCTGCAGCTGCGCCGGCCCGTACGGTCACATTCTGCTCGGAATTGACAAGCCTACATCTTTGCGTTTCCGGGAAGCTCGAAAGCACGCCCGGGAACTGGGAAAAAGGGAAAAGATTGCCTTTGCTAAAGACCGCAAGGAAATTGAAAACCTCAAGTATTTCTATTATGCCCACCGAACATAACCAGGCCAGGTCTTGAACCTTGACCCGAGTCGGGGGCGTTGGGTGAGCGGCGGCGCGCGAAAGCGTTAGGTCAAGAATGAAGACCGGACCCCTTTTCTGAGGGAAAAAATAGTGCTAAGATTAAAACCATTTTCGCGACGGACTCGATGAGATATTTCTTGAGCCTGGGGAGCAATCTTGGGGATAAACGAAAGAATATGGCTCAAGCGCTCGCGCTGCTGACGCAAAAGGGAGTAAAAATCCTTCGCGCCTCCTCTCTCTACCGGACGCAGCCCGTCGGTTACACAGAACAACTGTGGTTCTATAATCAAGTCATCGAGGTCAGTTCGTCTCTCAATCCTTATGACCTGCTTCGTTTGATCAAAGGCATTGAAAAAAGAATGGGGAGAAAGCCGACCCGGCCGAGCGGCCCGCGGCCGATCGACATCGACATCCTCCTGGCTGAAGATTGCATCATCCGGACGAAACGGCTGACCATTCCACATCCGCGGATGCAGAAAAGGAATTTCGTCCTAGTGCCTTTTAAGGAAATGAGCCCCGGGACGACGCATCCTGTGCTCAAGAAAACGATTTCTGAACTTTGGAAGAAATCAACGGACTCCTCAGTGGTCCGGAAATTGAAACCCCCAAAAGAAAAAGCAGAAGGATTATATATCGAGAGAAAGCAAAAAGAAAAGAGCGAAAGGAAAAAAGGATTGCGGGCAGTCTCCGTAGGAGGTTTGCAAACATGAGAAAACCGGCGCTGCTTTTTTTGTTTTTTTTCCTCATGGTAATCTCCGGATTGAGCCTTGACATTAAAGGCAAGGTCGTCAGTACCGAGGGAAAGCTTGTGTCAGGAGCCGTCATCATCCACCGGGCGAGCGGCCAACAAACATTAACCGATGAAGCAGGCTCTTTCTCGCTGACTGTGACGGGCGCTGGGAAAGTCGTTTTGGAGATCATTCATCCTGATTATATGGAAGAAGAAGTCAGCCTCACGGCCAAAAACCTGTCTCGTCCTGTCACTATAACTCTCACGCCCTATATTCGCCAGCGTGAGGAAGTGGTCGTGACGGCCATGAGATATCCGGAGCCTTCGGCCCAGGTTCCCGCGGCCGGCAGCGTCGTCACCGCGGAGGCTATTGAGGAAGACATGGCCCCAAACGTTGCCGCTGGGCTCAAAGATCTGCCTGGAGTTTCCGAGCTTGGGTCGGGCGGATTCTCCCTCGTCCCGTCCATCCGCGGTCTGGCGCGACGGCGGGTCCTGCTCATGATCGACAATGCCCGGTTGTCAAGCGACCGGCGCACAGGGCCGAGCGCCTCGTTCATCAGCCCTGAGGACATTGAACGGATAGAGGTTTTGCGGAGCCCTTCTTCCGTCTTTTACGGATCTGATGCCATGGGCGGAGTTGTCCATATTCTTACCCAAAAAGCAGAGGCAAAGGAGGGAATCAGAGGCAAGATCAATACGAAATTTGGGACGGTCAACGAGGAAAAAGGACTAGGATTTTCCCTCTCGGGCGGGAAGTCAAGTTTCGGCTATGCTTTATCCCTACAGGGGATCGATGCGAATAATTATCAGGCTGCCTCCGGTGAAGTCCTCCAATCTCAATTCACCCAGTCAAGCCTGCTCGGGAAAATCTCTTATCAGACGGAAAAACGAGAGATCGTGGGGAGCTTTCTTCTCGGCCGCGGGAAGAATATCGGGAAGCCGAACAGGGATAGTGCAACCAAGCCGACTTGGTACCCCCACGAAAACCAGAATCTCGTGCAGCTCCACTGGCGAGAAAAAGGGTTCTGGAGCGGTGGAAACCTTAACCTCAATATTTATCTCAACCCCAATTATTTGGAGACAAGGTCAGAAACGATTGCCACTATCAAGACAAAAGAATCATACGGCAAGACTCAGAGCACGGATTTCGGAGCACAGGTTTCCTTGGACAAAAAAGTGGGAGCCTCCCTTCGCTTGACCGGCGGAGCGGACCTCTACGGGAGAACAGACGCCCGGGCAGTCAACCAGGATTGGACTTTTGATGCCCAGGGAAATGCGACTGGCACATTCGAGGAGACGCCCTACACAGACGGGAGAAGAGATGATATCGGTTTTTTCATTTCCGCTGATTATGGTGGGGTGAAGAACTGCGATTTTGTTGGAGGACTGCGCCTTGATTTTCTTCTCAGCCGGGCGCATCCGGGAGGTCTGCCCGATACAGTCAAGAGCAAAGAGGAGGCCTTGACCGGATTCTTGGCCGGGTCGGTCAAACTCACCGAGAAAGTCGTTTGGTTTGCCAATGCCTCGCGGGCCTTCCGAGCACCGGACCTGAACGAGCTCTATTACACCGGAATAACAGGCCGAGGGTTCATCATTGCCAACCCGGACCTCACGCCGGAATCCAGCCTCAATCTTGAGACCGGAATCAAGTTCATCGATAAACGCTTTTTCGCCGGACTCTACGCTTTTTATTATGAGATCAAGGACATGATTGAGCGTTTCCTGGTTCAGCCAAAAGTCTATGCTTATGCGAATATCGAAAAAGGCAGAATCCAGGGGCTGGAGCTTGAATGGGAATATTTCCCCTGTTCGGGTTTGAGTGTGTTCGGAAATATGCAGCTCATCGATGGGAAGAGTCAAGAAACTGATGACCCTTTGAACGATATTCCTCCGCGGAGGCTCTTTCTGGGCAGCCGGTTCTGGGTCAACCGTTTTTCTTTTGAGGTCAACGGAACTCTGCAGCAGAAGGTGGATAGCCCCGGTCCTGCCGAAATCCCCATTCCAGCCGCGCAGTATGTCAACTTGAAAGCGACCTATTTTTTCGCTCCAGCTGTGAAGATCTATTTTGTCCTTTCCAATCTTTTTAATGAGGCCTATTTGGCCCGGCCCGACCCGGAATCCATGGAAGAACCGGGAAGGGATTTCCTATTTGGCCTTAGCTATTCCTTTTGAGGATTCAGGAGGAGATGAAGAGAAGAAAGCTTGCCGGGTCCTCCTTGATTCTCTTTTTCTGGGTGAATCTCGTCCCCTTTTCTGCACCCGTCTCGGGAGTCCGACCTTTACTCTGGAGTCCGCTATGAGCGCCCCGTTTCCCTCGGGGCTTGAGGCTTTTCCCCAAGGCCGTCTGGCCGCCTGGGTTTTTTGGCAGCAGGGGGAGGTGGACGGCAAACGGCGGCGAGATCGGTTTCCTGTGTTCAACGGCAGCCCAGCCCGCCGTGAAGCAGCTGCCCCCGCTATTTGGCCGAGCCGTAGAAGATGGCGTTGAACAGGAGCTTGAACGTTCCGTGGGGCTGGCCGCGGAATTGGACGGGGAAGCCCAGGAGAATAACCTTACCTTTGCCGTAGGGAATATCCAGCACGGATGATTTTTGCTGGATTATTTTCTCTCCGTAAATCCAACCGCTCATCAACAGGTTTTCTTCGGCATAGCAAGCGGCGCTCTTTGGTTCTCTTTTTGGCTCGAAGGAGGGGAGGATATCAAAAGCGCGGCTCCCCAGGAACACTGCCGGTGCTTCCTTGGGCAGGCCATAGGCGAGCGGATGGCCGGGGTCGAATTCCATCCTCAGGATAGAGCCGGTGCAGACAAAATCTTCGCGCTTCACCCCTTTGAGGACATTTCTAACGGGGAGGCCGAAGTTTTCTGTGGCCACATCACAGACGGAATTGATGAAGATCAGGCTGCCGCCCTCCTCAACAAAGAGCTTCAGGTTCCTGAGGCCGTTGGCCGTGATTCCTCCGACGTAGGCCAGCGGCATCGTCCCTATGGAAAAGCCATTGATCACGAGTTCCGGTGAATAGTGGTCTGGCATGATGATGACATCGTGGGTTTCAGCCAGCGCTCCGGCCCGGATATCGGCGTCATGAAGGACCGAAAACGGAAATTCATATTGTTCCAAAACATACCGAGTCCAGCCCTCATCTTCGACCGGAATCCAGGACTGATAGATCGCTGTTCGGGGTTTCTTCAAGGCATAGGCTTCCACCTTCGGGGCCTCCCTGACGGCGGCGATCTTGAGGTTAAGCTCCTTGGCCAGATTCTGCATAAACCCCCGCTCGACGCTCGGAGCTGAAACGATAATTGTCCCTTCGGGATAATTCTGGCCGCCGGCCTTGAAGAGTTTTTTCGCCCAGGCGACCTTTCCTCCTTTTTGAAGAATCCTGTTTGTGGCCGTGAAACTGGCATTCGTCTCGTGCCCGATAAGGTAAGCTCCCCCGGCCTCTCCCGAGACTTCTCCCTTGGGAGGAAGCACTTCTCGCTCAAGGCTCATCGAAACGCCGACCGGCGTGTTGGCGGCATAGACCTTGATCCCAAACTGATAGGGGAGAGTCCACCCCATCATGTCATAGGCTTCAAGCGGAGCGCCCGCAAATTTCTGCGGATCAACCAATCCTTGCCACAGGTCTGGATACTTCCGCAGATCGGGATAGCGCTGCTCTTCAAAGACATTCTTGATGAAAAGCGCGTTGGCCTGGGTCATGGGGATGACATGCGTGCCGGCGGGGTAGCTTATCCCGTCGCAGGTGAAGGGCTGGCGGCTCTTGTAGATATCGATGCCCAGGAGAATCATTCGGCTGAGAAGAAGAGCGGCCGCTTGGGGGTCTCTCTGCTTTTCCGGGATGATCCAGGCGTAGGGAGGCTCCTTTTTGAACCGTTCGATCGTATCACGCCCCATTTTAAACTTATCATAAAGAAGCTCCTGGCGGTACTTGGAGGCAACTGCGAGGACAGCTTTCGAGGCCGTCAAACAGTAGTCGACCGCGTCTTTGAATCGCCACCAGCCTCCTTTCCAGGGGCTGGGATAGAAGGCCGACATGGTCAAGTCCCGGTATTCCTTGGGGAAGCCTTCGACGGTGTAAAAATGAGGTGTAGCATATTCGTAAAGGGCTGTCTCCGTCATGATCGAGATGATGTTGTGGGAATCCACGACCTGGGAGACATAGCCCGGATACCAGGTGTCGAAAACGATCCTCGAGATGGCCCCTTCCTGGCCTTCCTCATCAAAGGCCGCTCCCATGGCTGAGCCGATGAGGTTTTGCCAGCGGACGAGGAGGGGATGGACGTTGGGATTGGTCGGCTCCGAATTCGGCGGGATCCAGATTCTGGCCGGGAAGGGGGCGGTCTGGTGATGGTTGTAAAGGATGACAGGATACCATTCCTGGTGGACGAGACGAGTGAGGTTCTGGGTTTCGATCAAATTCGCAATATAGGAATCGCGGTTGTTATCGTGTCCGGCATACTTATGATAAAGCCAGGGCATCGGCGAGATTTCATAGGGGGTCCCGACATTCGGCTGATACCATTCGGCCAGAAGGTTCATTCCGTCGGGGTTGGCGAACACGAGCACCAGGATGACATCTTCGAGAATCCGAAGAGTTTTAGCGTCCTTGGTGGCGACGAGATCGTAGGCCAGCTGAATATTGTGCTGAGCTGGAGCGCACTCGTCGGCGTGAAGGCCGCCGTCGATGTAGACGATAGCTTTGCCCTCTTCTGAAAGCTTAGCTGCTTCATCGTCCGAAAGTCCGGTGACTTGTGAAAGCTTGCTGGCAATCGCCTTGAATTTATCCAGCTGCGCCAGGTTTCCCGGCGAGGAGATGACGGCGTAAGTCATGACCTGTCCCTGGGAAGTCCGGCCCATATCGAAGAGCTTGATCCGGTCGGAGTTCTCGGCCAGCTTCTTGAGGTAACCGACCGCCCGAGTGTAGGTAGCGAGATGGTAGTCCTCGCCGACCTTAAACCCGAGTACCTCCTCAGGCTTAGGGATAGATTGGGCAAAGGAAGAGGCCAAGAAGGCAAAAAGAATAAGCATAAGACAAAGTGATCGTCTAGCGATTCGAAACATTGTCCATTCTCCTCTCAATGATTTTGGCTATTCAAAACGCATCCCTGAGATGATGGATGTGATAACCGTCTTTCCGGGAGTAAAAAAGAGAAATGATATCAAACCGGCAGGGGACGTCATAAAGGTTATTTGTGGCCAGGTAAGCTTCGGCCAACCGCCTGATCTGCTGCTGCTTGAGAGGCGTCACGGATTCCTCGGGCAGGCCAAACTCCAGGCTCTGCCGCGTCTTGACCTCGACAAAGACAACGGTGTCATTATCGCGGGCGATTATGTCAATCTCGCCGCGGCGGAAGCGGAAGCCCCGCTCCAGGACCTTAAATTTCTTTTTCTTCAGGTAAGCGATGGCGGTTTCTTCGCCGGACTTGCCGAGGGCATGGGCGTCGCTCATTCTGTCTGCTTTTTGGAGGCGAGGATTTTCCAGCGGACGCCATCTTTGGTGTCTTCGAGGAGAATCCCGTGCTGCTCGAGCTCCCTCCGAATTTGATCGGCCAGTTGATAGTTTCTCTCAGCGCGGGCTTGCTCTCGAAGTCTGATTTTTGCCAAATCTTCAGCGGAAGGCTGGACTTCAACTTTTGCTTCGTCTGTGACTGCAGCACTATCAGAGACAGCCCGCTTGATTGTCGGTTTTATGACTCCCAGAACGGTATTGACGGAATCCACAAACGAGAGCAGATTTTGCGCGTCTCGGGTCTTGATTTTTTCTTGGGAGATCAGAATATTCATGTTTTTGATCAGACTGAACAGAGCCGTGAGAGAGACAGAAATATTGAGGTCGTCGCTTAAGCCCCTGATAAATTTTTTCTCGGTTTCTTTAATCACTTTCCCGACAGCCTGGGTGTGCCCCTCCGGAAACCGGGCCGATATCAGCCCCCCGGCCAATTCGTTGATCCGCTGGAGGGAAGCTTGCGCCTGGTCCAGGGCTTCGAAAGTAAAATTGAGAGTCTTGCGATAGTGGGTGGAAAGGAGGAGGAACCGGAGAGCGAGGGGATCGATATTCCTGGCCAAGAGATCGCGCAGAGTGAAAAAGTTCCGCTTGGATTTGGACATCTTCTCGCCGTTCACCACCAAATGATGGCAGTGGAGCCAGTAGGTGACGAACTTTTTTCCGCTGAAAGCCTCCGACTGGGCTATCTCATTCTCATGATGAGGGAAGATATTGTCGACACCGCCGCAGTGGATATCGAAGGACTCGCCAAGGTATTTGGCGCTCATCGCCGAGCATTCAATGTGCCAGCCCGGCCGGCCCGGGCCGATTTCCGTTTCCCAGAAAGGCTCTCCTGTTTTGTTGCGTTTCCAGAGGGCAAAATCGTGGAGGTTTTCTTTTTCGTATTCGTCCGCTTCCTCCCTCTGGCCGGGCTGAAGTTCTTCTAAATTGATCTTGGATAGCCGGCCGTAAGAAGGGAATTTGGCTATGCTGAAGTAATAAGACCCATCTTTCTCATAAGCATAGCCCTTTTGGATGAGCCCCTTGATCAGGTTGATCATCTCCAGGATATGCTGGGTGGCCCGGGGATAATAGTCTGCGGGAGAGATGTTCAGAGTTTTGATATCCTCGAAAAAAGCATCGATATATTTCTTGGTGTAGGCGTCGAGGCTCACTCCTTGGGCATTGGCTCCTCGAATGGTTTTATCATCCACATCGGTGATATTCATAATATGGGTGACTTTGTATCCCATGAAGGCTAAGAATCTCTTCAGCAGATCTTCAAAAATATAGGCGCGGAAATTTCCGATATGAGCGTACTGATAGACGGTAGGACCACAGGTGTAGAGCTTAGCTTCGCCGGAGACGATGGGGCTAAAGACCTCTTTCTTCCCGCTCAGGGAGTTAAAAAATCTGATCACAGCAGGATATATTAAAGAGAATACTCAGACGAGTCAACCCGGAAGGTTTTCTCAGTTGGCCTTGCAGGGGGGTTTTCCCGGAGAACCGCGCCCTCCCGTGATTGACCGGATAGCCCGTTTATGACATAATTCTATATCGTGGGAGGAAGAAAGAATTGGCTGAAAACGTGTTGATCGGGATCCGCCGGGAAGACAAGAATCCCTGGGAAAGAAGGGTGCCCATCATCCCGGTCCACGCCCGGGAGCTGATGCGGGATCTCCCCGTGGAGATCTGGGTTCAGCCTTCTCCTATCCGCATTTTTGCTGACGAGGATTATCGCAGAGAAGGGGCCAAAATCTCGGAAGACCTCTCTCCTTGTTCGATCGTCCTGGCCGTCAAGGAGATTCCTTTAGAGTTCTTCCGAGAGGACAAAGTCTATATGTTTTTTTCTCATACCATCAAGGGACAGCCGCACAACATGCCCATGCTCAAGAGGATGATGGAGCGGCGCTCGACTCTGATTGATTATGAGAGGATCGTCGATGAAAATGGCCGCCGGCTTGTCTTTTTCGGGAGGCAGGCCGGCCAGGCTGGAATGATCGACACTTTCTGGGCCTTGGGCCGCCGCCTGCAGGTCGAAGGAATAAAAAATCCCTTCTCTTCGCTCCGCAAGACCATCGATTACGCCAGCCTTGTCGCGGCCAAAGAGTCCATCAAAAAGGTAGGCTGGAAGATTTACCAGCAGGGACTGGATTCTTCCCTCGTGCCTTTGATCTTTGGGTTTGCCGGGTATGGTCATGTCTCCCTGGGGGCTCAGGAGATCTTTGACTTCCTGCCGTTTGAGGAGATTGCACCGAGCCAGCTTAAGGAATTTATCAAGAAGAAGAATTACTCAGAGAGAAAAGTTTATAAGACTGTGTTCAAAGAAGAAGACATGGTGAAACCCAAGGCTTCCACAGAGAAGTTTAATCTTCAGGACTACTATGAACATCCTGACAAATATAGGCCCGTCTTAGAAAAATCCATTCCTTATTTGACTGGTTTTGTGAACGCCATCTTCTGGTCCCCCCGCTATCCGCGGTTCGTGACAAAAAAATTCCTGAAAAAGCTTTATGCGAGCGAACCGACGCCGCGCCTTCGCGTTATCGGGGATATCTCCTGCGACATCGACGGCGGTATAGAGTGTACTCTGCGGTGCACGACCCCGTCAGAGCCTATTTTCACTTACGATGTGCTCAAAGACGAAGCGAAAGCGGGATTTTCTGGAAGGGGGCCGGTTGTCATGGCTGTGGATAACCTGCCGGCCGAGATTTCTCTTGAATCATCCCTCTTTTTCAGTCAGACTCTCAAGCCTTTCATCGCCGGCCTCGTTTCGGCTGATTTCTCTGAGGATTTTGCCCACTGCCGTCTTCCCCTTCCACTTAGGAAAGCCGTCATTCTTTTTCGGGGAAAGCTGACCCCGGGTTATGAATACGTGCGGAATTTCATTCATTCATCAAAAAGGAGCCATCCATGAAGAAAGTTCTTATCTTGGGCGCCGGTCTGGTGGCCAGACCATTGGTCAGGTATCTGTTGGATCAGCCTGATTTAGAAGTTGAAGTGGCCAGCCGCACCGTGAGCAAAGCCGAGAAGCTTATTGAAGGTCATCCCCGCGGGAAAGCCAAAGAGCTCAACCTGAAGAGCGAGGAAGGATTGAAGCAGGAAGTCTCCAAGGCGGACCTCGTCATCAGCATGGTTCCTTACGCATTCCATCCCAAGGTGGCGGAATTTTGCATCGCCCACAAAAAGCACATGGTCACGACCTCATATGTCAGCGAGGCCATGAAAAAGTTCGATGGCGATGCCAGGAAAGCAGGCGTCATCATTCTCAACGAACTGGGGCTCGACCCGGGCATCGACCACATGGAAGCCATGAGAGTGATCAATGAAATTCACGGCCAGGGCGGTCAGCTCCTCAGCTTTATATCTTTCTGCGGAGGCTTGCCGGCTCCCGAAGCCAACACAAATCCTTTCGGATACAAGTTCTCCTGGAGCCCGGTGGGAGTGCTCCTGGCCGGAAAAAATTCGGCTCAGTATTTGTTGGACGGAAAAGAAGTCTTCATCCCTTCAGAGAAGCTCTTCGAAAGCTATACCCTCCGCATGATCGAGGGGTTGGGTGTTTTCGAAGGGTATCCCAACCGGAATTCGCTTCCTTACATCGACCTCTACGGCGTGCCTGAGACCAAGACCATGCTCCGTGGAACTTTGCGCAATATCGGCTGGTGCGAGACGATCAAGAAGATGGTCCAGCTCGGCGTTATGGACCAGGAAGAAAAGGATTGGTCGGGCTTGACCTACGCCGGCTTTCTCCGGAAGCTCATCCGCACAGAGGCAAAGGATCTGTCAAAGGCGGTTTGCGACTATCTCGGGATCACTCCCGGGCTGGCCATCGTCCGGAGGCTGGAATGGCTCGGCCTCTTCAGCGACGAGCCCCTGCCGCTCCAGAAAAGCTCGGCCTTGGATATCATCGCTGCCCGCATGATTAAAAAACTGGCCTATCAAGAAGGCGAAAGGGATATGATCATCCTCCAGCACGAGTTCATCGCTTCTTATGCAAAGGGTCAAAAGGAAAGGATTATCTCTACGCTCATCGATTTCGGCATTGCCCACGGAGATTCTTCCATGGCCCGGACGGTCGGCCTTCCTGCCGCCATCGGCACGAAACTGATCCTCGAAGGAAAGATCAAAGAAAGGGGAGTCCATATTCCCGTCCTTCCGGATGTCTACAAGCCGATTCTTCAAGAGCTGAAAATGCTCAACATCGCCTTCAAAGAGAAGAGAGAAAAGCTGTAATGTTCTTTAGATTTTTGGCCTCTGAGGAGGAGATATGATCAGAAGGCCTGCCGTGGCCGGCCCTTTCTCTTTCTACCCGGATGACGCCGCCAGGTTGAGGTCGATGATCAAGGAGATGATCGACCCCAAGGCCAAGAGGGAGAAGGCCTTCGCCGTTGTTTCGCCTCATGCCGGGTTCATTTATTCCGGATACGTCGCCGGCGCCGTATTTTCGTCCGTCATTCTACCGGAGCATTTTGTCATTTTGGGGCCCAGCCATCAGGGCATACGACCCGTTTTTGCGATCATGACAGAAGGAGTGTGGCAGATGCCGCTGGGGGAAATCCCCGTTGATTCGGCCCTGGCCGAAGCGATCCGGAAGAGCTCGGCCTTGATTCAAGTGGATGAAAATGCCCACAAGAGAGAACATTCTCTCGAAGTGCAGCTGCCCTTTCTCCAATACTTCAAGAAGGATATCTTCCTGGTTCCTATCTGCATTTCCTACCAAGCGAACTATCAAGACCTGGAGGAGCTGGCGCAGGCCGTTGCCGCCGGGATCAGAGAGTTCGGCAAAGACACCTTGATCGTGGCCAGCACAGACATGAGCCACTATGTCAGCCAGGAGGTAGCCAAGCAGAAGGATTTTCTGGCCATCGAGAAGATTTTGTCGCTCGATGCCCGGGGTCTCTATGAAGTGGTCCAGGAAGAAGATATCAGCATGTGCGGTTTCCAGCCTGCGACCGCCGCCATCCTTGCTGCCAAGGAATTGGGGGCCAAAAAAGCCGAGCTCATCCGGTATCAAACTTCAGGAGACGCATCGGGGGACTACGCTCAGGTTGTGGGCTATGCCGGTCTGCGAATCACTTGATTTGAAGATGCCTCTAATGCTATAAAAATTTTTTGAAAGCGAAATGTCCCGCAATCTAATTCTCCGAGAAAAAGACAAGATGGTCCTGAAGGCTATTGTCGAAAACTTTCTTAAATCAGGAAAGCCCATCAGCTCCGGGTTGATCGTCCAGAAAAAGGTTCTGCCTGATTCACCGGCGACGATCCGCAATATCATGGTCAAGCTCGAGGAAATGGGCCATCTCTCGCAGCCCCACACTTCGGCCGGGAGAGTGCCGACAGATCTGGGGCTGAGGTTTTATGTCAACAGCCTTTTCGATGAGACTCTCTTTGCCGCCGAGCCGCTCTTTCCGCATACGGAAAATTTTTCTTTGGAGAAAGGCGACTTCGGATCTCTCCTCACTCAGGTCTCAAAACTCTTAGCCGAGGATTCGGACAACCTGGGGTTTGTCATCTCGCCGCGCGTTTCCAAGATGGACTTCAACCACGTCCGTTTGATCAAGATCTCCGAAGAAAAAGTGCTGATCATCCTGATCACAACCTTTGACCTTGTCCTGACCGAGATCGTTGAAACCCATCATTATTTCACCCAGCTGGAGCTGGACCGGGCCTCTCAGTACATCAACCAGCATTTTCGGGGCAAGAGCCTGACCTTTGTTCGGGATTATCTGCTCAAAGAGCTCCCCAGCTACAAATTGACCTATGAAAACGCGATCAATAAGCTCATCGCGCTTCTTAAAGCCTATATCATTCGAGAAGAAGAAGAAACCCAGATCTTTCTCCGTGGGACATCCAAGCTTCTGGACAAGGTTGAGCTCTTCAACATGGAGAAATTGAAGTCGCTGTTTCAGAATTTCGAAGAAAAGATCAAGCTGGCCAAGCTTCTCTCTGATTTTATCAGCCTGGAGCGGGTCAAGGTGCTGATAGGTTCCGAGTCCAAGATTCTGGATATATCCGAATGTTCCCTTGTTCTGTCCCACTACGGCTACGACAATCAGGTTTTGGGAACGCTGGGGATTATAGGACCAAAGAGGATCCCTTATCGAAAAATTATCCCTTTGGTCGACCGAGTCGCCCAGAAGCTCAGTCAGACCATCAGCCGGGACCACGAAAGGGGTTAGTGATGCTAAAAGACGACGCTGAGAATTCTAAACCGACAGATGCCGCTGAGAAACCTGAAAAAACCGGAGGTCTCCCTAAGCCCGACGACATTCAAGACCTGGCGGAAGGCGGCGACGAGGTCGAGTACGAACCTATTAAAGATATAGAAGCCGCCGCAGAAAAAGCGGAGCATGAAGCTCCTCGGCCCCATGAAGGAGACGACAAAAGTCTGAAACATAAGCTGAAGAAGAAGGAAGCGGAAATCAAAAGCTTAAAAAAAGAAAAGGAGGAGATCAAGGATAAATACTTGAGAAAGCTGGCCGAAATGGAAAATCTGCGCAAACGGTTCGAGAGAGAGAGAGCGGAATACGAGCAATATGCCCTGAATGACTTTCTCCGGGAACTCCTCGTGGTCCTGGACAATTTTGAGAGGGCTTTGCAGAGCAGGCAGGAGCCGGACGGAAAGAGCTTCCAGGAAGGCGTGGAGATGATTTACCGCCAGTACCTGGATCTGCTGAAAAAGAAGGGAGTTGTCCCCATCGAGATCAATGATAAAAAATTCGACCCGACACTTCATCAGGCGGTTTTGACTGAAGAATCGGAGGCAGTGGACGAGCCCGAAGTAGCTGAGGAGATGCAACGAGGATATCTGCTTCACGGCAGGCTCCTTCGCCCTGCTTTGGTGAAAGTCATTGTCCCGAAAAAGAAAGAAGAAGAATGAGTCACGTCATCGGCATTGATTTGGGTACGACTTTTTCCTGCGTCGCCTATTTGGAGGGAGAAAAACCCAAAGTCATCCCGAACCTTGAAGGCCAGTCCACGACCCCTTCTGTAGTAAGCTTCACTTCCTCCGGAGAAAGGTTAGTCGGGAATTTAGCTCTGAGACAGGCCATCACTAACCCGGAGAAAACCATTTTTGCCGTGAAAAGACTCGTCGGGAGAAAATTCGATTCCGCAGAAGTCGTTGAGGCTAGAAAAAAAATGCCTTATCCGCTCGGCCAGGCGCAGAACGGGGATGTCGTTGTCATCGTCGATTCCCATGAAATCAGCCCTCAAGAAATCTCCGGCATGATCCTTTCTTACCTCAAGAGTTGCGCTGAATCCTTCTTCGGGGAGCCTGTCGAGGAAGCCGTCATCACCGTCCCGGCTCATTTCAACGACCATCAGAGGCAAGCCACCAAGGATGCCGCCAGGATCGCCGGCCTCGAAGTCCTGAGAGTGATCAACGAGCCGACAGCGGCCAGCTTAGCTTACGGTTTGGACGTCCAGAACAACGCCACAGTGGCTGTTTTCGACTTGGGCGGCGGGACTTTTGACATCACGATCCTGGAAATTCAGGATACGGTTTTCCAGGTCTTATCCACCAACGGCGATTCCTATCTGGGCGGTGAAGACTTCGATAACCGCATCGTCGAGTGGCTGATCGAAAGCTTCAAAAAAGAACACGACATCGACTTATTTCAGGATAAATTAGCTCTGCAGAGAATAAAAGAAGCTGCCGAAAGGGCCAAGCGGGAACTTTCCTTTATTATGGAAAGCGAAATCAACCTTCCTTTTATCTGCTCTGCCTCAGGCGGCTCCAAGCACATAAACAAAAAAATAACCCTGAGGAAGCTTGAGGAGTTGACGGACGACCTGGTGAAAAAGACGATCCCCCTCATCGAACAGGCGCTGGCTGACGCTCACCTCAAGCCTGAGGCTATCCAGGAGGTTATTTTGGTGGGCGGCCAGACGCGGATGCCGCTGGTCCGAAAGACCATTGCGGACTTTTTTCAGAAAAAGCCTCGGGAAGACATTAACCCTGACGAAATCGTGGCCATGGGAGCGGCCGTTCAGTCCGCTATATTGAGAGGAGACAAGAGCGGCCTCGTCGTCCTGCTGGATGTCACACCTTTCTCTTTGGGGATCGAAACCGAGAATGACACTTTTCAGGTCATCATTGACAAAAACACCACAATCCCAACAAAAAAGACGATGCACTTCACGACTGTCGAAGATAATCAGATCCGGGTGACAGTTCATGTTCTTCAAGGGGAGATCCTCCAGGCCTCGAAAAATAAATCTCTGGCCCGTTTTGACTTGGTCGGGATTCAACCCGGGCCTGCGGGTATTCCTCAGATCGATGTGACGTTCGAGATAGACGCCGACGGTATTTTGAAAGTCTCCGCCCGAGACGTGATTACGGGCATGAATCAGCAAGTCGATGTCAAGCCGTCCTCCGGGTTGAGCAAGGGCGAACTGGAGGCCATCATCGAGAAAAATCGATTGCAGCAGAAAAACTTGCCGTAAAACACTATGACCAAGAGAGATTATTATGAAGTCTTAGGCGTGACCAGGACTGCTTCCCAGGAAGAAATCAAGCGGGCTTACCGCCAGCTTGCCCTGAGATATCATCCGGACAGAAACCCAGGCAACAAAGAGTCCGAAGAGAGATTTAAAGAAGCGGCCGAGGCCTACAGCGTCCTGGGGGACCAGGAGAAGAGGGTTACTTATGACCGGTTCGGCCATGACGGGCTGAGAGGGGAAGGGTTTACCGGTTTTTCAGGGTTTGATTCTTCCGTCTTTGAGGAATTTGAAGATATCCTGGGGAGCTTCTTCGGGTTTGGTGATATTTTTGGGACGAGAGACCGCAGAAGAAGGTCATATCCCCAAAGAGGGAGAGACCTGGCTCTAGAGCTTGAGATTACCTTGGAAGAAGCAGCCGCCGGGGTCGAAAAAGAGATCAGCCTTAACCGGGCCGAAGTCTGCGCAACCTGCAAGGGTTCGGGGATGCAACCCGGGACGAGAAAGACCCTCTGCCCGACTTGCCAAGGAAGAGGCCAGCTGCGCTACCAGCAAGGATTTTTCACCGTTGCCCGGACGTGTTCCCAATGCCGGGGAGAAGGAGAGATCATTTCCACGCCCTGCCAAGAGTGCAAGGGCCCTGGCAAAACTAAACAGAAAAAGACTCTTAAAATCAGGATTCCCCCCGGTGTCGATGATGGCTCCCGTCTGCGGCTAGAGGGAGAGGGGGAGCCTGGTGACGCCGGAGCCGTGCGGGGAGACCTTTATGTTGTCATTCGGGTCGCTAAGCATGGTTTCTTCGAAAGGGAGGGAAACAACCTTTTTTGCCAGATTCTTATTTCCTATTCCCAGGCGGCCCTGGGCGCTTTGATTGAAGTGCCGAACCTGAACAGCGAAACCGAGCAGGTGAAGATCCATCCCGGCACACAATCTGGGGAAGTGTACAAGCTGAGGGGACGCGGCCTCAAAGACCTTAACAGCCGCCGGAGGGGAGATCTTTTTTTGAAGGTTTTTGTAAAGACGCCGGTGAGTTTGACCAAAGAGGAAAAGGAGTTATTGCGACGGTTGGCCGAACTTCGAGGCGAAGAGTTAGATAAAACTGACAGAAGCCTAATCGACAAGGTCAAAAATATCATCCATTAGAGAGCGGATTGACATCGACTCATTTTCTCATCAAGCAGAAAAACCTCCGTCTTCCTTTTGCTGTTATCGAGGGCGAGGAACACCATCACCTCAGCAAAGTCCTGCGGATAAAGCCAGGGAAACGAATCTGGCTCATTGACGAGCAAGGAGGGAGCTATTTGGCTGAAGTCCAAGAGGTCGGAAAGGAGCAGACGAGGCTCTCGATCCTGGAGGAAGCGGATAAAGAGGAGGTGAAAATTGAGCTGACTTTGGCCCAGGGTTTGATCAAATCCAAAAAAATGGATTTTCTTATCCAGAAAGCTACCGAGCTGGGGATGAGCTCTTTTATCCCCGTGATGGCAAGGCGATCGGTTGTCAAAATTCAAGATAAAGAAACAAAAAAGATAGAGAGATGGCAGAAGATCGCGGCCGAAGCAGCCAAGCAGAGCCGAAGGCCTTTGGTGCCTGAGATTGACTTCCCGCAGCCTTTTCCTCACTTCATCGAAAACAGGAATGAGTCCAGGAAGCTCCTCCTTTGCGAGACAGACGGGAGGTATCTGCGGGATATTTTTGCTGAAGGACCGGGTCGTCCCGGAGAGGGTGGGACTCCCTCGGCCCTCATCCTGGTCGGGCCGGAAGGAGGCTGGACCGAAGAGGAGGAAGGTTTAGCTCTCGAGAGAGGGTTTGAGGCCGTCAGTTTAGGGAAGCAGGTTTTGAGAGCAGAGACTGCAGCCTTGGCGGCTCTGGCCATGATCTCTCATTTTTGGAACACCTGAGATGTTTCTCCAAGGTCAGAAAGTCGGAAAATATGAGATCATCCGCTCGCTCGGCAGCGGAGGGTTCGGCTCTGTTTATTTAGCCAAAGACACCTGGCTGGACATTAAAGTCGCTATCAAGGTTCCCCATAAGCAGTCGGCAGAGCTGTACAAGCTCCTCAAAGAGCCGCGCCTCCAGGCCGCCCTGAACCATCCCAATATCGTGCGGATGATCGCTGCAGAGAAAGAGAACAAGATATTTTTCATGGTCATGGAATACGTGAAAGGCAAGACCTTAGAGAAGATCCTGGAGAAAGAGAAGGTGCTGGATTGCGAGAGAGCTGTGGATTATATAAAACAGATTGCCCAGGGAATCGATCACGCTCACAAGAATAAAATCATCCACCGTGACCTTCGGCCTTCCAATATCATGATTTCCGAAGAGGGGACCGCCAAAATCACCGACTTCGGGACTTCGGCGTGGCTGAACAACATCCCCTACGCTTCCACCCGGATCGGCAGTCCTCCTTATATGGCCCCCGAGCAGTTCCTGGGCAAGGCCAGCTATCAGTCGGATGTCTATTCGCTCGGCTGCATTTTTTATGAGCTGATTGTCGGCCGTCCTCCCATTTTTGACCCGGATCCGTTTAAGATCCTGGAAAAAGCCCAGCAGGGACGGATCACTCCTCCGCGTCTCAGAAATAGCAAAATTCCCAGGGAAATCGACGAAATTATTATGAAATCCCTTGCTTCGAAGGTCGAAGATCGCTACCAGAGGGCTTCCGAGGTCATCCGCGCGCTATTCTCTCTCAAGGGAAAAGAGACGGCACGGGAGGAAATCGAGGACATCCTGAGCCGGATAAAAGCGAGAGAGCAGACGAAAACAGAGGTCTGCTGGAACTGCCGCCGTCCTCTCCCGCTCAAGACAAAGAGTTGTCCTCATTGCGGAGAGGTGAATTGAGGCCAGCTCACGTTTCAAACCGGCGTTTGACTTGGAGGTGCGATTCAGATAACATTGAATTTGAAAATCCAGGTTTTCCAAAGGGATTAAAAGGGCATGATATTTTTTTCAACGAGGAGTCATAAATGAGTCCTTTTAATGAGAACGGAAAAGTTTGGATGAACGGCCAGCTTGTTCCCTGGAGAGACGCCAAAATCCATATCGCCTCGCATGTCATCCATTACGGAAGCTCTCTTTTTGAGGGTTTCCGGGCTTATGAAACTCCCAAAGGAACAGCCATCTTTCGTCTCGAAGCTCATACCAAGAGATTGTATAACTCGTGCAAGATGTACCGTATGGAAGTTCCTTACACTATCGAGGAATTCAACCGGGCCATCATCGAAACGATCAAGGCCAATAATATGAAATCCTGCTACATCCGCCCGATTGTCTACCGCGGCTATCGGGCTTTGGGGGTGGATCCTTTCCCGAATCCTGTCGACTGCGCCATCCTCGTCTGGAACTGGGGAAAATATCTGGGGGATGAAGCTCTGGAGCAGGGCGTTGATGTCAGGATATCTTCCTGGTGGCGGATGGCCCCCAATACTTTTCCGGCCCTGGCCAAGTCCGGCGCGAACTACATGAATTCCCAGCTCATTAAAATGGAAGCCTTATTAGACGGATATGCCGAGGGTATCGCCCTTAATATTCGGGGCCATATCAGCGAAGGCAGCGGAGAAAACATATTCCTGGTCTATAACGGAGCGGTTTATACGCCTCCCTTATCCTCCTCCGTCCTGCCGGGGATCACCAGGGATTCGGTCATTACTTTGACCAAGGAAACAGGGATGCGCCTCATCGAAGAGACCATTCCCCGAGAGATGCTCTATATCGCCGATGAGGTCTTCTTCACCGGCTCTGCTGCCGAGATAACGCCGATTCGCTCGATTGACAAGATCGTCATCGGAGCGGGAAAACGCGGTCCCGTGGCCAAGAGACTCCAGGATGAATTTTTCGCCTGCATCAACGGCGAGAGAGAAGACACATATCATTGGCTCACGTATATTTAATTTAAGAGAGGTGGAGCATGGAAATAGATGAACTCTTGAAAGTTGCTATCGAAAGGGATGCTTCCGACCTGCATCTCAAGGCCGGCAGCCATCCCATCGTCCGCGTCCATGGAACCCTTGTTCCTTTAACCGGGTTTCCCCGGTTGACATCCAAAGATACCCAGGAGCTGAGTGATCAGCTGATGACGGATTTCCAGAAGTCGAAAATAAAGGAAGATTTCGACCTCGATCTAGCCTACAGTCTGCCCGGGTTTGGCCGGTTCCGGGGAAGCATTTTTCAGCAGCGTGGTTCCCTGGCTGTTGCCCTCCGCATCATCCCGCTCGAGGTGAAGACCATCCGGCAACTCCTCCTGCCGGAAGTGCTGGAAAAAATTTCGCTGCTCCAGAGAGGCTTGGTTCTGGTCACCGGAACAACGGGAAGCGGCAAGACGACGACCCTCGCGGCCATGCTTGACTATATCAACACTCACCGTAGAGAAAATATCATCACCATCGAAGACCCGATCGAATATCTCCATAAGGATAAAAAAAGCACGATCAGCCAGCGGGAAGTCGGCATGGATGTGAACTCTTTTTCGCGGGGCTTGCGGGCGACTCTGCGTGAAGACCCCGATGTCATCCTCGTCGGAGAAATGAGAGACTTGGATACGATAGAAACCGCCGTAATGGCAGCAGAAACCGGCCACTTGGTTTTTAGCACTCTCCATACCCTCGACGCTCCTGAGAGCATCAACCGCATCATCTCTGTTTTCGCTCCCCATCATCAGAGGCAAGTCCGCCTGCAATTGGGCAGCATCCTCAAGGCAGTCATCTCCCAGAGGCTTATTCCCCGGATGGACGGACAGGGAAGAGTCCCGGCTGTCGAGGTCATGATCAGCACGCCCTATATCCAGGATTGCATCCAGGACAAAGAGAAAACCAGCCTCATCCGCGATGCCATTGCATCCGGCGTCTCTCAGTACAGTATGCAGACCTTTGACCAGTCCATCTTTCAGCTTTACCGGGACGGCTACATTTCCTTTGAGCAGGGACTGCGCTACTCCACCAACCCGGACAACTTTAAGCTCCGGGTCATGGGTATCCAGTCCACACTGGACATCGCTCTCGAGGAGATGGAACACGGAATGAGCCAGGTGGACAGGGGAGGACCGGAGGAGCCCACAGAAGAAGAGACTCCATGAGAGTGCAGGAGATCAGGGAAGCTTTCCTCGGCTTCTTCTCCAAAAAAAATCACAAAATTGTTCCCAGTTCCTCCTTGCTTCCCAAGGACGACCCGACCATCCTTTTCAGCAACGCCGGGATGAATCAGTTCAAGAATATCTTTCTCGGCCTGGAAAAGCGAAGCTATAAGAGAGCGGCCACAGTGCAGAAGTGCCTCCGGGTTTCCGGCAAGCACAACGACCTGGAACAAGTCGGGAAAACCAATAAACATCATACTTTCTTTGAGATGTTGGGAAATTTCTCCTTCGGGGATTATTTTAAAAAAGAGGCTATTGCGTTCGCCTGGGAGCTTGTCACCGAGGTCTTCAACCTAAAGAAAGACCGTCTCTACGCGACGGTCTATGAAGAAGATGAGGAAGCCTTCCGGGTCTGGAGCGACGACATGGGCGTTCCTGAAGAAAAGATATTTAGGTTCGGGAAAAAAGACAATTTTTGGGCCATGGGGGAAACAGGGCCCTGTGGCCCCTGTTCCGAAATCCACTATGATATCGACCCGGGTATGGAGGAGGGAGAGCCTTACGCCTTGATCGAGAAGGGGAGCGACCGGTTCCTGGAACTCTGGAACCTGGTGTTCATGCAGTATTTCCAGGATGAAACCGGCGCTCTTCATCCGCTTCCCTCTCCTTCCATCGACACCGGAATGGGGCTCGAAAGGACCGCAGCCGCGCTCCAGGGGAAGCGCAGCAATTTTGACACCGATCTTTTCGTGCCTTTGATCAGGAAAATCTGCGATATGGCTCAACGAGAGTACCCGGCCGACAACGCGGGCGATATTTCGGTGAGAATCATCGCCGACCATGTCAGAGCCATCACCTTTTTGATCGGCGACGGCATCATGCCCTCGAACGAAGGAAGGGGGTATGTGCTGCGACGGCTCATTCGCCGGGCTTTCCGGCATGGCAATCTTTTAGGCCTAGAGAAACCTTTCGTTCACCTGCTTGTCAGCGGAGTCGCTGATATCATGAAGGACACCTATCCCGAGCTCCTGGCCTCCATTACCTATATTTCCCGGCTCTGCCTTTCCGAGGAAGAGCGGTTTGCCCTGACTCTGTCTTCAGGCCTGCGCTATTTTCTGCAGTTCAGCGAGGAAGCCAGGAGAGCGGGCCAGAATGTGCTGGCCGGGCCGGAGATTTTCAAGCTCTATGATACCTTCGGGTTTCCCCTCGACCTTTCTCAGGAATTGGCCCAGGAGCAGAACCTGGGCGTCGACGAAGCCGGTTTCTATGCCGAACTGGGGAAACAAAAGGAGAGGGCCCGCGCCTCCTGGAAGGGGGACGAACAGGCAGAAGAACGGAAAGTCTATGAGGGGATGAAGAAATTCCGGGTGATTTATAAGGGCTATGAGACGGACCACATCGCCGAGACCGAGGTTTTGGCTATCGTTAAGGCCGGGAAAGAGGCCACAGAGCTCAAAGAAGGCGAGACGGGGCAGGTTGTTCTTGCTGTCACGCCGTTTTACGCCGAGGCCGGAGGCCAGGTCGCGGATTCGGGCCGGCTCCGGAATCCTCGCTTTTCCGCGTTGGTGGAAGATGCCTTCTATCCCATTCCCGAGATCATTGCCCATGATATTCGGGCTATCTCAGGAGAGTTGCACGTCGGGGACACAGTCGAAGCCTCCGTGGATATTTCCCGGCGCAGGGCCATCAGCAATAACCACACCGCTACCCATCTCCTTCACGCCTCCCTCCGGCAGATTCTTGGCGACCATGTCAAACAAGCCGGGTCGCAGGTCTCAGCGGAGCGGCTGAGGTTTGATTTCACCCACTTTTCTCCTCTCAGCCGCCAGGAGATTCAGGAGGTGGACGGTCTGGTCAACCAGAAAATCCGGGAAAATCTTAAGGTCGAGACAAAGCTGACCACGTTCGAAGAGGGACTGAAGGAAGGAGCGATGGCCATCTTCGAGGAAAAGTATGGAGAAAAGGTGCGTATGATTGTCGTCGGTGATTTCAGCAAAGAGCTGTGCGGGGGAGTTCATGTCCGGGCGACTGGTGAGATAGGATTATTCAAGATTATCGCTGAGTCGGGCATCGCCGCCGGGATGCGCCGGATTGAAGCGTTAACAGGAGAAGAGGCTCTGCGCTACGCCCAGGAAATGGAAGATCTTTTAAACGATGTCCAGGCGGTCTTGAGCAGCCCCCGGAAAGAAATCCTCCACCATGTTGAAAAATTAAAGAGCCAGTTAGAAAAGAGCGAGAGAGAGAACAAAACTTTGCGGCAGAGACTGGCCAAACTCAAAACACAGGGAGGAGAAGAGCGCATCCGGAAAATCAAAGGCGTATCTGTCCTGGCGCAGCGTCTAGAAGGCTTGACCAACGAAGAGCTCCGCGGCCTGGCCGATTCTCTTAAGCAAAAAATCGGCTCAGGAGTGGTTATCCTAGGAGCCGCTGTCGACGAGAGAGCTTTTCTCGTTGTCGCTGTGACTCAAGACCTGGTCGGGCGCATCCGGGCCAATGAGCTTATCGGCGAGATCGCCCCGCTTATCGGTGGAGGAGGCGGGGGAAGGGCCGATTTCGCTCAAGCCGGAGGGAAGAAGGCAGAATTCCTGGACCGGGCCTTGGAAAAGAGCTATTCTATCATCGAAAAAATGATCTGAATGGGATGAGGAGATTTTGAAAAATCACCCAAAAGGGTGATTGTCAAGACGTTGTTTTTTTGACAAAATAAAGGAAAATTAGCCGGACAGGCGAGAATCATGGATCTTCGGCCAAGAGTGATGATTGCGGCCTTCCTAGTGGGGTTCATTCTTCTCTCTCTTTTACCTATCCAGGCGGAGGCGAGGCCGCAGAGTGAGTTGAAGCAGAAGTATGATCCGGTTGTCAGGACGTATGGCCGAAAATACAACGTTCCGGCCGACCTCATCCACTCCGTTATAGCCGCTGAATCGAACTATGACAGCGGCGCCGTCTCTCCGAAAGGGGCGGCCGGGTTGATGCAGCTCATGCCCGAGACGGCTGCTCAATATGGAGTCCGGGATAGGTTTGATCCCGAACAGAACATTATGGGAGGAGTCCAATACCTCAGGGATTTATGCCGGCTTTACAAGAGTAGCACGAAACTTGTCTTAGCCGCTTATAATGCCGGACAGGAAGCCCTGATAAAGTACAGAGGCATCCCGCCCTACTCTGAGACAAGAGAATATATCCGCCGGGTCATGGCCTCCTACCAGAAACCTGTGATTACAGGGGGGACGCCCATCCGGAAATTCACCGGGCCCGATGGCAAAGCCATCTTTACCAATGACCCGTATTATCATTTAAACAACCGAAAAGACAAATAATCAGGGCAAGCGCCCTGCCGAAGAGGGTTGGTCTCAGACACAGCCCTTGATGGGGAAATGGCGGGGAAGAATTTCAAACGTTGCCGGTAGGCGACCCAATTGCTCGCCGTCGAGCTCTAAAATGACTGCTCCTTCCTCTAAGTTGAAAGCCTCGATTTGCCTGCCGCGGATAAGGGATATCTTGGGATGGGAAAGGTGCGTTCCGAGAAAAATTTTCCAGCCGTGGCGGCAGAATTCAAAAAACTTCATTCCTTTGACGAGGACGAGGTCGAAAAGGCCGTCATCCAATTTCGCTCGCGGGGCGACTTTCATTCCTTTGCCGAAAATCTTCCCGTTGGCGACAACGCCGACCAAATATTCAGCTTCGGGGACGTCTTTCCCGTCGATGCAGATTTTTATCCACCTGCTTTTGTAGTGGACCATGGCGGAGACGAGGCAGCGAACATAAGAAGAGGCCTTTCTCTCCATTCGTCTCTGGTCCACCCGCCTCACCACCTCGCCGCCGACGCCGATGATCAATTCCGACCCGCTTCTTATGGCCTCCCGGGCGATATCTGTCGCCTGAAGAGGCTTTTCCATGAATTCGTACCTGAATTCATGGATAAAACTCTTGATTGCTTCTTTGATATCTTTCCAGCGCTGGCGCGTTCTTCCCTGATTGGACTCAGGGTTGACGATCACCTGGGTTTTGAGGCGGTTCATCCTTCGCTACTCCTTGGGCTTGAAGAGTTTTTTTCTTTCCGAATAAAGATGCTCCAATCACCCCGCCCAACGCGCCAAAAGCTGCAAAAACGACGGCGGAAATCATTAGGCCGAGCAGGAACCATGGCATCGAAACCCCCTCGGCTCCTCTTCCCATCCATCTTTCCCAGCCGGAGGGCATGTCTTTGGCAAATTGCGAGAACTGCTCCATGAATTTTTGAAGGAATTGTCGGTTCAAAGCCTGGAATGGAAGGCTGACTACTGCATCCACAACAGCGGCGATGATGCCGGCCAAGATGCCGACGATGGCCCCATCGCCGGAGGTGAGGGAGACCGGGGAATTTTTGGCTAGAAGATAAGAAGCCAGCATGGCTCCACCGATAATCCAGAGACAACAGAGGCAGTTGACTACAGGGACGGCCGTGAGCACCCCTGCCACGGCTCCGCCGACCAGAGCCGGCGTGAACATGCCCTGACGTTGATTGTTCATTGTTCCTCCTACCTCTTCAATTTGCCCTTATTCTAAGTGGATTGGGTTTTGCATTTCAAGCAGTATTTTCTGGGCCAAGCATCTCCATTTCTGAGAGAACGCAAACCGGGCAGAGGGCCCTGCCGTGGCGCATCCGACCATTTCGAGGACACTATCCGGCTTCAATGGCCCCTTGATTGACCAGGGACGGGAAGGGGGGGGTAATATTACTAAAATTAAAATCTTTAGAATGTCTCCGCGTGCCGTAGGCGTTGCAGGGACTGGCACCGTGCTACCCTATCCTGATCACGATCTTCACAGAAACGGAGATGCCTCCTTTTTTCTTGAATGAAGGGCTGCGGTTCCGAGCCCGCTAGAAATCATGTCTTTGGTGACGGTCTTTTTTTGTGCTGGAGCGCCAGGTCAGCCAGGCCGGTAATGAAATATAAAGGGAGGATGGCGCCCCAGAGAAGACCGGTGGCGAAGCGGACTTCGTTAGATGTGTCCCAGAGCCTGACAAAGTTGCCCAGCGTATCTGTCACAATCGGAAAGGAAACGAAGAGAAAGACTTTGGTCCGGGGCAGGGTTAGCCGGCAGAATCCTCTGAGAAAAGGATAGAGCAACACGCCGATGAGGAAACCTGAATAGATCCCCAGGCAGCGGGCGCAGACAGCTAAAGGCTGGCCGAGGAAATGGAAAGAGCGGGAGCTAATTTGATGACAGACCGGGGAGAAAATGGCATAAGCGAACCTTTGCCATGGCGAAAAATGACTTCGCAGATAGGGGGCCCAAAAAATGGCCCCCAGCCAGGCAGCCGTGCCAGCCGCAACAAAAATATAGACTATCAGGATGGTTTTATTTACTTTGCCCGGCATAGCGTATTCAAGCGTGGCCTTTAACCCGAAGATAGGCCAGGTACCCGATAAGGATCAGGAAATTTATCGTGATAACTGACCAGGACATGAAGGAAACATAGAGATCTCTTCCCATGAAGTCATATAAAGAAAGGGCAATGACCATAAAATTAAGGCAGAGGAAGACCTTCCAGAAGGGGCGGTATTTATCAAAATGCTTGAGAATGAGCATGACGGCCGGTGCAGAGGAGAGCAGCGTATAATCCCACCCCAAGGGCGAGATCAAAGGAATGAGGGCCAGGAGCAAAAAGCATTCAAGGAGAATGGGTTCGGAGATGTTTTCTTTCCGGAGAAGGACGAATAGCACCAACAAACCCAGAGCGGCAAGAGCAGCGAGGTAGAGAACAAAGGATAAGTGTTGCCGTCCCGTCCATTTCATAAAAAACCCTATGAGGGAAATATTGTCCTGGGAGGAAAAAAGAGACGGAGTTGATGCGCGAAGGGAGGACTGCCACTCGTTGAGCACCCGAAAATTTCCGTCGAGGCCGTAGAAAAGAGAAGGGGCAAGAAGAGCCAAAGTCAGCACAAGGGCTCCTGATGCCAGGGTCAGCCCTTTCTTCCGGAGGGCAAAATAAGGAAAGAAGATGACCGCATAGGGCTTCAACGCAGCGGCCAGCCCCCCAAATAGTCCCGGGCCGGCATCCGTGCGCCGGAGCCTGTTGTCCCGGACGAGGAGCCAGGTCATCAAGAGAAGAAGAAAAGTGATCAGGGTATTGATCTGCCCGAGCTGGAGTTCTCTGAGGAAATATCTGGCTAAAATGAGGAAGGAGAGGAGGCCTATAATGAGGGATCTTCTTTTATCGAGACGGAGTAACTTCAGCGAGAAAAAAAAGATGAGCCCGGAGCAAAGGAGAATGACCACATACCAGACGCCCTTGGCTGAGGAGAGTGGAAGAAAGGTGAGCGGAATGTACAAGAAAGCGGAAAAGGGCATATATTTGAATTGATAGTGCCCGTCCGAGACGCGGTAAAGAGTCTCCCCGAGCCGAAGCCGCTTGGCGGCTTGGTAATTCACCTGGAAGTCCACCATTTCATTCTTCTCCCTAAGGAGAAAAACGAGACTGAAGCAAACGAAGAGAAACAGCAGCACGAAAACAGCGGTTTTCCGGACGGTCATGCCCTTTCAGGCTAAACGAGCTCCGCCCTTTTGTCAATCCGCCGCCCGGCTCAAGTTTTGGAAAATTTTTCATTTAAGATTTGACAGAACAAATGGCAACGTGTAAATTTGTCTGATCATGCTTTAAAAGGAGGACTGAGGATGACCAAAAATCATCGAGCTATCGGTCTTCTCATCTTATTCTTGGTCGCCGGGACTTTCCTTTTCTCTCAAACAGAGGACGCGGCTAAGCTTTTTGAACAAAATAAAGAAGGCGTGCTCTTCCTTTATGTCTACGGAGGGAACAAGGAGCTCATCGCCAAGGGCGTCGGCTTTGGCCTGAGCCAAGATGTCATCATCACGAGCTATCATCTCGTCAGCATGGCTGATGAAGTCGAAGGGGTCAATTACAAAGGGAAAAAAATGAAGGTCGAAGGCATTGTTGCGGTTGACAAGAACCTGGATGTCGCTCTTCTTAAAGTCAAAGGCAAGGTGATGGCCCTGCCCGTGGGCAACTCCGACGAGGTCCAGCAGGGAGCGAGGATATTTGCCCTCGGAGCCAATGAAACGGGAGACCTTATCATTTCTGAAGGAACGGTCAGAACTATCTTGAAGCTTTCCGAGACCCAACCTATCATCGAAACATCGCTGGCCATCCCCGAAGGGTTTAATGGAGGGCCAATGCTTGACCTGAAGGGTCAGGCGGTCGGTCTTACTCTCATCCTGGATAATAGCGGCAGGATCGGCATGCCCTCCAACTCTTGGAATGGCCTGCCTAAGATGGGGAAAACGACCCCCTTTAAGGACTGGACCAAAGAGGATTATTTCGTCACCTTTGAGGGCGCCTTTCTGACTGGACGAGTCTTCAGCCTGATTGATGACCTGGGGAATGCCAAAAAATATTTGGAGAAAGTTGTCAAGCTTAATCCCTCCACGGTTGAAGCTTATGCTCTTTTGGCCTCAGTTTATTCCAAACAGAGGGACTATACCCCGGCCGCTTCGGCTTATAATAAAGTCATCGAGCTCGACCCTAAGAGGGCGGACGCGTATTTCGGGTTAGGAGATATCTATTTTCGCATGCAGCGCTGGACCGATGCCATCGCCGCGCTTGAAAAAGGCGTCTCTTTTGATAGCTCAAGAAAAGAAACCCTTTTCACGATCGGCAACGCCTATGAAGAGCTCCGGGATTTCGCCAAAGCGGCTGATGCTTATGAAAAGTACTTGAACTCGAAGCCAGAGAATCCCTGGACGGGTTATCTGCGACTGGGCAGCTGCAGAATGGAGCTGGCCCAGTATGACCAAGCGGTGGCCGCCCTTGAGCAGGCCCTGAAAGCGCAACCCCAGGATGTGAACGTGAATTACAGACTGGCTCAAGCCTATGAGAAGGCGGGCCAGCTCAAAGAAGCCCAGGCGACTTATGAAAACCTTGTGGCCTTGAACCCGGGCGATGCGGCAACCTATTATGGCCTGATTGTCAGGATGTACGACGGAGCGGGCCAATACGATAACGCCATCGAAGCCGCTAAGAAGGTCATTGAACTCAACCCCAAAAGCGAGATCGCGGTCTACAATTTGGGCATCATGTACTTGAAATTGGACAGGTGCGACGAGGCCATCGTGACATTCAAGCAAGCTCTAGCGATCAGGCCGGATTATGATTATGCCTACTATAACATCGGACTGTGCTATTCCAAGCAGAAAAAGTGGAAAGAATCCATCGACGCTTTCAAAAACTTTGTCGCTTTGGCCCCGGATAACGCGGACGCCTGGTTGAACATAGGTATCGGCTATATGCAGCTCAAAAATTTCGATTCGGCCCTCGAGCCCCTCAAAAAATGCGTTGAGCTGCGGCCGGATTACGGCGTGGCTCTGTTTAACCTGGCCATCGTTTACCTGAACCTCAAGGATAATTTCAGCGCTCGGGATGTCTATAAGACTCTCGTCACCGTGGACCCCGCGCTTGCCGAAAGGCTGAAGAAGTTTTTGCGGTAGACGCGAAGATTTCGCTCCCGAGCTTTCAGAAACCCTCAAGCCCTATCCTGATTGACAGAGGGCAGCGAAATATGGTAAAAAGATATCTATTCCAGCGCCTGAAGAATGTATTTCCTCCTTCCTTAGAGAGTCCGATGTTTTCCTTGAGGGTAGGTGTGCCTGGGAAGCCAAGACGCTTGCAGGTCGTGGGTTCATAAGTTCGAGGGCAGGTGGCGGAATAGGCAGACGCGCTAGGCTTAGGACCTAGTTCCTGATGAAGGAGTGCGGGTTCGACTCCCGCTCTGCCCATTTAAACAATGTCTCAATATCTCTCGGCTGGCGCATTGTTTCTTCCGGAGATCATGGGTCGACGAGATGTTCGCCAGAGATAAGGATAACTTCAATGAACGAGAAATTAGAGAAAATTAAGGCCAAAATCGAAGCCCCCACTCTCAGCAAAAGAGAGCTGGAGATTGAAGTCTCTGCCGACGAGGTGTCCTTAGAATTCGAGAAAGTTCTTAACGATTATGCTTCCCGAGCCAGGCTGGACGGGTTTCGCCGGGGCAAGGCCCCCAGAGATATGGTCAAGCGCCTTTTTTACTCCGACATCAAGAATTCCGTGGTGGAAAATCTCGCCCCCAAAGCTTTGCGGGAGAGCCTGCGCGCGGAGAATATCAGCCCTGTGGCCACGCCGGTGATCAGAGAGCTCTCTTTTCAAGAAGGGGCGCCTTTTCGGTTTAAAGCTACGGTGGAGATTCTTCCCGATTTTGAGCTGCCTTCCTATAAAAAGATAAGAATCAAGAAAAAGGAAGTGAAGGTCGAGGATGAGGAGGTGGAACGCTCTTTAGAAGACCTTCGCCAAAAGTCAACGGAGTATCTTCCCGTTGAGGGCAGGGGAGTGGCAGACGGGGATTATGTTGTCCTGGAAATGAAGGGCAAAGACGTCAAGACCAAAAGATTCCTGCCCACTGAAAAGGTCTTGGTCCTGGCCGGACAGCCTGATAACGAAAAGGTTTTGAATGAGAACCTGATCGGTCTTAAACCCCAGGAGACGCGAACTTTTGCTATTGCTTATCCGCCGGACCACGCCCAAAAGAAACTGGCCGGCCGAACCCTGGAATACGAGATCAAAGTTATTTCGATAAAAGAGAAAAAAGTCCCTGAGATGAGCGACGATTGGGCCAAGGACCTGGGAGAATTTGAACACCTTTCCGACCTGCGGGCCAAAGTGCGGAAAGAGCTGGAAAAAGTTAAAGAGGATTCAGCCCGCCGAGAAATGGGCGATGAAATAATCAGGACGATTTCCGAGAACCTGAGCCTGGACCTCCCTGAGACCCTGGTGGGGGAGGAGGCTGCGGGTTTCTTAAGGAGTTGGACTAAAGGAGCCCGCGCTACCCTGACGCCGGAGCAATTCGAGGAACTCCGGTCAAAAGCGAAAATCCAGGCTGAGCAGAAAATCAAAGAGAGCCTTATCCTTAAGAAGATCGCTGACCTGGAGAAACTGGAGGTGACCGATGAAGAAATCGAGGCCGAGATCAAAGCGCTGGCCAAGCGCAACAATATGTCCCTGGCCCAGGCTGCGGAAAGCATCAGCCGGGAAGGGAAAAGAGAAGACTTGAGGCACGGTCTGCTCGTCCAAAAGGCCATTGACTTTTTGCTGGAAAACGCGGTATTATACTAATACTCCCCATGACTTTAATCCCCTTTGTCGTTGAGCAAGACGGAAAAAGTGAAAGAGCGTATGATATTTATTCTCGCTTGCTCAAAGACAACATCATTTTTATCGGGTCTGAGATTAATGATGAGGTGGCCAACGCAGTTATTGCCCAGCTCCTTTATCTGGAAGCCGAGAATCCAGAAAAAGACATCTTTCTTTATATCAATTCCCCTGGGGGAAGCATTACGGCAGGGATAGCGATTTATGACACCATGCAATTCATCAAGGCTGATGTCGCCACCATCTGTGTGGGACAGGCGGCCAGCATGGCCGCAGTGTTGCTGGCCGCGGGGGCGGCCGGTAAGCGTTATTCGCTGCCCAATTCCCGGGTCATCCTGCATCAGCCTTTCGGAGGAGTCCAGGGCCAGGCTTCAGATATTGCCATCCAAGCCAAAGAAGTGCTGCGGGTTCGAGAGAACATTAACGAAATCTTGGCCAAACACACGCATCAGGCGAGAGAAAAGATTCAAGCTGATATTGAAAGAGATTTCATCATGACGGCCCCTGAAGCAAAAGAATACGGTCTGATTGACTATATTATCGCGTCCAGAGAGCAGTCCCAGAAATAGGTTTTTCTTCGCCAAAGATCTTGATCATGGGTTTCTGGTAAAGAAAATGGAAGATAACATCAAACCAAAGGCGAGCACTCTCATCAAGTGCAATTTCTGCGGCCGGACGCAGGCCCAGGTGAAGAAGCTCATCGCCGGTCCGAGGGGAGTTTTTATTTGTGATGACTGCGTGGAAGTTGCTCATTCTATTATAAATACAGACAAAATAAGGGAAGAGGAGGAAAAGCGGCAGAAGTCCGATTATCTCACTCCGCAGCAAATCAAGAGCGCCTTGGATGAATACATCGTCGGCCAGGAAAAGGCCAAGAAAAAGATCTCGGTGGCCGTTTATAACCACTACAAGAGAATCAAGCTCAGAAAAGGATTTTCCGATGTCGAGGTCGCCAAGAGTAATATCCTCCTCATCGGTCCCACAGGGACGGGAAAAACCTTGATGGCTCAAACGCTGGCCAAGATTCTCTCCGTTCCTTTTGCCATTGCTGATGCCACGACCCTGACCGAGGCAGGGTATGTGGGAGAGGATGTCGAGAACGTTGTCCTGAAGCTGTTCCAGGCCGCCGGCGGCAATATCGAAAAGGCCCAGAAGGGGATTGTTTATATCGATGAGATCGACAAGATCAGCCGGAAAAGCGACAGTCCTTCCATCACTCGCGATGTCTCGGGGGAAGGGGTGCAACAGGCACTGCTCAAGATCATCGAGGGAACGGTGTCCAATATTCCGCCCCAAGGCGGCCGGAAGCATCCCTACCAGGAGTTCATCCCCATCGACACAACTGAGATTCTTTTTATCTGTGGAGGAGCCTTCATCGGTCTGGATAAGATCATTGCCCAGAGAATAGGGAAGACCGCGGTCGGTTTCAAATCGGAGCCCAGGGCGAAAAGAGGGCAGAGCTCCAGCGAAATCTTCAACGAACTCGTCCCTCAAGACCTCATGAAATACGGCCTGATTCCCGAGCTCGTCGGCAGGATTCCCGTGGTGGCTGTTTTCAATGAATTGGACATCAACGACCTGGTTTCGATCCTGACCAAGCCAAAGAATGCCCTGGTTAAGCAGTTTCAAAAGCTTTTTGAGATGGAAGGTGTCGAGCTTGTCTTTTCTGAAGACGCCCTCTTAGCTATCGCCCAAAAATCACTGGGAAAAAAGTTGGGAGCCAGGGGATTGAGGACCATCATTGAAGACCTGATGCTGGATATCATGTACGATTTGCCCTCGTCCAAGAAGGCCGCACGAATAGACATTAACAGGAAAATGGTCGAGGAGAACGAACCGAGCTTCGCCCGACTAAAGAAAGCGGTAGGAGAATAAAATGACGGCTGAAATCAACAGCAATTCTGAGATGATCCGCAATATTCCGCTCATTCCGCTGCGGGACCTGGTCATTTTTCCGTCAACCCTGGTCCCCTTTATTATCGGGCGCGCCTCCTCCGTCCAGGCCCTCGAGAAGGCCAACGAGAAGGACAAAATGATTTTTCTCTCCGCCCAGATGGATGCTTCTCTGGATAATCCGACCCCCAAGGATATTTATAGCCTTGGCGTTACCGCCAAGATCATCCGTACCGTCAAATCCGATGAGAAAAACGTCAAGGTCATCGTTGAGGCCAAAAAAAGGGCGCGCGTTATCGAGTATCTGAGCACCTATCCCTATTATCAAGTCCTGGCCAAAGTCATCAAAGAGATCGAGGACCACAGCCCCGAAATCAAGGAGCTGTTAAAGCGCGTCCTCTCCCTCTTTGAAGATTACCTGAAGCTCAATCAGAACGCCAATATTGAATCGATCATCCCAGCCTTAAGGGATACCACGGCGGAAAGGATTACCGATATCATTTCTTCCCATCTCTATCTGCCCCTGGAAGAGAAACAAAATTTGTTGGAGACGATTAACACCCTTGAGAGAATCAGGCGGCTGAACTACCTCCTGGAAAACGAGATTCTGAAGATCCATTCCAAGCTCCGCCGGGACACAAAACATGACCGTCAGAGAATGACGGGCAAGGATACCAGACAGCCCAATCTCTTCCCCTCGGGTCCCAATTTCCGAAAGGAAGAACAGCCTAATGAGATCGAAGAACTCCGCCAGAAAGTCAAGAAGGCCAACATGCCTCCTGACGGTGAAGAGAAGGCCCTGAAAGAGATAGAGAGGCTGGAAACCATGCCGCCTATGTCGGCGGAAGCTACGGTCTGCCGAAATTACCTGGACTGGCTGCTCTCTCTGCCCTGGAATAAGAAATCGAGGGAAAAAAGAGACCTCAAAGAGGCAGAAAGGATTCTGGATGAAGACCATTATGGCCTGGAGAAGGTCAAGGAAAGAATTAGTGAATACCTCTCGATCCGCCAATTGGTCAAGAGCCCCAAAGGTATCATCCTGGGGCTCATAGGCCCTCCTGGCGTGGGGAAAAGCTCTCTCGGCCGGTCGATCGCCCGGGCGACAGGAAGAAAGTTTGTCCGGCTTTCGCTGGGCGGCGTCCGCGATGAAGCAGAGGTACGAGGTCACCGCCGAACGTATATCGGCGCTTACCCTGGAAGAATCATCCAAATGATCAAGCGAGCCGGTACCAGGAATCCGGTTTTTCTGCTCGATGAAGTGGATAAAATGAGCATGGATTTCAGAGGAGACCCCGCTTCAGCTCTGATGGAAGTCCTTGACCCTGAACAAAATAGCACATTTCTCGACCATTATATCGATACAGATTTTAACCTCTCCCAGGTCATGTTCATTGTCACTGCCAACATGCTGGAGCCGATTCCGCGTCCTCTGATTGACCGCATGGAAGTCATCCGCCTTCCCGGCTACACCGAGGACGAAAAGATCCAGATTGGTCGGAGGTTCTTGCTCCCCAAGCAATTGAAAGCACATGGCCTCAAACAGAATAACCTCAAAATCACCGACCCGGCCCTGCAAAAGATCGTCCGGGAATACACCCGAGAAGCCGGGGTCCGGAATCTGGAGAGAGAAATCACTTCGATCTGCCGGAAGCTCGTCAAGAAGGTCGTCCAAAAGGGAAAAAGCCACAGTGAAAGGGTTACCCCGAAAAACCTGGAGACTTACCTGGGAATCGCCAAGTACCGCCGGTCGGGAATAGACAAGAAGGACGAAATCGGCGCGGCTATCGGGATGGCCTGGACCGAGTTTGGCGGAGAGTTGTTGACCTTCGAGGCCACCAAGGTCCAGGGCAAGGGGAGTTTTACGCTGACCGGACAGCTGGGCGAAATCATGCAAGAGTCGGCCCAGGCGGCTTTCAGCTATGTCCGGGGCAAGATTTTTGAATTGCATATCGCCAAGGACCTCCATAAGAATTTTGACATTCACGTCCATGTCCCGGAGGGCGCAACGCCCAAGGAAGGCCCTTCTGCCGGAATCACTATCGCCACCTCGATCCTCTCGTTATTGACAGAAATTCCGGTCAACAGAAAGGTGACCATGACCGGAGAAATCACTCTCAAGGGAAAAGTCCTTCCTGTCGGCGGAATCAAGGAAAAACTTCTGGCCGCCCATCGCGAAGGCTTCCGAGAAGCCGTTATCCCCATAGATAACAAGGCGGATTTGAAGGACCTGCCCAAGGCCATCAAACAAGATCTTCAAATCCATCTCGTGGAAAACATGGACGAAGTCCTAAAAATAGCTCTGACGGCTGAACTTCCCCAGAAGCCTCCGCAGAAGGAGAAAGTAGCCGTGGCCTCGGAGCTTTTACCGAGGGGAGGGAAGGGCGAAGGCCCGGTCGAGCCTCCTCTCACTCATTAAGGATTCCACAAAGGGAAATAACCTTTCATCACAGGCGTGATTGATTGAACGGCAGACAATCAACCGACAGGACCGAGATATTTGTTTGAACGAATCGGGATTGCCTCATGAGGGGACCCCATGAGGTCAGAATAGACGAATTAAGACCTTACAGGAGAAGCAAGAAATGAAAGAGTGCAGCTTGGTCGAACTTGAAGAAAAAGAGATGAAGGAGCTCGTCAAAATGGCCGGTCAGATTGGCGTGGAGGACGAAGAAATTGAGGAAGCCACCAAGCACAACCTCATTTTCAAGATCCTCGAGGCCCAGGCCAAGAAGAACGGCCTGCTTTTTTCAGAGGGAGTTCTCGAATGCCTGGAAGATGGGTTTGGCTTTCTGCGGGCGCCTGAGTTCAGCTATCTGCCCAGCCAGGACGACATCTACGTCTCGCCCTCGCAAATCCGCAAATTTCAGCTGCGCACGGGTGATACCATATCCGGCATCGTCCGGCCCCCCAAAAACGGGGAGAAATACTTCGCTTTAATCAAGATCGAAGCCATCAATTTCACCCATCCCGATGTCCTCCAGGATATGAGAAGAAATGTCCATTTTGAGCACCTGACGCCGCTTTACCCGTTTGAGAAGATCAACCTGGAAGACGGCAACGCCAAAAACATGAACGCCAGAATCATGGACCTGTTGACCCCGATCGGAAAGGGCCAGAGGGGACTAATCGTCTCGCCGCCACGGGCAGGCAAAACCACTCTGCTGAAGACGATTGCCAAGTCTATTGAAAAAAATCATCCCGAGATTTTTCTTATCGTGCTTCTGGTGGCCGAGAGACCGGAAGAGGTCACGGATTTCCAGAGAAGCGTCAATGGAGAAGTGGTGGCCTCGACCTTTGATGAGCCGCCCGTAAGAAATGCCCAGGTGGCCCATATCGCACTCGAAAAGGCCAAGCGCCTTGTCGAGATCAAAAGAGATGTCACGATCTTGCTCGACAGCGTCACGAGGCTCGCCCGGGCTCATAACGCTATCATCCCGCCTTCAGGCAAGGTCCTTTCCGGAGGGATTGACGCCAATGCTCTGAACAAGCCCAAGAAATTCTTCGGATCCGCCAGAAAAATTGAGGAGGGAGGAAGCCTGACCATTGTGGCCACGGCTCTGGTTGACACCGGCAGCCGCATGGATGATGTCATTTTCGAGGAATTCAAGGGCACGGGAAATATGGAGATCAACCTCGACCGCCGCCTGGTGGATAAACGTCTCTTTCCCGCCATCGACATAAATCGTTCAGGGACACGAAAAGAAGAGCTGCTCATCGAGGAAAACGACCTGAACAGAATCTGGATTCTGAGAAAGGTCTTAAGCCAGCTGTCAGAAGTCGAGGCCATGGAGCTTCTGGCCGAAAAGCTCGGCAAGACCAAGACCAATCAGGACTTCCTGAACGCTATGAGTAAAGGTCTGTAAATAAAGAATTTAGCCAGTCTTTAGTCCCCACAATTATTACTCCCAAAGTTTCTCGATTCGCGCGCGCCATTACAGCCCCTCGATCCGTATGGAAGAGGCTAAGCAACTTAAAGTCAGTGGCTAAAGTGGCACGCATCTCTTGGAAAATCCTTGTCTGAAAATTAACGAAGGATGGACCTGAAATTTAAGATATAAGTAGGGGAGTGGCAGCTGTCTGAATCATTTAATTCTTTCTCCTGCTCATCTATGTCAGAAAAGAATACAAACCGGTCAAATTGCTAGAAGGCTTGAAAAAGGACGTTATGTCGAGGCTGGGCGACCACCCTTTAAGAAATAAGCTCAACTTTCCGGAATATAGGCCCGTTTTTTAATTTGATATCAAGCTCTTGCCAAGTTTATATATTGTTTTTATATTTTATTGAAATGACGTAAGAAAGGGGTGGATTGCAGGTTTAGGCGTTGATCACAGTCCTGGCTATAAGGGGGAACGTTCAAGGGTGCAGATTTCCAGAGCTGCGCAAGAATTAGGCAAAGCGAATATGCACAGGGAGTGGAAAATTCTATATGACTGAAATAAAAGAAAATGAAAATAGGATTAATATTGCGTCGCATAAGGAATATTATGTCAACTTCATAATCTTTTTCCTAAAACACCTCCTCAGACAAGAAAACCAGATGACTTTGGCTGATTCCTTTTTACTTTCTTTTTAGCCTGGAGAGAATTTCCTCAAGGACTTGGATGATCTCTTCTTTGGTGACCGTGTGCTTCTTGAATTCGATCCTCAGATGATAATAATCATTATGTTGAGGGGCATAACTAAAAATGTATGGTTTCGTCGTCCTGTGCTTTCCCTTAAGTTTTTTTGATAATTCTCTCGTGTCTTCGCGGCGCAAGCCTCTTTCGACGATTTCTGAAATGAGCTTTTCCATATCCTGCTCTTTCTCGAGCTTGGCAATCTCGATGAGAGTACTGCGGCTCGTAATCTGGTGGGTTTTACAGAGCTCGCGGAGACGCTTGGGGATCCGGGCGACGTTTATGATCTCAGTGATGGTCGAACGGGCTTTGCCGATTTTTTCGGCAAGCTGGTTATGATTATAACTATAAATATCAATCAGGGCATTAAGGCCGTCGGCTTCTTCAAAAACATCGAGGTCTTTGCGCTGCAAATTTTCGATGAGAGCGAGCTCGAGGGCCTCATTGTCTCTGACGCTCATCTCGATACAGGCGATTTCTTTAAGCCCGATATTTTTCGAGGCAACGAAACGCCGCTCTCCAGCGATGATCTCATACCGGTCATTTTTTGGCCTGACCAGGATGGGCTCGAGAATCCCTTTGGCCTTAATCGAGGCCATAAGGTCTTCCAGGTTTCCGAGTTCGCTCCGGGCCTGGCGAGGATTAGGGTCGATTCTATCGAGTGAAATCATGCGTATTCGAGGGCCGGAGACACGGGCGGAAATCAAATCAACGAAATGGTCGTTGTGGCGCATGTCGATATTTTCGGGCAAGCCGGATCTTTTAATTTTTTGCACGCTCAATAATCTCCTCGGCGATTTTTTTGTATTGATAAGCTCCGACAGAGTTGGGAGCATAAGTAAAAATCGATTCTTTGTAAGCCGGGCTTTCCTCTAATTTGACACTCTTGGATATATGAGTTTTAAAAACGAGATTGCCGAATACTTTGCGGATTCTTTTGACGACATCTTTGGATATGTTCGTTCTTTTGTCATGAAGCGTGATGAGGATTCCCAAGACGCGCAGATCGGGGTTGGCGATTTTTTTAACCTTGTCGATCGTTTCGAGGAGATCGTCTGTTCCTTCCAGGCAAAGGTAGGAAGATTGGATGGGGATCAGAATATGGGTGGCTGCAACCAGCGAGTTAAGGGTAATCAGTCCGAGAGTCGGAGGAGTATCCATAACGATATGGTCATATTTCGGCCTAATCGGCTGGAGGATATCCTTAAGGCGGTAGTGGCCGTCGATTTCTCCGAGTAGAGATGGCTCCAGTTTAGCCATAGAAATCTTGGAAATGGCGATATCAAGGCCCGGTATAGTTGACCTAGAAACGATGCTTTCCAGTTTTTCTTCTGGATGCATCATGACGTCAAAAAGAGACTTGGTATACTTGGAAGGGTCGTTAAGACAAGAGATGGTGCTGTGGGCTTGGGGGTCGGTATCGATAAGGAGAATTCTGTAGCCCAGCAAAGCCAGGGCGGCAGAAACGTTGAGAGCCGTCGTGGTCTTCCCTACTCCTCCTTTTTGGTTGGTGATGGCGATAACCAAAATATTTCCTCCAAGGCGCGGGCTAAATAAGAAAGATAGAATAATAAAGAAAAAATGAAAATGCAAGAAAATAACAGAAAAATGGTAGGATAAAATTAGGGGCGTTTAAGAAATAGGGAAATGTCGGCGTGCCGACATTGCATTAAGTTATTGAAAATAAATAATATAATAGGAGCGGAGAGAATATTTGGTGTTGGAAGGGACTTCTCGTATGACCAAAAATTAGAGGTCTGGGGAAACCATATTCCCGTCGATGTGAATAACCTTTTTTCTCAGGTCGATCTTCACGCCGGAAAGCTCAACGGCGGTTTCGACGATCCGATAGAGTCCGGAGCAGCAAGGGACGGTCATGATGGCGACCGTAAGCGAGTTCAGGTCATTTTGTTTAATAATCTCAGCCAGCTTTTCGATGTAACCTTCTGTATCGTCGAGTTTCGGGCAAGCGATGATAAGCTTCTTGCCTTTGAGGAGGTCCTGATGGAAGCTGCCTAAGGCAAAGGCCGTGCAATCGGCGGCAACAAGAAAATCGGTGGATTTAAAATAGGGCGCGTAGGGGGAGACCAGGTGGAGCTGAATCGGCCACTGGCTGAGCTCTGATGCCGCAGGAACGTCGGTTTCTGTTCGAGATGAGGCGTCATTTTTTGCAGGAATTTCACAAGCTATGGCTCCCGGGCAGCCACCCGAGAACGGGACGCTCTTCTGATCGTGAGCGGCCGGACCGTGGCCCTCGTGCCCGGCGATGCCATGCACTTGGCCGGCCGCTTCCTCTCCCCTTGTTTGTAGAACGTGCTTATAGGCGGCCTCGGCATCGTAGGTTTCGCTGTCTCTTTCGATAACCCGCAAGGCGCCCGTCGGGCAGACATCAAGGCAGACCCCCAGGCCGTCGCAGAAAATCTCTTTCAGCAGAACCACTTTGTTCTCCTCGTCCAGCGCCAGAGCGCCTTCGGCACAGACGGTTGTGCAAAGGCCGCAGCCGTCGCACTTATCCCGGTCAATTTCGATTATTTTTCTTTTCGCCATTGTCTCTTCTCCTCTTTGGACAGTTTTTACCCCAAGGATAGCACTCCCCTTCCGGTGAGTCTTTGATTTAAGTCAAGAATTCAGCGGGAGAGCTCAGCGCGCATTTTCAGACAATCTTTGACTCTGATTCTCTTTCCCGTGACTTCGACCAGGCCCTCCTCCTGCATTTTCCGCAAATTTCTGGAGAGCGTTTCGCTGATGGTACCCAGGAGCTGGGCCAGCTCGGATTTCTTGATTTTCAACTCGATAAGGCAGCCTTTTTCACCCTGGCATTGAGAAAGAAGGTATTGGACGAGCCTCTGCCGGACTGTCCGGAGGCCGAGCGATTCAATCCTCTCATTGAGCACAAGACACTTTTTGGCCAGCAGGATCAGGAAAAACTTGGCGATGGCGGTGTCTTTTTCGAGTTTCTCGAAAAAATTCTTTTTTTCGAAATAGAGAACTTCCGTTTCCCTGGTCGCCTGGGCAAAAGCAGAAAAGCGGGTCGAGGCGAAGGCGATGGCTTCGCCGAAAAAATCACCCGGCTCGAGCCGCACAACCTCCACTTCCCTTCCGCTCTCATCCATCTTGAAAACGCGGACTTCCCCTTTGAGGACATAGTAAAAACCCAGGGCATCCTGTTGAGCCTGGAAAAGAAAGGCGGTCTTACCGTATTTTTTAGGCTTCCCCAGAGCAGCGATTTTCTTTTCCAAATTTTCCATCTTTCTAATCCTTAAATCCAGCCGATCTATTTAACCTGAGTTCTTGAGCACGGCGTTCAGATCATATTTGTAAGCTCGCGGCAAGGTTATAAAAGCCTCTCCAGGAGCGCGGCAATCTTTTTCCGGTAATCCAGGAGGACTTTCGGGTCTTTGGCGTACTCTTGGCCGTTCTTGATGATCGTCTCAGGAAGGTCGAGGAGGCTGCGGCCTTCTTTAGCCACCGCCTTTTTTTCAGGAGAGGCGTTTTTGACCGCCTTCTCAAGCAGCCAGAGGTATTCATAGTCCTCGACGCCTTCCCTGAGGATCTCCCAGCGGACCGAGTTTATCGGCCCAGTCAGATATTTCTTTTTGTCCCGGTTGGGGTCTTTGTTCGGCGGATAAAGAAAGCGTCCATCTCCGTTGCCCCAGTAATTGACCTGGCCGTAAGGGGTTCCATATCCAACCGTATAAGACATCGGGTCCTCCCAGGGATTTTCGGCAAGGTTTTCCGGGAAAACAGTCGGGCTGTTCCAGTAATTGGCTCTCCAGACCAGGATGCCCTTTAGTTTGTATTTGTAAGACATCCACAGCCAGATACGCAGATTCACGGCCGGGTGGTCGATAAAAAGAGTGACCCAGGGAGCTTTGGGACCCGTGCAGAGATAGGACCAGAGTTCCCTCCCCTGCCGGCTTAGCCCAGCCACGACCTTGGGGTCGACTCGGTCGAAGATCGTGCAGCTGATCTCGCTGACATCTATGATATCGGGACCCGGTCTGTGTTCGGTTATGAAGCGCGTCAGCCGGGGATCGGGTCTTCAGAAACGGCTTCAACATTGGCACCGGTGGAATCGTCTTCGACCTTCAAACCCCGCTTGCCTGAATGGACGATATCCGAGACAAGCTCCCCTCCTCTCCAGGATAATCCCCTGACTTTCACTTTCATCGGATAAAGAGCGAGGGCTGAGGTCGGCGAGAGGCGGTGTTCCTTCATATTCTGGAGATAAAGGTCAAAGACCTTTTCCAGCTCTTCTTGGGTCTCGAGGTTGTGGTATCTTCGGATATCTCCCGTGAAGAGTCCAAAGGAGGAGCGAATATGCGTTTCTTCGGGCAGAGCAAAGCCCCAGACCTTGAGAGCGACAGGAATCTCCTTTTTCCAGGTCCCGCAGGAAAGAGTGAATCCACCTCGATATTCTCCGGGCTCGGCATCCCGGGGCACATAAACGGTGATCCAGAGAGGGTGATTTTCGCCCGGACAAGCGGCAAAAGGGCCTTCATAAGGAGGCAGAGGGTCGGGCCACGGACCCGCAGCGGCGTATTTATCAGTCGGAACCAGAACATTCACATAGCCCACATGACAGATAGAGATGTCGGAGGAAGGGATTTTACACCCGTTCGGTCCTGAAAAAGGGCTTGCCTCAATTCTGACCATATCCATCCGCTTGTTCGGCCTCAGGACTAGCAGGAAAGGCTCATACTCATTGCGGGCACACTCCAAACTGACTCCCGCTCTCTTTATTTTTGGCACAGGGTCACCCTTCTTGACTTTGTAGGCTCCCTCTGCCCACCATACGGTCGTCCCGGCATCCTCGGAGAGAAGATAGCCGTAGTCCACTTGGCCATAAGCGTAACTTATTGATAATAAACAAATTAGAAAAAATGTAGAAAGTCTTTTGCCCGTCCGCTTCTTATCATATCCGAGTTTTTTCATCCGGGCCTCCGTATCTTTATCTGCCTTTTTACGATAGTCATCTTTTAAGCGGCGGGTCAACTGCGGTCGACAGGCAGGATCAAGCAGGTCGGCCCTCCCCTCCCCTTGACGAACTCGGAGAAGTCGACGAGGTGGATGAAAAACCCTGCTTTTTCGAGAGCCTTCGCCGCCACCACACAGGACTTTTCGACGATGACCTCGTTGTTACCGAGAGCAATAACATTGGCGCTCGTGGCCTCAGAGCAGGCAATCTCAACCGTCTCAAACCCGGCGAAAAATCCTCTGGGGAAAAGTCGCTGGCAGCATAGAACGGTTTTCGGGCCGACGACGCTCATCGCGCCGCCGATGTGGAGATGCGGAGCCGACAGAGACAAAATCCTGACTTCATACCCCATGCTCAGGAGAAGCCGTGAGATCTGGCGGACGCCGCGCTGGTTAGACCGTTCGGAAAGGCCGACGAAAGCCACCTTGCCCGCCAGGACGACGTCCCCTCCCTCGACCGTGCCAGGTTTTTCAATCGCCCCGGCGCAGGCGACGCCGCGAGATTCCAGGGCAGCGGCTGCCCAGTTCTCTTCTCCCCGCCTTGTGCGAAGGCCCATCCTCAGCTTGATGTACCCTGTCGGAGTGACGAGGCTTGTATCCCGGGCAAAAACAGAGTTCGGATGACCGGCGAGCTCTTTGAGGTTGATCACCCGGGCGCCGAATTTCCGGAGAATTGCCTGCAGCCGGCGATGCTGAGCGATGGCTTTTTCTCGATCGGCCACTGCTCCAATGTTGTGGGCTTCTGGGTTTTCTACCTGAAAATATTCCCGCCGCGGCTCAGAGACAATGACTCGCCTTAATTTATCCGCTTCATGTCTTACCATCGTGCTCTCCTTCCCATTTCCTTAACTTGATATCAAACAGCGTTTCTTTATCACCTTATCAGAAGTCCGGGTTTCAGTAAACTGGCGATTTTATTCTGGGTTTCCTATCATGATTTATTTATTGAACAGGTTTTTGTTTTATAATATCAAGCTGATAAAGGGGAATAAAAAATGGCTGAGAGCGGGCTGTTGAAAAAACTTCTTCTTGAACCGAACCAGAAAATCGCCATACTCAATCCTCCTGCCGACTGACTGGATCGGCAAGACCGCGGAAGAAAGCGGCCGCTGACTTCAAGCCGTCTCCGGAATCGGTGATGAAGACATCATGTCCTCGCATCTTTGCTTTCTCTCTCCGGCCTTCAGGCACGAGCTGAGCCAGTATCCCCAAAACTGCCTTCTCCGCCTCCTGCCAGGGATAGATTTGGCATTGCTCGAGAGTGGCTTTCACATCCGCGGGCCCTTCGAGCTCGACGACCGTCGGGTCCGGCCAGACGGCATCGAGTTTGGCAAATTTAAAATCGGCCGGCTTCTCAATCTTTATCCCCAGCCAGGGATTTTGATGCCGGCTGGGGGCGCTCAATCTCCAGGGTAAGCGTTTTTTCATTCCCGGCAATAACTTTCTGGTTTGGAGCATTCAGGTCCGGCCAGCCCAGACTCGGATTCTTGTGGGTGAGCTTGAGCCGGTCGATGCTCTGTGCTCTAGGAAGGCGGATGTTTGTGCGGACGATAGAATTTTTATACATTTCTTCAGGAAGCTTTCCACCTGATGCCGCCGCCAGGGCTGTGGATTTGTCCCTGCGAAGAGCTTCGGGGGTGCCGCAGATAGATAAATTGAGGGCGGTGTTTAGTATATGGGACGTCGGGCCTTACGCTGTCTGAAGAAACGAGAGGTCAACAGAGCCAGCCCCCCTAGCAAGACCCCGAACAGCCCGAACAATTTCCACTTTCGCAGTTTCATCATCTTCTTCCTCCTAATGATTTTGTCGTATTTGGGCTTGTTTTTTGGATAAAATAGGAGCATGGAGGCAGCAGTGAGGATGTTTTTATTTCCCCGGAGACGGTCTATTCTGGCGCTATGGTCACTTTTGCTTTTTTGGCCTGGCCTGGGTTCACCCCAAAACGTGCGCTATGGCACCGGCACCTGGGATGCAGACCCCTACGGGAATCACCGTGTGGTCATCCACGTTGAAGAAAAGGCCGACGCGGTCTGGGTCCACATCCCCTGGAGGCGGCGCGATTTCGACCCGGAGAAGAAAAACGTTATTTTCGTCGATGCCGCGACGGGAAACCGGGTCAAGAACGCATGCCCGGTGGCCGTCAGCCGCGAGTATGGCGATTTTGTCTTCCAGCCGCCCACAGCCCCGGGCGAATACCATGTCTATTATTTGCCGCATATCATGACGGGACGGAACTACCCGAAGGTGACCTATCGGGAGATGGAGTTGACGGCCGACGCGGGATGGCTTAAAAACCACGGCCTCTCCGCTTTTAACCCGCCGCTAAAAGAACGCGGTGCATTTCCCCAGGCCCAAGTCGTCGAAATCCAGTCGATCGATGAATTCAACAGCTTCTATCCGATGGAAATTATTGCCACAGCTGAGGAGACGGCAAACCTTATCACTCAAAATCCCGGAGCTCCCTATCTTCTTTTTCCCGAGGAACGGCTTTACCCTGTGCGGATAGCCGATGATCTGCCTTATAGATGGGTCAAGAACGGGCCGGGAAAAGAGTTTCACGGCGAAGCTCGGCGGGGTGAATTTTTTGCCTTTCAAATCGGCGTCTATGCCTGTGGGGCTGCTATTAAGGATATCAATGTTTCGTTTGCTGACTTAAGGCTCGTTTCATTTTCTTCGTCCTCCCCTGCCTCAGGCCGCGAAACATTGATTTCGGCCGCCGGCATGTATTCCTTTAACACCAACGGAGTCAACTGGGATGGGAAGGTCTTCAAGAAGACATGCGCGGTGCCAAAAGGCAAAGTCCAGCCGCTCTGGTGCGGCGTCCAGGTTCCGAAAGGCATTCCCCCTGGACAATATGAAGGCGAAGTCACCGTCACACCCAAAGGCCTGGTCCCCGGCCGGATCAAGCTCAGCCTCGACGTCAAGATTGAGATGCTCGAAGACGAGGGGGACAGCGAGCTCTGGCGGCATTCCCGCCTCCGCTGGCTCGATTCCAGGATCGCTTTCGATGATGATATCGTGCCGCCATACACTCTGCTAAAATTAAAGGGCAGCACAATATCCTGCCTCGGCAGGAGCCTGACTGTAGACCAGGCCGGCTTGCCCTCGAGCATAAAGAGCTTTTTTTCTCCGGAAGTCACGCATCTCAAGGAGCGGGGCCGCGAAATTTTGGCCTCCCCTATTGCTCTTGTCGTTGAAGGAAGAGAAGGCTCCACTTTAAAATGGGACGGAAAAGGCCCTAAATTCACTAAACAGGCCCCTGGGGCCATCGCCTGGGAGGCGGAGAGTGAAGCCGGGACTTTCGTTCTTGACTGCCGCGCGCAAATGGAGTTTGACGGGTTTGTCGAGTTCAAAGTCAGTTTGACGGCCAGGTCGGCGGCCGACGTCAGCGACATCCGGCTCGAGATTCCACTGGCCAAAGACGCGGCCCGGTACATGATGGGGCTCGGGTTCAAAGGAGGCTTGCGACCTGCTCAGTTTGAATGGACCTGGGACCAGAAGAAGAATCAGGATGCCCTTTGGATCGGCGATGTCAACGGTGGTCTGCAGGTGAATTACAGAGATACAAATTACGAGAGGCCGCTGAACACAAATTTTTATCTCTCCAAACCGCTCAACCTCCCTCCGTCCTGGTGGAATGAGGGCAAGGGCGGCTGCAAAGTCATGGAGTCAGGCGACAGAACCGTTCTTGTCACCGGATTCAGCGGCAGCCGGGTCATCAATTCTGGGGAGACCCTCTCCTTTTATTTCAACCTGCTCCTGACGCCGTTCAAGCCGCTCGACACCAAGGCTCATTTTAAGAACCGCTACTTCCACGCTTTCAAGCCTGTTGAAGAAGTTGCCAAGACGGGCGCCAACACCATCAACGTCCACCATGCCAATGCCATCAATCCATATATAAACTACCCTTTCTTGCGGCCTCAGGCGATGAAAAAGTATATCGACGAGGCTCACGCCCGCGGAATAAAAGTCAAGATCTATTACACCATTCGCGAGCTCTCCAACCACGCCGTCGAGGTTTTTGCCCTGCGCAGCCTGGGGCACGAGATTTTTTCCAGCGGCCCGGGAGGAGGCTTTTCCTGGCTTCAGGAGCATCTCGGCTCGGATTACATCGCCGCCTGGTTTGTTCCCGAGCTCAAGGATGCCGCCATCATCAACAGTGGCATGTCCCGGTGGCACAACTATTATCTCGAGGGGCTCGACTGGCTGGTCAAGAATGTCGGCATCGACGGCCTTTATATCGACGATGTCGCCTTTGACCGGACGACGATGAAGCGGGTGCGGAAGATTCTAGACCGCGGCCGTCCTGGCGCCTTGATCGACCTCCACTCGGCCAACCAATATAACCCGCGGGACGGGTTTGCTTCGAGCGCCAACCTCTATCTCGAACATTTCCCCTACTTGAACCGCCTCTGGTTCGGCGAATATTTCGATTATAATTCAGCTCCGGATTACTGGCTCATCGAGATTTCCGGAATTCCGTTTGGCCTCATGGGCGAGATGCTCCAGGACGGCGGAAACCCCTGGCGTGGAATGATCTACGGAATGACCAACCGCCTGCCCTGGTCGGGACAGAACCCGGCGCGGATCTGGAAGATTTGGGACGAATTCGGGATCGAGGGCGCCGAGATGGTCGGGTTCTGGTCGCCAAATTGCCCTGTCAAGCCGAGCCAGAAGGACGTTTTGGCCACAGCCTACGTGAAAAACGGAAGCGCGCTCATCGCTCTGGCCAGCTGGGCCAAGGAGCCTGTGAACTGTCGCCTTGAGATTGACTGGAAGGCATTGGGATTGAACCCACAAAAAACCAAGTTCTATGCCCTGGCGATCGAGGATTTTCAACCCGAGCGAACCTTCAACCCCTCTGATTCAATCCCCGTCGACCCCGCCAAAGGCTGGCTGCTGATATTAAGATAAAGCAAGACGAAAGGCCGGCGGTCAGCAAACGAAGCCGATCTGCACGAAACAGAATAGTCCTCTGGGATTTTGCCCATGTCGGATATGCATTAAACGCGTCATTCCCCTTTTATGAGCATGAGCGCCGGGATTCAATAGACTTTACCCCCAAAAGCTAAGTGCTTTTCGTTAGCGGAATTGGCTAATGATCAAGCCGGATGCTAAAATGAATAGGCCGGAAGAATACACGAACCATCGGTAAGAAAAACAAGATGAGAATTTTGTTGGTCCAGGCTAATAAGTCAGAGGGGATAGCACCCGTCTTCCCGCTGGGATTGGCTTATCTGGCAGGAAGCTTGTTGAAGACGAGGCATAAGGTAAGGAGCTTCGATTTGTACCTTTATAGGGACCACAAAGGGGGATTAAAGAAGACTATCGCAGAGTTCTGCCCCGATGTTGTCGGTATTTCGCTTCGCAACTTAGACAATCAGCAATATTCCGCTCCTGTTTCTTTCTTACCAGAGGTGAGGCAGGCGGTCAAAATTTGTCAAGAGTCGTCGAGGGCAAAAATAATTGTTGGTGGTTCGGGATTTAGCATCGCACCTGAGCAACTGCTGGACTACCTGGGGGTAGATTTAGGAATAGTCGGGGAAGGAGAAACAGCCCTCGGTGACGTTGTTCAAGCGCTCGAAGAGGGACGCGACTGCGGCAATATTCCTGGAGTTGTGATGCGATGTCAGGGAAAGACAAAGATGGCGAAGCCTTGTCGAAAAAAAGACCTGGATAGCCTCGAGCTGCCTAACCGGGAGATTTTCGAGCCAAAAAAGTATCTTCAAGAGGGGGTTGTGCTCAATGTCCGAACAAAAAGAGGCTGCCCCTTCAAGTGTATTTATTGCTCCACTCCCCAGATTGAGGGAAACAGAATGAGATTTGTTACGCCCCAAAAAGTTGTCGACGAGCTCGAAAAATTGAAAAAAGACTTTGGAGCAGATGAATTCTATTTCACTGACAACATCATCAATTATCCCGCCGAGCATGCCGAATCCATATGTGAAGAAATAATTTCACGAGGGCTGGACATCAGGTGGTATGGCATAGCCAACCCCTGCTCGCTATCAAAAGACTTGCTGCGGCTCATGAAGGAGGCAGGATGTTTTGGGTTGTCGCTGGGGAATGAGAGCGGTAGTCCCCAGATGCTCAAGAACCTGCGCAAGAATTTCACCGTGGAGCAAACGAGGCAATCGTGCCTGTATTGTCGTGAATTAGGCATAAACTATACTTGTTTCCTCTTGCTGGGAGGGCCCGGAGAAAACAGGAAAACCGTAGAGGAAAGCATATCTTTGATGGAGAGGCTAAGGCCTGACTCCCTTTCCGTAACAGTTGGCATCCGGGTATACCCCCAAACAGAGCTCGCCCGGATTGCAAGAGATGAAGGCATTCTCGATGTCCAGAGCGATTTTCTGTCCCCCACTTTCTATTTATCTCGACAAGTAAAAGACTGGATCTTCGATTACATCAAGGAAGCGGCCAAGCGAAATGGGTGGACGCTCCGCAGTTAGCTGCGCCATTCCGGGCAATTCCGGGGACACTTACCATAATCTTTTCCTAGTGTGCCGTTTTCACTATTGTCTCCAGGCGAAAGAACTATTGACTTACTTGTGGTGGCTTCAGCTCTTGAAGGGCGCGGAAACGTTATCCAGATAGTCTAGCTCATCCCTCGTCAGCTCGATTTTCATACTTTCTGCATTCTCCTTAGCCTGGCTGATTTTCGTGGCACCCGGGATAGCAACGACCGCCTCTCCCCGTGCATTGATGACCCAGCTTAAAGCGACCTGGGAAAGGGTGGCGTTGTGTTTTTGAGCGACCTCCCGAAGAGCCATAATTACCGGCCGGGATTGGTCAAGGCCCTTCGGTCTGAAAGCGGCCAGGTACTTTCTATAACCAACCCTGCTCTGGATCAATTTAGGGTCATCATGAAATTTCCCCGAGAGGAGTCCCTGCGCCAGCGGCGAATAAGCGATGATTGAAATACCAAGCTCCTGGGCCGTCTCTAATAGGCCGTTCTGCTCGATTTTTCGGTGAAGGAGGTTATGCCAGACCTGGTTGGAAACAAGAGGAAGCCCCTCCTCCTGGAGCAGGGCATGAGAGATTTTCATCTGCTTGGCCGAAAAGTTGCTGACACCGACATAACGAATCTTGTGCTCCTTGACAAGACCGGCCATGGTCTTGATCTGCTTCTCGATCGAGGAAAACGATAAGGGATTATGAATTTGATAGAGGTCGATCGGAAAATTTCCCAAAATCTCCAGCCTTTGGTCTATTGTCTTGGCGATTGACTTGGCTGTCCTGAGGACCGGCCGCCACTTTGTGGCTACGATAACGTTCCCTGGAGCTTTTCCCAGGCTCTTGAGGGCTCGAGCCAGAGCTTTCTCCGATTCACCGCCGCCGTAGGATTCAGCCGTGTCAAACCAATTAACGCCTCCTTTGAGGCTGGCTTCGACAATGCCAGTTATCTCTTCTATCCCCAGAGTAGGCCAATAATGTCCGCCCAGGCCCCTTCCCCGGCTGAATTGCCAGCAGCCCAGCCCGATCGGCGAAACCACCAACTCCGATTTTCCAAGGCGTCGCAGGCGCAATGGTCCGCTCATCATAGACTCCTCTTATTAATTTCCCGGGCTCCCATTTTAGCAGCTTCGCGTCAATAGTGCTTGACGTTCTTGAAAATATTTTTAGCGGCGGTATTTTCCCGTGAGCCGGCCCTGGGCAAGGATGTGGCCTTCTATGGCCGTCAGGAGTTCAGCTTTTGTGGCGCCGGGCGGCAGATTGAGGGCGGCGTCCAGGGCATAGAGCTTGAAATAGTACCTGTGCGTGCCGCCTGGCGGACAGGGGCCTCCGTAGCCAATCTTCCTGAAGTCGTTGCGGCCCTGCTTGGCGCCGTTTTTGAGTTCTTTTTCTGGGGGGATCACTTCATGAAGTTCCTGGGTGCTCCCGGGCAAATTAAAAAGCACCCAGTGGACCCATGTTCCCATGGGCGCGTCCGGGTCGTCGCAGATCAGAGCAAGGGTCTTGGCCTCTGCGGGCACTCCCGTCCAGGCCAGGGGCGGCGAGACATCGTCCCCATCACACGTGTATTTCCGGGGGATCATGCCTCCCTCCTCAAAGGCCGCGCTGGTGATCTTGATGGCCATTGTCTCCCCTCCTTTAAAAAAAATATTAAAAGCCCTTTTCGCTTCGCTTCCTTGGGCCATCCCGATGCCCAAAAAGACTGTCCCAAGCATCAATAGAATGGCTGATAAGACGCATCGCCCTCGACGCACTGTTCATTCCCGGTAAAGAGAATCAATCAGAGCCTTGTATTTTTCTTCGATGATATTTCGTTTCACCTTCTGCGTTGGGGTGAGCTCTCCGCTTTCAATATCGAAGTCCCTGTTCAGGAGGGCAATTTTCTTGACTTTTTCATAAGGAGCAAGGTGGGGCGTGGTCCTGTCCACTTCTTCGTACAAGAACTTGTAGATGGCCTCGTTCTGGATAAGATCTTTCGGGTTTCCGAAGGGGATGTTCTTGACCTTCGCGTATTCCACGAGCTTTTCAAAATCCGGGACGATAAGGGCTGAGATGAATTTTCTCTTGCCGCCCACGACTACGGCATTCAGGATATAGGGATTCTGTTTGAGGAGGTTTTCGATCGGCTGCGGCGCTATGTTCTTTCCGCCTGACGTCACGATGAGGTCCTTTTTCCTGTCGGTGATGACAAGAAAGCCTTCTTCGTCGAGATGGCCGATGTCCCCTGTGTGAAGCCACCCTTCTGCCAGCGCCTCCCGGGTTTCTTCTTCTTTTTTATAATAGCCTTTCATGATATTCGGCCCCCTGGCCAGGATCTCGCCGTCTGCGGCAATCTTCACATCTACACCGGGGATCGGCTTGCCTACCGTTCCGAATTTCAGGCTCTCGAAAGTATTGACGGCAATCACCGGAGAGCTTTCGGTCAACCCGTACCCTTCAAGGACGACCAGACCCAGGGCAAAGAAAAATTCTGCAATATCCTTTGAGAGGGGCGCTCCTCCGGAGACAAAGAATCTAACCCTTCCGCCGGTCTTCTCGAGGATTTTGGAGAAGACAAGCTTATGGGCGAGCCCCTCGCGCAAGCGGAGCCATGCAGGAACCGGCAGATGCCGAAAGCTTTTTTCGCCGTACTCCCGTCCTACTCTGATGGCCCAGAAAAAGATTTTTCTCTTCAAGCGCGAACCGCCGAGCACTGTATCCACGACCTTGGCGTAGATCTTTTCAAAAAGCCGCGGGACGCTGACCATGATAGTAGGGCGCACCTCTGTTAGGTTGTCGGCCACCGTTTCGATGCTTTCGGCATAAGCGATGGTGCAGCCTTTGAAGAGGAAGGCAAAGAGGACCAGCCTTTCGAGCACGTGGGAAAGCGGGAGAAAAGAAAGGTCTGTGTCTGTTTCGTTGAAGTTGATGATCGAAGCCAGCGTCTTGACGTTGCTGACGAAATTTGCGTGAGTAAGGACGACTCCTTTGGGGATTCCTGTCGTGCCGGAGGTATAGATAATGGAGGCGATGTCATCGGGCTTCACCCGGAGAGCCGTCTCTTCAAAAAGAGCGGGGTTTTCCTGCAGGATCTTTTCCCCGAACTCCTGGATTTGCGCCAGGGACAAGAGTCCTTCCGGGGCCCGGGGCTCAAAGGTGACAAAATGCTTCACCTGAGGCAGGTCTTTTTTTACGGCTTCCACCTTCTCCCAGAGCTTCTGGCTCGATGTGACCACCACTTTGGCATCGGAATCGTTGATGATGTACTTGATTTGTTCCGGGACCAATGACGGATAGATGGGAACTGTTATTCCGCCGAGGGAGAGAACGGCATAGTCCGTTATGGTCCAATCGGGGCCGTTATCGGCCAGTAGGATGACTTTGTCTCCGGGCTTGACTCCCAAATTCTGAAGACCGAGAGCCAGGCGGCTCACTCTGCTCCTGAATTCCTCGGTGGAGATGGGGACATAGCGGCCTTCTTTCTTATAAAGCAGCATGACCGGCTTGGGGTATGATTTCGTCAGGTGAAGAAACAATTGAGGCAGGGTGTCTGTCATAGGTTTCTCCTTAAGCAAAAAAGAGGTTTTTTGTTAACAGGCAAAGAATACACATCCATTAACATACAGGAATCGAAAGGGCTTGTCTAACTTTTGAATTCCGCCGTTACAATCCCGAGCGCGCCCGCTTCGATGTCATAGCGCTCCACCTCCATGAGACTATTCCCTTTAATCAGCCCGCGCAGACCTCCCCTCTCGAGAAAATCCCGGTTATTCCGGAAATGCCTTCTCCCGGCCACGCGTTCGATGAGCGTCGCATAAACTGAAGCCCGCCGTGATTTTTTGTTCCAAGGCTTTTCGAAATCGACCAGGATGATTCGGCCTCCGGGCGCTAAAACCCGCTTAGCCTCGGCGAGAATAAGGGGACGAATGTCCGGGGACTTTTCGTGCAGGGCAAAGGAAATGGTCATGCCCTTGAAGGAAGACTCACGAAACGGGAGATGAGATGCATCGGCGCAGATAAAAAGCGGACCCGGATAGCGGGAGGAGGCGTATCTCATCAGCTTAAAATTGACGTCCAGCCCGAAGACAGGCCCGCCTTTAAGGGCCATCCAGCAGCACTGCCTTCCTGTTCCGCAGCAGATATCGAGAACCGGAAAAAGGTCAGATCGGGCAACGAGGCCGGCTACCTTCTTCTTGACGCTCTTGAGGAAAGGCTCGAGGATGCCGTCGTACAGCCGGCCGTGAAGATACCAGCTCGCATTGCTTTCGATGCTTGACACGTTCCGACCTAGCTGAAAAATAGCACAGATAAAATTGCGCTGTCAAAGTACGAACAAACAAACACTTTCAAAAATAACTTTTGCAGACTCAAACCGAATTCCAAACCCGAGCCCACTTGTAAAAAACGGTCTAAAATAATAACCTATTAGAGAACTTTTGGCGGCACGAATGACTTACACGATTAAAATCCTATCTCACGGCCAGAGGATCAGGGCCAGAGGAACAGAAGTGCTGGCTGATAAAATCCTCCAGGCCGGGATTCCCCTGAGTCTCTACTGCAACAAGCGCGGCTTATGCGGAAAATGCTTTGTTGAAATCGTCAAAGGCCGGCGCCCGCTTCTCGGGGAAAAGGAGAGATTTTGGCTGGGGCAGAAAAATCTCGGAAAGAACTACAGGCTGGCCTGCCAGTATGAAATCAACGGCGACCTGGAAATCAATGTGCCGGCCCTGTTCATTTCTCCGGAAGTGCCGATCCTTCCGGCCATCGCCCGCTCTGCCGTTGCTCCTGACCCTGCGGTCAAGAAATATTATCTCGAGCTCCGGAGGCCGGACATCTCTTCTCCTCATTCCCTCTTTGAGATCCTTCTCGAGAATCTCGGCTATAAGCATTTGAAAGTGCCGCTCGATGTATTGGGCGAGTTGGGACGAAAGCTGGAGGTGGGAAAGTTCAAAGCGACGGTCGTGGTTTATCGGGAGAAGGAAATCATCGCCGTGGAGCCGGGGAACACGACAGACCAGAACTTTGGTTTGGCTGTTGATATCGGGACGACGACACTGGTCGTGGACCTGGTCGACCTGAATACCGGAAGAACGCTGGCAACCCGAGCGGCGCTTAACAGTCAAGTTAAACGGGGCGCGGATGTGATCTCGCGAATTTCCTACGCTTCCGCCGACCCAAACAATGCGGCTGAGCTCAGGCGCCTGGTCTTAGAGACACTGAACGAGAAGATCCGCGAGATTCTCTCGAGAAATCGGGTCTCCTCTGCCTCGGTTTATGATATCGTTGTCTCGGGCAACACGACCATGAACCACCTCCTTCTCGGAATTCCCGTCGAGACGCTCGCTGTCGCCCCTTATCATGCTGTCTTTTCGCGCCTTTCTCCCTTATCGGCACTCCAAGCGGGGTTCGCCATCTATCCGCGGGGAAAAGTCTATTTGGCACCGAACATCAGAAGCTTTGTCGGAGGCGATATCGCTTCCGGCCTTCTGGCTTCACGCCTTTCTTCCAAGCGGGGAAATTTTCTGTTTATCGACTTGGGCACGAACGGCGAAATCGTCCTCAAAGCCGGCTCCAAGCTTGTAGCCACATCGACGGCAGCAGGCCCTGCTTTTGAGGGGATGAACATCAGCTGCGGCATGCCTGCGCTCGCTGGCGCTATCTATAAGGCTGAAGACAACGGCGCCATAAAAACCTTTACGCTTGGAAATAAGCCTGGCCGAGGGGTCTGTGGAACCGGCCTTATCGACCTCATCGCCATTTTCTTAGGGAGAGGCTGGATTTCCCCGCGCGGAGCGATCCAGGGCGAAAAGAAAATCATCCGGGTGAACGAGGACATCGCTCTCACGCAAGAAGACGTCCGGCAGATACAGCTGGCTTGCGCCGCCATCAAGACGGGAATCCGGATGATGCTCAAGGAAAATCATCTCTCCGAAGATGACCTGGACGGAATCTATATTGCCGGCGCTTTCGGGAATTACCTGAACATCAGAAACAGCATGAAGATAGGGCTCCTGCCCCGGATTGATGAGCGCAAGCTTGTGTTTATCGGGAATTCTTCGCTGGCCGGGGCGAAACTCCTGCTCATATCTGCGGAAAAAAGAGAGAAGATCGAGTCTTTGATCCGGAAAATACGGTACGTTTCCTTGGCCGCAGACCCTGAATTCCAGGATTACTTCATCAAAGCCCTGGAATTCAAAACCTGGCCTTAGGGCGCTGCGGCGATGAACCTAAGAAAGGAGGGTTCATGACGAAAGAGAACCTGTTTGAGAGAATGGTCCAAGCCGTTGTCGAAGGACAGAAGGAGGAGACCGAAAACCTGGCCAAAGAAGCCGTCAAGCGCCGGATGAACCTCCTCGAGGTCATTGAAAAAGGCTTTGTCCCAGGCCTTCAGAAGGTCGGTGAACTGTGGGAGAAGGGCGAATATTTCCTGCCCGAGCTCATCACCTCGGCCGAATGCATGAAAGCTGCCACGGCCGTTCTTCAGCCCGAGCTGAAAAAGGCCCGGATCGACGCTCCCTCCAAAGGAAAAGTGGTCATCGGGACAGTGGAAGGTGATATTCATGATATCGGGAAGAATCTTGTGGCCTCCATGCTCCAGGCCAATGGGTTTGATGTTTATGACCTGGGCGCGGATGTCAAGCTGGAAAAATTTATCGACAAGGCGGAGGAAACCAAAGTACATTTCATCTGCCTTTCTGCTCTCCTGACCACGGCAATGCTGGGACAGAGAAAGTTCATCGAGATGCTCAAGGCCAAAAACCTGAGCGGAACATTCAAAGTCCTGGTCGGGGGTGCTCCGGTCAACCAGAAGTGGGCCGCCGATATCGGCGCCGATGGCTACGCCGAGAACGCTTTAGCCGCGGTCAAACTCGCTTCACGGCTTATGGCAAAATGGAGGTATCAGGAAGCAAAGGACGAAAAATGATCAAACCGAAAAGGCCAAAATTGGAGCTTTTAAGCCGGCCCTTTATTAAAAAAATCGTGGCTGAGGCGTTGACGCTTTTGGAGAAACAAGGCGTTTTTGTCGAGAACAAGGAGGCTCTCCGGCTGCTTGCGGAAGCGGGAATGAAAATCGACGAGTCCGCTAAGAGAGCTCTTTTCACGTCTGTGCTTATCGAAAAATGCATTAACTCAGCGCCAGCCGCGATCAACCTCTATGACAGGTCCGGGGAAAAGAAATTCATCGTCGGCCAGGACCGGGTGCATTTCGACCCGGGCTCGGCCGCCGTGACCATGTTGGATCACGGAGCCCAAGCGCAAAGAAAAGCGGTCACCGACGACCTCGTCAAGTTCACCCGCCTTGTTGACTGCCTGCCGAACTATAATTTCCAGAGCACGGGGCTCATCAGCAGCGATGTACCTGAAGAGATTGCCGACAGCTATCGCCTGTACATCTGTCTTCAATATTCCTCCAAGCCCGTTGTCACGGGGACGTTTCGCGTGGAAGGCTTCGGGCCGATGTATGAGATGCTCCTGGCCGTTAGAGGAAGCGCGAGGAGCCTGGCGGAAAAGCCTTTAGCGATTTTCGACGCCTGCCCCTCCCCTCCTCTCAAGTGGAGCAATTTAACCACCCAGAGCCTTATCGACTGCGCCCGGGCGGGAATTCCCTCCGAGCTTATTTCGATGGGGATGACGGGGGCCACATCGCCCGTGACCATCGCCGGCACCTTGGTCCAGCATGTGGCCGAGAACCTCTCCGGCCTCGTGATTGCCCAACTGGCCCAGGAGGGAGCTCCGGTCATCTTCGGTGGCTCCCCGTCGAGCTTTGATATGCGCCACGGCACAACACCGATGGGCGCCATAGAGACGATGATGATTGATTCGGCTTATGCCCAGATCGGCAAAGACCTCGGGCTTCCTACGCATGCCTACATGGCCTTAAGTGATGCCAAGGTCAATGACGCACAGGCTGGGTTTGAAACAGGGATCGGCGCAATCTTGGCCGCTCTGGCCGGCATCAACGTCGTTTCCGGCCCCGGCATGCTGAATTTCGAAAGCGCCCAGAGCCTGGAGAAGCTGGTCATCGATAACGAGATCTGCGGACTGGCCTACCGGCTTATAGAAGGAATCTCGCAGCGCGACGAGCCGCTGGCCCTGGACCTCTTCCGGGACTTCGAGCAGGGGGCTCAGTTTTTGACGATGCCCCACACTCGGAAATGGTACCGCAAGGAGCATATTTTCCCCTCGATCACCGACCGCGAGACGTATGACGCTTGGGTCGTCTTAGGGAAGAAGCCCATGGCTGACAGAGCGGCAGAAGAGGTGGCGAGGCTGCTGCGGGAAAAACCGGGTTCATTGCCCGATGAAACGGTGCTGCGAGAACTCGAAAAAGTCATAACACGCGAGGCCAAGAATGCGGGTTTGAATGACCTGCCCGGCCGCTGAGAACATCTGAACGCAGCATTGGAAGCAGCTATTAGGAGAGACACTAAGGGCCGTGGCAACAAAAATCAAAATCATCAAGGACTTTCCGCTGACAATTGACCTCTCCAAGGCCTTCCACCGCCTGGGTGATAAACGGCCTTACCACAGGATCGATGATTCTTTGAAAAGAGCCCTGGCCGAAGGGAAGGAAAAGCTTTTCTCCTTATTGAGACCCGCTGCGATCTATGGAATTCTTGATTATGAAGAAACCAACAGACATCCGGTCTTTGCTGAAGCTCGAAAGGTTGCCCTGGCCGTCAGCACCGTCGGCATGGAAGTGGAGAAGGAAATCGGCCGCCTTTTCCAGAATGACGAGATTTTGAAGGCGTTGATCCTGGATGCCTTGGGCTCTGAAGCGGTCAAAGAGGTCGTCTGGGAGACAGAGAGGCTGATTGTCGGGGAAGCCCTGGTTTTGGGGCTTTGGCCGAGCAAGCGGTTCAGCCCCGGTTACAAGGGCTGGGACCTCAAAGAGCAGCGGTTTGTCTTTGAAAAGATACCGGCAGGCGAGATCGGCGTCACCCTCACTGAATCATGCATGATGATTCCCCGGAAATCTCTGTCCCTCCGGATTAATTTTTACCCTGACCGAGATATGACCACACGACCGCTCCCCGACTAGACAAGGAAAGTGCAGTTATAGGCGCCAGGGCTGCTTTGCCTCGCCGGGAGTAAATTCGCGTGCCTTCGAGCCCCTGCCCCCGAGTCTACAGCTTGACCTCTTCGGGCACCTTCAGCGGCTTGACCTTAGATTCTTCGAGCGTCTTGTTCAAGGCCGGCAGGTCTTCTTTGATGATTTGGTTTATCCTGGCGACGAAGCCGTCCACTTTTCCGGTGATCTGCTCGAGCTCGAACAAGTCTGTTTTGGTGGGCGCCGAGGGATAGCCGTTGATGGACGAGCCGAGCGAAATGATGAGCTGGTTAAGGGAACCTCCTTTAAGAGCGCCCTCGCGCGTTTGTTGAGTGCCGAACTCTTTGGGCACGACTTTATCCTCAAGCGAGCGGAGGTTTTCATCAAATTTTTTGACTGCACCCACGAGCGCTTGGTCAGTCTTTTCCCTTTTTTTGAGGTCCTGAGTGAGGCTGTCGACCTGTCTGCGGATATTCGTGACGGCCGTGATCGTCAGCCCCATTTTTTTTGACAAAGCCAAGACCTGAGCCAGGGCTTCGTATTGGGCCGCCACATCTTCGTTTGACATCTGAAAGCGGGGATCGGCCAAGACGGCTCCCGCCGCCTGGTATTTTTGCCCGTCGACGGTGAGCTCGACCGTGTATTGACCGGGTTCGACAAAAGGCAGACCTATGAAGGTCGTGGGCGAGGGTGAGATTTTTTTCCCGTCCTTCTGCTTGGGCAGCGTCTGGAGATTCCAGTATTCCCTTTGCATTCCCTCCTTGACGGAGAGATTAAGCTCATAGACCGTCTCGTTATTTTTATCGAGGATGGAGACCTTCGGCCTTTCCTTGGGTTTGGCCTTGAGATAGACGGCCAGGCCCATTCCGAATGTCGGATTCTTGGCGGCAAAGACTGGTTTGGTGAACGACTCCCGCCGCGAAGACATGAACCAAGCCGTTGCCGACCGAATGGTAAAAGAATGGACCGGAGCAGCAAGCACTTCCGGTGACATCTCCTGCAGGAAAGAGATATCATCCAGTATCCAGACCCCTCTCCCATGCGTCCCGATGATTAAATCGTTCTCCCGGGGATGAACGGCGATGTCGTGGACGGCTGCGGTCGGCAGCTCATTTTTTAGAGAAAACCATGACGACCCCCCGTCCAAAGAAGCAAAGACGCCGAATTCGGTCCCCACATAAAGCAAATTTATCTTGCGGAGGTCCTCGCGGATCACGTGGACCCACCCGAAGGGCAGGTTTCCTTTAAGGGATTTCCAGGTCTTTCCGAAATCGGCGGTTTTGAAGACATAGGTGGAATAGTCGTCGATCCTGTGGCCGTCAAAAACGGCGTAGGCTGTAGCGGGGTCGAAATGAGAGGCTTCCACCCGGGAACACCAGGTGCGAGGGGGCAAACCCGGGATACTAGCGGCAACGTTTTTCCAGGTCTTTCCTCCGTCTCTCGTAACCTGCAGGTTTCCGTCATCCGTTCCGCACCAGATTATCCCGTTCTCAACCGCTGATTCGGCGATCGTCGTGATGGTGCAGTAGATCTCTGCGCCGCTGTTGTCGAGAGTAATGGGACCTCCCGAGTCTATCTGTTTTTTGGGGTCGTCGGTCGTCAGGTCCGGGCTGATGATTTCCCAGGAGAATCCCCGGTCTTGGGTTTTAAAAAGATAGTTTCCTCCCGTATAAACGGTGTTCGAGTCATGGGGCGAGATGTGGATGGGTGCATTCCAGTTGAAACGGTAAGGAGGGCCGTCCAGGGGCGCTGCGGGTCTAATATTCTTGCTCCTTCCGATTCTCCAGTCATAGCGATAGAGATTATCCATCTGCCAGTTGCTGTAAACAAAGTTGGAGTCCTTAAGGTCGGCCTGGGCGAAGAACCCGTCTCCCCCTCCGATCGAGATCCAATCATCATTGGCGATCCCTATTGGATCTGTTGTGGCGCTCGGCCCGCCCCAGCTTCCGTTGTCCTGAAGCCCACAGTAGACATAATAAGGCTGGCGCATATCGAACCCGACTTGATAGACCTCAGCGAGGTCCATGTTCTGAACGGGCAGCCACGTCTTTCCTCCGTCTGCGGACATATCGACTCCCCCGTCGTTGCCTTCGAGAAGGCGGAGAGGGTTAGAGGAGTCGATCCAGAGGGCGTGGTGGTCGGGATGGATTCCGACGCTGATGGGTTTGAATTTCTGGCCCATATCCGTGGAGACATGAAGGCCTGTGGAGAGGACATAAACGGTTTTATCGTCGGTCGGGTCGACACGGATCTGGCTGTAATAAAACGGCCGCGTATTGACTCGCTTAAAGGTGGCGTAATCGCACATTCTTTTCCAGGACTCTCCCCTGTCTTCAGACCGCCAGATGCCCCCGTCTTTGTTTTCGATCAGGGCATAGACGACGCCCGGCGCGCTGCGGGAGACATCAAGGCCTATTCTCCCCATGATTCCTTCGGGCAAGTCCTTGGTCAGGCGGGTCCACGTTTCGCCGCCGTCTATGGTTTTATAAATGCCGCTCCCCGGGCCTCCGCTTGAAAAATAATAGGGCAGCCGGCGGTACTCATAAGCCGCGGCATACAGAATGAGGCTGTCCGAGGGGTCCATAGCAAGGTCGGCGAAGCCGGTGTTTTCGTCGACAAATAAAACTCTGCGCCAGTTTTTTCCGCCGTCTATGGTTTTATAAATGCCCCGGTCTGCATTTGGCCCCCAGAGATGCCCCATGGCCGCGGCAAAGACGATGTTGGGATCGCCCCGGTTAATGATAATCCGGCTGATATGCCGGGTTTCGACAAGCCCCATATTCGTCCACGTTTTGCCGCCGTCGGTGGATTTGTAAACGCCGTCGCCGATGGTGACACTGTTCCGGCAGGTCGCTTCTCCTGTTCCCACCCAAACAATATCAGGCTGGGATTGAGAGACGGTAACGTCACCAACAGAAACGGTTGCCTCTTTCTGGAAGACCGGACTCCAGGTCACACCGTTGTTCTCCGACTTCCAGACCCCGCTGGGGCCTATAGCAGCGTAGATGATCCATGGTTTTTTTTCGACCGCGTCGATGTCAACGGTTCTTCCCCCCATCACGGCGGGGCCTATCCCCCTCCAAGAGAACTTTTCAAAGAGATTTCCGATCTGATCGGCGCTCTGCCCGTCGCTCCTGGAGCAGATCAGGATAAAAAACAAAAAGAACACGAGACCAAACCTCAAAAACCCAGCAAATTTTTTTTGCATATCGCCTCCTAGTGTAGTGTCTCATAAATAACTTGACTAATTGGAAGTGTGTTGGTATCATGGGCATAATCCCGAAGGAGGATGCCCATGAGAACAGGAAGACCAAGAAAGCCCATCGTGCTTTCCAAAGAGGAA